>Ga0126338_10000644_pt1 | contig 19899 bp, 11 predicted proteins | sample OrbCmetagenome_2_FD_92529 | JGI IMG/M metagenome (GOLD analysis project Ga0126338, IMG submission 92529) | Coral microbial communities from Petempiche,Puerto Morelos, Mexico - Orbicella C C metagenome | ecosystem: Host-associated > Invertebrates > Cnidaria > Coral | place: Petempiche,Puerto... | reverse complement strand
GGAGTATGGCCGCCATGTTGGGCAACTCCGCCGCCGCCGTCGTCGTCGTCGTGCGTACGCGCCCACGAGCAATACCGCTAGCCACGATAACCATGAGAAAATCAACTCATGGGTTTCCTTTTCCTTCCCATATGAGTATGGAGCTCCGCTACAAGGTGCAAAGAAAAAAATTTTCGAGCGGGTTTCTGTCTAGCTTGCAGAACAGGCGAATTAGCGGGAAAGCGCGATACACGAACGCGAGGCGAAAAAAATGGATTTATTTTCGCCTCACGCTTCGCATCCGCTTTCGTGTATCGGGCTAGCCCGCTAATCTGCCTGTTCTGCAGGCTAGTTTCTGTACAGCATACAACGATTGAAAAGCTCTGTAATTGACTGTATTCTTCCTTGTTTTAAGACAAATAACAACATGGGTACCCATATAACAACTTACCGTGTACACTACATTTCCTAAGAACCACTCGCCTACCACCACTCCACTGCTGAAAGGGGACTCTGAAAACAAAACGGGAAAAAGCGAACGCATGGCAGAAGATAAGTGCGATTGCTACTCCACTAAGCATCAACTTCTAGTTTAATATTTTCAAGCACTTTTTCCCTGTTCTCCAGGACCCAGTTATTCGAAGACTGGATAACCGGACAAATCGCTATCCAGTGGACAAATATGTGATCAATATGATTTATCTGGTGGATAGCGTTATCTGTCTTTCGAACAACCCGAGTCAGGTTTTCCTTTGATTAACCTCTAACTTAACTTGAATATAAACAAGAAAGATAACCTCTTAGTATCGAATGTTAATTTAAAATCGGGTACCAAAACTTAAGGAATAAAACCCTTACCGTGTTTGAGCATGAAACAAGGCAAATAAAACAACAGAAGGGAGTGGTATACTGAAGCCGCAATCCACATCCAGAATACCTAATATAACACAAGACGAGAAAGAAGAAAATAATTAGCAAATTGCGCCTGAAAAATCGTTCCTTGAGGGCCAAACAAGTTACAAACTTACAGTTAAAACGGGAGGTTCAATTGACGAGAACTTTACAATGTCGTTTGGCGACTTGCTTGAGAAAACGCGAATAGGAAGTTGCAGTTGCCGGTAGAAGAACGTGTGGTTTAACTGTAAAAACTATGATTCTTAACAGCAAGCTTCAGCACTAACTCAAAAAAAAACTAAAAACTAGCATTCTTTCATTCTTGTCATTTCCTCGACCAGAATATTAACCTATAGTTAAGTGCTTGCACTGCCAATATTGAACTACACAGTCGGAAAAACACGACTATTTCCGCTACTTCTTATTCAATCAAACATAGCACGAGCATTCACGAGTAAATGACGTCAGCAAGGGGCCATACGAAAACTTCATGTTACCCTGCAACGGTTCAATGCGAAAGCCGGTGACTTAGGTCAGGCATTACGGCCAAAGAAAGTCGTTCCTCTCGAGAATTTTCAGGCGGTACGTTGGATAGCAAGCTCCTCACCTTCGTGTTATATATCTCGGCATTCTGTGACGCCTTGTAAAGCTTGGGATATTTGAGCATGCTTTCAGAAGTCACTGTGCGATCAAACAGGCCGATAGCCAGTGGGGGAACTGACGTGAAAACCTGCAAACAGAAACATTAATACAAGCATCGTCACAAACTGTGCGGTAAATAAGAACAGAGAGCCCCAAAAAGAAATAATGCAGGGATTGTTTCATTGATTTCTGGAATAAAAATTTCACCGTTACTCTTGCGAGGCGGAGGGCCTTAACTCCCTTCTTCCCGTACACATCAGTGCCTATTCTCGCCTCCTTCCTTAATGGCTCCAACACTACCGTCTCACTGTTCAACAATGCAAACTGTTTCCCTGTTTCTTTACCTCTCACCATCTACAAAATAGACCTTATTCTCCCGTCCCTTCCCCTTCCCAACAGGTTTTCGCCTCTCTTCTGGTCTCTTCTGCTAGTCTTGGGTCTTGGGTCACCGGGGATTGACTCATAACTAAAGGCAAATAAATTTTCCTAGGTTTATAACAGAATAAAAACGTTACATTCTGAGTCAAATGGAAGTTTGTCCATTCTTGGCATCGTCAGTGTTCTTACCTTCCTAACGGATGCTGACATTTGTCCAGTACTGTGCCATCACTTAACTCAATCAGTGCCGGTTAGATTTCCTATAACCTCGATGCGTCTATGCGCCTAAATTCAGCTTAGTAACTTTTCATTTAAGCTAAGTAAACTTACCACATTGTAGATACCAATGCACCACTTGTCGAACAGGATTTGACCGGAAAATCCGTTGTCAAGTGCAAACCACAGCTGCAACACATGAAGATTACGAATAAGAAAAGAAAAAACTCGCAGGCCGGTACTGCCAGAAAGGACTTGGTAATCTCGACAGTAGCGCTTACGAAATTACTAAAACACTGCTGCCTAGCCCCTACCAAAACCATCAATACACCACACGCAGCGCACCCGCGCCCGCACACGCGCGCACGCGTACTCACACGCGTATAAACCGCTCGCGTGCACTTGCCAGATGTGCTTATTAGTATAGTTGTCTCGGCTGAGTGTAAGTCAGAGTTCCCTTCGACTCCGAGTTCAAAATTGAAGCAACATTGTGGCGTTCATGATTTTAAGCTCCCATGCTCCAGTACGAGTAATGATCTTTAAAGTAAGAAATATACCTGATAGTCCATAGTCTCGGGATAATTTAATCCTCACTCACCTCAATAACATACAGACACACGTTCTTGTAGAATGAGTACAAGATGAGCTTGGCGAGACGCTGGTAACTCCACGCTCCGTGAACAAAGAGAAGCTTGTTTAAATAGCGAAACTGAGGAAAAGACGGCAGTGAATCAGCATTCAAACAAAATGCTTTCAAATTAATTCGATATTAAAAAGGCTTAACTATGGCGCACACCTTTATCAGCCCACCTGAGGGAAAAAGGTCGTGCGGTAAAAGTGTAGACTAAAATGCCCAGTATCTGGATTTACGTGCTTCAAGTTAGTTTTCCAGGTTCACAGCAAGAAATTGATTTCTAAGAGCATTGTTCCTCTATGCAAATTGCTTGCGAGTCCGACGCAGGTTGCTCCCAACATTTTGTCGAGTTTTCCTGGCAATAGTCTACCACCAGTAAGTTAGTAAGGCGTCTTGCCCAAGAACACAAAACAGCGAACCTCGTCAGGGCTGCTCTTCAGTGGATTTCGAGAGCAATGCACTAACTAGTGGCATGCGATGTATGCGCATCGCTTTGTATTGAATGGTATCACTCAGCTGTTGCCTGAATTGTGTATCATCAATGTTGGGTTACCTGTGCAATGGCGTAGTCCGAAGCACTGGCTGCCTGCAGGCCTTCCACTCCACTGATCCCCACGCCAACATGTGCAGCCTAACAAAACAACAACAAGTTTAACTCAACTGTCTTCTACTTCTTTACACTTCTTCTTCTTTACACTTCCTTGTGGAACATAAGTTCGACACCACCGCTTTCCGTCCAATCCTGTTTAGGGCTGTTTTGTTGGCTAACTCAACTATACCAGGAGATATTTTGCCTCAGATTTACTAAAAAAAACACTTCAACAGTAATTCGTAGTCTATTTAAACGAGTGCCGAAAGTTGACCTTTAACCCTTTAATTCCCAGGAGTGATCAAAATGAAATTTCTCACTACAATATCAATACATTATCAAGCACGCAGGTGATAAGAATAGAGGAAATCATCAGCTAAGTGATACCACTTTGGTCTACCACCAAATTCTCAGAGCTGACACTAATAGAACTGTGTGGCTTTCAGTAAGAAGAATTTACGTTTTGAACTCGCGACTAAAAGGTTAAGTGATCAACCTGAATCATGCCGACATCGTTAGCTCCATCGCCAATAGCGAGGGTGATGGCGTCCTTGACGTGTTGTTTCACAAGTTTCACAACTTGTGCCTTTTGTAGAGGAGAAACCCTGGAGACAAAAAAAGATGTATCTCAGTTTTAGGTTTGATAAAAGGTAGCGTCTGCATACGAGCCAAGTGGCCCATCAGGCTGGAGCTTATCTCCGGTTTCTGTAGTATGAAGCGACTAGGAGTATTTCTACTCCTCCCTGGATGGGATGCAAGTCGATCGCAGGGTTACCCTCAGCATTAAATTCGCTGGTAGCTATTTGTACTCCTTGGTGGAGAGAGACAATGTGAGAGTAAAGTGTCTTGCCTAAGAACACAACAAAACGTCCCCGGCCAGGGCTCAAACCAGGACTAATCGATCCGAAGTCGAGCGCACTAACCATGAGGCCACCGCGCCTCCATATCTCAGTTTCAGTCAAGAAAAATTAGCTGAAGAAGGCTGAAGGGAAAAAAAAGCGTCACAAAAGTTCTCCCTAACCTGCAGCAGATTACGGCTTTGCAGCTGAGCGCCATATCTAAGAAACTCAACTTCAGTTCGTCTGTTAATCCATGTGAAAGAGTCTAATAAACACAAAATTACAATCACTTATTACACTGGATGACAGTCTTACATGAACTGGGAAGTCAAACTGAAAATCCTGTTCTACGGCTTATAACACCATCGACTGAGAAATTCTATTCACTTGACTCTAAAGATGACTTCCGCTCAGGTTGTCGAAACGTCAGTCACCGACAACAGTTCTTTTCAGAACTACTCTCAACCGGACGATCACACTATTCGAACCACTAGAGAGTAGTGTTGAGAGGGTGATTTACTTAAAATGGCAAAAACGAACAGAAACTGCAAATTTTGCCTTCCTGATGTCGAACCATAAACAAAGGAAACATCATGTCGGAGGGTCGACTTAAAAAATGGGTAAGATATCAGATTTGGTGCGGTTCAAAAGGAGCCAAAGTAAAAGTTACCTTGCCAGTGATGATCAGCCCCAAGTCATCCTAAGATCAAAAAGAGGAACTCGTCAGTAAGGAAACTTCTGTCAGCACACAACTCTAAGATATTATCATCTGCTGCTACTCACCCGAATGGACGGCGGTTTTTTCTTGGATGAGCCAGCTCGGCCGATTATTCTGAGATGCTCATTCAGCCACTCACGAGTTCCCTGCAAACACCATCAGCAACATCAATTAGGCCCCGTCCACACAATGCGGGGGAAATTTGAAAACGCAGCTTTATTTCTACGCTTAGGCCTAACGTCCACACTAATCCGTCACGAAAACAAAGCTTTCCGAAAACGCTCTTCAAAACGGAGAAATTTGAGAACGACGGATTTGTGTTTTAGTGTGGACGGAAAACATTTTGAAAACGGAGCTTTTCGAAAACAATGACCTCACGATAATCATATGCATGTGATTTCACTACCCGAGTTTTCCTCAAACACTAATCCAAAATGACCAGTGAGTGTTGCGTTTTCAAATTCTCCCAGCGTAATGTTGTGCAAAACAATCGATGCGTTTTCAGAGTCAAACGCCGTTTTTAAATTTCTCCGGCGAAGTGTGGTCGGGGGCCTAGAAAACTACTGGTAAGAAAGCGTGCGTTAATAGCCGTACTCAAACTTATTTCGCTTTTTTTCTTGAAATCTTGAGTTACTTACATCGAGGCTCTCTTCGCTACAGATTAACAGTTTCATCTCAGGAGTAAGCAAACGACATGCATAACCTGCAACAAATAGAAAAATAAAAGTATTGTTAAAACAGAATGGTAAAATTAGTCCTATTTCACGCCGACGATAGAAGTAGAGTTTTAATGTCCATTGCTTGACTGGCAAGTCTTGCCTCAGGCTCTCCTTCAATATAGACCTGTTTCACTCATTTTCATGGTTGCCACAGACATCTGTTTTCAAACTTTCCATGACTTTTCCTTAATAAAAACAAAATCTTCCTGACCAAAGAAACACAAAATGTCAGATATAGTGGCTGCTTCTAGCCTCCCTTTACGGCCATCCTTTTCACCCATTTATTAAGACTGACACGTTTTCAACAAATTTTCCTTCCTCATTAACAGTGACCCCAAATGTTTCCAGCCTTCAGTAGCACCAAGTCAGCCGTGTTAACTTATTTCAATTTTCCCTGACTTTTTCTTCAAAATGTCAGTTTCCCTTGACTCAAAATAAAATTCCCTGACTTTTCCCTAACCTTGAAGACTTTTTTCCTCTCTGACTACTTCCTGACCTGTGGCAACCCTCATTTGATAAGCCACCGAATAATGGCAAGCTTGCGTACTTGCTGACCTCGGGCAAATGAATCACTTAGCTATATCTCAAATTTTAACCGCCGTAGCGAATTTGTGAAGCGCATGTTTCGAGCGCTAGCCCTGTCTTGATCTGACGAAGAGCTGATGCGCGAAAAAGTTAGTTTCACAAACTTGCTTTCTGATCGAACCATTTAAGTGTGAGAAAGCTATTAGAACTCCACAGTCAGAATGACGTTACCGATGTTGATGGCAGTTTCTTGCTTGTCTCCTGTTAGAACCCAGATCTTTATATCCGCATCAGCGAGGGCAGCAATGCTCTCTGGGACACCCTGAAAACCAGCAAACAAACAAGATATATTATAATGTGAGAGTGTAAAAACTTAAGGTAGCTTGCGAATACACGCGCTTCTCATCGCCCAGGGATTATGACAAGCGAGTAAAACAAGGCGGTGATAATAAAAATGTGTCAACTGTCGACTGGTTTAAAGTCTTTGCAAAGTGCTTCAACCAATCAGAGCAGTCACACTGGTTTTTCAACCAATCACGGAGCTCGTGATGTGGCTTACCCGCGTTTTCCCGCCCTTGCCACCACATTGTGTTCACCAACTCCCTCTCCAACCAAGAGTATTAACCGGCATGGGAACCAGCAAAATGTTACGTCAAACAGAAAAAAAAAACTAACCTCCTGCAGCTTGTCCTCGATAGCAGTGGCTCCCAACAAAAACAAATTCTGTAATTCAAACAGAAACAAACCATATATTAGAAGAAAAAACACCAAAGTATAGACTCCATTCCCAAATGGCTGCTAGTTATAATTTCTTTATAAATTCTTCTCAAATAAAAATTTTCGCATGCAAGAACTGAACTAATCAGAGGCAATACACAGATGTCAGACAAACTAAGTCAGTCTAGCTGCGTCATCAACACGGAATTTTTCGGGTAAATTTCAGACAAGTTTTAAGTAAAGGAAAGAAAAGCAAGTTGTTCGGTTCTCAGCGGTTTAAAAAACAAACAAGGTGACAAGATCATTCTGCATTGCGTTGAACGATCTGTTGACCATTTATCCTCGGTCTTGTGTCTCCTAAAAGGAGCTACGTCACCGTTTGCGCATCTTGAAAAGTTTAGCCTAAATTTTTCAAGTTCGTCGTTTGTAATCCGTGTTAATCTTCTCCATCCTTAACGATCCTTGTTCCTTTATGGTTTATTATTATCTCTTCGGTGTTTTTCTGTCTTAGTAAACTGCTATTTTCAGGTTTTCTTCAATTTAAAGGTAATTTTGTATGTGGCTAAAATAACTCAAAATACCGTGACTGAGCTCCTTTAACGCGGGCTAAAACTGTGAAAACAACTATTGACAGCCGACCAACCTTTTCAATGAGTTCTGCAGCATCGTCCACGTTCTTCTCTCTATTTTCCAAGCTTGTAGAAGCTTTGTAATAGATGTCACTCCAGCGTTGAAATTCCTCAGGTTCGAGTTCAGTCATCGCTATACAGAGTGTGCGTAGACCTAATGGGAAGTCATAAGCAGGAAATTTCTAAATAAGCCGGATTGAACTTCACTAGCCTGTTCCAGGCTCTCAGATGATCGAAAAAGCGGGGGGGCTACGAGCGAGATAATGTCCCCACTGACCAAGAGCCTGCAACAGGCTAGAACTTCACAAGGGTCAAACGCAAAAATTAAATCCCCGCTTTGGCTTCAGTTGCGTTAAATTCTATAAAAGTTTGACTCGTTATGTGCCGGACATTTATAAGAAAAGTTCAAAAGAAAAATACAGCGACATACCAAAAATACGAGGTAATAAAGATGGTGGATGACAACAATTTAATTTAATTTTCTAGGCATATTTGGCGTAGAAAGAGGAAAAACAATATCTGTATTTGGCAGCTGCGACAGTTTTGGCGGGAAAAATACGTGCGCAGTGCGCTTGTCTACGAAGTCCCATCTCAGGAAATTGACTTAGCCTGCAATTTGCTTAACGGTTGCTAAGTAACCTTTGATGATAACACTTCTTTACGTCAGCTGACATAAGAACGTTCGGCGTGCACGTGAGCTTTTGATTGGTTAATAAGAATCGGAAGCTGTTCGGGCTCACTGACGAAGATTTAACGAAAATGGTACTCGTTGTTCACTTACCCTCTTTGGCAAAATCTTCCAAATGCTCCACAGTACTGTCCATGTACATCTGTTTGTCTTGTAGCCGCTCAAAAATGACTGTATCCTATTGAAAGAACATTAAAAACGAGACCTTGTGAAACAAGGATATCTTCAAAAGCAGATTGGCGGTTAAGTTTGCCGCAAAACTCGATTGGCAAAGGCGGAGTGGCCATGTTGGAAGGCAAGGTCACACAGAAACACGGCGGTCCTTGAAATTAAAGGGACCATAAATTATTTATTGTACTTACAGCACCCTTGCAGTACAACTTTATTTTGCCCTCAGGAGTTCGAACAACCACAGACATCCTCTTACGAGTGCTAAAGATAAAAGAAAATACAACATTAGTTGCCCAGTACGTTTTGGTTACCTGTGACTTCCCTAAAGTCAGTCCTTATCAATTTGTAATGAGCACTTCAGCTCCTGCCATTTGTCACGTCTAGTTCGCCGAATTCAAACCACTGTTGTTGGGTCTCGTATGCCTGATTGCCGCCTTACCTGTTAAATTCCAGCACGTTCAAGACCTCATAGACCTCCTCTTGACCCATCTATGACAAAAGCATACACAACAATTTAACTACGATCAAACAATGAAACGCCCCAAATTTTAAAAGCAGCGTGAAGAAACATTTTGATGATCAGTTGTGGTCGCTCGCTTACCGCGTTAATGATGACTGATGTGGGAGTTCTCACGTTGAATGAGAATCCAAGCTTCTTTGCACCTTTGACCAGAGCACCTTCATCTGCAATTAGAAAACAGCCATTAAGAAAGCTCACAAGAAAACCTGTACTTCTATAACTCGATGAAAACAGAACCTAGCAGGAGCTGTCGACGTAATGATAAAGCAAGCAAAGAAAATATGTATTTTGAGTATAAACGAGCGCTTTTGGTTTCTTCAGTTTTAGTTTTCCTTTAATACAGTCATTTCTAAAGAATAGAGAACATTTTCTTTGTGTAATCAGCGCCATCTGGTCATGCGGAACAAGTAGATTTTCCTGCCAGGCAAGTAGCTTTTCATTCTCAGTTGCCTGATGAGCAAGGGCCCTGGCAAGTCGTCTTTCAACTACATAAAAACAGAGCAAACCGACTTGCCCAGGGCTGAACTGAACTCTGTCGTACCTGGTGAGGCAGCTTGATAAACTATTTTGTCAGGATTGCTGGGGTCTCTCTCTGGCACGACTGTGTGGCATACTGCTAACAGCGTCAGAAACTCCCGAATAACAGATGCTGTTGGCTATGAAATTTAATAAAGAAGAAGGTTACTGCATACAACGATTTTCAATTGAGTGTCGTAAAACCACCAAAGTAATTACTTTAGCCAATCCCAAAGGACACAGACAATCCAGTAAACCAATCAAAACACGACGTAATTAGTGTAGCCGACGCAAAGCGCGGGAAAACGTTGCGAGCGAGACACGATTGGTTTTGGTTTTACTCCTGATTGGATGAAAAAGTCGCGCAAGTTTTCTTAGCCAATCGTGTAGCGTAGTAATGCAAAACCAATTACTTTTCGACACTCAAATGAAAACCGGAAATTAACTCTGGGTTGGACTTGCTCTTGGTTACCTAACCTGGAGTTGTAAACACTTTTCTCATTAGCTAATCATGTATTATGCATTTTTGTTTTACAATCACGATAAAGCCTTGATACAAATCATAATGCCCACTCCAAACAAGAGCAAAAGGTTCAAGTACTTACATGATGTTCTCTGAGGTTATCCAGAAGCGCTGGATCCATGAATGTATCTCCTTGTCCACTACACGAAAAACAAAAATAAAATAAAACACATAGACAAAAATGACAATCATAATTCCAAAGTCTGCAACAAAGTCAGCCTTCATAGCACTCTTCATCTCAGGAGTGTGAGCTAGAGGTATGTAAAAACCAGATGCTTCACATCGTGTCTGAAGCTCTCACGTCCCTCTAACATTCTTTGAAAGGAAATGACTGCTATAGCTAATATTACATAAGGCTATATTAAATTCTCCTAGCATAGTTTCTCTAGCTGGTCAGAACCTAACACACCAGGTCTACTTTGTAAAAGATGTCATAACTGAAGCCAGTTAGAAATTTAGAATAGAGAAGGCTATGCATACCTAAAATCCTTATTAATGCTTCCCTCACCCAAAGAATCCACCCCCTTCCCTCTTTGGAGCAAGAAATGTACTGAGCCTCCCCCTCCTATCCACTTTTATGAGGGGCAAACTGATAATTGGTGCTTCTATGAATTAAATAAGCACCCTAGCCCTTGCCAACATAAACATGCTGGAAGTCAATATGCCTCCAGGGTCTTAGTAAGGAGTGAAGTTAGCTCACAAGGTAGAATATTCAAGTCAATAGTATTCTCAAACCTGTAACTAATTCCTCCAATGGAAACCTTTTTGAACTCCATGACATTTCTAGTAAGTGTGCCTGTCTTGTCTGAGAATATGTACCGCACCTGCATCAGCGCAAAAGAACAAACAAAATCAAACCCAAAGTTGACTAAGAACCACACTACCATAACAGAGAATTTACAATCTAACTGTTCTGCAACAATTTATTAGCTAACATCATTGTCCTGTGATGAGTGAAGAGATCAGTGTGCAGAAGCTGTAACATATTGTATGTGTAACTGGCAAGAGAGGATAAAGGTAAGAGAGTTAATCCCACATATAGGTCTCACTCTTATTAAAGGTAGTCCTTCTCAAGTTATTTTTAGACACAGTACCCAGTCCTTCCATGGCTGATGTTACCACACACTTTGCACTGATGTCTTCTTGGAGGACGAAAAAGCACGTAATATAAATTCACCTCAGCTGCCCACATGACCAAAACCACAGGATTGGTTATTTCTTCTTGACCCATTTCTCATGCCAGAAGTGATCTAAAAAGAACTTAAGAGGGATTATCTTGAGATTAAGGCCTACGTGGGGGATAAACTCTCTTACCCTGCAACCACTCTTGTGCCCAGAACTTAAATAACGTTAATAAGATTATTTCCTTTGAAGAAACTGCAAACACAATTTAAAGAAAAGTTAGAAAAGGTATTGTCAGACCTGTCCTAGTTCTTCATTGAGATTGGAAGTTCTTGCCATAGCTGGAGTGTCTGTCTCATCATAATACATATCAATGTCCTGTGACATAACAAAACAAAACGTAAACCTTGAAGAATAGTCAAACCAGGAAAAATAAAACACTGCAGTGTTTCATTTAGTGTGTGGAAGAGTGTCTGATGAACTTAAGAAAGACACACTAAGCCTAAACCAACATACCAAGTTTATGAAGATAGCTTGTATGAACTTCACAACCTGTGCAACAAAGGTAAGAGTAAAATAAATAAAAAAAATTAAAATCTTTGGAATTCAGCAAATAAGAAGCATCTTTAGGTAGGAAATGAGAAAATGATCTGGACTTTAAATTAATTTTGTGATTTGAGATAAAGAATGTTTCCTTATCATTAACTCTCGACAGTACTCAAAACCCAATTTTGTCTTACAATATGAACACATTCCCAAGCAGGAATGTGATGAGAATAAAGAAAACATGAGTTAGGTGATAATGTCATATTACAATAAATCAACTCATTCTTGCAAATCTTAATTACAAGAAATAGATGTATGCGACATTCAGTATGGGAACTATACCTCAAGAGTCACTGTCAAGCTGATGGGTATCAGATTGTTATACAAAATGATGAACGTCAAGAAAGACATGCCAAGGTTCTGAGCTCTTTTACCTGTGAAGAAAATTTTACAACAATTTTAGCCTTTCTGAAGTCTAAAAATATTAACTGGTGATAAAATGGTAATTGAGCCGTTCCAGAAAATATCCATACCCACCCCAAGGAGGGTCACTGAAAATTGCGAGGGGAAAGGAGGAGGTTGCCAAAGCCATAACTTTAAAAGGAAAGTATGAAGCAAAACTGAAAGTTCCAGAGGAGTGGGGAAGGGGAACTCAAAGCAAAAACCCTCTGTGGGAGGGGTATGGCTATTTTCTGGAAAAATCTAATTATTCAGGATTTTGTAGCATGATGCAGTGTGACAAATATTGCTACTATTGGATGGGATTACCAGCTTATCACAAATTTTCCCACAGCCTTGTGTCGGGTTGGCTCAACAATTTTCTGGCACCGGTCATAAGCTTGGATGGATAGTGAGCTAGGTGGGAGTAAGCTATGTTTTCAAGGGTCACTATTTTCTGACTACCAGTATGGACAGCAAGAACTTGAGCCTGTACCTCTCTATAGGGCCCAGTGTACAAACCATTGGCACACCCTATTACCCACTAGTTACAGAACGAGGCACCTACATTGTACTTACCAGAATATCCAAGGTACCAGTCAGTTTCTTGGTGATTATCTGAAAATATCAGGTAGCATGTTACAACATATTTTGGTAGGAAATATTCAACATAATGTAACTTTTCCATTGGTAGACATTACTTATCTAACATATGTTGGTAAACAATCTGATTCATGTTAAAATTTGTCATTAAGTGTTCGGTGGAAACATATTTCAGTATATATACATATTTGTACTGCAGTGTCAGCAATCTGTGACTAGAGTGAGATCAGAATTTCATCACTGCCATTGTGTGATGAATATGTGATGAAAGCATATGTCACCAGTGTGTGACTATAGCTAGAATGTGTGATCAGTTTGTGTTACCAGTGCCACTGTGTAGTCTGTGTGCGCCAAGAGTGTGTGACCAATTTGTGTGACTACTAAATGATAAGAATGTGTGACTAGTGAATTGTATTTAACCATTGGGCGTGGGTAAAACTGACTTGTCAAATTGATTCTGGGCAGTATTGTGAACTGACCTGTCCATATCTTGAAGCCAATAGTGCTGCAAAGAGCCAAGACAAGAAGCAGTCCAAACAGAAATAAGATCTGGATGTTGGTAGTGTGGTCCACATTTGACCGTTTGATTGGCGCTGCTGTGGAGTTCTGGAGACAAAATAAAGATAACAGGTTAAAGGAACTCAGTCAAACTTTTTCAAATTCGTTGTTTGTAATCCGTGTTAATCTTTTCTATCCTTAGCCATCCTTGTTCCTTTATGATTTATCATTATGTCTTTGGTGTTTTTCTATCTTATTAAACTGTTATTTTCAGGTTTCCTACCATTTAAAGGTAATTTTGTATGTGGCCAAAATAACCCAAAATACTGTGACTGAGCTCCTTTAAGATTACAGGTTATTAGTCACACCAAAGTTTCCTCAGGTCCTGGAGTCATTAAAGTTTCAAAAGCCTGAACAGGAATGAAATTTAAACTTGCTAGAGTGAAAGTTTTTGATGATCTCACAATCAAAGCAAGAACCCCAGGATGTTACATACTTGATTCAAAGTTTGCAGTATGCCAAAAAGTTGTGTACGATAGCCCAGGGCTGGTGGATTTTGCAGCTGGGCCAGTGGATTCCGTCCTTTGCTTTGAGTATTCATTTAATTTTAAATTAATTAGCCCTGCTCAAAAGAAAAAAATTCCTTTTTTGGTGGAGAGGGGAAGCAGCTAGTGGGAAGGAGTTCCAAGTTAGTTACAGCTTGCTTGAAGGGCAAGCTCAGAAATTACCATTGATTTCTGTTAAAACTAATAAAACTTATTTTAATAATAAGCAAAACAATAAAAATTATCATAGCCATATTGCGAAGTAATTTCATACCTGCATGAGTTTGGAGTCATGTCCAGTATAAACAACAAGACCTACAAAAGAATGCCATGGAATGTCTTAACATGTAACACACTGACGGGAGAAACCTTACTAACAGTTAAGTGACATTAATTTCACAGGATTGTGTTTGTACACTAATTTCTCAGCTGGTAATTATATAATTCTGCCCTGACTCACCAAATATCCATTGTGTATTCCTTAAATGTGCTCCTCTTAACAAGACCTGTTCCGGCCCTACCGGAAGTGACCTGCAAAAGAAAAACTTGCACATTAATCCTCAATAATAATTGTGTCTTGGGTCCCATCAAATAAACTTGATGCACAAAGTCCCAAAAAACTTGAAAAGATTCACAGGTCTAGTAAGTGTTAATAAATATATTTGCTTGAAAAGTCTTAAGTGGTAATGATATTTACTTCTGTGTTTGGAGGGTGATGTTTCCAACAAAGTCATAGAGTCGATTATTTGGTCCTTCGCACTCCACACGTCCCTACAATCAAAACAAAAACATGTTGGTTACTTAACAGACATTCCATTTCAATCACTGACAAAGTAAAAATAATTTCTAGTTCTAAAGACAGCAACACGGCTTACTTGCATACAACGAACTTCAATTAGAGAGGTCATTTTGGCTGTGAGGGGTAATGCCTAGAATAAGACAAATGGAAAGTACAATGATCATAAATTTAGCATTTAAATTTATTTGGTATTTTTTTTTATTACAAGAGAGAATAAATATTCAAATATTAAAACTAAACTACGTCCGTATATTTAACAGAATACCAACCTGTCTAATCTTTAGATTAGTTTCGCCATCAAGATTTGAAGTCTCTATGTAACACATTCCCATTGGCTCACTGTAAAATAAATACTAGAATAAAATATCGTCACACTTTGGGCGCATTCATTCAACCAAAATTCCTGGGCTGAAGTTTGCAAATTTCTTGGTGTTGAATGGATCGCGATGGGTCTGGACAGTCTCATTCCATTCCACTTGCAAAACAAGATTCGCACACATTAAATGGAGGATGTTGGATCACTGTTGCTTGTACTAGAGCTGGATGACGATTTCGACGGTAATATCAATGATATTGTGTGAGCTGTTTCAAGCATAGTATTATTTTCAGCAGACCATTCCCAGACTGACAGACTGACTGACAGACTGAAGGACTGATGGACTGACGCACTGACACACTGATGGACTGATGGATTCACTGACTCACTGACTCACTGACAGACAGACGGATAGATGGACAGACAGAAAGACTGGTGAAATGACTGACTGACTGACTGACAGACAGACAGACAGACACATTGGCTGACCGATTGATATGGTAAATCCATCAATTAACCCTATTGCAACTCACTTTTTTAGCAGATTTCTCTATAATGCCTGTCATTAATTTAGAATATTTATAAACAAATAAATCTAAACATATATATTTAAAAATGGAAAAGAAATGATATATCCATTAAGACTTCAGTGCATAAGCGACTTTGAAAATGTCCATTGTCTACTGCATACCACTGCATTTCAGAGGATTTACCTTGACGAGAGTAAAATAAGGTCAGCAGGAAAGAACTGTCCATTAACAACCTTCACAATATCCCCAACTTGGACCTGAAAAAAAAACAATAAGAATAAACCTTGCAAACAGCACTCTGGAAAAATATTATCAGTAGTACGTGATAAGTAACTCAAAGGTAAATAATACACAAAGTAAATAAAACTTTCAAATTAAATGAACTAAATATTCAAAACTGAGGACTACAAACTAGTTAAAGTTTTAGCAGTGTAAATCTTACCTCAGTCCATAATAATGACTGTATGGTATTATCTCTTAAGACTAAGAAAAAAATTCAATACGTGGTAGTCACTATCATTGAAAATAATTTCCTTTATTCATTGGCTAAGAACATTTTCTTGAAATATGTACATGCAACAAGAAAGGAACAATCTGTTAATAAATTAATCAATAATTAATTCATTAATTAAAAACTTATAACATTTTACTCAATACCAACAGATCATTCTCCATTATCTACTTGTAGTTAATAAACATTAATCTTCCAAGCTCACATTTATTATTACAAATTGTTTCTAGGAGTTGATATGTGAAGTCGAAGAATGCACACAGCAGAGTAGAAATGTCTTGATGGTGTCTTGCCGACAGCAGTATGTTTGTCACATCTGGAATGCAAGGAGTCAGCTTTGGAAGACAACACTTACCTCAACCATGATTATTCCAATGAACCATGATTATTCCAAGAACTGAACGAAATTTAGTTCACACTCTAAGAAGTTATCAAAACATGCTAATATTATAACTTACCTTTAACTCTACGATTGTTAACCTGATCATCAGCTTGATGTCTTTTCTGAAATGATTTAATAAAAATTAGTTATTAACTACTTTAAGCCAGGTATAAATCTACATCAAAATAATACTTTAATTAAATGCCAGAAAAAAAATTCATAAATAAACATGAAAAATGTTAAAAATATCACTTCATGTTTCTCTAGGTTTATTTTGTCATAAACAAAAGAAAGATCCAACAAAAAGTTAAAATATGGACCACACTGGTATAAAAAAGTGTGACAAAAGGCATAAAAGAAACCACAAAAGTATTCTTAGTTTGAGATAATTTATTCCCTAATAAGCAGATAAGTAACTCACATAATCTTCTATAATCTCTTTCACAGCTGAACAAGAAAGAACAAATAGGAGAGGAACTGCTGTCGTGTAACGACCAGTAGGAGAAACATCATCTATTTGCTGGAAAAATACAACAAAAAAACAAAGAAAAAATTAAAATAAATAAATGGATTTATAACTATTTAGTCAATAAGATCCATACACCCATGCAGATAAATAAATATTGAATTGCCAAAGTACTGAATAAAGAACTAATTGAAGGATTTTGTGCAAAAAGGGCGTATATCACCCAAAAAACAATATACATGTATGCCATTTTTGCATGAAATCCTTCAATAATTGAAGGATTATTATCATTATATACACAAGAGTGTTTTACTGGAAAATACACCACTTGTAAAATTCATACGAAACCACATCCTGCATTCAGGTGGCGTATTTTCCATATCCTCACTAGTGAAGACATTGATGATTTCACTGATTTCATGTTTGACCCTTAAATTGTACTAAAATTTGTTGGTGTATGATCAAAAACATCTTCAGATCTTCCTCCAAAGTCTTCAGCAATCTTTGGTTATCTTTAAAAATCTTTGATACTCTCCATACATTTTCGGGAAATGTTCAGAAATGTTCATGTGGCCTCTGGACAATTTTTGGAGAATCTCCGGAAATCTTCGGAAAGTGGTTGGAAATCTTTGGAAAATCGTCAAAAATGTCATTACCAGCATGTTTATATAATAAACAAAATAATACATGGGCACATGTAGATGTGGAATATCTATTCTTGTGTTCAACTTTACATCTCACTCGTGAGATATCAAGTTGAACACTCGAAGAGATATTCCATATCTACAGGCGCCCATGTATTATCCACTCTGTATGTCACAGTTATCAAGTTGTTGGTACTCAAGACATCTAAAGATGTGCAAAGAAATTAGGTACTAGACAGTCAATGTGTTATAATAAAGGATACATAATGTATAATAATGGTTTGTTACTTACAGAGCATTGTTACCTACCTGTAAAAGTGCGATAAACAGGAAGAAAACATTGGAATATCGACTAAACTGTTCCAGGAGAAACTTGGGAAGGAATGTCAAGAAGTTGTACTTGGCAGTGCTGCAGAGGAGTTCAACAAATCATCCTGATTAAGACTGACTGTACAGTTTCATTTACAGTTCAACCCCATTTTAACAAACTCGCTAATCATACATGTTCCTTGGGACAGTGGGACAACATCACACAGAGTTAAGGATAGTTAACTGCTATTTGATCGCAGTTCACAGCGTGTCAGTGGAATTGAATGATAAAAAAGTCACATATGCACGTCTGTGATTTCTCCTCCCTTTGCTTTAAAACGTTATGAACATCTATCAAACACTGGTGAACTACCACTACACATAATACCTTTTCACCAGCTTTTGGTATTGTTATACCGGTACCTTTAGTTAACTCTTATACAAGAAAAACTTTTGTTAAACAGCTGCATTTAGATGGTGCCGCTTTACACTATCTTGCATTTTATTTATTTACTTTTTTTTGTAATTATTAATTTATACATTTAAAAAAAGATCTACACTTGCAAAACATTTGATATTAAACATTACTTCCCAAAATAGCCCCCTTTAGGGGTTCAATTCAAATTTTCCAATGAGCACCTCTGACCTTTTCACATGGGAGCCTCCCAACCCCTTACAGAATAAACAGGACTGGCTATAGAAAACAATTTAAATAACTAAAGGCAAATCAACATAATATTCACTTCAGGTTTAAAGGAACATTATTTACTGTCATGCTCAGATTAATTTTTCAGCTCTAAAAGATGGCTCAATTACATGTAAGTTGAAAATGTTCGATGTTCTTTTAAGTTTGCTTTGCATACACAAACAATTAAAATTTAATATAAAATAATGGTTTCAATGTTCATTTATCTCACCTAATCTTGTTGTTGCAAAACTGTTGAGTCTGTGGTTTATTGATGATGATGATTCTGTCTGCCTCGGAACCATCAGTAGTGTCAGAAACTTCACTTTTAAGTGATCCATAGTTCTCTACAACAAAGAACATAAAAAGTATATGTGGATCAAATATCCTGGATTCAATAACCTGGGTAGGCTCGATCGCACACTGCTGTTTAGGAAAGGAGCCCAGGCTGCTTCTCTCCGAACCCTTTTTGGGAAGGAATGCAACTGGACACGAGGGAGGGTTGGAAATCCAGCCTATTACTTGGGTGGCCTAGTGCTGGGTCAGTTCACAATTCATTCACTCAGGTTTTTTCATTTGGTTAGAACCAGAACTTACTTCCCACTTGGGTGATTCCTCATGAAGAATCAGTTCCTAATATAGGGGTGAGGAAATATGGTCCTTTAAAAACCATGAGTTTTGCAAAATTTTGCTGAATTTGCAGTCATGTCCCTCTCACTCTCAATTTTTTTAAAAAAAAAACAAAGCCTTCTTGCAGTCTGGAATTTTTCAAAAAGCTATCTTGGGGTCTTGCGAGGCTAGAAAAGTTTCGAAGTCCCAACTTGATTGTTTGCTTAAATTATAAAATAATGATGTCTGATGTCTGATGTCTCGACCTTCCATTTTTAAAAGTCGAAATGTCTCAGGTTTGCAAATTAGTCTCGCCTTCTTGCAAAGTCTCACAATGACTGTTCACCACCACCTTTATATTTGTGGTTTTAATAAACAAGTCCTTGTGCAAAACCCTTTCGTATTAAATCAAGTTTTATTTGTATGTTTGCTTTAATTTTTATTGGAAGTTACCATTTTCAATTTGATGGGTTCTCACAAAAACATGTTCTGAAACAACTCGTAAGAAATGGCCTAATAATTATGTAGTCTCAACTGACAAAACATACCTACTAAACCATTCAAATTGTAAAAAAAAATATTATAGAACAGCAAAAATTGTCATGACCACAAAATAATGGGTGGACAGTGTTCTTGTCACTGATTTAATTAAACAGTAAGTAAAATTAAATCAACACAAAATAAATAATGCACTTTCAGAATTATATTCTATTTCAATGACAATGAGAAAAAATCTAAATTCAACTGAAACTCACACCATCTTAATGAAATAAATAGTTTACAGAAAAATCACACCATCTAGTGCTTATTACACCCAAATTTATAAACTTTGGTGCATCATTTTGTAATACCATTCTGTTCAAACAGAGTTTCAAATGTACAGATTTATAGATGACGAAATAGTCATCAACTGCATCACAAACTTTGCATAGGCAGTGTTGTTTTAAAGTCACTGCTAGCCAATTGGAACTATTGAAGAAACAAAGAATATATAATAAT
>Ga0126338_10000642_pt1 | contig 19919 bp, 16 predicted proteins | sample OrbCmetagenome_2_FD_92529 | JGI IMG/M metagenome (GOLD analysis project Ga0126338, IMG submission 92529) | Coral microbial communities from Petempiche,Puerto Morelos, Mexico - Orbicella C C metagenome | ecosystem: Host-associated > Invertebrates > Cnidaria > Coral | place: Petempiche,Puerto... | reverse complement strand
TACTATTTAAATAATTTTATGAAGTAAGAAGAAAAAAAAAAATATTTTGTATAATAATGTTCGGAAAAGGGGGGGTGGATGGGCTGGGGGGGGGGGGGGGGGGGGGGGGGGGGGGAGAGGGGGGGGGGCTGTTTTATCCATCTTTCGTAGACGAGGTGTTGCTAATGATTCGGGTTTGTTTTTGTTTTTCAAAAATCAATTTCGACAATACCTTAGGTATTTTCCACACATCCTTGCAAACATAGTTGATCTTGATACTCGACAGCTTTCTTCATCTTCTTCACCATCGCCATTCTCACCACCCCGGATTTCATTCTGTGCGCCTTGCTCTTCATTTTCACTGCACCTTGTATATTTGTTCCCCATCCGCTTCTTAATCACGATGCCTCTTCCCTGATCTACTTTGACGCTCTGAAACTGTTTGCTCTCCATCAGTATTCGACCCATAAAGAAAACCAGAATGACCCACTCCAGACCGCTGAACGGAATGACCGAGGGCGAGAGACACAAGGTGATGTGCAGGCCAAGGAGGGTGAGATAACTTAGCGTGTCACGAACGAATATGAAGTAAGGTGTCGTGAAATACTCGTGGTAGCTCTCTGCGATAAAGTTAAATAACACCAGTTGAATGATTGTTGAATAAACTTGGAATTTGCTTCTGAACGACTACTTTTTATTTTGTCGAAATACAGGAAAACGCAATAAAGAACTAACCGTACATATCTTTTCCTTGCAGGTCTGTTAAAGGAAACAAACAAACAAAAAAGTGAAAACGAAATCTAAAACAATTTTTGGAGGGAGGAAGGGGCGTACAACTTGCTCAGAGTCGCTCTTCGGAGCACGTGACAAATGAGGTCACAACCAACAAGCCGTCATGGAATATTTCTTCATTAGAATATCTTCCAACGTGCAACTTCATGCTGCTAAATGCTTCAACGAAGAAAAGATGTGCTCCTCGACTTAGTCCCCACTAATTTTCTTCATTTGTATAGCCCCCTTAATTTATTAAATTGCTTTTCAATTCATCATTACCCGTTCGGCACGGTCAGCCCAAACGCATTATTTTTCATAGTCACATGATTGTTGACGTCATCGCACACAGTATGCAAAAAAGTTTTTGCAAGTAGTGTTTCCGCCCAGTGTATGCCCGCCCGATGTTTATATCAACAAAGTCATTGGGCATTCCAACTTTTTCAGGTGCAAGAGACGCTTTGAAAGTTCTTACAATAATTAAGAATTGTTTTAATTATAGATGGATTTCCTCTAAAATTTCACCACTGGGAAGAGGATCTAAAAAAAAAGGAGGCTAAGAAATTTAATCCAGATTGGTAATGCCTCTTATCAACCTACATCAAGAACAAACAACCTTCCCAATGATAAATATCACAGGGTTACGTTATTGCTATACCGTGCCAAATCCGTGTTGAGACTGTCTCTGGTTTTTCGTATTCTCCAAAGTGGATGATGTCTAGTTTATTATCGGTGATAGTCTCTAATTCTCGGATATTGACGTGAGGTCCAACGGCAACCGGGAGTAGCTTGATGTCCTTCATGTCTTTTACTTGATTCTCTACCAGACCCCTCTCATGTTTCAAACTTGTCTTGTGATCCGTGAAGAATATTATCACCTGCCAAAACATAATGTCCCTTGTCACCAGTACGTTAAAATGTTAATTTGTAAGTTTTAGCAATGTTTAAGACCTTATGGTACAACTGAAAAGGAAACCATTCGTTCATCTTAAATTTGAAAGAAAATACTTACAATATACTACCTTCTTTATACAACGTTTAAGTGACTTCATGAACAAAATTTGGAATTGGGCTGTAAGAAGCTTATTAACTAATCAGGCTTAATTTTTTTTCAGGCTTTAATCTCACAGCTGCTTAAGTTGTGTGTATAACTGCGATGATCAATCTAGTCTTCATAAATAATCAGCAGTAGTTTCGCTTTTATGTTCCAGTCCCTATGGCAGTAACAATTTCTTTAGAATTTGAAATCTAAATTGACAACTTTAAAGAAATGCTATTCAGACGCACTCTCTTGGCGCAAACTTAACTGCAAAATTGTCTTCAAATGTTAATTACCGAATTTTTCCTGCCCAACTTTAAGGAAACATGATAAGAGGAGCAATTTACTGTAGATCTGTAGGTGCTTGTAAGAATAGTTTATCAAGGTTTATGTAGTGTATTGTGTAATTGTAACTGTAAAAGGAAAAAAAAAAGATATGAAATACAAAGCGAAACTACAAGCTGTCAAATTTTGCGACTTCATAAGGAATTTTTCTGGAAACAATTACATATGACATACCATTGCATATCCTGCGTCCATGAGTTATTTCAAAAGTAATATTTGATTCCAATTTTTCATTTCCCTTAGAAAAACTCGGGCTTCGGGTGCCCTCTCCACCGAGGCAACTTTAATGAAGGAGAAAACTGAGCTGTCCACTCTGCCGTAATTGTTCTCAGGCAAAATTCCGATTTAGCCGACGATTTTCTTAAGCTCGGTATAAACTCAGATTGAATGATTGGCCCCCCAAAAAAGGAAAATTGCCAATACTGCGTAAGGTATTAAATTAAGTACTATATCTGCATTTGATTCATGGCCTTTTTGAAAATCGATATGATGAAATGATCCATGGAATTTTTTGTGAGATTATTTAAACTGGATCGCACCGGCTGGCCCACCGACCGGTGTTTGAACTAATTGTAATTATTTTGCTTAGTAACTGAAAGCAAAATTAAAGGCGGCAATCCATATTTACAATTAAATAGCAATCACACTTTGTTACCTTCTCTGACTTCCTCTCGGAGCTGCGAATTAGGAAATTAGCGTTCTTAAGGTCTTCATGAAGGGCGGGAATCTTTGTAGTTCCTCTTTTGAGTTCTAATTTGTCAATGTCACTCTTAGAGCACATTTTTCTTGGAGAGGAATTATCTCCGTGAATAACAACTTGATATTTGTTGTCATCTCCATGTTTGTCGACGAATTCCCTTATGGATCTTGTCATCAGGTTGAAGACTTTGACAGCATTCTTCGAAGTTGCATTTATCAAAAAAGCAATCTCTATTCCTAAATTGGAAGATGAGGCACAGTGTTGTTTGAAGCTATTGGGAGGGCAAAGTTTACTTAACCAAAAGTGCACCCGGCCTAAATAGAGAGCGCAATAGAACGAGCACTGAGCGCGAGGTCGACCTCGTTTATTTTCTCTTGACCCACCCCACCTCACTGCATTTGTTCAGTATCCCGCGATTTTATGTTGCTTGCGTCCTCGTGAAACAGATCTAGACTAGGATAGATCCCAGTACACGCTCGATAAAGGATGGCTCAGTCAGAAGTAGGAACATTAGGGAAAGTTTTTCTGGAAGCCTAAGTTACAGGTTTTCGTTTTTCAAAGTTAACATGTTCGGTGAAAGAAATAAAAGAAATGTCATTCCTGAATTGTACAACCAATGACCCAAGACGACAGAAACATAGCACAAACATGTTTTTCGACAAACCTCGGGTTGAAAAGTGTACTTGATTCAGAGTATGAGTCTTTCTTCATACCTTTGTCTTTCAGTTTGTTTTTGTTCCTGAGGTGCTTGATGTAAAACACAGCAAAGAGAAAAGGAAACATCACTAAATCAAACAGGCACCAGATGTGCAGCATAATCCACAGCCAGCCTTGCAGTGACAGCCACGAACACCTCTTCATTCTGCCAAACTTTCCCAGCCATTTATCACTCATCAAGTTAAAAATTACCGGATGTGCAAAAAACTGAAAAATCGATGAGAAAGTTATAACTGTAGGAGCGATAAGTTCATAAAGAATGCCTAGCATTTCTGGCATTTGCTTTTAGTTACCTAATTAGTCTCGCAGGTCTTGTTTAACGTAGCGACTTGCTTTCTGTGTACTAAATGTTGCATTTTATGGATGGTATGGATCACTATTGCAAATATTGTTAGGGGAGTATAAAGACGAAATGTAAAAGCAGAAATTTTAAAGAGCAATATGTTAGTTAATGGAAATGTAAGCGGAGTATATCGAGGACTGTTATGTGAGACGTGGTTCAAAGTTCCTATCTACGAATGATCTGTTCTACATGACCTACAAAGCCGCTTACCGTCTTTTGCTGCCTGTCAATCCCAGCATCCATTAGGTCATCTAAAGAATCCCCAAGTACATGACGCGCTTCCATGTTGGACTTCAGAGGGTCGAGTAAACACGAAGTAAACTCGTCCACTGAGCTAGCCATCTTCGCAAACTCTTCTGCCCCCGGACCTTTCTCCTTTGCCAAACTGCGAAGCTTAGAATTCGCCTTAAAAACACATTGTATGTCTTATGAGAAAACACGGCGCATATCATTCAGTTGTTTACGTCCAGCGAAGCTGTTCAGTAACATCAAGTATGTACACTAAACGAAAAATATCTGAATACATATATTTCCCCGACATGAAATTTTCACGTCTCTGTTTAAGGGAAAAATTAAGAGTACCTAATGGCACGATTCAAAATGGGATTTCACGAGTAAGCGCGAATTCAAAATTGATCGTCAGAAAAAAAAAAAAAAAAATTGAAGTTTCGTCACTCAAAGTTGCACAATTTAGCATGCTAATACACATCCATGGATTCAGCTGTTTTTGGAAGCACCATCGTCTCTTTCCTCATAATTAAGCATTCAAAGTGTTTTACTGTATTATTTGTACAGTAGAGGAGCGTTGGCTTCCGGATCGAGCGGTTCTGGGTTCGAGCCCTAATTCGGATCATCGTATTGTATAATACACTTTACTCCAACTCACACGGTACGTCTCTCTTCACCCACGGCCGAATTTTTCGAAAGCTGGTTAACACTAATCCAGGTAGTAAAGATTTTTCTTAAATAAAGATGTGTTTCATTTTTTATGTTTTGTCTAGTTTGATGTTAAACTGAAAGTGAGTTCGCTGTTCATATCCAGACATTGTGATAAACTCCTTCAACATACCTCCATTGCAACAAGTAACGCGTTTCTGCCACACTTTGCCATTGCTTTTGGTGTCAGTTCCTGAGTGATCTCGTCAATATTTCCTCTTTCTATGATTTTTATTAGATTTTCTGCAAGCAAGAGAACAAATAAGAGAGATGGATTGTGTAGTCTACGCTACATCCGCGACTGGAGAAGTCGGAGTTTGAGCTCTGGCTCACTGTGGTCCTTACGTCAGTTGTGGTTTTGAGCAACACCATGCAGCGTTCACTGTCACATTGCCTCTCCCCAACCTAGAGTGTGACTGGGTGCTGGAACATTGCGGAGGTGATGGATCAACATGTGATCAGTGGAAGTCAGAGCCGATGCTACGCAGTCTAGCCGCTTAACGCTGACAAAACCTCCGTTAAACGCCCACACCGTTAAATCCCTTGGACCCAGTTCAGTTTAGCCTGCGAAAATAGCCGTCCTTCTTCGCTCCCAGACCGAGTGGCGTGAAGAAGGGGGCTGTTTTCGCAGGCTAAATCATAGTTAGTAAGGGAGACTAACTATGGCTAAATTCAGTGCTAGGCTCGATTTCCAGCCGTTTTGGGAGTAGGGTTGTTTATCCTCCTCCCAACGAACGGCTACATCACTGGTCCGTAGCGCTTGCTGGCCGGCAGCGCGGGGAAAAAAATGGCAGAGTTTGTTGTTCCGCAAAAAAATCAAACCTGGAAGCAAGGATATGTTCTATGTGGAAATGTTTTGGATAGTTCAAGGAACAGAGACTGTCGTTACCTTGTTACTTAAATTTGGCATATTTGTTTCAAATGTTTAAATGCTCGGCCTAACAGCCACATAAGAACTTATAGGTACATTCCTCATCACTGAGTACAATTACCCTTTGCATTGCCATGGGCTCTTGCATGACCATTCCTGTTGCCATCATCGTCACCATCACCGTCGGCGTCGCCCTTGCCATTGTTATCACCATTGCCCTCGCCATCGCCATTATCGTTACCTACTTTAAAAACATTCATGAGACTTGATATTTTTCAGCTGAAAATTTGCAAATTAAATTAAGTTTTTTATTTTACAGTTTTTTGTTTGTGTCACTTCATGGTAAATGATATTATCAGGAATTTTTGAAGGGCATGTCTTTGTTTATTCGTCCATTTGTCTCGTTAATAAATTAATTATGTTGACTCTTTTAATTGGAAGCCTAACCTCAGATGGCAATGATTTCTTACTCGTGAATGCCGTGATACAGAAATAAAAACATTTCAGTGCTGGGTTAATTAAGGCAACTTAGAAATATGCAGACTATCCACCAACCTTTCCTATTGGGCTGTACAAATTTAATTGTTGGATGGTCCTTTTCCTTTGTTAGGTCGTCCATCTCAACGTTTACTTGCATCTTTGTCATTGATCCGCTAGGGCTCTTCGATATAATAAGTCAGAAAAATGAGAAATGATTTAACCAATGATTCTACATCTTTGCCAACGTAAAAAGACATACAAACTTGACTAGCCGATGCAGAACTACCGTCAAACTCCGCCAGCTTCAAGCTCAACGGCCGCGCTTTCAACTGTGCTATCCGCGTTGCTGTGCCACTGAAGCATAATTAAATCAAGTTTGATATTCGCATGACCCAATAAGTCAACGTACCTCCTGAAAGAAGGATGATCTTTTTTTCTCCTCCTCCTTGTCCGTCTCCTCCTCTTCCTCTAGCAAGAATGACGAGGTTGCCAACCTCATCCGATCCTCTTTCTCCTGATTCTTCTTCTCCGCTACCAGCACCACCTCCTCCGCCTCCTTCATCTCCTTGTCCTATACAAATATGGCGCAGAAAAGTGTGAAGTTGAAACTAGCCCTAAATTTCGTTCTTTGCGTCAATATAGGGTGATCTTGGCTGCTGTTAGTTGTTGACATTTTGCCTTACTAGCATACGCCTTTCCGTTAAGGGGACATCATGTTAGATGTAAATTGGAACCAGACAGTTAAAAAGCTAATAAAACTTAGTAGATGATGAAATCTTAAGCTCTTTGCATTGGGTGTAATATTAAAAATTAGCTTTCAAGAACTGCAAAATTTCTGGATGACAAAAGTGGTAACAAGTTCATGCATTCTTTGTAAAGCTTTGAGTTTTTTAACCCGTGTCTATAGCGTCGGAAATGTTCAGACGCTCGACGGTCCAAACTTTGGGTATTTCTAGACTTGATTCATTGCCAATCGAGTTGATGGTGAGCTTAACTTAAAAAGTATTAAATTGCTACATCACCTCCAATTCCTTGGCACAGTAATTTTGTTACTCGTGCTATACCTTTTCAATATCATGCCAGGAATGATATTTTTATAGCTTGATCAGAAACTGGATGGCTCACATTAATGAGGCAAAAATTGCAATCAAAGAATCCCCTTATACATTACCAGTTAACAGTAGCCTACCTCCCCTGGAATAAGTGGCGTATTGCTGTCCACGATCCTAGCCACTCCCCTGTCAAGAGGTTCTAAAAAAGAGCATGTGCATAAGAACTAAATGAAAAATCTGTAAAAGAAACAATTAAACATCTCTCAATCAACACCTCTCTCTCTCTGTCTGTAATATAATAATAAATAGGCTTCAAACGAAACAGAAGGGCGCAATTGGTTAACAGTTTTGTGGGAATTCATAGTAACTGCACTGGGAGGTTCGTTAAATTACGATTTTGCATATTCGTTTATTCACTCTCAGTCACATTCTTTTTCCCTCGATCAAAATAGATTGCAAAGTGAGTATAACAACATCACTGATTTTTTTCTGTCGCCGAGAAATATTTTAAGTTGACTCTTGGACGTACGGAAGGAAAAAATTCTGATGTATCATCGGTCTCGGCGGTCTCGTATGTGACATATTACCTAATAATAATAAGACAATTTCAGTCAATACTTGGAATAAGTTGGACACGTTTTTATCGGACAGGAGGGCCTATTAGCGGCGAGGGCCCTTAAACATGGTTACGGAGACTTAACTGTTGTCATGGAGCTCTCTAGAACCTCTAATTTCGTTGGATCTTTTTAGCACATATAAGCCAGAATAATGTTATAATGATTTCTGGCTTTAATTTCGTTATTTGGTTTGTGTCGTCCGAGTTCTGATATCAGTGTTTTCCCTTTTGTTAGATCGACTGAAGAGGAAAGTAACAGTTCTACACCTTATCTTTTATTTATTTGATCTCGGCTTGCAGACTTCTTTTAGCTCGACAAGCAATCCGTGAAATATTCTTCATGAATTATATGCCCTTTTCATGAACCCTCTAGTACGATCACCCGTTTGGATAAGCAGATTCTGGTGGCCAGTTAACGGTGAGATTTAAGGCCCTGCTCTGATGTTGGGTTTGCGCTTTAATACGCTTGCATCATATACATAAACGCAACATTTATTTATTAACATGAAGGTCATCTTTTTTTCATTTGGACACTTTTTTTCTTAAACTGATTCGTTAGATTTGCTGCAATTTTATTGACTATAACGGTTCGTGAAAAGTCCAAATTCGAGGTTGACTTTTTCATTTTAACAAAACCGACAGTCAAATTTCAACCACAAGGCAAAACCGACGCAATTGACTAACAGTATTAAACTGACCAATCCTAAACACAAAGTCGAAACAGCCAATAACATCACGGCGAAACTGACCAATCAGTTTCAAGAGACTTTCTCTCCTGCGAAGCAGATAAAATAATTCATAAATACTCTTTTATATCAGCACTCCGATGAAAATGCTAAATCGGTCGGTTTAGCTTACCAAACATCATTATCACCCGCACTAAGATCTGTATCAATATGTCGAATGGGATGGTTCCTTTCTTGTTGTGATACTGCACATGGATGGAACTAAGAGCTGTGTTGTTGAGTCGATAACCTACAAAAGAAGAAAGATTTGCAAAGAGTCACACGTAAAAAACTAAGGATAAAGAAAAGAAAAATCAATGCAAAATTTAACTAAAATAAAAATAGGAACTGTCTTACCTAACGCACTGAGAGCATCGCGAAGCTCAAAGAGGTTCATGAGTCCGCTTTGATCTTTGTCAAAACGATGGAAAACGTCCTGATAGGAGAAATAGAGAAGACAATAGATGGATAGGTGGACAGACACATATTCAGACAGATAGATAGACAGACAGACAGACAGACACACGCAATTATACATAGTCCGGCAGTCTGTCAGTCAATCCGTTATTCACTTATACTTCGTTTTCAGTCAGTCAGTCAGTCAGTCAGTTAGTTTATCGATCGCCCGGTTGAGCGATCAGTCAGCCCGGCAGTCAGTCGATCAATCGATCGGTCAGTAGGAAGACCAATCAGTCAGTCAGTCAGTCAGTCAGTCAGTAAGTCACCTTATAAGTCATGTTTACATCTGCTAAATGTCGCAGCTAAGAGGAGTTGCTTTTCAACTGAATAAAAACGTCGTATTGACTGACCTTCCATTGGCGTAGTATCATGCACAGCGCCCTGAACTCTTGGTATCCCAGTGCTCCAGTTTTGTCTATCTTTAAACAGTCATTAAGTCTGTTCATTTTTGTTGTCATTGATCTTCAGTGTTACCCTCACAAGAACTTTCTGTTTTTGTTAGCATTGAAATAAGTCACGTGCGACAAGCTACCAATGGAACTGATTTACTTCAGCACGGGAACAGACTATGACATTGATTGACACAATTAACCTCAAGAAATTCCCTTGAAACTTCAGAGCGTTATCTTTTTCAAGCAAAAGCACGACGATGCGCGCACTTTCACAAAGCGCAAGAGCACCTTACATGCGGAACCTTCTGAAAACTACTCATGACAGGTTTGAGTGTCTTTGTTGGTTGGTTGGTTCGTCCATTCAGCGGTGAAGCCAGCTTTTTAAAGAATTGTGGGCTTGCAAGGCGGCGCACATCCAGGATGGTCTGGGAGAGGGCATGTTCCCTTTGAGAATTGTTTTACCTTCACTTTCTGGTGATTTTATGAGTATTCGGATAGCGTGACTCAAAATGTGACTAGGACACAGTGGATCGATGTACAAACTTGGTGCATAACATTTGTGTGGTTGCCGGTCACTTGGAAGACTCTCAAGTTCTCACTTGCCTGATGAACCTTGATATTATCGCGACAGCATATTTGTGGTTTTCTTTTACAAATTTCAAAAATATCAGAGGAATGATAACACTTGTAAGCAGGGGCGTACAAGCTTATAGATTAGCTTTATGTGTGCCATTTCTTCATTTTGCATTTTCTTTTTACTTTCAGTATTTATTTAAAAACATTTATTACATTTTTAATAAAATCCTTAACAAAAGGATACATCAAACATGGCGATCATACTCCTGTTGAAATTAAGGAAAACAAGAGTCACAGTCAAGTTTACTATAATATATATAGCATGGTTTGTGATATTGGTCAGGTGGATTTACCCTAAAAGGCATTTTTCTGTTCACGCCTAAGCAAATCGCGCTTGAAATTATTCTCCACAAGGAGACTGGTGATGTGATGATAGTGATGATGATGATGAGGAGGATAACGACGATGACGATTACGATGACGGTGATGGTGATGATGGTAGTGGTGGTGGTTGTGGTGGTGATGGTGATGGTGGTGGTGGTGGTGGTGGTGATGGCGGTGGTGATTGTGGTGGTGATGGTGATGGTGGTGGTGATGGTGGTGGTGATGGTGATGGTGATGGTGATGGTGGTGGTGATGGTGATGATGGTGGTGGTGGTGGTGGTGGTGATGATGAACTGATCTACCAAGTACTGGCCAGTGTGTGTTCGCGCTCAATATAAGCTGATTACAGTGAAATCTCACCTACAAGCTTCCAGACTAAACGAGGTAGAATTAACCACTGAAATGCAAGGTGAAACAAGAGACGGTGAGTATGAAAAACACTGAAAACAGTGGCCCGGTTTGCATTATCAGGCTTTTAGCCTGTTATAGCCCATCACCATTATCGAGTGGAGCTCTGATGTGTTTATTCGAAATATTTGTTTCTTTCAGTTTAAGTGGCATGTCAGAGAACTAGCTAGTTTTAGTCAAGCGCATTGACGACTATAAACATTCAACAACACATGTTTTTAATTCTAATTTTCAGCCAAAGAACATTTGAATAGCTTCAATACTTACAATTGGCAAACTCCAGGCTCAAGATTTCCTGTAGTTCATATTGATCAATTTCTCCATCCTGTAAATTGAAGTGACCAGTCAGTTGCAAGATGGAGGAAGCCAAGAGGTGTTTTATCGTCGAGTAGGAAAGCGAGCGAATGCTAATAAAGTTGGAACGTCCTAGGAAAGCATCGTTACTTTGAAAAAATGCCTACTGTATGAAAATGCGTAAACAGAGAAACCCAGAGCGGGGGTTACTGCCGAAAGTAACATACATAAGTCAGAAACGTAATATTGCACGGCAAAAGGGCTGGATGTCTTCCTCGCCATATTTCCCGATATATTTCCTTAGGTTATTTTTTGCCATCTCTGGAAACAAAGACAAACGCCTTCACAAACCTCTCCTGAAAATTTCTGAAATGTTTTCCAAAACTGCTTGTCGATGTCCACGGCCTCCTCTGACAAAACTAAAGGCTTAAAGGAAGAAATAAAAAAAATCAGTTATGATCAATTTTAGGACGAAAGAAGGCAACATACAGCAGTGACACAATCAGCTTATTTTGCTAGCTGAAAGAAAAAGAAACAAACACTTATAAAATGCAGAGGATTAAACTAACCTATGAACGTCGTTCGATTATTTGCAACTGTGATGCAAAGCAAGCATTGAGGACCCATGATGAAGGGTGGCGGGATTAATCCCATTTCCCAGCCCCAAATTGTGATCAAATCCCCTTTCCCAGGCTGTTTGGGTGAATATTTAACGGAATACAGGATATTTGGGGGGGGGGGGGGGGGGGGGGGAATAGAGGGGAGGGGGGGTTTTTTTTTGTGGGAGGGGAAATTTTTTATTTTTGGGGGGTGTGGGTGGGGGGGTAATTGGAGAGGGTGTGGGGAGGGTGGGGGGGGGGGGGGGGGGGGGGAGAGGAATGAATGGGACATGGGATATTATTATATCGAGTAGGAAATCGTTAATTTTTGACGGGATGTGGGACACTCAGACCCGCCTTAGTGGCGCCTTTTCTCAACTTTGCACGACATTTTCCTGGATGGCCTTCGTCCTTAACTGTATTCGTTTATTAACCCATAACCATTTAAACTCGACAAACCTTTGGTACAGTCACTATTTTTGTTTCCACGTCAATTTCACTGCAAAACGAGAGGAGGAGAAAGATGGAGAACTGTTCACTACAAAACCATGAGTTTTTGAAGCAATGTTGACAGGATTTTGAAACACTTGAAGACACAAATGTCACGCACAGGACATGCCCGTTCCCTTTGGGAGCTAGCCCCATGTAATCCCGACTTGCAGGGGAGCTATGTTAGAACACATGAAACAATCTTGTGCCGTATTCGCGTAGGAAATGGCCTGTCAATAACACGAAATATGACAAGGGAAATTCAATAAAACTGCAAAAAAGGAGAATTTTATTCAACTGTGTAGAAACCTTTCTTTAGTTATATCCGATCGTTATTGGTTCAAAGTATGTATTACGTAGAATTATTATGTGGCTGGTGTTAGAAGCCGATATAAAGCGTGTTTTGATTGGCTATTTTTAAGGCACTAAAAGCCATTCAAAGCTGTGCATACAACATTTTTTTCTTGAAATTCTGACTCTTCATGGTTCATTTCTTACTACCTTTATGTAGCTGCTGCTAGTTCAATAAACGCAACGGTTTTGACATCGCTTGCTCTCTTTTCTTAGTAGGGCATTAGCAATTCCTCGTAATGTCCGTGGGACAATCCCCGTCGGATTCTTAGAAACAACGTTGATGAATGAATATGGTGAATTTTAAGCTCGGTAATGAAATGTGAAAAGTGAACTGATCAACATGAAACGATAACTTCGACAGTGCTGATCCTAGCAGTGGGCAGGACGCCTGTCACATATGAACTCAGTTAAATGACCGTGCTCTCCATGAGTTCTCTTGGCTCAGTGGATAGAGTGCCCAACCGGTGTTCTGGAGGTCACGGGTTCAATTCCTGTCGGGGACTCTTGTCGGGGATTCTTTGTCCCACGCTCGTGTCATGCTGATCAGTTCACTTTTCACGTTGATGAAATTTGTGTAATGAAATGTGAAAAGTGAACTGATCAACATGACACGATGACTTCGACAGTGCTGATCCTAGCAGTGGGCAGGACGCCTGTCACATATGAACTCAGTTAAATGACCGTGCTCTCCATGAGTTCTCGTAGCTCAGTGGATAGAGTGCCCACCCGGTATTCTGGAGGTCACGGGTTCAATTCCTGTCGGGGACTCTTGTCGGGGATTCTTTGTCCCACGCTCGTGTCATGTTGATCAGTTCACTTTTCACGTTGATGAACTTTGTTTCGTCGTCTTAAGATGAAAACACTACAGAAAAATTCAGTTTCGATTTCCACTTCGATTCTAAGCAAAATAAAAGCATTTTTAGACGGAATTTCCTTTATATTATTTCCCTAATAATGTTGAGGGGTTTGGAAAAAAGATTGAAAAGAAATCCATTGATGTGAGAAAAATTTTAAAAGTGCGTTTATAAATTTAACTACTTCCACCTCAATTATCTTCGGCAAAACAATTGCTATATAGTAAACTGCTAGCAAACTTGAATGGTCGGTCTTTTCCCTTACACTCGGCCTACATCGCAAAACCTTAGTTTGAGGTTTTCCTGCAAAGATCTCGCTCTCGATTAACAACTACTTAATATCTCACGCTTCTGTCAAATTGCTTTGATCATGTTTCATTTTAAATAAATACGTTACTGAGCTACGCATATGACAACTACATCGGGAAAATATTGGAACTCATAACTAAAATTTCTCAGCACAGGGAATATAGGTTGGTCAAAAAAACAAACAAACAAACAAACAAACAGACAAAAATCACGATTACTAACCGTGCCTCATGCGGTTTCTCCGAGCATATGCTTAAAAGGAACTCAGCTTCTTGTCGTGGGTGAAATGTGGATGGGACTAAGACGTACTCTCCTGGTGGCAGTGAGTATCTAGAGCTGATCTCTCTTAGCTTAGTAAAGGAGTTTGTCATGGCTGTTGCCTTGGTAGCCTCGAAAAACCGCCTGTCAAAACGCTCCTTGGAGTTGCGCAAGTCTTCTGGTACCTAGCATTAACGAAGAAATTAAACCACATTAACTGGCAAAAAAATCGCACTGAAAAATTCAGTTTGGTTGTTTAGTCTCAACATTGCTCGGGGAGTGGGAGGAGAGGGAAACTGCTGGACTGAAAAATAGTCTGCAAAAAACAATAGGCTATTTCCGAATAATCTTTTGCTTCTTTCTCAAAGCGAGTCTTGGTGCTCATCCTTTCATATGAAAATAAGATTTCATTTGCATGCAAATTAAACGCATTTTCACATGAATGGTTGTGCACCAAGCCTCGCTTTGATAGAGGGGCGTAGGGCAACTCAAAAATGAGCTGTTCCCATAAGCCTTCTGGGAGCACTAGGTCATGACCATCTTGGAAAAGAGTGGAACAAGCATGTCCCAAGGATGTGGCTAAATGGGCAAGCTCGGTACCAATCTCCCTGTGGCTCAGTGAGAAGTGTGAGGAATGTGACGGGTTGCATTTCCGTCGGGGAGTCAGAACTTTTCCTTTGTCTCATAATAACAATAACAATAACAACAACAATAACAACAACAACAACAATAACAATAACAATAACAATAACAACAACAACAATAACAATAACTAATAATAATAATCACTTTAGTTAAGTGTCGATGTATTTAGCACTGATGTGCTAATTGGGGACACTGTAAATAAATAAACAAATATTTCAAATATAACACTAGACGTTACATTGTAACGTCTCACGCTTACAAGTAACAAACTGAACACAGTTACTTAATTAATAAACTTAAAAGTCCTCTGGAAAAATATCCGCGAAATGCTCGTTTTACATCTACAGAGCACAGTTGCTTTCACTAAGCAACAGTTTCATAGTCACCTTATAGATAGCGAACCCAATAGAAGGTCGACTTTCGTTAGCTGGTGTTCTCTTTCGATCAATGCGCATGAGTGAAACTACAATTGAACAGCGATCTTCGTCATCGTCCTCATCGGGGTCTTGTAACTGAATCCTGTTAAACATAACAAAACTTCATAATTACGGAAGGCTAAATCCAGCCAACTACTACCTGCTGCCGATCAAAACCTAAAGTACAGTTTTAATTTGTGCTGTTCCTCAAAGGCACTTTTTGGTTTTCTCTTCCAGAGTCTATCTGACGATGGAAGACCATGGAAGAATTGCTGGTTCGTACGTCAGGTATGTTACACATTGGCACATTCCCGTCAAAAAGATACGCCTTCGCAAGCTATAGCGAAGCACACTAATTTTACAACTGGAAACTGATCGCGTACTTGCATTGGAGTTGCAGATGTATTTGGCTTAGAAATTTCTCTAGTTATGACAACTTTCGAAGAATTCAAAACAATTGGTAATGACTCTAACATTGATGATTTTCTTAACTGCGCTCTTTTTCTAATAGCGTGTTATAATTTTTGTCATTTTTGCTTTTGTTAAACAAAGTTCAAACCCTGAGGTTTAACAACCACCGGATCATGTTTTCACGGGGACATGTATTTCTCTCAATACCTTATTTGAGGATTGATGTGGTAAGTATCAATAAAGTTCCTGCAGCCACCAGCTGTAGCATCAGCCTGCCACCGGCCTTTCACTCGTCTTATTTTCCATGATTTTTTCTCGTTCTTTTCCAAAACACTGTCTGGGGTAAGCATGCATATGTCTATTCGTGTGAAATTCACCTGGAAATCCTCCACTGTCATCCTATGAATAGACAATTACTGATATAAAAGATTGAAATCCGCATCTTTCATATCTAAATAATTTTAAAACACAAACAGGTAGTCTGTATGAAAAGGACAATGCTGTTTGCTATTTTCAAATATCTCTTTGATAATCAATCTTTTAAAATATGCAAAATCAGTCATGTGTTGACGTCAAATTTGATGAAAAAAGATATCTCAGCCAATTTGTATCCCCGGCACTGATCGAGATATTTGCAAACGGTAAAATGCGTTTTTATTCTTTCCCGGAATCCTATATGATACACCTAAAAAACCCATGGGTGAAAAATTTGATCATAGTAGCACTTTAACAGTTTATTTGAAGCTAAGCTCCAAGTTGTGGAGGCTTCACCTCAATATCAGGCCGACAACTCTGAACCCAGTCAACTAAAACACTTCTACAGGTCAGAAAATTGCACTCACCAAAATTCTCCGTCATCGAGAAACACAAGGTTTAGTCTTTTTCTTTCCTCGGATGATAATTGATACCACTCTTCAGACCTGGGATGTGCACGTTAGAAAAGTTCGAGATGAAACAAGAATGGCTGAAGCCACTTTATGTATTATATTAAAATGCTACCGACTAGCTAGTTAAGGCTAGCTGAATTGAATTTAGTCTTGCTGAATATTCCAAATGAAGGCTAATGGTAGCCGTTTCTAGAAGCACATCAGTTTTCTTCTTAATAAAACTGGGTAAGAACTACTATAAAAAGTTAAAGACTAATAGCCATCTATACTCAGACACAGTTGCAGTTTAGCCGTAACAATTCTTTTGTGACGAAAAGATTACAATTCAAGCCAGTGCGATTCGTAATTATTGGTAAATCCAAACGCAAGCAAAAGCAGAGCACTGCAGGATTGCAAGTTCATCGTATTGCCGGCAGGTTTCCTTTTATCACCCTGCGGCTTTTAGAGAACAACTTCGGCATTGGTCAATATTAATGTTTAGCCCTAAAATGAGTTTCTTTCTCCAAGTTTATATTACAAGCTAAAGGGAGATTCGACTGCGTTGGCCCTTCCTCGTTTGTTCTGAAAATTAATTAAAAGTGATTGTCACCTGTCACTCCAAGCTCCCACCCATTCTGAGCTATCGCCATGAGGATTGCGGAGACGAATTAGCTTCAGTCCGCGCAAAGTAGGTAAATTAACCTGTGAATGGCAAAAGGCATATGTGAGAGGGAGGAAATAGAATTGACCGTAAAGAGGAAAGTAGGCAACTAAAAAACAAGTGCATTTCAGTCAGTCCAGTTTAACTGCGACGGTCAGTTTTGTTTTTGTAAACTCACTCAGCCTATTCAGTGTGTAATCAACAAAGAGGATCTGCATGCAACATGATGGTAACCAAGTTAAGCAGCAAGCTACACTTAAAGAATTGCATTGAGACCTGTGAGAAACGCCTGCATTGTGAGCAATTATTTCCATGACGCGTTAGTGAGGAGTTACCTTGGCAAAGCCTGTTATCGAATACGCATGTCCCGTTATAAGTCCATTTGGTAATCTTTCCGAAATGGTTTGTGCACTCGTCTACAGTAAATAGACAAAAACGAGAAAATCAATTAAAAATCATCATGGATTAACAGTCAATTATTACATTAGCTGGATTTAAATCGCAGGGTAAGGGTGAAAAGCGGATTCATGGCATGCCGTCCTCAAATATCACTTGCATGCAGTTAAATTTCCAGTCAAGTAGTTCCTCTCTGGAAACTGTATTTTTCCCTCCTCTATTTTAACAGCTTTTTTTGACTGTGACATTGTTTTTATTCGTTTCCAATTGCTCCAAGAGGCAATGGGGGGAAGGGAGGGCTTGGTCATTCTATCTTTTCACGAAGAAACGCCAGTAAAAAAGCCCAACGATCTGTCGGTTTGTATTTTATTCAATGACCCAACGAACTTATTCTTTGCACGCCTACATCCTTTGGGTAAAATTCTTTTACCTCTACTGAGGCACCCATCAGCGAGTTCCGCTCGTGCGCCTTTTGTAGAACTTTATTCACATCTAGTGAGCCCTCAGGTAGAGACGTTTGTAAGTTGATCGTCTCGATAAGGCCTCCAGTGAAATCTTGTAGAGCTTCACTTATTCGTCCTAAGCCCATGGCCTCGTAGGATCCACAAACTCTGCAATAACAAAAGACTCAGTCTAATCTAACACTCACTCAAGGAAACTCATATTAGAACTGAAACGTGATTTGAGGATAAGAGACCTATGAGTTTCCTATAGTATCCGCGATAATCTATGCGTCTGTTGGGCTTTTCAATGATCCAAGAAAAGCGTGTTGAACGCTATAAACAATGCAAAAAAGAACAAACACTACAAAACAAAACAAAACAACAACAACAACAAAAACAACAACAACAACAACAACAAATGATGGAAAATCAAAGTGACCGGGCACACATAACGTTTCTCACAGTATTGACTCAATGTAGATTTAGTTTGTATTTATTTCTATTTCATTGCATTGTTTTCAAGAATACAAAGACCTGGCATTTTCGAAAGGTTCCGAGGTTCTTTAGGGATCAGAGGTAATTGCTAGTAGCAGGCTTTGTAGAAGTTCACAGAGCATGCACAGGTCTATCAATACCTTGATTTTATCTTGAAGAACAGTTTCAAAATAGACGGGATACAAACGGCCAGTTTTAAAAAGAGCGACGTCACGGTGTGAGCGTCTTTTCTATCTTTGTAAACTACAATCATTGGAATATTTTAACCTGAAACTCTAAAAGACTTCGAAGGTTTCTCAATACTTAACTTACTTTGCATAAGCCTTCTCTAACAACGGGATCCAGAATTCCTCCGCCTCAACTGAACAAGCGTAATACAGCTTACCATTGTGAGTGGGAAGGAAATCATCAATAATAACCTCCACCCATTCACCGAACCGCCAAAAGTTAAATCTGAACATTCCGCAGTAAGTGGGTTCATCGAATCTTTGATCGGGGGGACACACTGCGTCAAACAACTCCTCGGCGTCTGTCAAAGATGCCAACGCAGCCACAAACCAACAGTTCTGCAATCGTCCTTGAGCAATGTCTGTCCGTCTGACTCTTGTGGTGAAGAACTTGGGTGTTTTGCAGATGTCCTGGAAGTTAAATGAGCAACGTCACGATTTGCGCATCTTGAAAAGTTTAACCTAAATTTTTCAAGTTCGTCGTTTGTAATCCGTGTCAATCTTCTCCATCGTTAACTAGTCTTGTCCCTTTATGGTTTATTTAGCCTCTTTTCTAGCTTAGTAAACTACTATTTTCAGGTTTCCTTGAACTGAAAAGTAGTTTTGCACCAGGCGAAAACAACTCAAAATCGCCGCGACTTAGCTCCTTTAACTCAGACTTGACCTTTAACTACCGAAGAGTGGAAAACATCTGATATTAGAGAGCATAAGTATTGATTACGACAGCCTCGTCAAATACAACGTCCATTAAAAACTAGTAAAAGTTGACAATACAGCTGTCCCCCCTGTAAAAAAACATTTTGAAGGTCCAAATTGTGTGCCAGATTTGTTTATTTGTGTCTCAATGTTATTCTCATTTTCATGTGTAGTATTTTTGCATAAACTGACTAATTTTCATATATTAGCATGCTTAATATTCAAAATAGAAGGGTTACAACATTTTTTCATAAGCCTATAAAAAATGCTTAAAATGAAATTAACTTTTTCGTTCACGATTATGCAGATCTTTTCAGATTGTTAATCAGTGCTAAACTATCCTTCAGCTGAACTGAACAGGTAACAATAGTATTCATTTCGAAATAGACGCCAAAGCAAAAATAGCTAACGTCATTTGTGTAAAGTAAGCAGAATTCCTCTCTTTGAGCAAGGAGAAATATAAAATAATTAAACACTTGTTAACTTAAACGCGTATTACAACAACAACAACAACAACAACAACCACCTTTATTTGTACTCTCTCTCACGCGTACTAATTGCAGAAAATATAGATAATAAAATTAGAGTACTGAAAGTGAAGAATGATCATCGCAGTTAATTTTCCAATTTAAGCAACTGGAAAGAAGAAGCCTGAAAAAAAAAATCAGGGCTTCAACGGGATTCGAACCCGTGACCTCCGCGATACCGGTGCG
>Ga0126338_10000641_pt1 | contig 19928 bp, 8 predicted proteins | sample OrbCmetagenome_2_FD_92529 | JGI IMG/M metagenome (GOLD analysis project Ga0126338, IMG submission 92529) | Coral microbial communities from Petempiche,Puerto Morelos, Mexico - Orbicella C C metagenome | ecosystem: Host-associated > Invertebrates > Cnidaria > Coral | place: Petempiche,Puerto... | reverse complement strand
CAGAAATGGGCTATTGTGCAGAGCCACTGCACATCTTACACGAATAAACAACCAACAACAAACACATATAGAAGCATGACGTTCAAAAACGTTGACTTACTTTCCTGTTGTTGCTTGTGAGGCGGGCTGCTTGACGAGCCTTTACTTGGAAGTTTTCCATAGTCGTCTTTACAATATAATTTGTTATCTTTTAAAGCAAATTCTTGCCCTTTTTCGAGACGGTGTCCACACATTGTGCAAACGAAGCATTGTATATGATAGACGTTGCCTAATGCGCGCATCACAAACTCGTTGGCTGGAATAGTAGTCTTGCAGCCACTGCATTTTGTTCCGTACATCCTGAGTGACAAAAAGAAACAAAACCAATCATTAGTTTGAGAAAAAGGAATGAGTAAAAGATTTGCAGCAGGTATCTGCTGTACCACTAAGAAAAGCAGGCAACTCGGTCGGTTATTAGCAAAATTGAATAGCTGCTTAGTAGATATTCTCCACTGCTATCCACGTTTGTTTGTTTGTTTTAATTTTGCCATTCATAAAGGGCAAAAAATAACGTGGTGGTTCTGAAAAAAGCCTTGGAAAGCTTTCTGTTGCGTTTGAAGGTAATTTTAATTAGTTTTGCTCGTGAAAATTTAATCCTTTTTATATTTTAACGGTATACAAACAACTTTTAAGACCCAGTGGGTGTTCGAGGGAACGTTCTTTCTTTTCCTTTATTCATTTTTGCCGTATGTGTCCACAGGGTAGGGACATTTGATCACCTAGTGCGACCCTAAGGTGGGCCATTCGAACATCAGTTTTGGCCAGGGGATGAGCAATTGACCAACTGAAGGTTCAAAATGTTCATTGCCGTGCAGTGTGGGGGAGGGATGTTGAAGTTTCGCATTGACTGATGTTGTTGTTGTGGCATGTTTATAGTGGTCAATGCGCTCAGCTACATCTAGCTGGTTCTCAGGCATGCCACTTCAACTGAAAGAAAAAAATATTTCAAATAAACATAAAAAGCTTAACATTCTCAACTGGCGGGAGGGAGACCAGTCGGCTATTTTTAAGCATGATTGAGGAGTTGAACTAGGGTCCACGGAGAATCAACTCCAGCTTAGTAGTTAGAGCGGGACTCGCACCAGTGGCCTCCGGATTTCAACTCCGGCGCCCTAACCACTCGGCCACGCTGTCTCCACATTACTCCACATACATCACTCTCTGTACCTCTCTCCACCCTGGGAGGTAACCCTGCGATGGGCTAGCACCTCATTTAGGGGGGAGTGATTTTAGGCCACTGAAACCAGAAACACGAGGCTGAAATTCACACCTCACCGTACGAGACCGGTATGCAAAGATCCATAAAAAAATATAATAAGGGTTTGATTTTCTGTAGATAAATTGCTTATTTTGTATGCGAAATTAAAACTCCGACACCACTTGTTGAACGGTTTTTTTCCGGACCATATTCTAACAACACAGGTTGATTTAGTGTTCAGTACTAACGTAAAAAGCATTGAAGAAAATACACTTCATGCTCACCAGAAAAACGGTTTGAAAAGAAACAAACAAGTGCGCCCTGAGTCATTAGAATTAAAGTTGGTTTGAAGGCATAAGGAAAGTGGACCTTTCTCTCTTCAGCTATTTTCTTCTATCTATAAGTTTTCTATCTAAGCTTTCTTTATGAACCCTCCAACGAGCGTAGCTCTAATTCGCCACTGTACAAATTATCGATTCCTTGCATGTAAATAATATGGCCCCGTTTAACGTCTCACTTAAAACAAACCTGTCTCCGACCACGTTTCGGTAAACTTAGATAATGAGTAATATTTAAGCCATGCTCAGCTGCTTAAACAAACTCTTATGATATCATATCAACTGCCAGCTTGGTCTATTTGCGTTTAAATATCTCATTTTCCTGGTATTTACAGACCTGCCATGAAGAGCAAACAACATAGGTGTTACTCGAGAGAGAAAATATACCATTCTACCTAAGTTGTGCCAGTTTTGTGCTAGTTTGAGAGTTTTATTCTCTTACGATATTTTCCTTAACTTGTGAGGGATTTAGCCTGTAAGTCTTGTTTTGTCCTAATTTGTCACTAGATGTGACCGCGTGCGAGTTGCAAGGACCAGCAATTGAGTAAACATGCGACCCATATCACCTTTTCGATCCTTTGTTTTTTGTCAACATATTGACTCTTAAATAAACTGATATAAATTAATGTTTTTCCACCATGGGTTTATGGATGCTAATAATGTTACACGTTCTGTTTCCTGTTAACCTTATAAGCAGAGCCACCATAAGATAAAATCAAAAGAAACGTCTTCTAAATAATTTTAGACATGGTTTGTCAGCTGATAAAAGCGACTACTCCGTTGATTAATTTTAATTGCAAACATTGTATTTCTAATGTTTTCTCTTCTTCGTGAATAAAAGCAAAAGGTCTACAAAGTTGCTACTCGCCTCCTCTCAACTCAATTCAAAACATAAGGCAAGGCTAAAGAAAACTGTTACCAAATTTTCCACCTACAGTCAGTGAAATGTTCCGTGATTTTATGTAAACTGTTGTAAAATATTCATGATGTTTTTAAATGCCACAATTTGGTTGAACTGTTTGAAACCAAGAGCTTTGATGAGTTTCATTTTTAACACCGAACGTTTCCGTGAGAATTTTATATCATTTTTAATGTACAAGGGGGCTGGAGAAAGGAACAAAAACCTCCATTAGTCACGCCTAAGAATCAAAACATTCCAAGGACAAGTTCCATCAGAATTGCAAATCAATGGAACACCAACATGTCGGACATCTGAGCTAAGACTAAGCATCTAAGATTTTGAACTGCAGAATTGACCTTAGATCTGTAGACGAGCGAAACACCGGAGAACAAATTAATAAGGTTCCAGTTGTTCGTTTCAAGAATCATCTGATACCTTAAACTCTGGGCTAGCAACTGATTTCATCAGTTACCTCGGTGATTTTTTACGTACTTGGTCATTACTTTGGCACTGAACTGACTCAGCTGCCACACCAACCTGTGATATAGGGTTTTGCAGAAAAGATAAAAATTCCTACAAAGAAATAAAGTACACGTCTCGGTCGATAGCTTGGTGACCGACACCTTTCATATAATTCAAAATTTACTTTGGCTTCCTAAGCTCTATTTAGAAGTGAATGCTCAAATTTTGAGGAAAAATTAAACCGCGACATGTCAGATCTTCTTTTTCTGCACTCAAAGCGATGAGCCGCAATATTCACGAGTGTGCCTTGTACAAGAAATCATTTTACTCTAAATAAACCCCACTGATTTAGCCTCCTGAAAATTTTAGTGGTGAGCTCGCTGTGGTCTTATGAAGAAGTTCGATGTTTCAGGGAAATAGAGAAAAGATGCTCTTTAAATTGTGTGCTGATTACACATTCGAAATGAATTCACATCTGAAGACTGCCACACGTAAAACATTAAACTTGCTTTAGTTAAGCAGTGTCACTAAATACTTAACGTTTGTGTCCAGCCGGTTTTATTTAATCTTTCCCCGGCATTACGAAAACAATTGGCACTGGTGTTTTCGTGTCAGGCCTTCCTGTCGGAAATTGCTCCATATAAAACTCTTTCTAGATTTTACTTAAACAGATGAAAGCTCTTAGATAAGTCCCTGCGTAAACATGCAAAGGTCGGCTTGGATAGTTGCTGAACATCAGGGAAGCTATTATTAGTCAAGTGCCGAACAAATTGGAGAATAGTTGAAACAATAAATAATACGCTCTTTCTCAAGTGAAAAAGCTTATTTAGAGCAACAACGATTGATAGAATGCTCCTTTAAAGATCACTTTCCCGCTATCAGCATTGAATTGTTCAAGGTCACATTTTTGGTTTGCTTGTCGCCACAATTTCGCTACCTTGTTGGATATCTAAACATTATTGTTAGCATTATACTCAGGAGGTGAAAATCATTGCACGTTTAACTCCCATAGACATTAGCAGATAAGCAATGTTTTTTGTCCGATTCATTCAAAGGTCTTCAGATGCGGTTTGCGCGAAAGAGAGATTCGATTTCAAAACATTGGTATATTTGGGCAGGATGTCGAGTGCTGAAAACAACTTATCGATTCTTCTATGCATTCCATTAAAATCCTATCAGTATCGAAGACAAAATATCGCATTTTAAGACTAAACAAAAGGTTGCTGCTATCTCTTGGTTGTATATCACTAAACAATTCTTTGAAGGCCAAGTACCTTGGGTTATTTAACTTCCAAGGTGTGTTTTATCTATAAACCAAAACAAATGGATGCGAAAAACTTGTCAATTCACGGAAACCAAACTCCATTTTCAAGCACGTATACTTAAATCACTATATTTAGGCCGTCAGTTTTATATTCCACCCACTCAGGAATACGGCAATCTTTCAAAAACTACGCATCTAATTGTAAAATCTCTTTCCAACTCTTTAACGACGTCATGGCTCGACTCCATTACACGTGAAGTCTTTATATCTATACTTTGTCTAGTATGTAACATAGATTCTCAATTTTACAAAACTGAGAGCTATCTTTAGCGTTAAAAACAGCGTGCGATAACCTTGCTCTATCATAGGGTCACTGTAACTCACACCCAAGAAGGTTGAATATCTCAGCTGCCAAGATAACCTAAGAAAACTGGAGCAGTTTTAAATTTCTGGCCACCGGGTAAGGCATTGTTGTGTTCGAGCCGTGTCTGTATTCCGAAGCGGTTTGGAAGATAAATGTCTACATGAAACTCGAAGAAAGGGCAACAAAAACGTTCTGTGTCAAATATCATAGACACGGCTCTATAAAGTTAGGTGCAGACCTCAGCGATAAATCGGTCTTTGCAGTCAATCGCTTTACTAATCGGTTACTCAGTGAAAACAACTTTGTCGTGGAATCTTGCGATGTTTGTCTAGCAGACTTCAAAAAAAGGATAGAAGCCCTGACTCACGCGACACAAATTTACTAACTTCAAAGTCAGCAGTTGATAATGAAACGTGCTCTTAACTGACATCCTGCGGGTGAAATATTTCCTTTCCGCAAAGTTTCTCTGTTCAGTAAACAACAACTTTCTTGAGTAGAAAATTCGCAACCGCTTTAATAGGCAACGGACCAAATTCAATTCTAGTCGTCGTCTTTTCCAATTTAGAAAACCCAAGCTGATTTTTTTAGTTAGATTTTGATAGAGGCAATCTCCAGCGACAAAATTGTCGGGATAAACTATTCGGCTTCAAGAGGGAACCAATAGAAATTTTAGCATGGCTGTCAAACAACCATTGACTTGACTTGTAACACAACTCGCACCTAAACTGAGGCACGTTTTAAAAGTGAAGAAAAATCACTAATTTCATTATAAGACCGTTTGCGATGAAGAACCGAAAGATAAATAGCCCTGTACTATGAAGAGCGAAAACAAAGTTTTCGAAAATAAGACAATCCTTTTAAGCGCTAATTCAGCTTCGCCTTTTATGGCTCTGAAAGAGTCTGCCAACGAGAAATTTCCTTATCACTGAGTAAACCTTTTTTTTTAGGGACAACTGTCAAATTCAAGTACTTAAAGCTGACTAAATCTAAGAAGGGCTTTTTCGGTCGTAAGCTGATTAGCTGTTTCCATTTCTCACTGAGAATTTAGGTCGTTTGAAAATTATTTTTAGCTGCTTTCGAGTGTTTCAAAATTGTCAAAAATCTGTCATTGTGTAGATTGAGTTTGTCGCTCAAACAAAATTTAACCTTCCTATTCACATTCAAACGAAACATTTTTTGTCCTGTCCACAAAAAAAGACTGAACATTTATCGCGAGCAAAAAGAAAAATTCATTGAATTTAGAGACGAAAATAACAAAAGAATAACCTATAAACTGCTAGGTGTGTTTGCAAAGGTCGTGTAAGGTCTAATGAATTATTCACATTTTCTTTGATCAGATTTTGTAGCGTCCGTGAATTTCAAACTTTATTCCACCCTTAACTAGGAGGATTTCACTTTGGATCTCCGTTGTTCCTCAGTACCTCTTTGTCGCGTACATCGAAGTTTAACAACATAATTTGCTTATACATCGAATAAAATAAAACAGCACTGTTTCAAGCGCTTCAAAGAAGTCGCCGATGTTTATGCCAAAGCTTTTTTGAACAGACCAACAAGATTTTCGAAAAGCAAGTGAACACATGTAGCCGTGTTTGCCGTAGCTTATAGTCGATAATTATACTAGTTTTTTTCGATTCTATATTTCCGGAGGATTCAACACCTACTTCAAGGACAAAACGTGTAGAAAGGTTGGCAAGGCAGATAACTTCAATACATCCGACGGTGTTTTCATTTGCTCATTATATATGGCCGCTTTGATGTTGAATACTCGATGCACACAAGCCAGACAAGTGTTTCATTGACAAGTATGATTTCTCTTTTGCGCGCGACAATTCCCGTCGTTTGCGGCTCCTTGAAAGTTTATATTCACACGCGTATTCGTAAAGAATATATCCTTCATTGCAATCGATAAAAAAGAGAAATCCACGTTCTGATTTTCTCGCTTGAGGTAAATCAGTAGCTAACACATTCTAAACAAATACTTCATAAGGCGGCTCCGTTTTAAGTTTTCAATATCCACGGCAACATCGTTTTATTTTAAAGAACGCAGCCGAAAAAAAAAAACCGGTCTTTGAAAGCATAGCCAGTAATATTATGCTGAGATAAATAGAAGAGCGAACAACGGCCTGGAACGAACCACTTCGCCCTAGAACACTTAATGGTTTGTGTGATTGACAATGGTAATAGATCCGTCCTTACGCAAACATTCAATTACAAAAATAAAAACTTCGCCGCTAACCGATTTTTGGAACAAATCTTCCGGACAAATGGACCAAAAACCTTTCAGACAAATGAAAAATGTCTTTATACTGATAAGTTGTACTCTTTTCAAGTAATGATAAGTAATCATTTTTCAGGCTACTAATATAACAGTAGAGTAATACACGGTGAGCTGATTTAAATGTAGCATTCAGGCATCGTTCTAAGTAACCAAAAGCGACCCAAATTGAAATCTTTCTTAGTAATTTGTCTCAACTTTACTGTCCTATGAAAAGAGCCTTAATTGTGCTCTAAGAGGCAAATTTCCGCTCAGGCAATCTTGCTTTCATTCGGAATTTTATTTTCTGAGAATAAAGTAACACGGATTATATCAAAAGACTCGGCAAAATATTGAAAACAACTTAAGAAGAAGATATATTTTTTTGTTCTCCGTGTCCATTTCCACTTGTCTCGTTAGCGTTTAAAGTCGCTACGTCCGAGCACACTGAGCTTTGACAATAAATTGACTGGTAAAAGAATCATCACGGAAAAGTTCTGAAGACCTGGCTACAGCTCAAGTGAAACTCGCGAGCGCGCGAAAAAAAGAAAAACCCAGACCTCCACAAAATCAACTGTTGAAAACCCAGACGCACATTGAAATATTTAAAACATAAATGATGCCAAAAGCAGACGTATGCGTACTACAAGAATAACGGAAGACATCTATCATTTCAAGATCCAAGTTTGATTAACACATTCAAAAGAACTTCCTGTAGGCATACATTTGCTTGTAGTGACTTCGCACGTTACTACACGAGAGCGCGAAAATTAGGAGCTAAAAGTATCCGAGTTGCGTTCTGTGCTTTTCAACACGTTAATCACATTAAAAGGCGAAATAAGTCAGAAAACGCAATAATTATTCATATTTCCCAAGATCGGCAGGCGGCCTTACGCTTTAGATGTTCAAAGGAACCGATGCATAGTTAACATGTATATGTTTAGAGCTGTGATGTAAATATAATTTCGGGATGATCGCCATGGCGGACAACTGGTGAACGAACGCCGTAACTTGTTGAGAAGCATTTCAGAAAATTTGATACCTCGATATATTTAACTGGGACGTTTAGAAAAATTATTATCACCACATTAAAAGAAATTTATTGAGAAGCATCGCCTGTAGCGACTTGAATACGCGACTAGCGCCCGCGTCAAATCTTTTGGGTCGAAGACAGATGAGGAAGCTTTGTTGATTTCATAAATTACAAGTAGCTTGAAATCAACAACAGTCCTTTTGCTCGGTAATGTATTAGGTACTTGGAGAAAAATTGTTAATTATAAAAATATTTAATGAGAACAGGGGGATGGAGAGGTCGTCATCTAACGCGACAATATTCACAACCGCCAAGTGAGGCTTGAAGAGTTACTTACTTTTCGTAGTCTGTCCTGCAGTAGAGCTTCCTATCTTTGCTGAAGCATGATCGTGATAACGTGTTTCTACATATACAGCACTGCAAACAGCTTTCATGCCATGGTTCGTCCATTACTTTCATCACAAATCTGTCCTCGATCGGTTCCTGGCAGCCCGTGCACACGCTCATTCTCCTAGTCTGACCACCATTTTGCCCACAGCTCGCTTTCCCTGTTAACAGATCGCAAAGCAACTTTGTAAAATCAAACTCTTAGCAGCAACCATCTTATAAAATTGATTCGTTTCCTCTACTATGGAACTAACCGATTATTTTGGGGCGCTTCCGGTGGCAGCTATCTTCCATAGTCATCGGGATGATATGCGCGTTCAAGTCACTGCGACTCGACCGAGTCTTTGCGGAGGTTACCTTGCACTCGTATTTCGAGATGTTTTATCACAGAATTTCTAAGCCTAGTGAGGCTGGTCAATAGTTGCAAACTCGCCACAATATTGCTGTTTGTGTAATTGTTTCTGTGATACGATTGACTTCTCTGCTTTTGTAGTTTACTATCTACAATCTGTACGAGGGGCTCCCTTCATTCCACCTGTTTGGTCGATCGGAACACAAGCTTAATTTCCTCAAGGCAGCCGAATTCCACACTGCTCGAGCGTGGTAAACATTTCGCGCGCGAACCTGAATTATCAGAAATTCAGTCGTGTTGTCTGGCAGGCCGCTCCGTTTGAAAGCAGGCCTTGCTCTATCGATTTGACACCTCAACAACTAAGCTATTGGTAGAAAGGGCGGCCAAGCGTCTTTTTTTATTGTCTTGTCCGTAATGACATGTGACAGTTTGATTGATTGTTCTGTGACCAACCGGGACCGAACAATCTGCAGTGTACACGTGCATTAAAAGGCAAATAGCACCATCGCAACGACAATTTGAAAGGGTGACTTCGTAGATCAACCTTCTATGCCGTAACTAGCTCGCTCTGGAGATCACAGATTCCAGATTTGAAAGCAGAGGTTACCTAATCGGTCTAGGAATCGAAATAATTGGTTTACAATGGCCTATTATAATACCTCCCTCAATGGCGAAGCGAAGGCACAAATATTCTCAGTGATTCAAGCTTTGCCGGAAAAATGTTAAATGTCCAATCACAACCGGGGAGAGGAAGTTTCTACTGAACCACTGTGCTCAGAACGCACGTGCAATAACCGAATGACATCCGCGCACGCCACCTGCAGATATCACCAATTGTTCACCATGGAAAAAATACCAAAAATTGGAAAACGCGTCGAAGACGATAGAAACAACAACTTGGTCACACGCAGAGAGTTTTTACAATCCTTTCTTTGAATAGTTCAGGTAAGCTGCCATTAAAAGCGCACCTAACAACGAAGATTAATTTTAAGTGGAAAATTATTCGTGTTGATTGGAGTTGCGTTATTTCTTAAGTTCGGGTGTCACGGCTGTGATTATATTGACTGCATGTTGACAGGTAGAGCTGTCGCTCACAAGTGGTTTCGCGACAGAAAGAACGCCTTTGAAATTCGATACCGCCAATTGCAGATACTTTGGCGGCTTCGAGACAATGTGAAATCTCATGGGCAATTGGCTTTGCTTTCAGGCTATTCTTTCTACAAGTCGGACAATTGAACCGCAGAAGATACGGCGGAGACCTCTACAAAACTCAAAGCTTTAGGTCAATCGAGGCACAAATTTCAATTTCATCGGTTAATTACACGGATTGGCTCCTATCCATACACTTGCAAAACGAGGGACGGGGATAAGCATAAGGCCTGGGTGTGCAGGCTTTATCTATTTGAGTACGCAGTGGCATTTATTCCATAAAATGATCATTTTGCTTCGACACGGATCAATGTTGTCGGTTTCTTTGATTTTAGCTCGTTGTTTTCTACTCTCGTGTGGCTTTCTTTTCGGCGTGGAAGGCGCGCCTTCAACGCGCCAAAAGTTTGTCCGTTTGCTGCCTATAGACGAGATCAAATTCCCTTATTCAGCTTAACAAACCCTTTTTTTGTCTTAAACGCAATTTTTTGTTTAAGCAAGAATCACATTGTAAGTCACATGTGATTGCCGGGTCTTTGTAAACGTTTCCTTTTCTGTTCGTTCGCTTGCCATATAAGTTGTATAAACGCTTTCAAAAGCGAGATCGTTGCACACTATTAATATTGAAATATAAAAACAACAAGCTCTTTGTGAATCACGCAGTGGTTTTATATTTTGACTCTGACTAAACAGACCTCTCGGTCGTTGCTTGACGGTCAAGTGAATGGCTCTAATTAAGTGGCTTCTCGTAATATTCATCGCTATAATTACAAGCCATTCATTTCTAAAGTGGTTAATACTATGGCTGGGTATGTATTATTGACAACACACGAACCATCCTTAAATGTTCTGAGCGCGACACCGATGCGTTTTCGTCTCGTATTCTGATACATTCCAGTCATAGATCGCCACGTAACTTTAATCTTATAATACTCAAGAGGTTAACCAACGATCAGTGTTCAACCCTATTGTCTCCTTTCCGTTGCTGATAACTATTTTATCGGTGTTCGCGTTGTACGGTATAGTGTTGCACTCATCCAAAGCCTCGCCGTTTATTTTCCAAAAAGGCATGCAAATATTCCCTAAATGAGATTCTTTTACCTTCAAATAGAGTATACATGTATATCTCCTTGAGAGAACAAATCATTGCGGTTAAATACACACTTATACACTCACGCCTTTAATAACAAGAGGTGTGATCCTGGCGGCAGATCTTTCATCTCTGTTTTCTGAGTTGTGACTAAGTGGGTCGCCGCCAAACAGTGTGGGTAGATGTTTGTGGGAGTAATGCGTTATAGCTTTTCTACACCTCATTCTTCACGTTGATTCTCAGAGTCAATCTAATTTCTTAGCAAAAATGCTCTCTCATTGTAAAGCAGTAATATTTCTTGAATAAATAAAATAACTATTAACCTATTCTAATCGCATTTGTTTGCACACTGCTTCAGGCAATATGTGTAAGTGATACCTGTGTTTAGTGTCGGAAGATACGGCTTGTCGTGACTTGCCTTTCACTCGTCTTGTTGTTATTGAAAATCGGTTTTGTAGCTAAGTCAGAGGCTGGAAAGAAAGGAATGAAAGATAGCACGGCTAGAATTAGCAACAGCGAAAGCTGCGCGGCGTCCAAGAAATTTTATTCAAGAAATGTATTGTGTGCTTTTGGAAGATTATCGCCCGCCTGCCGAAAAAAAAACTGGATCGCTAAAAATGTGCGCCGCTGACTGTAGTGAACTACACAAACAGTTGCTGCTGTAAAATAAATAGATTTTAGGAAAAAATAGTCGCGCAGAAGTTACACGATCCTGAAAGTCTCACAAACCCACAAAGAAGTGTTGAAGGCTGCTTTCTGTGATGTCGGAAGTCAACAAGCTCAAAGGGTAATGTTATGCTAAAATTTTTCAAAAGGTTCCTTTCGTTTGCAGCTGCTTGTCGCTGCTCGTGTGGCTGTGAAGGATGAGGCAAAGTTGCTCATTTTCAAAAGTCTGTCGTCGCATTGAATCAGTGTGTATTTTTCTAGTTTAAGCGAGTACTTATGAGTGAGCGTGACATAGTTCTTTTGTAGCGACCTTAGTGGAGAAAAAAATAGCCTATTTTGCGTCAAAACAATTTTGTAAAACTTTGGTTGTGAAATACATGTAACATGTGCTCCGATTCCGATGTTTTATTCCAAGGAAATTAACAATTTTTTTTAAAGAGCATCGCAGCTACACTATCCTACAGAAGTACAGCTAACCTGAGGGAGTCGCAGGAAAGACTTGGTAGTATTGAGTTTCAACGCTTCCTCTTGTAATACAGTTTTATTTACACATCACATATCAAGTGTTCCCAGGGAAAGCTAGTATATTCCTTTCGTTAGGTGTTGTTTCTGGCATTCAGTCCCCTGGTATTTCTTTGCCATTCTTTCCTCGCTTTCAGCTATAGAAAAATACGGTGCTGTGAAGTATTTCTAATGACATATACCCAACGAATTGTTTGCACGAACGCCTCAGAGCAAGTTTTCCGCTGAATACGGTAGGTAAACATGCAGAGAGTTCCGTTTAATTTCAGTCTCTGAGATTTAAAACATCTGGTCCATCTTAGTGTCGCATATTCAACTTAATTCTCGTCTTCCCCAGTTCAAGTCAAATTGTACTTGGTTTTCTCACTGACAGAAGTTTTCAACGTACTTCTCGTCCGAATTAGTCTTCCGTGCCTTGTTGTGGTTTCCTACACTTACTCGGGAAAGGTAAAGATCATCAGTTCAAACTTTGGTATATGCCGTGAGGTCAAAGGGAGCAACGAAAATGCTATTTAAAACACGTTTTGCGTTCAGCGAACTTATCTTCAGGATAATTCTAAAATTGCATGTGGGCATGCAGTCTAATTTTATTCTTGTCTTGTGGTTCGACTAATTCATAAAGGGTCCGAAAACGAAACCTTAAGCAATGGAAAAAGTCAACCCAAGGCTTCGTAATTTTTGTAGAGTTATAATAAAGACTTTATGCAGGTAAAATTAGGATTTCTGGAATATTCTCTACTTGAAGTCTTACTAAATGCACAGTTAGCCTAAATCACAGGTGTTCTGAGGTCAACTAACAGTAATCTAAGGTTGTTTTCAAATAAAATACGTATGCAAGCATTTTTCCCTACAAGCTGATCTTGTCTGGGTTATCCTGATTCCCATAAGCTGTAAAGCCTGTAAATGAATGTGTTCCGCATGTACAAACATATTCCCTCGGGAAACTTGAGGTTTAAATCAATTTACTGCGCGCAAATCTGTTTACGTGCCCTAAGGCTGCTAATATGGCATCTTCCTTTTCTTTCAATACAGACAAATTCTTCCTTCAGCCACAGATATGCGGCTTGAAAGTCATTCTTTCTTCGAAATTTAAAGAGATTAATTCTAGTATTTTTATGTATCTTCAATCTTTTCTGCCAACAGCAAGTATCTAGATGTTAATCTAGAGAGTGCGCTTCTGAAGTAGTCTTCTTTCAAACGAATCGGTAGCCCCTTTGGGGCGGCGCTGTAAACCGTTGATACCCATCACCAAAGAGATGAAATAAAAAAGCTTCCTTTGTCCTTAAGTATTCGCAACTTCGTGTATTGACAGAAAACCACATTCGAAGTTTTTCTTTTCTTTTAACTGCAAAGTAGTTTTCATGTATGAAATATTTTTATCTGACCCCCACACAGAGGTAACTGTGCGCCATCCTGGCTGTGTCAATCAAAACAGGTTATTGCAACGATTTCTCAGCCCTTTCATAACTTTCTCTTACGTTTTGAGAAAATTTTGAAAAGGAAGAAAATATCGCCAGGTGTATATGGGTTCAACTCCACAAACTTAAGCCGTCTCCTCAAACAGATTTCGCCACTGTTATAAATTGTTTACTTTTGAGCTGCAATCTGCTCGATTGACTCTATAGAGCGGGCAAATTTCACGCCGGATTTTCCATTTTACGTGAAACAAGCTACATACGTTCCTTATTCGAATATTGTATCAACACAGTTTTTGAAATAAACAAAGAGAAAGAGTTTTCATAGAATTGACAGCTATGGCCGATGGATGACTTGTAAATGAATAAAAACTGGGGGACATCTGCAGACTGTTGTGATAAAACAACAGCGAGTGGAATTTTCTCAGAGGGAACTAGATCGAAATAGACTTTTGTCTATTTCTGCATGGCCTTGTAAGAGTTGGTTTTCCCATCGATTTTTCGGTTCTTAGTGAGATCCAATAGTCGGTGAACCTTCCTAGCGAAGTAACCTGACCACTAGAGCGCAGCAGTTTAGCATTTGTTTTCGGTTTAACGACATAAACTAATTACTATCTTGTTATAAAGGGGTATGGGAATAAAAGGTTAAGTCGATCTCTTTATAAATGTACGGTCAGTTCTTGTACAGTCGAATGGAAGGTGGCAAAATATGCTGATCAACAATGCGCGGAAACAGTGCTCTGAAATCATACTGACAAATTGGACTCATTAAGTTGGCGTATTGTGCCAATTCCACGTCTTGCCCTGACATCTTCGGTGGTAAATTTGTCTGAGTTCCGATCCACTGGTTGTCAACACCACTCGTAAGCCTGAAATATTTTCCTTTCAGAATGTAAGTTTACGCTTGGTAAAAGAAAGTTCTTAACGCCAACAATTTAGGTATTAGTAACCACTTCTGTTTGAAATGACTCGCTTTCGCATATAAGGAACCGGCAAAACTCTGGTAGGTTAGATATAAACCCAAACATAGAACCAAACCTCTTGGATCACAAATTATTTAAACGATGATATTGCGTAGCGTTTTCCTATGGGGAAGATCGTTGATTTAAATTCTCCTGGTCACGTAAACGGCGGCAAGAATAAATCCATCCCAAACTCATCTTTGTATTAAACCATAAACATCGTAAACACAGAGAATAATTTTAGCTTTACGTACAAATGGCAACAAAGTGGAGAACACTGTACCTAATACAGGGGACGCCGCCGTGTTCATGTCTTGCGGTCAGGCCAGATTTTCCGGAGTGCTAAAAGATTTGTGTACTGAACACAGCTTCTAGTTTTGAGCGTATTGAGTCAATAGAGTCACCGGATCTTCGCTTCCAGTTCCCTGAAGCTCAGCCATTCATGTCCTTATGAGGCGGGCCCAAAATCTGCCAACATCCACTATTGTGTCGCTTGAATATTCATCACCCAATTTGGTTTTCTTTGTCGGGTTTCGACACTTCGGTGCATGTTCCTCGTTGCGTATCTACCTCGAGTTATTAAATGCCCTGGAGTTATTAAACTGTAAAACCAAGAAGGGCAAGCAGGGCAAGCATTTCTTGTATCTTTCCCAGCTATTAAATAATTCACAGCAAGCAGTAAATTCGAACATTGCACGAGCATGCATAACGGTCATATGTTAATAAATCGTACGGGTGGGTGTATTTGCCGAGCTACATGGTGCCGCAGCAATAACCACTAGAAAAAGCGACCGATGGTTTATTGAAAACTTGTATTTTTAAATCCGAAACACGAGACTAAAGAAAACGAAACTTATAGGTTATGGTTTCTTTGTGACAATATTTTTGTTGAGGTTACCAACTACGGTTGAAGAGTGCTCAAATATTTTTTACGAATACGGTAGTATTAGGTAGTCTTCGATGTGAAAATCGTTCCATCGCGTTTTGCAGAAAAACTCTAAATCGACGGCATTTCTCTCACTATGGTAAGTGGGTTTTTTTTAGGGGGGTGTACAGCCTGTTTCAGCACAGTTGATTCAAACCAGCTTCATTCATAACATTACTCTGTCTGTGGTATATTTAATCGGGTCTCAAACAGCGGAATTTTTGCAAAAGTTCAAACTTAATGGCAAGTTGGTCCAACAAACATTATCTCCTATAAACAACAACCCCTGTATGTAATATTCTATAGCTTGAGAGAGTCTGGCCAATTTGCGTATTCAGAAACATTATGACAAAAAACTAGTTGAAATTCGTGATTTCTCCCGAAAGGCGGAGCCATACTAAACAATCAATGAAATTGAGTTCAAAGAAAAACGTAGTTAAATTCGCTCTTACTTCAAAAAGCAATAGAATATTTGCGCGATGAAGCGTTATCCACGCGCCGCTAGCCATAAAACTCGTTTGTTGTAGTAACTTGGCAATTAGCATTAAACACACGCTCAGCTCTGTAAATACGCCATGTCAGGCGGCAAGCACAAGGTAGGTTTTGACAGGGCGGGACGACACGAGTGTGGGCGAAACTGACAGCCAGTCAAACTTGTCAACATTTCAAAGAGAACCGAAAAAGTAAACTCTAAATGTAAATTTTTCTGTGTGTGAAAAGAACTTTCGGATGTTTGCATTGCCGGATAATCACCACACACCAAGTGACAGCTTCGGCCTTTATATGGATTAAATTATTCTAGCTCAGCAGTTGTACAAAGTAAACAGTACATAAATTGCAAGGAAGCGCCGTGCACTTTTCACAAGTTACCGGAAAGTTTGTTTACAGGGGCAGCTATTTTAGTCGCCGCTTAGGCGAATATTTTAATAGTTAAGTAGGTTTGTGGTACAACTTGTCAAGAACTAGGAGAGCAACCTTAAATAATAATTTGACGTTCCACATTTTAATTCTCGTACATATCTGCTTGGCCGCAATGCTGTCAATTATGTGGCTAGCAGAAGACAATTTTAGCCCACAAAAACGCCCCGTTTTGCCCCTTTTTCCAGTAAAGATTGATCTGATTGTCTCCTTTCAGCGAAAGAAACCGCCTTCTTCAGTTGATCGCTAAACAATAAACTGAATTAACAATTTCCCTCAAAGTTCTAAAGTACCTGAACTATTTCCCCTTCCAAACAGTTGTGTTTGAAAAAAGGCGTGAAGGTGTGAAAGCTGGATCTTAAGTGACTCCACGATAAATGGAAAAATTTCCGCTATTTTCATTACTTTTTTTAGGTGGTATCGCGCAATCAACGCACTCAGTCAGCTTTGATATCAGCTCAACCCGGTGATAAACGTTCGTCAGCTTTCCGTGAGATCGCGCGGAAACAGTTTTGACGCCGAACCGTTACGTGTTAACTAGACAAGACAATTCGCAAACATTGCGAGTTTCCTTTCTTTTCAAAAAGGGTTTTGGTTACCACGTCAAACGCGAGTGACATTTACTTCTCATATTCATTCGACTTATTCAAATTAGCGAAGCAAACATTACTAAGTTGAGAAGCAGGCCACTAAAAACATTAAAGCTTGGATATGAGTTTTCCTTTCGTATTGGTAGAGATGTTGATTAACATAAGGGACGAAAACCTTGCTATAATTGACATTCAAACTTTCCATGAACCCCCCAAAGATGTGTTAATGGAAGACTGATCGTATTCACTAGAAGATGAAATATTGATCCTTACAGGTAGGTCGATTTTGCTTAAGAAGCTCTTCCGCACCACGTGCTGAAAACAGTCTCTCGCTCAAGACATTTTAAAAGCGAGCTCTCAAATAGTACACAGCCAACCCTGCTCAAGTCGTGTTTCAAAACATTTAAGAAACATCGGGAACATTTGCCTTTGATTTCCTGTCAGTGTTTTCGCAATGCGTTTTTGCGACGTACCTTGGAAACCGTGGAATTATTGCTAAGTTCATTTTGCTTACCCAAGATTTTCAGGTCTTATTAGGAGTCTTATTAGCGACTGCTTTAGATGGCGTTTTTTTTTTTTTTGTCACTGATTATTTGACTTGCTACAGTCGCGACAGTTTCTTGCATACATTGCGGAACTCATTCGTCGTTCTTTTCTCAAGTATGGAAGAAAGCATTTTATAAATTGAAAGCACTTGGAAAGCTTGAGACTAGAACGGTCATATTATTCGAGTTTAAACGATAGGCGAGATCAAGTTCGACTGCCACTTTTTATGGACGATAAATCCACCATCTTTGCTTACTACCAACTAGTCTTTGAGCCGGAGAGATTTCACAACGTGAGCAGTAACTGTAAACCAGGTATTACTTGTCTGTAACTAAACAGAAACTAGCTAACTAAACTGAATCTTTTGTATGAACTTCTTCCGAGTGCCTCGATTGAACTTGAATTCTCAAGAATTGTAAACATCAATAGCTATTGAGTCGCTCCAAGCCAGTTTCACTTGGTAATACCAGGTGTATGACTTAAGTGTTAAAAGTTTTTACATACTTACAACGATCAGTAGCGCGATGTCCTGTGATTGTCGCACGAAGAATGTAAAACAACTCTTTTAGGCTATGAATAATAGCCGTTTCAGTCAAAGATACTCGCCTCTCAGAGTCTTGTATTGAATTTCAACTGAATAATTCAGGTAATAAAAATACCTTTAAAACCAAGGGTACTCCTGCCATGCCTGCCATGTACTCGTAGAATGTATCAAGCATATCACACCCTTCTTCGATGCTCAGTTCATCTTTTAAAAGTAGGGATGCCTCTGAAATCACGATACAAACTTCTTTAAATCGTCCACTCGGATCATACTTAGGGCTCGCAAACTCGTGTTGAACACATTCGAGAAGAATAACATCACATAACGTAACAACGGTTGTAAGTCGCGAGCAGGATTTTTATACCAATGTCGCTTAAACGACTGCTTGCCTTACAGTTGGAGGTGCCGTGGAGTTACTGAAGTATAATGCATTCAGAAAGAACTTCAAGAAGAAGTTCTATTTTCTAGAAAGGCTTGAAGAGGGTAGCAGGGTGAGGCAAAGGGAAAACAATGTTGGTACTTACAATGACAAGTCAGGTCAGAAAAGGCTTTCGTTGATTGTACTTTGTGTCATATATGAAGGACTTCCAAGGGTATATCAAGAAAACATGAACTGAAATCAGTTATCTTTCTTTAAAGGTTAAGTCGAAATTTTTAAAAATGGAGGCCAACTATTAAGAGAAGAATTAATGTATGTGATTTCTAAACCTCAAATCCCATCTGAGTGGATAATAACAACCTCTTTGGTATCAGATACGCCCTACGATTTCACTAGCCTTCAAATATTTTTGCGAAGTGACTCCGGCATAAAAGAACCTGCAATGTTACGATGAAACAAAGAGCCGCTGCAATGCAGAAACGGTTTGCAGTTTAAAGTCTGAAACTGAAATTAGCGAGATAACTTTCCTTTGTCTTGATGTGAGTCTTACAACACTTGGGAGTTTTTATGAAGGGGCCACAAAAACTACAAATAAACCTAATGATGTGTTAAATTTGCTGGACTACTTAACTTGGGAGAGAATTCGATATAATTCAATATATTTAAAAAAAACGCAATTCAAAGCAAGTTTTGCTTTGGTGATCGTTAATTTTAACAAGATACCCTGGCTTGTTCTTCGCTCGAATGCTTTGCAGCGTCTCGAAATTATGTCATCTGACATACGTCTTGCTTCGTCAAAATGTGAACGAACTTCAGTCTGTCATCCCGGGCATCAAATACAGTTGATAGCAAAACGTTTTTGTTGCACATCCGAGGTAAATATGCGAGAAACCTTCGCTTGGAAGCTATTGTTCATTTGCAATTGCGAAAGCAACTGTTTTAACGAGGGAAATTTGTATTTTCCGGAATAAGAGAGTAGAGTGGTAAGGTTTTCTATTGCTTTGATGATCTCGTTAACTTATACAAGAAGTTATTGCCACCTTTTGCTACCGAGAAGACAATAAAATTGATTGGTATACGAAGAAAGTGTGAAAAGCGAAATATGTGAAGTACAGGTGTCTGAACTTGGCATATATTTTTGTTTGAAAAGGGATTCTGTCTTTAAATTTTTAGTTGCGACGTCCATAATAAAATGTAACTTTAATTCGACGGACTTTATTTTTAACCACTCTTGTTCTCTATGCCGTTTATTCCTCGATTTGACTTGCTTAGTTTGATAGGAAATCTATTTTGGGATCAAAGCAGCCTTTTCACACCTTAAACTTCATTAATAATTTATGCTTTACAACGTGTTGTGTCTTCAAAAGAAACTTTGGAAGCAGGCCAGCCTTCAATGTTACTTTAAAACATATCTTTCAGTGTGAATCGAAGAAAGGCTACAGGAAAATCACTGTTATTGCTTGATCCAGTTTGTATATGTGATTCACGTTTTAACTTGTTTGCGAACCCGGATTTTCTCAGAAACTTTAAACGAAAAGGCTTTTCCTTACTTGGTTTTTGCTCATAACAATAAAGCTTTAGTTGATTGAAAAGGCAACAATAATCCAGAACGAAAAGGTTGATAATCATCTCT
>Ga0126338_10000639_pt1 | contig 19949 bp, 10 predicted proteins | sample OrbCmetagenome_2_FD_92529 | JGI IMG/M metagenome (GOLD analysis project Ga0126338, IMG submission 92529) | Coral microbial communities from Petempiche,Puerto Morelos, Mexico - Orbicella C C metagenome | ecosystem: Host-associated > Invertebrates > Cnidaria > Coral | place: Petempiche,Puerto... | reverse complement strand
ATCTCGGCCTCGATTTGATGCATAGTTCTGATATTAAGTTTTTGGTACATCCCAAACATACATTTAAGGTTTGAATTTCCTACTCTAGACAATAGAATCTACATTGCAAATGATAAAATTTGCACGTAAAAAATGGTAATGATTTCATCAGTGCCTATTGCTGGTAATTGAAAATAATGGTCACGTGACTATCACGTCACGTGACATCATTTAAGACTCAAAAGCATTAGTTAATTTGTTGTATTAAAGAAAAGCACGATACTAGGCATAGTAGTCCCAGAAGGCCAAAATAAGCGGTATTTTGAATCAGCCTCGTTCCCATGTAAGGGCCTTGTATACTATATTTTTGACATGCGCATTCCATGATTCTGGAAGCAAATTTGGCATGGCTCCATATCAGGAAATATTTGTCTTATGGAGGTTAGCTACCCTGCCAAGTTTGATGCTTTTATCAAAAAACGAACGATTTTGTCCCTTAACAGCTGGACTAATATCGGCCAATTAGCATTTGTTACGAATCCAAAGGGAAGTGGGAGTGCACTAGAGACGATTTTCGAAGTGTCTTCGTGCCAATTAACCACATTTGGAAATCGAATTCTGCCGGATAGATCCGTCAAATGACAGTAACAGCAATACTGAGCAGCAGCAGGAGTTGCAACAACAGGAACTATTGTCTACAACTGTCTATTCTGGTCTTTCGGAATTCCACCCAACTCAATTTTTAGTCTCCCCGTACAGTCAACCCTTGTTTTAGCGGACACGCTCGGGAAGTTTGTCGGCACCGCCTTTGAGTTCTTTTGGCTATAGCGTGAGTCCGCAATAGCGGGATAGATGGTTGTGAAGTGTCACATATAACAGATATAACTTTTACTGCTCTATGCTCTTTTATATTTAATGGTAAAATAGACTATATTATAGTTTTTGAGACACAGTGTACAAACTAGTAAACATTCCAAGACTGCAGAATAATTATGTCATTCAATACGTCCAAGTCTGTTGTGACGAAAAGCGAACAATGAAATTAGTTGGGATCACATGAAGTGTGCGCAATTTCTTAATAGCGGGAGTTGTTTCCATACGTTTCTTTGTAGTTTTGGCCGGGGATGTAGCTTTTGTCGGTAATAGCGGGGTGTCATTTAGGCGAGTAATGACTGCATTCCCTTTCGCGTCTGAGAAACTCTATATTCTCTGATAATCTAACCGATAGAAATCTAACCTTGATTAATCGATTAATTTTATTCTTTACGAGTCATGAATTCCGAACAAGGGAGGGGGTGAATTATTTAGTAGTTTATCGTCTTTATCGATGAACTGCATAAGTGGTGTAGCTAAAAGAGTGTGCATAGTATTTCAGATCAGGCGACGCGCATCAACTTTCCTCAAAGTTTACGTAAGAACGCAGCATTTCATGATTATAATTATATCAATACAGGAAGCAGCTCGCTCAGAAGCAGTCGAGGCAAACAGGCCTCTCTCATTAAACGGCCCATTTCCGGTTATCGAACGCCCGATAAACTGCGGGGTGGTCCTTAGATTGATATGAAAAGTTAGAAGTAACTTACAAATGGCACGCAACGCATGCAGAAGCGATGACGTTTATAATGTGGGCATTCCAAAACAAACTAACGGATGAATAAGGTAAATAAAAGTAAGTAAAATTGGTACAGAATGTGCGTGGAGCGAGTAGAATTGGCAAGACTAAACAGTTCTTGATATCGGGTCATCATTCTCTTTCTTTTTCCGGTACAAAAAAAAAGGCACCGATCTCTGCAATTTCCTACGTGGTTCGATATCAAATACTCCTTGTCAATCAAATGTCACTGTAATGAAGCTCACGCTGTCCATCACGCGACGACTCCTTCTAGAGGTCAGAATTTTACTTCTGCATACATTTAATGTTGCTGCAACCTCGAGAAGCTGCATCTTAGGCGCCAGCGTTAGATTTCGATTGGATTGCTCGGATGTGAACCAACTCTGATGCAAACCTGTTCACCTTTGGGCCTAGTGGTCGTGTTCGTTTACAGTTTCAAGGTGAATCGTACTAGCATTTTGGTTGGAGGCCAAAGACAGTGAAATAGTGTCAGGTTTGGTAGTGGAGACGCGCTAAATGTAGAACGACATCTTGTGAGGCAATCTTCAGGAAGATGAATGAGGATCACGATAAACCTTTTAAGGTGATCGTTTTCGGCGACGCAGGAGTTGGGAAGTCCGGTAAGACTATAACGTACTGAAATAATTCACTTCTGTGATCTGTAGCGTTGTTGAATCGAGGCAGCGATCAGCTGATTCGAAATTATCCCCAAAACAGTGGACTTTCGCGAAATGTTGGTATTAAAACTTCTGCTAATACAAGGCATACAATTTTTTTATGGATACTCTGGTAGCACTACATGGTCCTACATCTGAACCAGTTCGTTGTCAAGTAGGAAGACTGCATGATAACCTGTCATGTAAACTATGCAACACGTTCACCACAGATTACGATCACTTCAACTTTGTTTGCATGCACGCAATGTTCTTGTTTAGAGCTACAATCGAGATACGCGTTGCCATTTAAAAAATCCCTGAGCACGGTTATGTTCAGTCAGTTAATCCCTTCATTCTCAAGAATGAGGGTACTTTGCTTTTATTTTCGCATCTGATATTATCACACCGTCAATCGAACAGGAGGCCATTCATTCGGTGTCACTGAACTTGATGTAATTCTTCTTATGTAGCGCTAAATTCTCCAAAGTATGAATGAGAGAAATAAGCAAAAATCAATAAGGAGATTTCAAATTGCGAGCTCTGGGTCGGATTTGTTTTGACAGCACCAGACATCTGTTTGATTGACGGGTCTAATATAGGCCCAGCTAGAGAGTCACGCGACTCGGAAGTTCTTGCCAACGAAAATAAAAACGTCTCACGTATAATTTTGTCGAGTTCGGGATCTTTCACGCGATGGCCACAAAACTACACTTTTCGAGACAAAATCAAACTCAATTTTAGTTTTGCGGTTCATTGTTGTTAGTAAATCACGGTTCGAGGCTATTTGGTGGATCACACTTCACAACGATCATTTTCACGTTGCACCGAAGAACTGTCAAGTCACGGTTCATGAAAAGGAAATTCGAGGAAATACTATCTTATCATAAACTATGTTTTCAGTAGAACCCATGAACTGAATCATTTGCTTAATGGTTCTGGTCATGCCAACATTATGCTAGGATTTACGAATCTCAGTTATGCTATCTGATTTAATACAGATGTAACCTTCTGTAACCCTGAAACCTTTTCGGATAATCTTTGACGCCAGGCACGAACGTATAATATGGTGCCCTGGAGTGGTTCGCTGTGTTGAACAGAAAACTGAAAGTGATAAGACGGCCATTGACGGAAGTTCTTCAACTCTGTATTCTGGGCATCGCGCTAACAAGCCAAACCACGCTAAAAATGATTCGTTTAAACTTTGTAGCATATTTAGTCATTTTAATCTAAGCAAACAAATGCTAGCAAGAGACTCATTGTCAATAACATATATCAGTTTATTTTTGATGACCTGTAAACTTTCAGCTTACTGTGGAGACCAGGGGCTCAACCTACAACAGCAGTCGCGGATCTGGGATAAATGGTGACTGATTTCTCGAGACAACAAGCGACAAGCTCCTAAAGGGGACGGCCCAGGACCATCCCCCCCTAAAGTCCCTTTTCCTGGATTTCTGGGTTATTCTGAAAAACCTGACCGATTTCCGTCAATTGATGGAAACCGTTTTGGATAAGCGGAGGGTGCGTCAGATATATGTTGCAAACAGTTCAGGGAAATCAGCCTCAAATGCCTGGAATCTTAAGCTCAAGCACAAGCATAACGGTAGTGAGGACGCCCACAACAGGAACATAAACACGTATACATGCGCAGAATCGATATTAATGCCTTATTTTCAATTCCATACTTCCTCGATGAAGTAAAACAGGATAAAATGCGAGGTTATGCTTATGCTTATGCTCACAACACTTGACATGATATAGGCATAAGCGTTAAGGACAAGCCTAAGAGGAACAAAAACCTTTGTTCTGCTTGTGCTTATGCCTTTGTTATGCACGTCCTCACTACTGACTAAACAGTGATGTTGTGCTTATGTTTGTGCTGTGGGAGTCCCCAATAGCGATATATGCCTTTGCTAAGCGAAATGCAGGCCTAAATGTCCGAGAAATATTGTTGATTATGCCGAGTGGAAAATCCAAAACTGGTTTTGCTTGTTTCACGTTATTTTGATTACACTGTACAACCACGCAGGAAAAGGTGTCCGCTTTGAGTCCTATTTTGGGAAGCAAATTGATTGGGTTTGGCTAGTGAAATACAACACCAATCCCGTAGGGTTTGGTCCACTGAACTCCATAAGTGTGGTACGTGTAGAAGGCCCACGTGCTGAGAGAACACAACATTGGCTTTAGAGTACCGTCGCGACGTTGGTGCATTTACAACGACGAAATTTTTGAATGAAATTCAGTGTATTTTTTCAGTATAACATCTTGTGCAATTCAACTGATTTGTTGTAATGGCATGTACCACAATAGTGTCCGAGTTCTTCGACTTTAAATCTTTAAGTGACCTAACTCTTTTATCCAATTTGTAAAGAGCACTTGAGCTGTGCAAACATTGCGTTTATATACGATAAACGCCGACCTTTCCAAGAGTTCACAAAAGCTTGGAAGTTGAAAATATATTCGTTGTAACTCGCTTACACCCTATTTTATCACGAAGACAAAAATAACAACAACAAAAACATTAACAACAAACATATTGATTTGCGGAAATGTAGTGCCCTTTTTAGGACGTTTCGAATGACCGTAAGCTATTTTAGTACTTTTAGTGAAAATATATAAAACAGGGGAACATAATATTAATGCAACATTCATTATTGGCATGCTTCAACCTCATGATGAGGTAAATGACATGTAATTTAGTTATGAAATGTCTGGCTGCCTTGTAGTCAATAATCGTCAAATGTTCCAAGTTCGCTTCAAGTCAAGTCTGTTTAAACGACTCAAGAATAAAAGCTTTTTCAAATAGAACGGCAGGTAACTTATAACAGATTATTTCCAGCACCCAGATTCAGTTCTTATAAAAGAAACCCTTGAAATCAGTCTCGAACACGTTCGGTTTACGCTAAAACCTCGATACATGAAAACCATATTTCAATTAAAACAGCTGCATTCAGACCTATTCACGAAATAATCTTAATTGGACAACACTAGCAAGCATTTTTGGCGACAATTTCTCCCAGTCACCAGCCGTGCCAAGTGAAAAACAGCGATTGTTTCAAAGCAATAAAATAGGAAACTACTATGCAAGACAAAAATAGGAGAAGCACAGTGCAAAAACGACACAAAAGTGTGAACTTACGGTAAAATCAGTCCATACACTGGGAGACATTTCTTCAGTTCCCGCCGAAAACAATATTGTTGTCTACTGCTTATCGTTTCAATCGATCCATAAAGAGTGAAATTACGCACTGGCTGGGCAATAAACACAAAAACCCGCTTGTTGCCCAAAGCCAGAACTTATATTAGAAATCGAATACTGTTTTTGAATGGCGTCATTGCCATTTTCAGAAAGTGTTTGCTGACGTTGTATATAGTAAATGTTTAGATTACCAAGTTGTACAGACAGTGTCTGAAATCTTTCAGCGTCAATTGACCAAATTAGCTTTTTAAAATTACTCAAAGCGACGTTTGCTAAATGCTATTAAAGTACAACTAAATGTTTGCGTATTACCTGTTGATGTTTCTGTCTTCGAATTCAGGTGTCTATCCGTTCCTTCAAGTCAACATGAACCTTCTACGACTCAATTTCCACAATGAGTTGATTAGGGTTCTTGAATTTGTCTTTCTCAGTCCAATGCTTGCCCCAAGGACCCTAAGTCTGATGATGCCAGCAGGGTGAATAGAGAATTTCATATCGAGTTCTTCGGTTAACCGCAGTCATGGAATGAACGAAAAACAAAAGGATGCTTTGTAATTTGTTTTAAATCAAGAACGGATTAAATGGAATCATCAGTTTGCTGGTTATAATCCTAGTTGGTCCTGGTTGACCCTTGCATCATGGCGCGGTACAGTAATTTCTAATTTGTAAGTTAACTGGTGTCATCAACGACGTCTATAAGTTTGTTATGTAGAGTCTGGCATAAACTCGTGTTTGGCTTCTCTTCAAGTTGTATCGTCGCCTATTTTGGATAATAAATTTGTTCTTAGTCCAAACTAATCAATCTTGTCGATATGATGCGACTAGAGTATTCTAATACTCGCCACGCACAGGATAAACACCCACTCTTTAATACACCCTGTCTCGAAATACCCATGGCTGATGGAAAGAAATTTTTTTAATCCTCTTACAGAATCACTGTACTGATAGCATTGAGAAGTTGTGAAGTGCATAACCGGTTTTGTAGTTTACAAGTACTCACACAGCATGATTTCACATCATGTTTAAAACGTGATAAATCACATCATCATAAGGTTTTATCCATGCAAATCTCTTCCTGTAATCGAAATGATATACATGTAAATAAACATAAACAGGAAACTCGATAATCGTAACTTTTTTTATCCGTAGACATCTGCTTTCCGAGATAAGTGCATGGCATAGGTTATAATCAAACGCACTGCCAGAAAATCTGTTCGTTCGTCCTATTAGAGCTCGTGTTCTTGGCAGATGATTAAGCAATAAAGTGACTCTTAGAAGTGAAGAAAAGTTTTAAACTGTTAAAACAGTTTAGTTATTAGATATGTCTCGAACATTTAGCAGCCATTTTGGGAACCATAAATTATTATCTGTCAAATCAAATTTATCTGATTAAGTGTCGGTATGCTTTTATGACTGTCATTCATCTTAGCTTTTATCAGAGGTAATTGCACATTTCAGCAACTGGGAATACTTTCTGAAATAAAAATTAACGTCTTGAACCTTTTCCGAGAAACTATTTTTCGTTACTATATATAATCTCACCCACGATTTGATTCGAAGAAGTAGTTAAGACAGTTAACCACAAAGATATTGGTTTTGCGGTGGTTTTACTGATCATCTCCATACTCAGTACTGGAAGGTTCCCTTCGAGAATTTTATTTCACTAGACTCATTACTCAGATGCTGTTGTAGTGCGAATACCTTGTTTTCATGTGAAGCATAGTGCGTTAAAAATAGACATAAAAAAAGCAAACAGTAACCTAACGTGCTTACCATTACCTTTATAAACGTTCACTGTCAGCCATCTGAGCCATGTGTTTGCCGCTGCCTCAAATATTCTTGGTAAAATTAGTGATAAAAGTACTATGAGCATTCCAGCACGTGAAACATTTTTCGTAACTTGCGTTATATACTGATTTTCGCGTGAGGTTAAAATTTGCAAAGTCGTACACTGATATTATTGCAGCTAGGGTTTCCAGATACCTGTAGCAAATAATTATGAATAATGATCGAAAGTCCGACGACAGTTATCCTGGCTTGTTTTGTTCTGAACGTAGACATGATGCTGCTGATGACTAAGTTTTTTCATTAATAGAACAAAAAAGCAATATTCAGTGATTGTTTCATGGAACTAGTAGACGTATTTCTTTTTGTTTCAGTATTATTTTCCTCATCAAAAAGATCTTGACTATACGCTAAAAGATGATATAGCCCACACGAAGATTAATGCGAGAATTAACGTCATGTTGTCAGCTTTTTTTGTTAACTACAGCATTTGATGGATTACCGAACCAGTTTTCACTCATGTGGAAAATCACTTCTTCGATCCTGAGTAATCACACACTTAACCGAGTGGTGGCCCTGTTTTCAATGTTAACAATGAAACATTTTCAAATATTTGTTTACCAAGGTAAACTAGTAATTTTTATGGCACAGTTCGATTTCAGCCAATTCGAAGTCAACAAAAAACATATAAGTAAAGGACAATAGAAGATGTGGTTAAATGCCTGGATGACTAATTAATTAATTGGAGTTTTGGAATGCTTACCAAGAAAAACAGTCTTACTAGATACAAAAGGATAATTTCAATACCTATAATTAAAAACCTAAGTGAATAAAACTGGTGAAGAAAGCATCGACGAATCTTAATGATAGGAGTTGAATTTTCCCAATTTTGTCCAAGACGAAGGGGAAACGTATTTTGCTCAGTTTTGATCTAAATCTTGTGCTAATGTTGTGTTGCTTTAAATCTTGTGGATCAACGAGGAAACTTTTTCTCAGTCAGTCCCCAAAAGTCTCGTGTATGAAACAACCTCGTTTTAGTACGCTTAACGAATACATTTATAAACAATCACTTTTGAAAAACTTTGACTAAATTACCCCTTGCATGATTGATGAGTATATGATAAACACTGTACTGAATACGGGACTGTGAGTGTTATCTTGCCATATCACAATATGTAAATAGTTCCAAAGTATGATAGGAACAATGGTCTTTTATATGCAAGCAAACTGACTTCCCTTGATCATAACCGCGGTCGGTTATTGTGTAGTTACTTTGTTTCCGCAGCAACGTGATATGACGAAAGTGGGAGGTTAAACTCATGTAATTTCTTTTCTCGTTTCCTTCTGCGACAACCTGCTAACTTAATTGTGATCCTTTGCTGGTATTATGTTATGGCTAAAAGGTCAACCTTGTAAGCATTAAAAGAACAGAAGACACTGGTATTGAGCAAGGGAGCAAGCACCAAGTTATTAAGACCAATATACACTTATTACTATTGACACAAAATGGTGTTTACCCATCATAATTAACAAAATTAGTTAAATTAATTTTGAAGCACATTGTGTGAAACACACAAAGTTGTCTCTTTTTTTTCTTTCGGCGCCTGTTGTTCAGTACCTTGTTGTCTATTCATAAAAAAAATATAGCAGCTATCACGCAGAGAGGGATATTGCGTGGTGTTTTGCTGAAGCATGTTATCATCACGTTCCAATGTTTCGTGTTATCGAATCGAAAAGCGGCTTAAGGAAAATCACGCTAGAAAAAGACTAATATACATGACTTGCTCATCACGATAATGTTGAGATTAATGACTTCAGTTCTTCTATTTTATCAGTGGCTATTCATAACATGTCGATGGGCGTGATGAAAGCACGCTTACTCACTTTTTGATGTTGATAACTGTACTCTAATTCTTGAACTCTGAGAATTTTAAGTGCCTTCTTCGATTTCCGGAATCCTCGCTGCTCTGATCTATCGACAAAATCTACCAAATTAGACTCACTACTTCATTTGCTGCAAAACAGATTTGCCTCTCGAATTAGGTCACGAATTTATTAAGAAGACGGATCACTTATATCCCTAAATACAGGCGTTTCAAAAAACCCTTGTTACCTTGAAGGTCGTCAACCGAGTGCGCTTCTTTGAGCGGTCTGTTTGTCACAGTACGTTCCCAGTTCTACTTAAACTAATTTTTGTGGTTGTGGCGATCTTCCTGTGAAATCCTTTTTTGATTCCCATAGTCATTTGCTTTTTCCATGAGAAATCCATCGTGGATTGGAGAACATAAAGGAAGGATCTAATCTAAAAGCTTCAATTAACGTCGATGACCTTGTGGTCCCGAAGACGTCCACGGATAGCTAGATGATGCCCTATTTTGTTATCCCAGCCGAAAAGCGCACTTTCCGTCGTTGTTTACTTGATCATCCGTACAGTAAGATTAAATTAAACGTACTTGAAACGTTCAAAGTCTTACAAGACTTGTTTAAATTGAGGTTAGGCGACTTGGTGTTTGAGTGCCCTTTTAAAAGAGCTTTTTAAAAATGATTACTTCCCAAGCACTGCTGATCTTGAAAACTAAGTTTTGTTTTCCAGATGTGAGTGGAAAAGTAAATTATCCCTTTCGTTAGAGTTATGTCTCTGCTTAAAAGTTTCTTCAATGCATCGAATGCTTGTCAAAGTTGATAAACGGAAACAATGGTTTTCATGCGCTGAAATGCCAACAAATAATTCAAGATATGATGTTGGCTTGGTACGAGGAAGCATATAGCAATTTCACTCTAAGGGTTGCTTTGTTGCTATAAACGTCTTTTCAAGCAAGCGGCGCTTTAATAAGCTTGAATCAAACCTAACATCGAATCTCGCCCACATCTTGAAAGCATTTTTGTTCCACAGGTTTTATGGGTCTAGAAGTACCGTTATTACACTAGTACATTACGTACGTTTGAGTTATTCATTATACACCTACCTTACTCCCTTGTTGATTCTACTTTATCTTGATTTGCAGCGCTGAGTATTCGCTACGTGTCTAAGGAGTTCTCGAGCACTTATGACCCAACAATAGGTAAGATGGTCAGATTTGTGAAGTGTCAGTAGACCGCATAAACAGCCAGATAGATACGTGTGATGACATTTCAGATCGATCGATGCGCATTTCTGACTTCAATTATCGAGTTTTATAAACAAATAAAATTAGCACTTGAAAGAGTCCAGCAGAGTTTAATTTGTTTTCTTTTGTGCGCGAACGCAACTTGTGCGCTACACCTAGTGGTTCCTTTGTTTGCTGAAATTATTAGTAAAACTTGTGAAATGTTTTGTGGTCAGGTTGTATATTGAATTTGTATTTTCTACTTTTATTCGTTGGCAGTATTCATTGACATTTGAGTCAGTGTACTCGCATTCATATAGTCCCGACAAGAGAGCAGTTCTTTGTTACAAGTCACACTAGAACACTTCTGAAGCAGAAGTACTTGCATAGTTAAAAGAGGCGCACATCCTCGAGCTCAGCTTCTGCTGTTCGCTTTCTATAGAGTTGATGTGGCCTATTATTTAAGAAGCCATACTGAGAGATGCATGAAGTCAGAACTGCAGCAAGATCGTTATTTTTGCAAGTCTTGTTAAATCTTTGTTATACTTTCCATACAGTTTTCGCTACGTTATCGTTAAAACAGTGAAGATTCATGTAATCGGATCATGCATGTTGATATTAGTTCTGCGGTAGGGAAACAACGTATGTGATAATCTCAGTTGCCCTTTCAATCTCTGCTTTATTGTAAGTTGCAATTTTACTTAGAAATTAAAAAATGTTGGCTCTCTACCTTAAAAAATGTGTCCGCTTTCAGAAAGTTGTCTGTATCCACTTAGCTTACTTTGACGGGCGGGAACTGATCAATTAGTGACAGGAATTTTCTGACTATCATTTGTCTTTTCAAAAGAGGATAAACCGTCTGAAGGGAAATTAACGATGAAATTAAATCTTGTATACACAGTATGTTCTTGCTTGTTTTTTTGTTAACGTTTCTTTTTTCCTCGAACTACATACTCAGGAGTTTATATCAAAAGAAAAAACCTTTTTAAATTTTTTTAACAGCATCACGAGTCAGTTTGCTTGGAAATGTGATTTAAGGAAGGTGGCTTACTACAGTTTTGATGGAGTATCGGAGCCCAGTTTTTAACTCTTTTGAAAAATTTTTCAAGATGTTTTCCCTTCCCTAATTACTGTTGTACCATTGTATGGGAAACGCAACAAATAACCAAACTGAACAACCGAGTACCTAAGGAGAGAATGGGTACTAGTGGGTTTAATTATGTTTTTCTCAAAATCCACCCGTATGACCCCAATTCAAAATTTCAGGAATTAGTATTTGGTTATGATTAAACATTTATGCCAAGTAAAATAAAAATCTTTTTTTTTTTTTTTTTGCAAACTAAGAAAATGTGAAATTTTTCCTACTTCAACAATAGCGCAAAATCTGTCTTACAGATGTTTTTTTAAAATTTCGGCCCTAAACGCGATTCACCCCTACAAATCAACTGTGCAAATATCATCATGGGTTGTACGGTGGGTTTTCGAGCAATCTTGGATCAAGGTTTCGCTTTTACAACCTTGGACGAGAATTAAATTGCGCATACTTTTCATTTAAGCGCCCGCTCATGGAACGCCATGCGTGAAAGCAAGATTAAATTGGAACTCTTTTACCAGTTGTTTATCGACCTGTTTCGGCATATTTTATTGTTCCTAGGCCTAAACACAAGTTTGTTTGAAAGCACTTTGAAACTAGCGCTACGTATACCAAAATGGTTTAACATTTATCAAGCGCTGAAGTTGTTTTCGTTTGTTCTTAGGATTACTTGCGTCCTTTTTGCACGCGCGATTAAACATGACGACTGGCAGGCGATCGTAACGCGCTGCTGAGTCTTGGTAAAACTGTAGTAAGCCACCTTAACGCACCGTGTTTGATGAATATTATTCAGTAGGCAACAAGTAATCTGAAACGTTTAACACGCGACGTGAGAAAGCTTGACTATTGTTGTTAGTATTTTAAATTTCCTAATGATCCAGTCAGAAAAAGTTTGACACAATAAAAATATTAGTTTTACTGGGTAGTTTAATGTGGTTTCCTGTGCTTTTTTTTACATTTTTGTTTTAATATGTGAGAACTGATTATACATTATCGTAAGCTTTATGGTAAGAAAGGGTCGTAGGTAAAATGGATATAAGCACTTCTGCAGGAACAAAGTCTCATCATTATCATTATCGCTACTGTTATTAAACCTTATACAAAAAGAAAGACACGTTATTGCTCATTTTCTTATCCAAACAACCGAATTAAGGAATGAGCAATATACCTTTAGTAGAGTGCAGTGTTCACTAATATTGAAACATCATGATCTCCGAGGTACTTTGCGTAACATTAATATAAACAGTTCTAAATTGAACAGAATCTAAAGTACATAACTGATGTTGAAACAACTTTGAGGTGCCTTAAATAACCTTTACTGAAAAAGAAAAGGTGTTCTTAAAATTGCTTTCCGAGACTTGGTAAGATCTTTAATTTCAATGTCTATTTTACCGCCTTCCAGATCTCTTTCAAATTTTACAGACAAACCGTGAAGCTAGTAACTGGAATTTGTCTTTGACACCGAACTTAAGTAATTTTAAAAACAATTTTTCACCTTAATGTCATCTTATTTCTAAAATGCTGTATTTTTGTCGTTATATTTTCAAGAGGACAACTACGAAACTGATATCGAAGTGGATGGGTGCCCGTTAAAAGTTGAATTAATCGACACGGCAGGAAATGTAAGTATGCAAAAAAGAAAGGCTCACTTAACACAATGGTCAAAAGAGTGTAGGAAGACGACCGTTCCTCCGTTTAAGCTTCCAAGTGATATTGCTGATACAACTAAGTAGATCTGCTGTTTTGTTGGCTGACAAGTGAAGCCCTTAGTTTATCATTAATTTGAAATTGATGGAGTAAATTAGTCATACTGATTAATATGCCCAGGATTCTCTCCCACGAAGGGCTAACGCTCAAAATATCAGCTGTTCAAATTTGATAAACGTGTTTGTAAATCAAACACGGTAATCTGTTGTTAAAATTAGTGAGAAGGGGTTCTGGAAGTACGACAAAACGTTCCTGACATGCAGTAGAAGTTGTTTTGATTGCAGTGTCTTGCACTGCAATTTATCTTGTCGGTTGAGAGCAACAATCGCATCCATGCAAAAATCTGTAACTTTTTTAACTTTGGAGCTCATTAGTTAAGAGCAGTCGCATGTAATGACGACATGAAAGTAACCGCCAAAAGGATATCGACTTGAGCAAGGTTTAGTACTTTTCTCTAAATAGTTCTCTACGTATTATTTTAAGGACGTGTTCCGGCGAATGAGGGATCAATACATTAAGAGTGGCGACGGATTTCTGTTGGTTTACTCCATCACAGACCACTCGAGCTCCCACTCAGTCACAGCTTTCCATGAACAAATCATCGCTGCTAGAGGAGAAAAAGACAAAATTATACCACAAATTCCCTTAGTCTTGGTTGGAAACAAGGTGAGGCTCAATATTTTTTTCTGTATGTTAGCTTGACCACTTGAACTCCCCGCAAAGCTTTCCATGATCAAATCGTCGCTGCTAGAGAACTGAAAAAGGGAAATTTTACCACAAATTCCCATAGTCTTGATTGGAAACACGGTGAGGCTTACTTTTTTTTTCTTGTATGTTTGCTTTTGTCTATCTGTTGTTGTTGTTGGTCGCTGTGATGGCGATCTTTCCTTTCGTTATCCCTTTCGAATGGAAGCGAGTAGAGAGTTTTTATGAAGGGTAGCTATTCTTTTTGTCTTCGCTTCAAATGAATTGTCCTTAACACTCAAAGGAGAACGTCAAATACAACCTGCGGTCTTTAACCTTTCGATTTCGGGTTGGAGGCCACCATTTTCGTAACTGGTTGTTCGAAAAACGTTAACGTGTCTACTGATGTGACGACCAGCTAATGTGAGAATCGTCTGCTGAATGGTAAAAATATTTACGCTGGAAATATTACCTTGCAAAAAATAATGAGGTAACAAATGAATCCTTGTGCCTCGAGGTAAATTTCGAAATCATGGCTGGGGTGGAGCTATATTTAATCCAGCGTTCATGTACTCCTACTTGAACATTTGCGCTGAACACACTGTATTATTTTTCTGTTGCCTTTTCATAGTGCGACTTAGAAGATGACCGTGAGGTTTCATATCTAGACGGAAAGAAAATCGCTGCCTCCTTTTCCTGTCCGTTTTTTGAGACTTCCGCTAAGAACGACATTGGTGTTGATGAAGTATTCATCAATCTTGCACGGCAAATGAAAGAAGCGAGAGCTGACTCGGTTCGAAAAGCCTTCATAAGGGAACGACGAAGATTCTCTCTACGAAATATGTCTTTAAGGGAGAGAAAGTGCAAGGAGAAACTGCAAGCTTTGAGGCCGAACGAAACGACGTCAAGTGTCCCCAGACGGAGACGGAGAAGTATGTTACGAGGGTTTATATGTGGAGCAGGAAATCTTGGTGCCACTGATATCTAGAGGACTTATATCCAGATACTTATCAAATATTGTAATTCGTGTCAAGACAAGGGAGTATGTGTTGACTTGGTACAGCTGTTACATGAACACTCAATAGATGCAAAAGATATGACAAGGTAAAATGTGATCCTTCTGCTGTCGGGAAACACGGACTGAAAAGAAGGGGAATTAAAATGCCAGGAACTAGAAAACAAACTTCTCTAAAATTGTCTGTTTCATGGTCCTTATGGATTCTAACAAATTGGCTCCTTAATAGCAAGCCTTGATGATGGTTCCTAAAGAATCCACACCATCTTCATTTTTTTGGTATAGGGTATAGGATTGTATACCACAAGACAAGAAGTAACTGTTGCTCGTACTAAAGGTTTGAAATCGGTTACTTCTGCTAAGGGCTCGTGTCGTGTTAGCCGACCAGGGGAAAAATACACTTAGAAGCTAATATCAACTATGTAAAGTTCACCAAAATGAAATTCAGCATAATGTATACGATTTCATCAATATATTTGTACTCGGCTTAAATATTATCTGTAAAAAAGAAGAAAATCATAAATTGTTCTTAAAAGACTCAGTTTTAAGTTGTAAAAGCAGTATGACTGTTATTGAGTTATTATTTGAACAAAAGCAGGCCAGAAAAAACTTGTATTGCATATTGTAATAGATTTTTTCAAAGCAAATATATATAAGCATGATATGAATTTAGCAAATTTTACTATCTACCATTACAAACACGTCTAGACCTATAGGACGCCACGTTTGACATCTTGAAACGGTGGCATGGACATGCAGATTCCTATGTGTGCATTAATTTTGAGAAAACGTGATAGTAATTATTTCACCTTCTACTCTGGTCTCTCATTTCTAAATCCTGAAAAGCGGGTTCTTTGTTTTTGTGGACCTTGAAGTTTGATGCTGCAATGATTGTGTATCGGAAGTCTCGTAAATGTAAATTCTGCTATCTCAGTTTCGATGGCAGGACCGGCAGAGAAACACGCTTGCGACCTCAGTGTAAGTTGGCACGTCCGATTCGACCTTGGTTCAAACTAGTCACAGATAGCGCCATTAGTTCCACTCGGTCGATAGCTTGGTTAGATCTAGTCTTATTCAGGAATCTACTGGTCATGCACTCTATAAAAATATTCATCTTACATGAAACTGGAAGAAGTCATTTGTGGCGTGCGTTCTCATTGAAGAGATCGTATGCAACTAACACTTGGACGTTATCTATGTTAACTTCATAGTATATAGTGAGTGTAAAGGCATTACGATTACTACGTGGCAACAGGCTCAGTAGGTCTTGCCGATATTTCCGATATTTTTTAATCTACACCTTCGACTTCGCTTTCTACACCCAGCGTCCCCTGTTACGAGTCAGTTCCCGGTACATCAATTGCGGTAACCGTTTGATTTCTTTTCTTCTTTTTCTCCCGTGGATGTGAGTTGTGACCAGGACGGCAATTCCGACAAGAACTACTGAGAGCATTATCCACCCTCCAACCTGCAATAAATGAGATCAAGACACGAATATCTTTGTATATGAAGCGTATTGAAGCTTATTAACATGGGAACACTCGTGTTAATAAGTGATCAGAGGATCAGAGAAGTGATCAGAGTGATTCAGTGATCAGAGGGGTCAGATCACTGAATAAAAAGCCATTTTTGTTACTTTTTGATAATATGAGTCTGTCGCGCTTTTGGAAACAAACATCTTATGGAGATGGCTTGCATGGGTAAATTGATGAAAAAAAATTGCAATGTCGTAAGTAATCCACCCAGAACTGTCTGAGGCTTCCATAAGACTCCGTGAAATTTACTGCCCAACCGATTAACGTTAACTAAGTTTTAAAATATTAATTAACAATTGAAGGTTTTTTCTGTTGTTTATACACAACAACTTTGAAGCGAAATTTGAAGCTTTGTCATTCAGCTTATGCTAATATGCTCTTAGCTTAAAAGCTCTTGTCAGATCATAAGTGTGCGCTTGCATATTATTATTTCCCCACCGACTGATGATAATAAGCAAAGAAAGCCAAAAAACAGACGCAAAATAGAAAATATAAATAGGACTATCCTCGTTTGAAATGCCATTTGATGCGGTCTCTTCTTTGCGCTTTTGACATATATTCTGAGTTTCTACTGTATGGCTTTTTGTATGTACATTTTAACAAATTGATTCTTTGATGAAGAATTAGAGGAAATAACTTTAGGTTTTCAGTATTTTACCATGAAATGCTTTCTGAACTTCTATATACATAATTCAAATTCTGAAATCAATTCCGTATGAGTAATTCTACCGGTGAAATGCTTCAAACGCTCACCCTTTAAGTTATTTATTAAATTCAGGAAAATCATTGGCGTTGTTGACGGTCTTATTCCTCTGCATTCGCCATATCAGTTTCAAACCAATTACTATTACGGTTATTATCCGACGATGAGCTGCAAATGATTATTTAATGGTTATTTGCGAAAATGACGTTTTGGATGAAATATTGAAAGCGTTGTTCGCCTCTTTCCTGTTTTGCTTGTAAATCTAAAATAGCTTTCAAAACTAAAACCAATGCCTTGAAATATGAGAATACTGTACTTATATATAAATAATTAGGATTCAGATGAGCAGTACCGCTATACGTACGTGCATTGTATTAACACTTACATTAAGATAAAAGTCGACCCATCGAGTTACGTATGTATCGCACGATTTTTCACCAACGTTTCCCGCAGAACAGCCGTCGATGGCAGAATTCTCGCTTCTGTGGGGATAACCAGATGAATTTGACGGGAAAATAGTGGTGAAATTCCTTGAGTAGGATACTACGCGAGATGGTTGAACCGAAGAATGAAGTCTACTTGCCCCTGGAAGAACCGTTATGGACGAGACGACATGTGAGGCCAAAGAATAGACATGCACACTTTGCTTCGTTGTCCGTGGTTGCTTTGAATTTTTTGATGAAGCAGTTGCACTTTCTAGGATGGTTATTTGCGCAGTTGGCACGTGAAACGTTGAATAAATTGCTTCTGTTGTAAAGCTTGCAGCTGCTGTTTCTGAAGCAATGTCCTCTCGGTGACCGTACATCTTCATAGAACTTTTTACTTGAACGTCTAATGACGTTTTAATCGTCGCAGACGATATAACTTGGATTTCTTTGGCTTGAATTAATCCTTGATGATGGCTTCCAAGATACCCAGCCAGCGACAATAACATATACAGAACATGACTCTTCGAAGAAAACATGATGGCGTGGTGCTGCTGAAAAAAATCGTTGGTTTACTTTAGTTCTGCATCTGGTCGATCGCCTACGCTTCTGAAGGGAGTAAAATTAATTCAGAGGTCAGTTACGATTCACATTACAGCTGTTTGCATCACTTCTGCAGCTTACTGTAGCAAAAAAAAAAATGTTTTTTGGTACTCGATTCTCGATTTGCATTTCGAAATATGTTTATAAATTCTTAAATAAACATTTCGTGATGTCCCGTAGACTGTCCTTCTATTGCAGCTGATATATCTCGTCCTTTTGATAAAACCATCAAAGTTCATTCGACACGCTGTCAAAATACCTTTAAAACTGTCTCTCTAATCTACTTGCGCATGGCAACACGCCAGGGGCCAGAAAAAATTAACAATATCTTGACTTACTGCTAACATTCAATATTAAAAACAACAATTAGACAACATGAATAATTGTACTCGGCAATCTGTGTTTTTAACACGATACTAACGTGATTTTGTATTCCGTTTGTAAAATAATCACATTAAATGGCGATGTTTATATTATTTTTAATGTAAACGCCATTTTGAACCAATGAGAGCACTTATTCGCCTGCATGAATTAAACGAGAACCTCTGATTTATTAATTATATGTGCGTTTCCTACCAACCGGATTTAATCAATAGCAACGAACTTCGGCAAACGTTTTTGTTTGGATTAATTTCTATCTTCAAGGATAAAAATGCTTTCATTGTCTCCCATTAATTTCAGACTGTGACTGATCTTAAAATAAGGAAAAACGAAAATGAAAAAAAGATATCAATAATAAATTTGCGATAGGTTGATGTTACTGTTCCTAAGCTTTGCTTTAATTCATATTGGCAGACCAACCTGGACTGTGGAGTATGCAGAACACAAAAACACTCAGCCCAAAAATCTTGGCTTGAAACGTGCCAGCGTAATCATTTAGATCATCCCGCAACGCCATAACCAAATTGTTTTTCACCCCTGCAAATTTCTATTTCAAAGGCTTGCTGTTCTGTGAAAGGGTGATTTTCAGTTTCCTGCGGTGGCGGAGCTCGGTGGGCAATTCTCAATGCTGTTGGTAATTCTTCAAAAGACAGGATGGACGACTTTCCAAAGTCGCGTACGTATGTAATAAATTCATTAGCAAACTAGCGAAGATGGCGTACTATTCTATGCCTCTTCCATGGCTTATCAGTTAAATGAAGTCCCATGCGTTCGAAGAGAGTCGTAATTTTTAATAGTTGCGATATCCTGTAAGCATAATCATTTAAAAACTCAAAATGGTGATTTCTGAAACTGATGTTAACAAAAGGATGTAATATGGCAAAGTCTCTTAATGCATGCGGAGCTCTCTGGGTGCCTCTTTTCATCTTGGACCGATTTGTAAATAAAATTATAATATTCATAAGTGTTAGAGCTTTTTAGTCTCTTACGGTCCCCAGTCTCTTTTCTGCTCGATGTGTTATACTCAGGGACATCTCTTGAGATCGGTTGTAAAGCGTGACCCGTCAGTGGTTAATTCTCAATACAGGCGAGACAAACGTTTCGAAAACTAAATCACGTATATTTCTGAGACTTTTACCACTGTAAGATGATGAGTTACTCATGTCAGAAATGTAAAAAAAAAGGGGGGGGGGGGAGGTCACCGACTTCGTTTTGGAGAGAACATGCTCGGAAGAACACTCTAAATCTAAAAAAATCGGGCTCCGTTAGCGAATAAGGCCACAGTGTCTGTAAGCCCAAAAGTATTGCAATTAGATCTTTGAAGTGCAATGTTCTCTGCCAAATAATGTTTAAGTGGACCTATTGAGTGAATTTATATCAGTCAACTGGTGAGGTTCCTTAAAGAACAAGTTCGCATTTAGCGACCATAGTTTCACGCGCCTTGCAGCCGCAAGATGGCAGGATTCGATGTCCCGTGGACAGAAATCTT
>Ga0126338_10000638_pt1 | contig 19949 bp, 20 predicted proteins | sample OrbCmetagenome_2_FD_92529 | JGI IMG/M metagenome (GOLD analysis project Ga0126338, IMG submission 92529) | Coral microbial communities from Petempiche,Puerto Morelos, Mexico - Orbicella C C metagenome | ecosystem: Host-associated > Invertebrates > Cnidaria > Coral | place: Petempiche,Puerto... | reverse complement strand
CCCCCCCCCCCCCCCCCCCCCCCCCCCCCCCCCCCCCCCCCCCCCCCCCCCCCCCCCCCCGCAACCCCTCTCCTCGCGCGCGCGCTGGATGTGAATAAAATTAAGTAAGTATGGTTGTTTTTTCTAGGCAACCTGCTGATCAAAACTTCGCCTGACTTTGAGACCAAGGCACAATACGACTTGATTGTGAATGCATCGGACAATGGAAAACCCGCAAAGTCAGCTTTAGCGACAGTGAAGGTTACGATTGAAGACGTGAATGACCATGAGCCCGCGTTCAATCAGTCCAGTTACAGCTTTACTGTCAGCGAAGGAGTTGATTTGCGGGGGAGGGTTGGGGAAGTGTATGCGACAGATATGGACTCGGGACCCAGAGGCAGAGTGGTGTACTCCATTACAGGTGGTAATGTCGGCAAAGCATTCTCCATTGACGGAAATACAGGTCAGTGCTACCTCAGATGCAATAAACACAATAGAGAACTCTCAGTCAGGTTTAAATGAAGTATTCAGTGACAGAAGAACCACGTACAGTATTTTCAAATATCACGAGGGCTCGTGCAATTTTGAGAGAATTTTCAAATATCACTCGTGGTATAAATTCTTAATTGCACTCCCATTCATTCGATTACCTAGATTAATAGTGGTAAATTTAACTTTAGAACAGTCTGTCCACAGGCGTTTACTTTTTTTGCCATCTTTACCCAATCCCACCCCCTTGTATCCCACGCGCCGGGTTAATATTTCGCTAAGCTTGCGATCTCGACGAACTCAAGACACAATAGAGGTTTTGTGGACAGACTAACCGTGGACAAAACCATATAAAAGCTTAGTGGATACATGCTGTCGATTGCAAGATTTCGTTAAAATTATTTGCAAGCTCGGTAATTCTAGGCTTCAACTTAACTCCCCAAATAGCAGAGATCATAAATTGATCGCTGTTCTTTGTTTGATTTTTTTTCTTACTTCACTTCCTCTCAGGCGTTATCAGTGTCCTATCAAAACTCGATAGGGAAAGCAGGGATCTTTATACTCTCAATGTGGAAGCTCGTGATGGTGGAAATCCGTCGAAAGATTCTGTCGTGGATGTTAAAATAACGATTACAGATGTCAACGACAACAAACCTCTCTTTGACAAACCGAGCTACAGCGCGTCCATTGACGAGGACGCAGCTCCAGGCACGTCTGTGGAAAAAGTGTTCGCTACAGATAACGACATGGGTAAAAATAAGGAGATAACTTACATAATCAAGACCGGTAATGAAGAAGGCAAGTTTAACCTGAATGATAACACCGGTGAAATAACTCTTAATCAGACCCTTGATCACGAGACGAAGACTTCTTACGCTCTTGTTGTGACCGCAAGTGATCATGGAAGCCCTCCTTTGACGTCATCGGTTGATGTCATGGTGACAGTCAATGACGTTAATGACAACGCGCCGTTGTTTCCAAAGTCACTGTATAACTGCACTGTTGCTGAAAACTTGGCCAGCGGTGTTGCTGTGTGTTACGTCACCGCTAGTGATGCAGACTCTGGTGCGAATGGTCAGCTGTTTTACTCTATCGTAACAGGCGATACTGGCAAAGCTTTCGGGATAAATACGGTGAGTTGAATAGAAATTATAAGAGATTTCAACGTAAATTCTGAAAAGGGTTTCCTCATTTACCCTAGAAATCACGTGATTTGTCGTCGAAACACTATGATTTAATACCGAAATATTCAATATTTAAATTATTAATTTAAATATGGCATTTATAAAACCCGCTATCAAATTTAATTTTCGATATTATTCTTTTCACGCCATAAACATCATTTGTGATTTATGACTATTCGTCCCTGTTGATTGTTCTTTGTTACTGTTTGCTCGTTTTTTCATCGTTCGTTTGTTCGTTGGTGGTTGGTCGTCGTTCGTAATTTCACTCGTCGCTCGATCCTCGTTCGTCGTTCCTTAGTTCGTTTTTCTTTGTACGTTTTCCTTTGTTCACTTCTTTGTTATTTATTCTAGCTCGTTCGTCAGTGATCGTCGGTCGTTGTTCTTTTGTTCGTTACTCGTTTGTTCACTGTTCGTTTTTCGTCGTTTTTTCATTCTAAATTATTCTGTATGCTTGTTCGTTATTTCTTCTTTGTTATTTCTTTCCAATCCATGAATAGTTCAAAACTGTCTTTCCTTAGGGCACGGGAGAAATAACCACCGACCGTACATTGGACAGAGAGACCATTTCTGTGTACAACTTGACAGTTAAGGCACAGGACGGGCTGTCGAGAGCTGACAAGTCTTCATTTAGTGCTACAACGTCCGTGGTAGTCTATATTCTGGACGAAAATGATAACGTACCGATATTTAACCAGTCCATGTACACATTTCACGTTCTAGAAAACGCAGCGAAGTTTCATGTAGTTGGTTTAGTGACAGCGACAGATAAAGATGCCGGGCTTAACGGAATGGTAACTTATCGCATTTCCGCGGGAAATTCCCGTGACAGGTGAGACTGAAGCAGTGATTTTCAACCTCGTGGAATTTCCCCTTCGCCTTTTATCTCACTCTCTTAATCTTGACTTCGTTAAGCATAAACCGTAGTTTTAGCGTTGGACTCAATCCCAAGATTCATCAACGAAGTGTTTCAAGCGTTGGAGGTTTACATAATTAAATCGCAGGCACACAAACCGTTGAAAAACGTGCAAAATAAAATAAAAACCCCATTGATAAGGGAAAACGATAAACGAGGAGACAACTAGACTGAAAAAACGCCCGTCTTTCCATTCTCGCTTTCTTGAATATTTTACAGGTTTTACTTTGTTCTGTTTTGTTTGTTATTTTTGTGTCTGCTCACCAGTTCATTTTGCCCTGAGAGTACGCAACAGGCTACATATGAACACTCCAATTTTGCACTGAGCATGGACGCTGCTAGAAGACATGTTTTCGATGACCCTTTATTTCATGTTTTCATACAAACTACATGACTGTCAGGCTGAGCATGCTAAGATGTCATAAACAAAGCTTTATTGCAGCCAACTTCATCAGTTTTAAGACCGTAAATTAACTGCGTGGAGATGAAATGTCAAGGAGAAGCAAAAAGGAGAAGCATGTTCAGCCAAACGCCTCCATTTCTGTATTAACTTTGTTATTATTTTCCTCTTTCCAGTTTTAAGATCAATCCTTCGTCTGGTGTGATTACAGTTAAATCAGCACTAGACCGCGAAGTCCAGGCAGAGTTTTCTCTTACAGTGGTAGCAAAGGACTCTGGGACGCCCTCGTTGTCGGCCAGCGTGGTTGTCAAGGTGATAATTGATGACGTCAATGATAACGCGCCCGTGTTCAGTCAGCAGATGTTTTATGGCAGCATAAGTGAGGATGCCTCGTCTGGTTCTACGGTCCTTAAGGTAAGCAGTTGTTATTAAAGATCACTATAAAGAATGAGAACTAGATAATTATGAAATATCAAAAGAGACCAATTAATCCAAATGTGGTTGAAACTCTTAAGTCTGTGGATGAAACCCTAGTGTGTGACCATTCAACTGAAGGCTACTGAGTAGTACTTTCATGTGGCACTGTTGCACTGTACCGTTCAAGGTGGTTCTAACTTTTTTCAAAGTCTTTGGCTGAAACCCTGGTTGTGATCATTCAAAGGAAAGGTATTGAGCAGTGTTCTCATGTAGTACTGTTTGTAATGTTATAAAAAGTGACGATAAAATGACAATTTTGTGACTATATAAGTTGTATTGAGTGTGAACTATTTGACGACTGAAAAAGCTAAGAGAGATATCATTTCTTTTGTAGGTGGAGGCAAAGGATGACGATGAAGGAACTAATGGTCAGTTGCAGTTTGATCTCCAAGGAAAGGGCAGAGATAATTTCACTATCGATTCACGCGGATTCATTCACACCGCCACACCCTTGGACTACGAAAAGACCAGTTCCTATATCCTTACTGTCACTGCAAAGGATGGTGGATCTCCAGCGAACTCGGCATCTGCGCAAGTCAACATCACTGTCTTAAACGTTGACGACAATGTTCCTGTTTTCCAGACCTCCTCACAAGTGTCGAAGATCCGCGAAGACGTTGCCGTGGGTACACGCGTTGTACGCCTAAACGCGACAGACGCCGATGGAAATGAGCTGAAGTTTGATATATTGCGTGGAAATAAGGGTGGGGCTTTTGAAATTCATAATAAAAGTGGACTCATAACGGTTGCGGCAAAGCTTGATCGTGAAACAACTGAAAAGTACATTTTGGCTGTGGAAGCTGCTGATACGGGCTTTAAATCCGTTACCCACAATGCAACTATCCAGGTTATTGACGTGAATGATAATGCACCGGAATTCACACAAGCGAGTTATTCCAAGAATATCATGGAAAACCTTCCATCAGGTATGACATTTGTTTGTACCATTTTATCCGAACAGCGATCATGGTAACCTTAGAGGTCTTACTTAGCAGCTCTCACTAACATCAGTGGAAACTGTTTACCGATCATAACAAATAAACAAACTGATTTTAGGAGGTTGGAGGGGTGGGGGGGGATGTCAATTCAAAGGAGCTGTGTCAATGCGTCAAATCGAAAGAACCCTCCAAAAAAAAAAAAAAAAAAACGAAAGGGGTATTTATAAAACAAAAGTAACAAGGACTGTCTAAGATCGAGGGAGATTGGAATGACCCCGTGACATAATGTCTTTAGTCTCGAGGATGACCAAAATCAAATTTCTCCCTGTAATATCGATACATACTCTATCACTCGGGTCGTGAGAATTCACCAAGTGATCGCTTTTGGGAAATGCTCTTGACAGTCTTGACAGTCGAATTATTTTAAATATTAGCTGTAAAAATGTATCGAGGCCATTAGGAGGAAAGTTATTTTGACCATCGGACTAAGAGTGTTTTAACAAAAGAGTCGATTTCCCTTAGTTATTTCAAATCTGCTAATGTTCTGTTCTTTTATTGGTTCTTCATTAACATCTTACAAAATCCTCCAAAAGTTATGAAACGATTATTGGACATATATACGTCATGATTTTAATGCTGCATGGAGTCTGCAACTGTGTCAATGAAATATAGACTATTTATTAGCTTAATAAATATTTTGGGTGTTTTATTGTATTTTAACAGGGCAGCCGATTGCTAACGTTACTGCAACGGATAAAGACAAAGGCGTGAACTCACTTGTCAGCTACAAGATAACATCAGGCGATAGCAAGAAGTTTACAATTGACTCCAAAACCGGAGTTATAACTTCGTCTGAGAAGCTAGACCGCGAAGAAGCCGTGTCTTATAACCTGGTGATTACCGCGAGAGACCATGGAACACCCTCGCTGTCATCCACAGTGTTAGTATCTGTAAAGGTTCTTGATGAAAATGACAACGCGCCAAAATTCTCGCTCCCTTTCTACCAGGCGTCCGTTCTTGAAAACACCGCCATCAACACAAACATTCTTCGTGTGACGGCCACAGATCCGGACGATGGTACTAACGGACTTGTCACCTTCTCGATTGTATCCGGGAACACAGACGACGCATTTGCGATAGATAACTCCACCGGATTTCTATGTGTCAAGCAAAATCTTGACCGAGAAGCTGTCGCTTTCTACAGTTTGCTCATCAGCGCGTCAGACAATGCTCCGAAACCAAAAAGCGACTTTGTCCGTGTCAATTTCACAGTCCTGGACGAAAACGACAACAGCCCCATATTTGTCAATGTGGCAAACTTTACCATTGTGGAAAATTCCGCTTTAGGTACCAATGTGGGCTCAATTTCTGCAACAGATTCTGATGGTGGTAGTAATGGTCAAGTACGCTACTCAATAGTGAAAGGCAATAAAGATGATGTGTTCCAGGTAAACCCAATTTCTGGCAAGATAACGGTCAATGGGAAAATCGATCGAGAGAAAATGGCCAGTTATACACTGACGTTAATGGCATCCGACCAAGGGAAACCAGCAATGAAAACCGAAAAGGACTTCTTTATTACTGTTGAAGACCAAAATGATAATCCACCTGAATTTGATGCTCAAGAATTCCGAGGTTTGTATGCGTTTGATGTTCTTCAAATGTAGTTCGCGATTTCCTTATCTTCCAAAGTCAAACGTAAGCTCGTTTCAAACGTATTTAAATTGTTAAGTTTCTTAACTACCACGTGACAACATGCTGCCACTTGACAATGTGGCTGGTTTTACAGAATACATTAAAGTATATGTGAGGAGTTTTCTTAGAAACGAAAACTTGCTGTCGAATTTTTGAACTGAGTCTAATCAGAGAAAATGGTTTAAAATTTGCTCTGACGCTCGTGAATGTAATGTTTCTTTTATTTGTCACAAATTTTGTGGGGCGAAAAACTTTATTGTCACTGAATTTTATGTCTGATCTCTTTACTAAAATGTTATTACTTAGAAATTTTCTAAACTGCTATATGAGTCACATTGTAAAATGCTAATTACATGTACGCATGCTTCTGTTTTCAGGTTCAGTCAAGGAGAACATCCCTGCCGTTTCCAACGTTGTTCAAGTGAAAGCAAGTGATAAAGACGCTGGCCTCAATGCAGTCATCAGTTACAGTATCACAGCAGGGAACTCTATGTCATACTTCGTTATAGACTCACAAACCGGTAACATTAACGCAACGAGCTCAATAGACTTTGAGAAGACGCCTTCATTTAATTTAACCGTTTCTGCCACAGATTCCAAATTCGACTCGTTCGCCCAGGTGATCATTGAGATCATCAATGAGAACGATAACAAACCTTCCTTTAAACAAGCAAATTACATGGCAAGTGTTGCAGAAAATTCCGCTGCCTTGACATCTGTCATCACAGTCGCTGCCTTGGACGTCGATCCTTTCGGTCAGCTGACATACTCTATAGAATCGGTTCAACCAGGTAACCATAGTGACGCATTCAGCGTAGATTTAGCCACGGGGCTGATCACCACCGCTGATGTACTGGACCGAGAAATGATTGACAGATATGTCATCACTGTAAGGGTGATTGACGGTGGAGAACCGGCTCTAACTGGTTTTGCTACTGTCGCGGTAAACGTGACAGACAAGAATGACAACCCACCCGTTTTCAACGCCTCTTCTCTCAAGACTGTCGTTTCTGAAGCATCAGCTATTTCATCCTTTGTTACACAGATCAGTGCTCTCGATGCAGATTCTGGGAGCAATGCCAGAATTTCTTACAGAATAAGCTCTGGTAATGACATGTCCGCCTTTGTGATCGCCCCCGACTCTGGTATTATAAGAACCAATGCAAAACTTGACAGAGAGACTGTTCCAGACTATGCCTTAACATGCGAGGCCATTGACCATGGACAGCCGCAGCGCAGCTCAATGCCAATCATCGTCCACGTGACGGTATCAGATGTAAACGACAACGCACCCATATTTGGACAGTCCGTGTACGTTGTCAACGTGACTGAAGACGTGACATCCGGGACTGTCGTAAAGGAAATGCATGCCATAGATAGTGATGCCGGACTTAATGGAGTGGTTATTTACAGTATTACAGCCGGAAATGACGATAGCTCGTTTGATATTGGTAACGGAACGGGTAAGTGTTGCAAGTGATGTGACACGTTTGTTAAAAAAGCTCAGTCACGCTTCTGTCAAGTTCGTCGGTTGTAACTCGTGTTAATCTTCTCCATCCTTAACCATCCTTGTTCCTTTATGGTTTATTATTATGTCTTTGTTTGTTTTTTTGTTTGTTTTTTCTATTTTAGTAAACTACTATTTTCAGGTTTTCTTCAAATTAAACGTAATTTTGTTCGGGGCCAAAATGACTCAAAAACAAAAAACCGTGACTGTGCAATGCAGTCATTTGGGTCTAAGTGGGTACGCTTGGCGCGGAACAAGTTTCACCACTTTCCTGAAAGGAAACCTCTTTGGTTATGAATTTGCTTTCAAAGGTTTGATGCTAATGAAGAACAATAGGTCGAGCGCTGGGTGATATCTTGATATTTTCAACACTCGGCCTCTGTTCAACCAAGTGTTTTAATGGGTAACAGGGCGGGGAGGGTGGGGGAGGGAAAGTTACCGTGTAATAGACCAGCATCCCACTCAAGGGGAGCGATCAGATCTCTCAACTCACTTCATGTATCCCACAACTCAACCTACCTCATTTCGTTCCTCTCCTCATCTTATGTCACTTCCTTACCTAACCCTGCATTCTTGTTTCAGGTGTTGTTACCGTCTCTAAAGGCGTGGACCGGGAAAGGCGTGACTCTTACACATTAACTATCACAGCAAGTGATTTAGGGAGTCCACAGCAAAGCACATCTGTACAACTGAAAATCACGGTTAACGACGCTAACGACAACAGACCGCTGTTTAATACGTCCTCTCTTCAGGGCGCCATCTTGGAAAATTCCCCCGCCGGAAGCTCTGTCATGCGCATTATTGCCACAGACGCTGATGTCGGAATGAACGCGCAGCTGGAGTTTAACTTCACTACAATTGAGTACTCTGACGTTTTCTCTCTAAATCCAACAACCGGAGAAGTCACAGCGCTGAAGCCACTTGACCGAGAAAAGCAAGATCACTACACGTTGAAAATCAGCGTCAGCGATCATGGAGATCCGCGGCTGTCGTCATCAGCTGACGTCACGATCAACGTCATTGATGTTGATGACAACTGTCCCAAGTTTCAGCCAGCGGTGTATAATAAAAGCATTAGTGAGAATTTACCGTTCAATCAGAGCATAATCCAAGTGACGGCTACTGATGTCGATGTAAAAGATAATGAAAAGATGATGTATGCAATTTGGAGTGGAAACCAGGGAGGTGCATTTACCATTGACAGAAACGGTAAGGGAACTTGGTTGAATATCTTCGGTTCGACTGGTTTTCCTTCAAGCTGGATGATTCTGTGTTGTTTAGATTGGTAATCAAATCAATTTAAATTTGAAACCGTCGAAAATACCTGCCAGAAAAACAGGGTCTCCATGACAAAATTATTTCTGGTATAACGAAAAAGTCGTATGGCTTGAATTCCGAAGGTCGCGGGTTCATGTTCCACTCTGACCGCTAAGCTGGAGTTTTTTCTCGGTAAATCCTAGTTCAATTCCTCGGTCATGCTTTTAAATAGCTAACTGGTCTGTCTTCCTCCAGTTGAGATATTTCAGCCTATCTCATTTGTCTGAAATACTTCTTTCTTTCAGTTTAAGTGGCATTCCTAAGAATTAGCTGGTTGTAGCGAAACGTATCGACCACTATAAGCCTTCAACATTTAAAATTGTTAACATTTTTTAACATTCAAACCGGCTATTTTGACAGACTTTTCCATCACGCGTATGTGACGCACATCCATTACCCTCTTCTCTTCATCTCAACGCGTCCCTGTTCTTTTCTACCTTGGCTATCAAAAACATCGAAATCTGTATAAGGTAAATAACTACGAGTTGGCTCTCTCTTTGTTCCAGGTTTCCTGAGGGTGAGCTCGGCTGGAGTTGACCGAGAAGTGACCGACACTTTCCGACTTGTGGTCCGCGCAGGTCGCCAAGACTGTGGTGTAAACAACACAGATGGAGACGACAACCAGGGTAAGACAGACAAAGATAATTATGTAAAGAAAACTTGGGATATAGCGGCGTAATTTCTAATAAGGTTGTGGGTGGGGTTGCCCAGATAAAAATCTAATACCCACTGGTATTCTTGGATGGTAAGCAGCGCTGTGAAGAATTAATTTGTCTAGTTGGTGCGCCCGACACAAAGGATGTAATCTCTGTAACTCGATCGTATAGATCGATTCATTAGTCGTTACCACCAAAACGCTATCTCCTCCGCAGAGGCTCCCTAGGGTAGGGGGCAGTGAATTGGGAGAGGGATGATGGAAAGTGGGAGAGGCTCTCTCTCCCCTTCCGGGCGTTCCCCGTGTGCTTCCATTATTTCCTCTCCCCAGCCTCCGAACTACCAGCCTACTGGGTCAAAGCAGCAACAATGAGGCCTCTGACGAGAAGAGAGACCCTAACAGATGAAATTAATTAGTGACATTGTTTGTTTGTTTCTTAACAGCCGAGGGAGGATCCGAGGACAAGTTAGCTTCCACTGCTATCGTCAACCTTATAGTAACCGATGAAAACGATAACCCTCCTCGCTTCAAGTTTCCTTCGTATGAATTCGAGCTCGATGGTCTCAACGACACCGACATCGGCCGAGTTACAGCGATCGATGACGATCTAGGCTCGGGCGGGATCGTGAAATTCCGACTTCTCGGACAGACTGAGGTGAGGAATTTTCTGTTTAAGGTTTGGTAATAGCGTTATTAATTATAATTGCGTCACTAAACATTGTCGGGAGCCCATCACTAGTGATGGGCTACTGACATTGGAGGATTTTCATAATTTCGAGTTAAAGGTCTTTTAAAATTTTTTTTAATGTTATGAATTGAAAATTCTAACAAAATGAAGGAAACTCATCAAATGTGTTTAAGGTACTGATTTGCAAACAAAGAAGACGTTTTGTAAAACTAGCGTGACCCAGCGTGACAGTGCTTACTAGCTTGACCTTCTTATAGAACATTTGTAGTGTGAGAGTTCTCGCGTTAATGAATTCCGTTTACTCTGATTTCAGGTTGCGAAAAAGTGGAAAGTGACTGTTCAAGCTTACGACTTAGGAACTCCAAGTCTGAACAGCTCGATTGACGTCATAATCGCATCAAGGTATGCAGAGAAATTGCTTTTGTCTTTCTTTGTGATTTTGAAGTTTCAGAAGCAGTAAACAGTCATTGACATTATCACCCTGTACTTTATTTCTTTCCTAGGGCATGACATCATGCTCTTTTTTTTTACCAACATGATACACGTATCAAAAAGTACACGTCTCCTTTGTCCTTCCCTCCTTATCCCTTACCTTCCCCCTCCCTCCCTCCCTCCCTCCCTCCCTAACTCTTTCTTTTCTTCACTCTATCCTCTCTCCCTCCTTTAGGCATCCAGTCTTTCTACCTTTTACTCTCAGCTTTAAATAGGTAGTTAAGAATATGAAGTCTCGTACAGATCCCCTATTTCTAATCTTCATCCTTTATTGTCCTAATTAACACAAGAAACAGAGTAAAGTAAAGGGTTCTCGCAGTTGTAGTCAAATGACGCCACCATGCAAATCGCCTATTGTGCAACTGATTGCATGTTACCTCCCAAATGAATCATCACGTGACCTGAATAGGGTGCTAACAAGGACGTTAACAAGTTAGGTAAATCCGTTCATAGCATGCTATTAATATCATTCCTTGTACTCTTTTTTCTGTTTTCAGGATTACTTGTGAGGCGATGGTGTTTAACATCACTGAAGATGGTTTAATAACGGCCGACACTTTGTGTGATTTCGTGGAATTTCCGAGAGGAGCAACGCATCTTGTGGGCGACAAATATCAAGTGAGAGCTTTGATTAACTTAAATGTTTGCCAATTTTCATGGGCAAATGTGTTAATTGTGTACTTGATTTTACAGCTGAAATGTTCTGCCAAGGGTAACACGAAACCTCAATATCGCTGGATGAAAGACGGTCGCTTTGTCTCCAACTGGAATGATTTCGGTGATTACGTCATGGAACACGTGACCGAGGAACACCAAGGTGGCTACTCTTGCCTGGCTTCAAGTTCAGCTGGTTTGTTACAGTCTAGCGTGGCTTACATGACAGTGAATGGTGAGAAGAGACTTCTTGTGGCACTTGCGTCTTCATTAGATCGAACGAATCAGTCAGTCAGTTAGTCTGTCAATTATTTAGTTAAGTCAACAATTAATCAATCATTTATTATCTCTTTTAACCCCCTCCCCTAACATCAAACCCCTAATTCTCTTTTCACTCTACCTTTACAGTTGTGTTCGTTCAGAGAATTTGGAAGTACATAATAAAGTCAATACTTTGTTCATTCTCAACTCTTGCTTACTTAACAATGTACTGACAGTGATTTACAGTGAAGTATCCGCGTGTTACAAACCAATGTAGGTCCGTATGGCGTGTAAAGATCAATGCATCGGATCGCACGGTACTTAGCGGTTTTACTCTTGTCTCTCGTTATAGATCCACCAAAAATCGCGACTCACCCAAGTAACAGTAGTGTGGAGCTCGGTGGTGAGGTGACACTGGCGTGCAGGGCATCTGGAGACCCGCTGCCGACATTTAAATGGTACAAGGACAACATCCCGATGGTGGAAACAGACGATATAAATCCTTTTGTGCCGGAGCTTGTTCTGAAAGACGCCCTCGCTCAGGACGAAGCTTGGTATTTGTGTGAAGCTACCAATGTGGCTGGTACAGTGAGATCCAACTCGGCTTCACTAAAAGTGTTTGGTGAGCAGCAGAATAAAATGCTTATTTGTTAATGCATCGTTTCTTGCCAAGTGAGATCAAGTGACGCTAGTCTCGCTGATGATTTTCGGTAGAGATTAATGGGAAGGAGAAAGACTCGGTTGATTAAAACTGCTCTGACTAATCATGTTCAAATTCTGAAATCTGTATAAGTTTCCAAACCAAAAATAAGTCACATCTGTTTCTTTGCGGTCGTATGCAGTCCTGCCCAAGGTTTTAATCATGAACACTGACCGCCCAAACAGCATTTAAATTAATTTCATTGATTGTTTTTCTTTTTGTGCGTTTTTAGGCAAAAAGGCACTGGTTTCTATGACGCTGTCTGTGACAAAACTGAATCGAGAAGGAACATGTCATGTATTTGACATCAAAGAGTTTAAAGTAAGCAAGAAGTGTTATTGATGCAATTGAGCCTCCAGACAAAGCTGTGCTTATTAAGATTCGTTGTTACTGACTTGGCTGCCTTTTGTTTCATTACCAGAAACTCCTAAGCAGAGCATTAAACGCTAACGTGGAGATAACCGGTTTCTCGGCTCCCAAGAGGTGTGAGGAACACCCTTGTAATTCAAATCCGTGTAAAAATGGCGCTGTTTGCTCCAAAGAGGGTTCTCAGTACGATTGCTTGTGTAAACCGGGATGGTCTGGAGACCATTGTGAACTGGATTACGATGAATGTAGTGGAGGTAGGTTTTCCTAACTTTAGAAAAAAAAAATCATTTATATGAACTACAAAATTGAAAGAACTCGCGCTACACTCTCTTTTGTAGGGGCCGTTCTTTATAAGAACGTTGAGGCTGAGAATAACCCAAATTTTAAGAATATACTAAGAACAAACTTCGGGCTGAGGGCCATTAGAGTCATTAGAGGAAGTTTATTTTGACAACGTTTTGAAATAACAGTGCGAACTTTGGTAAATTGTGAAACTTTATCATGAGTTGCTTACAGTCCGTAACTAATCAAGAAATAGATTCCATGTTGTCGTGTGTCTGTTCAGCAATAGATCACAGATGACGTCAAAATGTGGTAAGAACAAAAAAGCGGCACATGAGGTAGTAGCCGAGTGTATCCATTAGTCTTATGGTTAATTTTAGGAAATTTTCGTTCGCATGGTTGTTTGCATTTTTCCATTCCATAACTATGGGAAGTTGTAACGAAGCTAGTAAAAAGTTAAGAACGATTGAAAATGGTAAGAACATCTTAGCGGGTTAAAATTGGCAATAAAACTTAAGAAAGTTCAGCTTCATTCCAAAACCTAGACGTTCGTACAAATAGAGAATGTACACCATCAAAAAAATTGTGTGAATTAATCTTTGTGCATTTTTTTTGGCAGATCCTTGCTTTTACAATGGTTCTTGTAGCAACACAGCTGGTTCGTACAAATGTAACTGCATATCCTCCAAGACAGGGAAGAAATGTGAACTAGAGAAAACAGCGTGTGACAACAGCACATGCAAAAGCTCTGAAATCTGTGCTCTGTCTGAGAGATCGCCTAACGGATATCAGTGCGTAGACAAGAAACTTGAGATTGCCATGGTGTTGGGTGGAGACGAGCGTAGCAGTGTGTTTGATCTGGAGACGGAAATAGAGAATTTGGTCAAGTCTGCTCCAAACAACGCCAATTCGGTAAGATACACTTTCACTGAAATCAAAGTGAAATTACGGTAAAATTACGTTAAATCACAGTGAAATTACAGTAAAATTACGTTAAATCACAGTGAAATTACAGTAAAATTACGTTAAATCACGGTGAAATTACGATGAGACTGGAGTGACACTACGCGAAATTAAAGTGAAATTGCGTGAAATCAAACTGAAATTACACTGAAATCACGTGAAGTTACAGTAAAATTGCAAGAAAATTGCATTGAAGTTACAGAGAAGTTACAGCGAAATTTCACTCCGATGTGCAGACTATGTTCGGAATAGTACTGTTTTGCATTATATTGAAGCGAAAGCTTTTTTCTGCCTGCTACTTTCAGTTCTTTCTACAAAACGGTAAAAAAATGGTTGTTATAATAACGCGGTAGCGATTGTTTTGTCATCTATAAAAGTAGACAGAGAACCTTTCTGTCGGCAACACTTCTCTTGCATTTCCCAATTTCCTGAGTTTTAGAAAATTAATTCGCAAAACAAGCAGTGGTAGATAAAGTTGTAGATGACTCGCCTTTCCACTGGATATGTCGTTTTTGAAATATCTTCTATTTCTAAGTAGTAGAATTCTATTAGTATACTAATGCAAATGCTGTAATCTGATTGGCTGAGCCATTGAACACTATCAGCCATTAGTAGGCATGGCCTGGTTTGGTCGACAAAATTGTAACGTTTCCTCGTTTCTCCGTAGTTTTGAAAGAACATTTACAAAAAAATGAATAAACAAAATTCCTGAGAAGACTAGAAGATGAGCATTTACGGTTTCTTGAATTAAAAAAGTTCGAAATGTTTGAAAGAAACTGATAAGCGCGCGTACACAACTTTAAATGTCAAATTGACAATTAATTTAGTCCGCGCGAATTCTCTAAAGCTTGAAGTTTAATACTAAGACCAGAAATAATTGAAATCGCTGTTTGAAGGAAATTCAGTTAGAATTCTACTAGAACAATTAGATTATTCGCTCTCGATTTCTATGAGGTGATAGTTGATGAGGCCGAGGGCCGAATCAACTATCGTCGGCCTCATCAACTATCACCTCAGAGAAATCGAGAGCGAATAATCTAATTGTTAATTGGAGTTCTATTATAATTATTCTATTACTGATTATCAACAATTATTCTGTTATTAATTATTCATAATTATTACAATTATTTTATTATTAATTACTCATAAGCATTACAACTTTTTTTCTCTCAGAGTGTCTCTGGCAGGAGAATACGAAGAACTAACGTTAGAAACACAGATTACGGCTCCTGCACAGTCCGTGTTATTCGTTACACTGAGGATAAGGTTCACTTTGTGTTGCTCTGTCCACCGGAAATGAAGCCATTTGAGCCGCAAAACGCGCAACAGTTTATTTGTGGTTTGATGTTTGACGCTGAAAAATCAACGTCTTGTGGTGGAAGTGACTCCATGAAAACGCCGATTCCACCAACAACCTTACCTCCTCTTGAGCCGCTGGAGTAAGTCGCTTTACTTTTTTGTAGTAAATCGCAATTTTCTCTATTCAGAAAGACTTTACTGCGAATTTTAAGAGTTTCTGTTCCCTTCAGAGCTCTTATTGGAAACACCCTCTACGCTTCTCTCAAGTAGAAGCGTCAAATATTGTGTGACGAATGCAACGTACGCAACGAGTTATTGGATCGTCACACAACACTTCTTCGAGCTGAAAGGGAGACCCTTTTCGTGACCCCGTAAATGACGGGGGACACAGGAGACTAGAAAGCTGTTTACTTAAAAGGCACACCAATTACTTACTGTGCCAGGTTGAGAACATGTTGTTTTAGGCCTGAAAAACCCTACTTACAAGTAGAAAAGTGGTTCTAAAAATATCCTTACACTGCGTCTCAGAGACACGGAATATCAGCGATACTCCTTTTTATGGGCTCTTCACGCCGCTAAGCTCATTGTCACAGAAATCGTCAAATTCTCACAATAATACTTTATTAGATATGTGGCGTTTACTGAGGAGATTTTGTGTTTTCTCCAACTCTGGCTAAACGGTGTTACGTTCCCTCTACAGGGTCAAGTTAACATTATTTGCTCGAGACAGTGAATCTGGAAGTGATTTGACGGCCGGTAAAGTTGTTGAAATGATCAACAGTGGAGAAGCCGAGGATTTAGAGCAGTATGGCTTCAAAGTGGAAAGTGCTTCAACCAGTAAGTATTTTTCGCTTTTAAAAAAAGGCAGACAAAAACTAGGTCTGTGTCGCCCCAAAGTATATGGATTTACGAGCTAATTTAGTCAGAAGAGCTCTGGATCTTGTTCACGTGAAATAAGTGTCTTTTGGCTTGGCAAGTGTTTAAGAAGCTACGGATGATGGAAGATCGAGCTTAGAGAGATGAAAACGTTCTCTAAGTTGTCCTATAGACCGGAATCCCTTACCCTGGACTGACGAGTCCCATTAGTCGCGAAACCGCTGCTCAGTTATCATGGCTTCGCAGTCTCGTGCTTGTTGAAAGCATTGCTATAGAAGTATTAAGGTTCCTCTTTCGTTCCATGAGCTTTGCCCTCGACAACCATTTCTTGGAATGGTCTGATACTCAAACGGTATTTTCTTGTTATTTTTGCAGGTTACACAGAACCACAGACAGGTAATTATTAATTTGATTTTGTATAATAATATATTCATTCAAACAGTTAAGGCAAGCTCAATCATCAGTTGTACCGTGGCTGTGTTGTCTCCAGGCGTATCTATGAACTTTCCAACGGTTTGAGGATGGTTTTGTACGACGAAAAGTGAATCAGCAGTGAATATGACATGCCTGTTGTAAAGATAGATGTTCCATGCTCTCCAAACCTATTTGGTTAAAATAACGTGTTTTATTAAAATACATAAACAACAACAACAACAAAAAAAACACTTACAATAAGTTACTTGGAAGAAGTTGGGAATTGAAGAAAACACTTGTATTTTTCCTGCAATTCCCATTTATTCTGCTATGCCCGTACTTGCCTTACACCAGTATTTTAGTATAGGGTGTTACTACCTCAATTCAGGTCCTTAAGTGACTATAGACAATATTTACTTTGGAGATTTTAGTACTAATTTTCATTTTTCCCGTGGTTTTACAGCTAAGCCGTCGTCAAAGACTGGTTTAATCGTAGGTTTGACGATTGGCTTCTTTGTTCTCATCGTCTGCGTGGCTGCCGTTGCTTTTGTTGTCAAAAAAGGGTAAGAATTATGACACGTTAATAGCCTGGGTAATATACTGAAGAAGTTGAACTCGCCGTTCCCCTCTAGCTCTCTTGGCTTTCCAACTTGTTTACGCGCATCAGGCCCTGGTCAAAGTGTAAGCACGTGACCTACGCCGCGCGTGGGAAAACGCACGTGACCAAATCGTGATTCTTTTCAAGTTTTGCATCTCATTGGTGGAGTTAATGGAGTTGCCGCGGCCACCTTTGGTTGTCCTATTGTCGTTAATCCTATAAAAGGGCCACCCAAAATTTGATGCGTGTAAATTAACTTTGTTTTGGAAAAGGCGATGACAGATAAGAGTCCGAAGTAGAGAGCGATCATCGATTAAAAAAATTTAGGCACACGAGTATTATTACCTTCACCTCATTCTTTTTTATGTTGCCTTAAAGCAAGTTTGTATTTGTGTAATTGAAGTTTCTACCACGCCCCATCCTAACTCCCAACGATCTCCTATTGAGCAGCCACCTCCCATTTTCCCAAGGGTTGCCGCTTGATAGGGGTTCGACTGTATTTTCAACAAAATAGAGCAATTACCTGCGTTGTTTTCCCTCTAGGCGAAACAAACCTACGAATTTCCACCACTCATTTCAACAAAGAGCGGTAATGACACGAATGGATAGTGAAGAATCTATACTCCAGAGAGACAGGTCTGTCAAGGACATCTGTCGCTCAGAGAAACACTACCTCAATGTAGCTTATGACGAGAATTGTGATGTTTCTGACGATGAAGAACAACAATTCATGGTTCAAGTTGATCTTGGTAAACCAAAAAACAAGAAATCAGCCACGGTGAGTTATCATATCAAGCAAAGACCAAATTTGAGTTATAAACCAATCGTCAGGGCTGTACTGAGAATATCAGCCCTTAGTCTTGCCAGTACGGATCGAGTGCAGCGACGTCTGTACAGAAGGTAAACGGAAGACTTATATTCTCCCAGTACGATCCTGAATATGTTGTATTAGGTCATGTCCGAGTTACCTTGTGCCTCTGTTTCAAAACGAGTCTTCTTGCAAAACCCTTCATACGAAAATGAGTTTGATTTGCATGAAAATGAACATGTTGGCGGAACGCATTTCCAAATGAATGGTTTCGCACGGAGACTCGTTTTGACAAAGAGGCAAAAGGCAACTCTAAAGAGGTTTCAAAAGATTACCTAAACAATATTATGTAGGACAGAAAGGAAGCGATCTGATTGGTTCATTCTTATAATTATTAGCTCTCAAAACTGTCTTAGTCCCGAAAGACAACTTTGACCCTTGAAAGTTTAGCCTCACCAACACCCTATTTGTTTTTGTCCTGTGCAGAATGGAACGTCATATATCTCACGATATGCAAAAGAATTACCTTGAAATCTAGGAAAGTAGTAGCGTTCTTATGTAGGGAAACATTTAAGAAAAGAAATACCTTACCTTAAAGAAAACAAGGCGTGCAAGGTTTTAAAGGAGCGACAACTCTCATAAGTTCAATAGTTAGGTATACAAAAACATAACTAAACACAATTCATCGTAGAAGTTTCGTAACTAAATGACAAATTGGGTTTTGCAGGTATGCAACGAGCCATACTTCTACGAAAAGATCACAATACTGGAAGCTGAGGAAATGCTTTCTTCAATGGTGAAACCAGGCACGTTCCTTGTTCGCGAAGGCCCTAACAGCAATGAGTTCTTTCTGACGGTACGGGCACCCGAAGGGGGACCAGCATTCAGGCACTTGCCTTTCAGATATGACAAGGTCAGCGACGGCTTGGTTGCTCAGTTTGGTTCAATGGAAGACGACATGACTTTCAAATCAATGGATGAGCTTGTTAGCTATTTCCAAGTCACGCCGATCAACTTTGACGAGGATTCACCAGATGTGGTCCTGACCCATCCCTGGAATAAGAGTGTGGTCTAAAGCAGTGCAATTAGTTTGCAATTGAATGTATTGAAAGCGTGCTTTGTTTTGTTAACACCTATCCATTGGATAGCGTTGTCCAGCCTTCGAACAACTGGGGCCGGTACAGTAGAAATGCAGGCGTCAAGAAATTTTTAAGAAATCGAAAACAAAAAAGTTATGCGTTAAGCCAGTGAGCCAGAAGAGAATACCTCAGCATTTTCAACCATACTTTATAGCCGAGCGTAGTTCGGACCTGTTTAGATTGTCAGTTAAGTGTAATTTCCAGATAAGCTTCTTGAGGATTTTGGTAGTCTTAATTGAGTGAGCTTTGCTACGAATGTGATATATAAGTTGTTTTGTCGATTTTTTTGAGAAACTTCATTCAATCGGCTGACAGGAATTGCTGAATATAGCTACAATGTTTAGGTATAGTTTGCATGGCGCTGAAATATCTGATCAGCGATATTACCCTAAACTGAAATTCCCCAAAGGCCTCATAAAGCTGCACCTCCCTTCTTTCAGCGCCTTTCTTCAACCTCTAAAAGTCGCCTCTTAAAGAGGACAAGAGAGAAGATCTACAATCCCCGACAAAAGACAAAAAAGTTTTGGCACGCTTGCCCACCTTTGCAGTATCTGTCAGGGAAATATATCAGCTCGCCCCCCTCCCCCCAATTCAATGTTGTTTACGCATTTACGTGCCATCTGATCCAGGCGTGCCAAGGACTTATGTCGTGGATTGTAGGCTGGCGACGAAACAAGATTTCAATCCTTTGCCATCCCTTGTCAAGATGATCAAGTTGCTCTTGATCATTGGTTTATCATAAAGTCTTCCCCCCATCCCGTCCCATGAAGCGAAGTAATCTTGGTTGGGGGGGGGGGGGGGGAATTTAAAAGGTTTTATTTTTAACATCATTTTACATGTATGATTAAAATT
>Ga0126338_10000636_pt1 | contig 19973 bp, 7 predicted proteins | sample OrbCmetagenome_2_FD_92529 | JGI IMG/M metagenome (GOLD analysis project Ga0126338, IMG submission 92529) | Coral microbial communities from Petempiche,Puerto Morelos, Mexico - Orbicella C C metagenome | ecosystem: Host-associated > Invertebrates > Cnidaria > Coral | place: Petempiche,Puerto... | reverse complement strand
CCCCCCCCCCCCCCCCCCCCCCTCTAGTGTTTTGTTTTCGCCCTCAAGCACCATTTTCTGGCTTTTCGCTGTGGCGCGCAAGCGAGTTTACCAACAACATGAGGATCTTGAGCTTCACAACTCACATCCCCGGCCCAAACACTAGAGCTAAGTCACATGACCTCAATCTCAATTACACTGACACTAATTGTTACAAATTGTTTCCCTTTATTAGATTGTATTTGTTGAAGTACAACATTTCCAAATCTATTTTACAAAAGAAAACAACCGATGTACTACCAGGTGCTTGAATATCACCAACTTTACTTTTCTGATTGAGTTCTTTATATAACATAGCCCTTACGAAAGGTTGGATTGACGAATCTATTTGGATTTCATGTCACGTGAAATTCTAAATTAATGATAACCATCTGTACAGGACCAGTCTAAACACAATACGATAAAATTATATTAGCACTCCCCAATGGACTCTTTGCTATTAATCATCTAATTTTACAATAGCATCATAATAAAAATTACAATAGGATTATGATAATCGCAACAACAAATACAAAGCAGCTTTAAATAACATTGCGGTGAATGTCCTTCATGGAAAACATGGTTCATCAAAACTTAAAATTCCTAAGGGTGACTAATATCTAATTTCTCCTTACATAATAAATAATACATTACCAAGCAAACCGGCAATGAGAATAAAAAAGATAATCAAGTAGGGTACATAATTTGTTGTTAGTAATAGACCACAAAATTATCTGGCCAAACATTGCAAGGTAACAGAAAATATCCATACCCACCCCATGGGGTTGTATGAAGTTCCAAGAGGAAATTTCCAGAGGGATAGGGGGAGGTGGTTTCAAACTATAATACCTTCCATGGGAGGGGTATGGATATTTCTGAAACATCCTATTTAAATGAAGTGTATGGTAGACAGCTGAGATTTTTTTTTCTTTTTACATAGTTTTTACAAACAATGAACAATGATCATAGCAGGCAGAAATTTACCCAATAATGAACATGTTTAAACCAGGAACACCAAAACAGAGCACTTTTAAAAATAATCTTAACCCACCATCTTACATGTATTATTAGGCTGACTGCCAACTCCTAAAAATTAATACCTGGCTACTCATTATCGATGACATAATACATCCATGAAAATTTTGTCCTTTGAAGCAGCAGCAATATGCAGCTCCAGAAAACACCCATACCCACCTTATAATAAGTCATAAGAAATCCCTTGGAGGGGTTGGTGCTGTAAAAGCCAGATATTTTACAGGAATGTATCAAGCTAGGGGGTAAACCCAAGAAACCTTAAGTTGGAATGGTATGGATATTTTCTGGAACAACACAATGTGATGATATAAATGTATGTGTAGAGATTTAAGTATTGTCTACTTAGAGAAACAGAACAACCAACCAAATATGCATGGAAGTTTCTGGCTTGGATCTCAATGATTCTCTGGCAGTGTTGCAAATGAGGTAACAGAAGAGATCCACTTAAACTAACATAGCAATTTTGTTCCATACAAAAACTAATCAAGCTCTTTTTATAGTAATTTTTGGTTAAAAAAATATATGTGCACTTTCAAAGTGACAAATCATTCAATTACTTAATTGATCACTCCTGAAAATGACAATGGCAGTACCCTAAATATACATTGTTACTACCGAAAATTATCAAGAAATGTAAAATGAATGAGTTATGCTTTTGTGTCCCACTGATATAAAATAACAGGGGGTTGTGGCTCTCTCAAAGAATTCACTTTAAAAAGTAAAATTCCACATACATGTACAGGTTGCAATCATGCATAACAATCAAGCAATGCCTTAACTTATCAAAAGCAATTTCTGTACACCAGGATAAGAAATAAAGAACTTGGTAAAAGTGATCACACCCAATGTTCATGAAGAACTTTTCCACCCTTTCGATATCCTACAACTTGAAATGCTGATTCACTGTTGTCTTGCTTGACTGTGTTATCTGGAGCCCTGTAATAGAAAGTAATTTGTTAACACATGATCTGATCTTAGCTTCAGGTACAGGTTCTGAAATAACCACATCTTGTATAGCCAGGAAGATGTTGCCATGTTAACATTTGCCCTGAAAATATCTACAGAATGAGTAAGAAAGGATACTAACTACACTTGCTTAACCCTGCTTAACTTTGCCTAAGATCACAACTACATAGCCATTCATAACACCACACTCCACTTCCCAATAATTATTACCGGTATGACACTACTCTGATCTGAGTAATAAAACATTGCTGATATATTACTCAGACATCTCTTTCAAAGGAATGCAGTTGCTGAGCCAAGCTACATCAAACTATTCCAGAGAAGCTTTCTTTTTGTAACTAAGGTATAGTGTAAGTGCAGCACAAAGCATCTTTATGGCTCAGTCAAACTACACAAGACAATGCCACACATCAAGAGCTCAAGCTAGTCAAATTAAGTGCAGTGAATGCTTGGTGCATTAAGAGCCAGAATGTAAATGCAGATGATGATAATGATGGTGACGATGATGATGACAATGAGGATATTTTGTGATGTACATACCTAATCTGCATTACACGTATAAGGTAATTTGACTGCAGGAATTTGCCAATAACTCTGCACCTACATGTACACCGAAAGGCGATAAGTTGCAGCATCTGATTGCACATGTTTAGCCTCAGATTACTAATGGTGCCAAGTGATTTGAGGGTTTCAAGAAAAGCTTCTTTTAGCAGTGAGCAATACTTTAACAGTTTATAAGACAACAGCATTATTAAGCAAGAGCATTGTTAAAAAACAGAGTATATAAATGTGTGAAATAATATCTAATGTAAACCCCAAATGCTAAAGAGCAATGTACTTGTGTTCTTACATTGATCAGAAAGAAGCCATAAATAAAAGGAAGAAACTTGATGTACATCAAGATTCTCAGAACAATATGAAATAAATTTTACTGTGATGACTAGCAAAAGAACTCACAGTTTAATCAGTAAGTCTAAAATGGTCAATTACTGTTATGAAAGTAGCACAAATTAGCTAATGCTGTACATGAGTCAGGACTCCATAAATTAATTTGCCTTGAAGCAGCATAGTTAGAAATATACTTCTCAAACTCACTTATCAAACATGAAAGACCGAGTTTGACCACATTTCCAAAAACCTTGCAGTTAATCAAAAATATTTGGCTACACATTGTATTTTCAACTCTCTTCTCAGTGTTTGGAAATGTGGTTAAATATGATATTTCATGTTTGATCTACAACTTAACAACTGTCTAAAGATTAAACTACCAACAGGTGATACACTGTATTAATTGCAGCAATACCTTTCTCTTTCTTCTAGCTTCTGTTCCTCCATTGGTCTTTCTTCCCAGTTCCTTTCATCATCTTTCCAATGATTATAACTTGCCCTGTCATACCCAGACTCTTCCTTAGTGAAATTGGAATGATTCTGATCCCGTCCTGGGGATGTCATAACATGTACAACAGAACTTGTAAACTGCTGCTTTGGAGGAGCAGAGGAAACATCAGAGGCAAGGACCCTGTAGCCTGATGGAGTAGAATCCAGAATCTCCTTGTTACGTTGAGGTTTTACATAACCAGACTCAAGATTCTGATGGCCAATAGAGGAATCACTGTCAACACTTGATCGCCTTAATCTTTTATCTGACATTGGTCCATTCATTGCTATCACTCGAGATGAAGGGTTTTGATCCCTTGGTTGTCCCTGTACATCGTTTCTTTCTCTTTGGGATGGTTTAGACAGATGTTCCAAATTAACATCAAGACTTGGGATCTTCTGCTTATGAACAGCTACCGGAGATAACCTGGGTGGGGTTTGAGACCTGGTTGACGTTGGTACCTCGAGACCAAATTTCTGTCGCATTTCCATGTTCTCTTTTGTTAGTTTTTCCACCTTCTTTTCTAGAGTTCTCTTCATGCGAGAAAGCTCCAACGATTTCTCCATAGCCATATCATTAAAAACAGCATTTGACTTCTCTAGGTCCTCCATAGCCTTTTCAGCCATTTGAGTCTTTTCCTGTGCACTCGTTTTTGCTTCTTCTGCCTCTCTCAAGTTTTGCTTTGTTAGTATTAGCTCTTTTCTCATCTCATCAACTGTAATTCTCAAGTTTTGCAGTTCTGATCCTTTATTTGTCTGCGATTGCAGTACCGCATTCAACTCCTTCTCAGAGGACTTCAATCTCTCGGACATGTCTTGTATTTCTCTTTGTAGTCTCTGCTTATCTTTTTGTTCACTCTCACAAGCTGTGGACAACTCTTTTCTTTGTTCCTCAAAATTCTTTCTCAGCAGTTTTACTTCATCGCTTTTTAATGACACATCTTGCTTTGATGCTGCCAAATCTCTCTTCAGCTTTTCTAATGTGACCTCGTGGTCTCTACAGAGCTGTTCAACTGAGTCTTTATCTGCTAATGTTCTCTTCAACATTTCATCTTTTTTGCTGTTGTTTTTACTGGTAATTTCTAATTTCTGTGCAAGTTCTTCATAAGAAGTTCGCAAGTTTGAATGTGATCCTTCAAGCTGTTCTTTCTCAGACTTGATTTTGGTTAAATCTTGAATGACCCCTTCCGACTTGACCACTTTTGATTCAAGGTTGGCTTTATCTTCATTGAGTGTTTCAATTTCTTTAGCCATCTTTCTTTTCTCATTAGCAGTCTTGGCTACAGTTTCAGAAAGGCACTCACATTCACTTTTTAAATTATAAACCTCTTTCTTCAAAACTTCCACTTCACTAACTTGATCTTCGCCACCCTTGCTTGTTTCAGACTCCTTTTCTTTCTTGGTTTTCTGCTCTTTTCCTTTTTCACTTACACCCAATTTTAACTCTTCTTTTTCCTGTTTCTCCTTCTCCAGGTCATCTTTCAAGGAAGCAATCTCCTTTTCTGCCTTTTCCAAAGAATCATGAAGTGATGATGTTTCTTTGTTCAGTTTTTCAAGAGCTGACTTTAACTGCTGGACATTCTGGGCAGCTTTAGGCATGGCACTGGATTCTGATTCTGTTTCCCTTTCATCTTTCATTTGTTGGATTTCTTTCACAAGTTGTTCAATTTTCTTATTCAGTGTACTGTTCTCTTTTTCAAGAAGCGCAGACTTCTTTTGAGCTTTTGCTAAATCTTCTCTTGATTCCTAGAAAAGAACAGGGTATTAATTTTTAGAAGAACATTATTTTGAGTTATTTTGGCCAAGTACAAAATTACCTTTTAATTGAAGAAAACCTGAAAATGAAAGTTTATCAACTTGAAGATAGAAAAACACCAAAGAGATAATAATAAACCATAGAGGAATAAGCATGGTTATGGGTGGACAAGATCAAAACGGATTACAACTTACAACTAACTTGAAAAATTTGGACTTAAATTTTTGAGATGTGTAGCATATCATACATTATACTTTTGTCACATCCTGTGACATCATAACCTTTGCGCACCAAAACGTAAAGGCAGCGTGCCTTGTGTGTAATGTTGGCAGTGTTATAGCTCTTTTGATAACACTCGCTCTTCATTCTTTTGTTTACATAGTTCGCTTCAGAATCGGAATAGAGATATGTAATGACATTGTAATTCAGTTGTCGTCCCCTTATAGGCTTTGTTTATGATTTGCATGCAAGGAAAGTAGTTTATAGTTTCACGGACAATCAATTCCTATTGTTACACGACTTTCAACAAGTTATTCTTTGTCTATTCAGATCAGATTTAGTTTGCAATGCAGTACAGTGATTATATTTGCCATTCAGTTTTTCAAATTGGATCAATAAACATTGTGATTTAACACGACTGGTTGTCCAGTTCAGTTGGAAAACCTATCATCATGATACTGTAAGATGCGCAAACTGTGACATTTGCGATGTTTATATGTTGTGTACAGTGTACATGTAACTCATACATGCAGCTGTTTAGATGCCATTCACTGTAATACCAGAAACTTGCTAAATTTACACAAGTCATGTCAAGTATGTGAATTTACAATGAAAATTGCATTATTCACGTTATCATCTAGAGATGAAAAACACTTTAAAAAGCTTATTCACTTGGTTTCAGCCTCCTCCTTAGCCGTGTAACTTGCTATTTTGCTGCGATTGAATGAGAAGTAAAAGAAATAGGTGACCGGTGCAAGGCAGAGCCTGAGAGGTTTCATAACCTTTCTGAAAATGACAATAAGTTTCATGGCAGCTATGAGTACAAATGCATACATTGTACCTCACCTTCAACATCAAAGAATTTCCATTTTGATCTCCACTCACATTCAATCTTTTCTGCAAACTTTCAACTTCTTCTTCAAGGTCTTCTCTGTCTAATTCCAGCTGCTCTTTCAAGGATTTCAACTGTTTTGTTTCCTTCTTCAAGCTCTCATTTAATTTCTGCATTTCAGTGAACTTAGAGTGGCATGTTGTCAGTTCCTTAGCCATATTATCTTCTGACTGTTCAGCCATTTGAAGCAGTTTTTGCAAGTTTGCATTCTCATCATGTAGCAGTTCTAGTTCTCTTGTCATTAAATCTGAAGGAACACCATCACAATCAGCATTCTGTTCCTTACTCCTTAAGTTCTCATTCTCTAAAGTCAACTTGTCAATCTCGGCTTTCAAAGCCATGTTTTGTTGCTTCAGTTTTTTGGATAGAGGATACAGACCATCAATCTCCTCACCATTTTCAACATCATCTGAATTATCTAGCATTGTCTTTAAGTGATCCACTTGGCCACGAAGACCATCACACTCTTCTTGTAAAGCGCCCTTCTCAAGTGCCAGATCTGAAGAATTAAGCACATGATTCTGGATTTCTGTTATTGTTTCTTCAATGTCTTTCAGTAAAGAATTCCTTTCCATTTCAACAACAGACCTCTCCTCTTCTAGCTTACTGGTGCTAGAATAATGATCCTCTATTTCTGCAAGACTGTTTTCTATTTCTTGAACTAGCCGATCTTTCCGCAGTACAAGTGGTGTTCCATTAGAGGAGTCCACTCCATTGCCGTTCTCCAACACAAATAAACCTTCTGAGCTCTTGATCAGACTTGGATTGTGGTCACTTCCGAGAAAGAGATCTGTATTCTTCTGTTTTGCTGTGTTACTGGATGTAGAGTTTTGATGCAAAGAGGGAACAACTTTCTTGGGCTTTTGAATTTTGTTGAGTACTAGAGAATCCACAGAAGATCCATTTATCATCTCCTTCGGCATGCTATTCTGCACAATGAATTATATCAAGCAAGGTTTTCACTAGACAAGGCCTTGGCAGGACACAGATAAGCTGAATAGTAATGTACTTGCAAAGACCTGAAACAAAACACAGAAATAAGCACAAATGTCATTATTTTGTGGACCAAAATTTACAGTGACTGCACTGTACATGTATGTCATAGATCTCTTAGTTTACCAAGTATTCTTGTCTGTGCAAAGTGCAGCTGAAAAAGTCTTTATCAAGGAAATTTGGGTTATACTTGTATATTACAGGTATCAGGAAGTTCACATGCAATACAATACACTAATTGTTATTGAACTAGGGGTAATTTATATCATGAAATAAATCATGGTCATGGTCAGCACTCAGGATATATTGCACAATGTTGGTTGTTAATAGCTGTTATACTCAGTTTCTACCAATCATGCCCAGCTAGATAATTTTGATGTGTCAAACAAATTATGAAAGATTAATGGATTACAACAGACAGACTGATTTTGAGACTTTCAGTCTCCAGACCTCTTCACCCCTATCATATCATGAGCTAGAGGGCTCTTGAGTTATTTATAACAATACCCGCATTCACGATATTTGCATTCAATTTGATGAAGAACTGAAGTGTAACTGTATTGCTCAACACTTTTACCACATGCTTGACAAAGTACTTGAAATGTTTCTTTAATTAATATCTGCAGGTAATACTGAAACTGCAACCTTGAAACTGACATCAATCTTCTTCGGTGCAGGAATCAAAATAGTAACACATATTATCCTTTTCAAAATTCTATGACGCAAATCATGGAATAATTATTATTCCACAATTTGCATCAGAGGAGAGAACTATTAATAATGAATATGAAATATATATTGAGTCTCTTAAAAGGGAGGAACCTTACAACAAGTATTACTTTTAGCAGACAAATTTTTGTTAAGACATTTGTGGTACCTAAATGAATGTTGCCAGCTGCAATTGCATCCATCGCTATTTTTAACCTGACGGATAACTAATTTCAGAACTTTAAAATCTAATAATGACCAGACATAAGTCAATAACTCATAGGCTATCTACATAATTAATTGTCATTGATATTGCTAAGAAATAACCTTGTGATCACTCAGTGTTAGCAGTACATGTAAATGACTACACTTCGTGCCCACCAATCGTGGTTGGCCATACATTTAGATGTGTCAAACAAGTCCTTTTGATGTTAAGCTGTGAAGCGCTATTATTGTTCCCCTTGGTGTAATATCCTTTTAGGTACACGTGTAGATGAGTGAATAGCAGCAACACCTGAACATTCTAAAATTGACCTCATTGCCTCAAGAAGACTAGAAAAATTGTGATTAAAGCATTGTGATGAACTCTGTCATGAAGAATACACATTCACCTACCAAGTCTCTACTTAAGTTAGCCATAATCTTTAAATTCATTATCATACATAGACAGACTGGTACTTGGATAAGGGGCAGTTGCTATATTAACAGCCAGCCAACCATGATGACCTCAGTCTCAAATTAATGCGCTCAGCACCTTGCTGACTGTGACTGATCAGTCTTTCTTTCAGCACTAATGACATATGTACACATGCAAAACTAAGACACTTCTTCCTATAGATGAGAGGACAATTTTGTTTACTAAATAAAACAAATTTTGGTTATAAATTGCATGTATCCTACACTATAGATTAGACCTTATGTATCATTGGCACTTTGGTCCCTGTAGTTATTTAATTACTTACAATGTTTACAAAGACGTCTGCAACCTTGACTATTTTGTATTCAATTTAAGCATCTCAAAATTAATATGCTTATCATAAGTAGCAGAAAATATTGCTCACGAGGAACACTTCAAAACATTTCAGCCATTCCTCACCTTTCAGGCGTCAAATTTTAATTACAAACTGACCAATGGATCAAATGTTTTAGCACTAGTTAGAAATTAGAATACTGCTTATATTATACAAATATAACGTCGCTTATTCCAGACCTCAACTGACACCTATTTGGAATGTACTGTCTCTTATTCATTTTTAGTCAAAATAATTTTTTGAGAAAATATTTCTCAACAGACAACTTCTTTGGATATGTAACACCCTCCTAATCAAAGCCCTGTAAAACTAATAATTCTATATTAGATAAACAATTACATATTCTGCAAAGGCATTAAATTTGTCTGCACAAAACAAGCAGGTTCCACCATTGTCAAGAGAGTGAGCTACTACCAACTTTATATACCAAGTACAATCATAGTACATTCTGAAAAAAATGTGCTTGATACTTTTCTTTGCAATACAGATTAAACAAGCAAGTCCTGACCAAAATACTGTGTGCATAATTTGATTTAAACAGAATGAAAACGTCATGGTTGTAGTATTGCTGAAAACAAAAACACAGACTTTTAAACCTTGCAGGTCAGAATCTTTTTCACTTGGCACAGGAATCAAAATCATAAGACTGTATAAACAGCCCCTTAAATAAAACAGATGCAATGAAAGATCAAAACTTGCACCTGGAAAGTGCAGTAAACAGCTGTGTTTTTGAATATCTATATGTGCATAGATATGAGGTCTTTGCCCATCACAGGCCAAGGCACAGCAGATATCTGATTCAGGTCGACATGGGTCAATTCATATTAATAGCAACCTATATGATCATCACACAATTTGCTGAAAATAACATTTACGACCAGCACCACAGAGAGTGAAACACTGATAATCCTAATCAACTATGGAATTCTGCTATACAATTTAAATTGTGCAACTCAAAATTATGTTTACACAACTAAGATCTTGATAAATTAAACATATTTTCAACATCTCTATAAAACCATAGCAGCTGTGATGTTACTGAATATAAATAATGATATAAATCAAGGTAGGAAATACAACTGAATGAAATCAAATAATATTATTGCAGTTTAAATCATACTTATCTATCATTTCAATTATTAGTAGAAGAATTGAATTATTAAAGGGGTGGGGTGAACAAATAAATAATATTTATAGGAGTCCAATTTGGGCTTAAGAGACACTACAGATAATAGCTTCTTCTTTGTCGACTTTTTCTTGTTGAAGCATGTTACTATCAGAAAATGAATGAAGTAAATCTAATATTTTGTTGCTTGAGCAAAACGCTAAGAAATGGACATTGGTATAATTAATCTGTTATTGCAAATTCTAATTTTCTGCTGATGTGAGCTGAGATGTCCATAGCCTACATGAAGTACTTTTTATCTGAAACCATCGTAAACAAATGAGATTCATTTTGGTTGGAAGTATGAAAACTACTATCAATTTGCTGGCTGATCCAACGAAATAACAAAAATAATCCTCTTATCAGAAAGATGAACTGAAGAAATAGGGATCGGAAATACCTTAGACAAGACAACATGGACTCCCTGTCAGTTCAAGGCTATAGAATTAGCGGCCAAAACAAATAAACTGATGAACGGTATGTGCAAGTCATGCTTACAAGCGGAGAACACAACCTCGGGATCTATACATCACTGATTTTCCTCGTTTAATTCACGTCATACTAACGAAACAGAACGTTGCGGAAGAAGCTCGTAACAATGCTTCGCACGAAATTTCCGTGGACGAGTGACCTTGGTTGTCAAAATTGTCACGAACCGACAGTAAAATATAGACAGACCACTGTGACACGAATTTTCCTCGACATCCAGGGTTTTAGCAGTCCAGATAAAGAAGAAAGTATTGAGCTAACTATATCATAGACGATCGTTTAGCTATTTTCGGGAAACGACCACATAATCTGGAACAATAAGGAAACGTTGTGTCGCAAATCGAAATTTGATCGCATCGCGAGTGACGCATATGACACAGAGTGCGTACGAAAAACTGAAAATTATCAAATTCTCACCAACTTAGAATAATTCTGGCGGATAACCAGAATTTATTACACTAGTTTACAGTGCACCGAGTCAGTTCATCTTTAATATCAGAGTCTGTGAGCAAACTGTCCGCTAAAAAACACCACCAAAAATAAATCCGACCGCTTACTGCGTTGCGCACGGTTTCTAAGCTGAACTCACCTCGTCCGTGATTTTTTGTCGTCAAATTATGTGCCTCCGTCGATCGTAATCGTTGTAAACTAACTTTTGAAACTGAGTTAGCTACGTTTCAGAGGATATTAACTCAGCTCCCGAAAATTCCAGTACACTCACTCGAGATAAACTTCCTCCTCTATCAACTCACACTGAACATTGCGCGACCGGAACTCCGCTCCGAAACACCAAACACTTATCTATTCTCTGATTGGTCACTCGCAAACTAATGACTTATCATTGGTATTTGCAAGATAATAGAGTGTTGGAAGCCATTGAAAAGCGGCAAAGCTTGATAAAGGGTTTCTTTTGTTCTCAACAATCAGCATTACACGTGAAATTTTAATTTTGATTTCAAAATAGAGATAATAAAGTTTTTGAAAGAGGTGTTATGGCTCCCCTCATCACTTGCGTTCATAAATATACCACCCTGGTTGCAAGAGTGTAAACTGTTGGTACCCGGAGCTGGTAAATTAAGCTGAAAATTTATCAAATTTTCTGATCTTCAGGTATAAACCTGATATAACAAGGCGATATTGTATTTATGGTAGACTAAATTCTTAGAGTATGACCATTGACAAATGTATCAGAATTTGGTTGATCGTAAATCTAAGAGTGAAAAGTCCCCATCCCCTAGATCTCCCACTAGATCAACATAATGTAAAGTGTAAAACAGTAAATGAAAAAAAAAGTACTAAACTACAAAGGATCAATACATTGAGCCCCTATACTTTGTGGGTGGTCCATATATACAGATTCAAGAACCTTGAAGAACCCTTTTAGCATAAACACGATATTCTCTACGTGGTATAATTTTTTGTTTTTATCCTATTATTTAAAGGCTGGTTTATAAATTAAAATTTAAATCTATATAAACTGTGAAGATCACTCTCCTTCCATAGTTTTGGTACAAATAGTTTCAAAAGACATTCTACAATGTTTTCCTGATGCTCTGATCAGCTACTAAAACTCAAGATACCCGTCATTATTCACCAGTCTATGAGTTGCATGCAAATCCCAGGTGTGGTGAGGGGCGGGGGGTTGGAACCCCATGAGAAAAGGTTGGGGATGCTAATCATCTTGCCCAGGGGTGTAAATCAGATTTTGGACTCACTAAAGGAGTCTAGGATGAAACGCCACCGTATTTTTAACCATGAAGGTGTCTATTAGAGTGCACTTGAAGTAATACATAAAAAGGCTCTCATTTCCTTTTAGCCTGTGTCTCAGCCTCCTCTCCCTGGAAAAAAAATCAGAGATTTTTTTTCCGGGGAGATGCGGCTGGGACACAGGCTAATTTCCTTTTTGAGTGCTATCATTTAAGGGTCAAATAAAGCTCTAGCCATGGCCAGATAATTTAGTCTCCTTTAGAAGTTTAAATTAAATTTTCCAACAAACATCCCAACCTTCTCACATGTACGTCCCTCACTGGGATGCAAATATATACCATCCTTTATCACTGTTATACAGTGAAACCCAATCTTCCAATCACCTCATTATTTTACTGGCACTATCAATAAACCCATTAATACCCCCATGCCATTGATACACCCAGATCTTGCTGGCCCATGAATGATGAGATAAATGGAGTACAACAATATTTTGTCAACAAAAAAATCTTCATTAAACCAATAAATTACACTGGCTAGTGCAGAAAAGAAGATATTCACCTTGTCACTTATGAGTGACAAAACAAAAAGCTTGCATTCACAAAAGTGAGTCTTTCCAATTTCCCAAAAATTGGTTAGGGAGATCAATGATCACGACACAATCTCAAGAGTCAACCTTTATTTCTTCTTCATTCAACAAACCACACCTTATCTTGTTATAATAAATTATACCTAAACTGTATAAAAACTTAACAATACATTTCTCTCCCAAGTACATTGAACCTCAACTAAAATTAAAGGTACCTCTGAGATTTCAATTACTCCATCACCCACAAAGTAAAGGGGCTCATTAAACTTTACTGTCCAAAAGCACCTATATTGCCCCTTACCTCAAGCACAGTGAGGATTAATTGGCATTCAGGATATTTTTTAAGCCACTAGGAAAATATTTTGTAAGACATTTCTCCAGTTTTAAGCAGAGAAGATATACAGTCAACTAGTAAAATCAAATCTGCCTAAAGTTCCAAGTGAAGACCATATCAAAATCAAATTTCTCCTTACAATAGTTATCAATACACAGTCAAGCAGGCCATTACCAAACACAACAGCAAAAAGTATGGTCAATTTGGTTGGGGATATTTTAGGGCACAGACAAATTCTTAGAACTAATATTGAAAGAGAAAGCGACAAAGAAAAAAATCTGAGTCTTAACATTACAGGATTTGAAATCAAGATACTCCAGGATACTAGTCGGGTGAGCTGACCACTGAGCTCAATGGAGACTGCCGTTGAGCTAGGTCATTTACTACGTTCATATGTGACATGCGTTCTCCATTTTGCCAGGATCAGCAATGATGAAAGTATTATGTGTGGTGAAAAAATAATGAAAGATGGAAGAAATTAAATGATGGTCAGTAACTTGGACAATCAACCTAACCCGAAAGGATATATATTTTAACAGTATACTGTGACAGATATGATAATATTATGATTTGTTTTATATTTACATTTACTGCAAGACCCCTCTGAATAAATAGTAAACTTTATCCTCTCCAAGCCTTAACATTATTACATTGGACTGAAACTGTTAAAAATGATGTCCAAGTTGTGTAATAAATTGTTGCTTTGCAACACAGTTTTTCCATATTAGAAAAAAATGCCTCCAACTGAGTTGTTGGACACGCATTCCTTCTTCTGGATTGTACTTTGGCCTAGAATACTCTGACAAGTATGTTCTCTTCAAGTTTTCTAAATATTAAGGAGAGATTAAAAAATAGATAAACTAAAGTTAGTCATCTTTCCCCAACTTGATTTAATAAAAAGCATGCCATCACATATTGCAGATGTTGCATTAATTTATTGGTTGGAAATACCATCATAAAATCCAGAAAATCAAAATAAATATTATAAAAAAAGAGGCAGATTGGTTAATGTTGGGCAAACATTGCCAGATACAGAAAAACTGCATAATTATTATGAGCTGTTAGTTATGAGCTCTAGTCAAATATATCACAATAACAATGGTAGTAATTAATAATAAAAAGTAAGGCTGACCTTAAGTTAGAATGACTAAGTAGTTGCAGTTATGTTTCCAGCTGTTGGAGTCGGCACTGTGCTTTGCTCAGGCGGAGCATGGAAAAAATATAGCTGCGACAGAAAAAGGAAAAACACCATTGAAAATCGTGACATTTTCAACAAAAAGTCAAGTTTCCTTTGAACTTGTGGAAATGCAAGGTTATCGGTCTTGGGAATTAATACTGTTTATTGTAAATCTCTGTTGTCTTTTTCCCTGTTTCAGGAAATCTTGAGCATTGCAATCACAAGAAGTCTGTTGCCTTGACATAAAACATATCATACAAAACCTAAAAAAATTCTTTGAGCGTCTCGAAACTTGAAACTCAATACTCCAAACTCCAAACTCCAAACTCGAGCCTCAAAACTCGATTCTCGATTCTCGAAAGCATTGAGGATCGAGGATCGAGTTTCGAGTCGAGACTGTCAACTTACATTTGACCGGTACTGCATAATCATGCAGATGCCATAGCAATAACTATACTACTTTGCAATGCGCTGTTCTAGAAAATATCCTTACTCCCCCCACAGAAGGGATTGGAATTTCCTGGGGGTGGAGGGTGCAGTAAGACCTAAAAATTTAAAGAAATGTATGACACTTAATTGGAATTTCCAGAGGGGTGAAATATTTTCTGGAACTACACAATACATGTTCTGAGTGCATAGAGTTCCTTTCTTCATTTTGAGCCAATCTATTGAACATAGAGAAATTCAAAGACAGTTTAGTGGCCAAACTAGGAATAAGGGTTTCTGTACAATGTACCTTAAATCCTACAGCTAAAAGCCCATGTACAAGAAATATGGCTGCCAGAATAATGCCAGCTACCTGAAAACAACAAATGATAATGACATACTGAATGGGGGAAATAACAAAACAAAACAAAACAATGAATGTGAGTACTGTTCATTACTATATCTCTCAGTTAGTAGGCATGCTGCGATTGGTCAATTTGGCAAGCCATATTCTACCGTACGGCCCGCTAAAATTTAAACCTGTTTCTGTTGCCAAAATGTTTCATGCTTTATCCCCAAGAGGTCATAACGTTTTTAGCAAGTAAAAGTTTAAAACTCACTTTTATTTCTGAAATTGTGTATTAAAACCTGCTAAAGACTTAAGAGTCACTTAACAATGATTTCAAATTGACTCATTTTGCTTTCGACATGCGTCAGAAATTTGAAGCCGTTCCGTGTGAATAAACATTGTTCCCAAACCCATCCGACACACAGTAGCGATATGATAAATATCTTACTAAGTTAACCTTGTTTTGTCAGTCCATACTGTAAGTTACGGATCCTTGTTTTTCCCGTTCCATTTGCGACTCGTGCACTTTACACTTGGGCCATAAATCAATGGGGAAAAAAACTTGGTCCCTAACTTACAGTATGGCCCGTGACCTTGGTTAGTAAGAGATATATAAAAGGGACCACTAGGGACCTTAATATAGAGTAAAAAAGAGGATTGAAAGACTTGGCTGTCAAATGGTTCTCTGAGCATTACTTGCACCTTTTTGTCATCATCTTCAACTGCTGGCCAAAAGGTTAATAACAGCACAGAACCTGAAAGATTTTGGTTCAATAAACTCAATGTTGTGACTGAAATTTTTTTTCATGTGTCATGAAAAAGAAAAAATTTAGAAAACATGAACTACAAGAAAGTGTTTCTAATAACAATAATAATACACTGCAATTTGATTACATAACATTTAAACCAGTTTTGTGCATGTGCAGGAACTCAAGTACACTGTACATTGTCTCAACCTCAATCTTTAGCATTTTGATACCGTGGAAATTTGGTAAAGGAAAAAAACCTTCATTTCTGTTGTTGTAACCTGATAAAGATCACGGTACATCATTTTGCTCCACCAGATTGCTTTAAATACCCTTGTCTGGGGCTCACCTTTTTTATTCTACATAATCTAAAAGTACAATGATAAGACTATGATCTGTATCACTGAACAAAGACAGAGAAATGGAGGTTGTACTCTTCAAATCATGATGCTCTCATCTTAGAGAAATTGATATGACATACACATCCCTTGTGATGACTTTACCTGATAATATCATTCCGATCATAACAAGAAGCCACCTTAGCCATTCCAGCGGAGCAACCCATAATATCTGGGAAACAGAAAAGTTTAACTTTTATTTGTTTAAGTTTAATTTAAGTAATTACGTAAATAATATTGCAATTAAGCAGTCTGTTCATTCTTTAGCGTCCCCATTTTCAGCTTGATCTGGGGTCTAACATACTGGTAGATGTGGATAGGTAACACAAGTTTGAACCAATGAAGTCAAATGGAAGTACATGCAAGTGTTGCAAAAACTATCACAGCATTTCCAACTTACTGAAATTGGGATATATATGGACAAAGAATAACCATAAACACAAAGGATTTCCAGAAATGAATATCCAGCATTGCTTCTTCTCCAAAGAAGAAGTCCCCAGAGGAGAGCAGGAATAATGAAGGCATATGAGTAGATAGCCGCTGCAGCTAGTGTCACTGCAATAAATGACAAGCAGACCAATGGTGAGAAAAAATGAAGTAATCAGCTCCCGGACAAATTGTCCATTTCCTCTATGAGACGTGCCTGCAGGGAATAGTGGTACTTGTATTCATCAAAACAATTTAACATCCTGTCCAAGATGATGAATACAACCACCATGATTCCTTGCAGGTGCATCTTAAAGAGGGAATTAGCCATTAGCACCAATAAATTTTGAAACATGACGTATACCTTTGTGGAAGTCATAAACCCACTGGTGATCTCCAGTATTGATAAGGTAACTTGCAAGATTACCAGCTATTGCCGTTGTGAATACTAATGTCGCACACACCCAGAATGGACCTGAAAAATAAAATACATAAAGGAGATGATCATTAATTTTGAAGCTAGATTGACCACAGTGCATCAAACAATGGTAGCTTTGATTTGTTCTCAGAGCTCAGTAGTGTCAGCTCTATGACAGTGAACTTGGATTAGGAAATGCTAGAGCAGGATAGGAACCATCCTCAATTGCAGACGTTCCATAAGATCAAGTATGGCACAGCTGGGATAAAATGTCCACCTGAAGTTCAACCTTTGTAGTGAAACACCAGGTTGCCAAATCCCCATCCTTATTGCCACCTACAGTACACTGTCAACAGTTTAAAATAACCTTAACTTTATAGTTGATCAGGCAAATTGAGGCAGTGTCAAACAAGATAACCAATAATTTTGCCCTACATTGTGGAACATCGATTCAAAATTACTTACATGTAGCAAAAGAAGCCAGACTCTGAGAGGCTTGCAGGTAAGATTTCTTTTTTAATTGGTGTAAGTAACATGTTTGTTAAAATGTTGTTTAGGTAATGCATTATTTGCTTAATTAAAAGATACTACATTCGCTAGTAAATAAATGTTACCATAAAGATCAGGATTAGGACGGATAAAAGAAACAAGGTAATTTTTCTTGTATACTGGAACCATTGAGCCAATAATCCTCCTGATGACCTGAAACCAAATGTAAGGGCTGGGTTATTTCAAACTCTCAAAATATCTGCTCAGTTTGCTGGACTAACAATAACCCACAACCTTCTAGAAAAATGCATTTAAATAATTCCCACGGTAGTAAGAAATCAACATCATTTGTTCTTACACTTGCAATCTCCTTGTTTCTAATGCTGAAGCAAGACAATTGTGCCAAATACTTCAATATTTGAATTCTTTACACTACAAGCTCAAAGGTACACAGTTGTGGTTACAGAGTATTTCTATATTCAGATCAACTTTGCAATAAATTTCTAAACAAGATAAAAAAACTAACCCCCCAGTACACTAACTGGCAAGCTAACTTCTTGAAATATAATACTAATCAACATGCTTTACAAGGGTTCTGTGTAAATGTCTGAATTATTACATGATGGCTCACATTTTTGGAAAGTGTAGTTTTCAATTTCATATAATTTATCAATTACAACCGAAGGAGTTTGATTGTTTTATCTTTTTGCGCAAGCTATGCCATAACAGTCCCGCATACACATTATAGATGTACTTCCAGACAAATTTCCTCAGATGATGAGTTCCATTACCTTTTTTTGATACAAGGACACATAACTCATCCTACTTACTTGGTATGAGTCAACATCAAAGAAGGTTTGGTAATACTCAAATGTCCAAAATGGTGGTTGTTTCCTTTGACCAGCCAAAAGCTACAAAGATATTCAATAGAATAATAGTAGTCAAGATGAAATGATTAAATTATTATGCAACTAAATTACAACAGCAAGGTGTCAAGTCTGTGTATTAACAAAATATAACTGTTATTTTCATAAAAATAAATAAAATATCTTGCTAACCTCTGTTTTGTCTTCTTCATCATCTGTGAATGAAATTGAAGCGATGAATGATTGAGTGGAAAAGGAACAATGTCAGCAAACAATATCATTGAGCAAAAAGCCTGTTCAATTGCTAGTTTTGTACTGATTCAATGTCTTAACATCATGTGTGCTTCTCACTGACAAAGGAAAAAACTCTCTACATGGTCCAACAGTGTAGTGGCAACATTTTACATGAATAAAAAAGTCAGTGAATAAAAATTTATAAATATATATATATATAAATCTATCCTTTGATGAGCTTACATTAAATTGGTGCATAATTTTGTAATCTTTTAACACAATAATCCTTTTGGTAAAGAATTACAGCAACATTTTATTATCTTTTCAAAGTGGTCAATTATGATTAGGTGGTCTGAATTTCAGTCCTCCTCTGGTAGGTTACCCCAAAAGAGGCTGTGGACCTGGCTGAAATTTAAGTAACCTATCAAGTTGTTCTTGCACTCCTCATAAACACAAGATTAACAATAATAAGAACTACCATCAGAAAAATCTTCTAGCGAGTGTGTTCCAATTTTGCCAGGGACTGTGGTTCCAGGTTCTTTGTCAATGTTACCCACAGTGTTGAGGTTATTTATGTCATCTACTTTGGTGAAGTCTACAAGGAAAAAACACACACCATGTCAATGACGAAAAAGATATCCTTCAAGCCCATTTCGTCCAATTAGTAAAGCATGATCACCTGGCATTATTAGACAACTTTCAATCAAGCAAAGTGTAGCTTAAGTGTTAAATAACATTTTTCAGGACTTGCCGTATATAAATGACCAAACTAGCCAATCTACTATTTTATGCATCAGTTAAACCATGTGCAGCTTAAGCCACTAAATAAACTGAAATACTCAGGAAATTGATGTTAATTACACAAACCTTGGAATTTGAAGTCATCACTGACATCGCCTGCATCTTCCATCTGAGTAAGCAAGTTGATGATCACAAATTAGTTCCCTTTGTATATCACACCTTACTAATAAGGGGTTGTCAACATATTCACTTGTTCCCCACTTATCATCAACTGGATGTTTAGGTCAGACCCTCCCTACAACCACTTGGAGTTTTGCTGCCTAAAGATTCACTACATTACAGTCGCCACAGGTTAGGGTACTAACGTACCGCCACGTTTTTAAACTCCTTTAAGCTCATCTATTGGTCAGTGGCATTCTACTTT
>Ga0126338_10000634_pt1 | contig 19981 bp, 7 predicted proteins | sample OrbCmetagenome_2_FD_92529 | JGI IMG/M metagenome (GOLD analysis project Ga0126338, IMG submission 92529) | Coral microbial communities from Petempiche,Puerto Morelos, Mexico - Orbicella C C metagenome | ecosystem: Host-associated > Invertebrates > Cnidaria > Coral | place: Petempiche,Puerto... | reverse complement strand
GTTTAACCTAACAATACGTAACCCAAGAGGGGATAGTGGTATGCACGTGCATATGCGGTGACCCACCACCGGAGGCGTAACCGAAGAACCCTTTACAAAACACCTATATTTATGTTAGTCGCTAAACAAATAATCTAATCATTTGTTTACTAATGCTAAACCGCTATTGGCTGCCAATGAGCACGTTGTTGCTCTGGGCTATTCCAAAATAGGCACATCAGTTATTCTGCTTTAAAATATTAACTACCCCGGACTTCAGGTAGTTCTCAGGCACAAGGTGTTATCCTCACATTACTGATTTCTTGGTGACCAATACCGGTGCAATATGAATTAAGGTGCTGTTATTCACTTGAAATGTGCCATGGTTACTTAGTTTCCTTTAAAACATAAGACCTAGCTCTCGCATTTTGCAAGAAAATTGCTGATCATAAGTAATCCGTAACTAGGGAATTGCCACATTTCTATATATCTTATTTGTAGTTGGCAACAGAAGAGCTTCTCCTACTGACTACTCCTACTGACTTGAAATGTGTTTTCGTGTCTAACGTGCCTTTATTCAAGCTCTGTATTACAGTGAATAAGAACTGGCCATTATAATTTATGTTAAATTTCGAAAACCAAATGTCTTTTGTAAGGTTATAATTGATTCCCCGTTAGAGAGTTACCATAATTGCAATCCTTTCTAGTGGTATCGTTCAGCGACACTGCATAATTTTGCTGCTACCCTTTTTTTCCTTTTTTTTTTTTCATTTTGCGGGAACTTATTTTTGCGATCGCGTAAGACTAGTTTTTCGAGCTGGGTATCAATTTTTGCGATTTGCAGGAAGTCGAGTTTATTTGAAATACGACATTTTCGACGTTTTTTTTTTTTTTTCACTACACGGTAATCAGTCCTTCTATTACAACTTCGTCTTGCTCCAGTGTGGCTGATAGTGTCTTCGGACAAACCTTTTGTACATACTTTTTATGAGCTAAACCTGTAGTGTAACGAGGGACATGTCGTCGTTCTATTTCTGAACATTTAGTTTCTAATTTGATCGTTTTGTTTCTGAACGAAAGAAATGTTTTAAATGAATGGCATCTACAAGATTCTACCTGTGAGGTTTGTATGTATAATTTCACGATGGAGTAAATTTTTGCGGAGAAACTTTTTGGGAAAATTTTAGTTTGGTGGAAAAAAAACAAAACAAAAAAAAACGCAAACTGAATTGCCAAAATTAGAACCCGCAAAAATTTCGTGGCACGCGTTATAATAGCTACAACATTTTATATGGAAGACGTGGGGATCGATTAAGAGGACATATCCAAAATTTGACCGGCTGGTTACGAGCAGAGAGGAGGCTGAAAATTTTAAGGAAAGCAAGAATTAGAAATGTCTGTTAACTAAACCTGAAGTTGCCTGGGCAAGAGTACTGTTTAGTCCTTTGTTTGCATTCATGGCTAATAGATTTCTCATAAAAATCGATTCCCGGTTAGTGTTTGTCGCTCTGCTATTGATAATTTCTCATAAAGAGCCCTTTTATTGATTCATTTACAAGAGTATGTTGTTTCAGAGTATGCATTATAATCACGATTGTATTGATGCATATGACCGACTTCAAATTTGCACTTGTTGGAACAATTGCAAAGTTTGGAGTATCTGGAGTACTGTTTCTCCCATGGTAACTGTATTTGCAGCAGATACAAAATAAAGACAAGATATCTTCTTGGCAATCATCATTGTTGAACCGTCCTTTGGTTAACTTAAAAACGTCAACCTTTTAGTTTTAACTTTTGTATCAACATTTAATATATGATCCCTCGACACAAACTGACTAACAAAGAGACAATAGTAAAAAATGTTTACTAACGTGTTTGAAGGGATTTTCGATTGTTTCGTCGTCCCCGACTTTTTGCAGCTTTTTGTGATCACATTTTGCTCGGATAAATTAAAGTGAAAAATAAGTACAATCTCAATTTGCCAACTTTTTTTTTTCGGGAACATTTCCACCCTAAATAAATAAAACATGAGACTACGCCGGGGCTGCTGTTAGTATTTTTAGCCGTGAGGTCTTTATAGAAGTAAGCGTTGTACAATGATTACTAAGTAAGAAAAATTAATTTTCATTTAGAGGTTTAATAACGAAAAACCGCCGGATATCATTAGGCAGCTTACGACGCCATGGCACCAAGGACAAGATCATTTTCGACGTTGATGGATTTCCCTCTTTTTAATAGTGAGGCGCATCCTGCATTTGTTCGAGTTGTTTTCACAACAGCATTTAACAGGTAAAAAAATTGACGAAAAAAAGAAGCAAATTGGTGGGAGGAAATATTTACTTGTAGAATTTGTCTTGGGAACACCATTATCTGAATAAAGCTTATTTCACGGAGCTAACAACTTGCTTTGACCAGTCAACATATAAACGTTTATTTTGAAGCCATAGTTATTTACAATTACACGTCGCCTCATGTTTTGCATTTTTGTTCTCTTTGCTAGTATATTGATTTTTTTCTCTTGTACCTATTTGAATTATGTTTGGCTTTTCGTTTTTAACTGTAGATCTTAATTTCATTTATTTGCCCAGAGCATTTTCAATTTCTGCACATGACAGGGAGGGTGTCTTAATTTTAATTAAGAACGCCAGCTGAGTCCTGATAACATGACAGCTGTGACACGAAATAACACATCTTCGGTTGCTTCTCAACCAAACAGCAAAGAATTAATTAACAATTCGAGACCATGAATGTCAATTTGCTGATTAACTGTTTGTACTAATTAAACTGTACAGGAAGCAAACACAAAAGTGTTGTTATCAACAGTGGCCAAAGATCAAATAACTGATTTGGAGAGACCAAGAATTGTCTAGAAATGCGAGAAATGCGGAGGCGACGCTGCTAAAATCGTGGCTCATTTCCAAAAGGTTTTCCGGCGAGGAACTACAATTAATAAAGCTTTCATTATTTAATTGTGAAATAAAGACTCGGTCGTTTTACTGGAGACAATTCTTTCCTGTTGACAACTGAGTGATAAAATCAACTATAATACACTGAAGCTCTAGAAGGATTTAATGTATATTTTTTTCAATAATTTCCACTAGTTTATTAAAAGGTTCTTCTCTGAAGTTGAAAAACCATTACAAACACGCCTTATCAAAAAGGACAAATAGTGGAATTGATCACCAGGTCGTCTTTTATTCGATTTGAAAGGTTCTGAAATGACCGTGAACTTGACGGAACATCGTTTCTTCATTGGCGAGGCTAAAAATAGAGTGTATTACTGGCTGGCTGTTTATTACCTTTAAAGGAAATGTTCTTTTCTTAAAATGCCTCCTTAACTTCTGCGGGGTTGACTTAACGATGGTAACATAAAATGGTATGAGGGGCTTTTAAATAACTCCGTAATGTTGAATATTTTGATAATGACCTTTCTGTCAGAATTTGCGGCAAAAAATTTAACGACAGACAGATCGCTGCAACGGTTTTTTTTTTTCTTGAATATGGGTCATTAAAATCATTGTTTGGCTTAACTTGAATACCATTTTTAGAAGGAATTCGATGTCTTTTTTCTGATCTGAACGTATGTTTAGCAAAATCGTGCAGTCGATCTTTTTTAAGTAGCTCGGATTTAGGCAAAACTGGAAACGAAAATGGTCAGCGCTGCAATTAACGAGTTAAAAATAGAACATAATTCCCAGAAACTGTTATGAGCCTTCTTTTCATTCTCGTCTTGTTTTATTTTGTTATCGGAAGATCTGGTGAATCGGATGCAATGTTGTATGAAAACGTTTTCTGTCGCGTGGGCATTTATGTTGAAAATAAGAAAGGTTTTAATCAGCGATATGAACTACACACTGCAAACTAAGGAACTTACTAGATTTGTGGATTTTCACCTCTGTTTTGCTTTGTAATGAACATTATAACGAAAGATAAAATACGACCTTCGTGTTTGGTTGGCATGTGTGGAGCATGGCACAATGAATAAAGAGATTTGTAAACAATCACGGGTTTATATACCAAGAGATCTGTAACCACTGGAAAATACGAAAAATTAATAGCCTTGGTACTGGCAACGCAATGAAATATCAGGTACAGCTATGTTTTGCTAGATCGCAGCTCAGATGAAGAAAGAATGCCAAAGACTGGTGTGCATACAATTGTACACGGACTAGATTACATTTGAGATAATTTTACCATAAAAAGGATGTTTAATGTTAACCTCTAAGAAAGCAAAAAAAAAACATATCTCAATAACTCCGAATGGACTATATTTCACGGGTTCGCACTCTATTGAAGAATGCTAAGAAGAAGTGCACTGAATTATGTAAGAGCTAAATAACATGCATTTTAATTTCATTCAGTCCGTGTAATGAAAAACATGTACGCCAGATGTGGTTCTGTTTTTGTGTCGAGAGGTTTCTCTGCAATCAATTATATATATGAGGTGTGAAAAAGATCTAGTTAATGGAGCCAAAGAACCGGTTCATAACAAATGAACTGAGGATTAGGCATGTAGTGATGGAGTTCTGAGCAGTTAAAGCTGTTCTTATAATTATAATTAAATGGTTTGTAAAATACTATCAAGCGTTCCGAACCTTATTGATAACATTTACACCTTGAATTTATCTCTAAAGGAATCATTTTTTCCTTAATCAATTTACGTACGCCAAAATTGAACGACACTTGAAACTTTTCTTCTTTTGAAGTACCGTCTTTTTCGATAAGACTATCTCGGATTTGCGCTGTGAATGTTTCTGAGTTTAAACATTTAACACCCATGTGTTTTCATTTTGCAAAAAATGTTCTAGGCCTGACTTACTAGTATTTTTCGAAGTATATTTCTTGCTTAGAAACGTAACTGGTAAGGCTATTTGGGATTTGCGTTGTGAATTTTTCTGATTTTCAACATTTAGCACCTTTGTGTTTTCATTTTGCACTAAAAACCTCTGCTCCCGATTTAGTTTTTTGATGTACTTTTCTTGCTTCGAAAAGTGACTGATTAAGAAAAGATAAAGTGGAAACTGTTTTACTTTTAACGTAGAAAATGGCTTGTGATAACGGAACCACAGCAAAGGTAAAATGCCGGAATTAAAGTCAATAAAATGGAAGTACTTTATGGACTCTTAATGGTTGATTGGCTTGTCTAACGGAACTAAGATGACACTGAGCCATCATTAAGCATTTTGTAGTCTCCCAGAAATTCAATTTATATAAACTGAAACGGACTTGTCACAGCAAAAAGCTTTCAGAGAAAATCGGATCCTGAGAACATGTCATTATAGGAAGGTATAGACGAGAATATATTTTTTTTTCTCGGGCCTGGAAATTAATAACTTCAAATCCAGATTTAAGCTTCCTTGTTACTGAAGATTGTGAAAAGCTATTAGAGGAAGCGTAACCTGTTCTGCCCCACCAGGAATAACTAATATAAACATAAAGATTATGTGGAGACATATCCCATGAAATTCAAAAACGCACAGAAACAGAACGAATGTATACATTATCGCTCAATCTTTACTTTCTTAGCTGACAACGGATAAGGCATTACATACTTCTGACCCACACTTAAACCACACTCCAAAGTAAATATTTTCAGAGATTAGCGTTTGGTCACTAAATTTGCAATCAATATTTCGTCAGAAAAGCAAAACAAACGCAGAAGATAAAGATTTCATTATTATAAGTTTTATGGCGCACCAAGTGTTGACTTGCCTGAAATATCTGTAAACCGCCATTTCATTTGGTAACGTTTAGCCTGAGGACATCATCAAGTAGTTTCATGTATTTAATATTTTGTTTTCTCAGTCCTTTTTTTTTGACAAAATATAGCAGTGTATATTGTCTTCTTAACTATATGCTCGAATTTTAAAATCTAACCAAGTTAAAATAAAAACGGGTAAGAAAAATTCTAAATACAGGTTTAGAACGAAGAAGAAAAGACAAATGCCGCACAAGTAGATACTACTGTTTATGGAAAGCACTGTACGACATTTTAAGCCTGGGGAAGAGATTCTGCAAAGCTGTCATGTAGTGTCTGTCCAAGAAATTGACTTTTTATTTGCTCAATATCTAAACACAATCAGTAGAAGCTTTTAATTTTGCCACATTTCATACAATGTTTGTTCATTCATTCGGTTGACAGCTGTGCCTTTAGACCACACAGTGGAACTTCCACAAAGTGGAGAACGTTTGATAAAAGTTTAGAACACAAAACGGAAGTGAAGCCGGTTGCGGAGTGTTTTCAAACTAAATGCCACGCGGCGGGAGAAAGAGCAAGCAAACTGTCCTTTCCTGTCCTTTCCGTATCGATGTAATATTTATCTTCGCTTCTCAGGACCAATGCTGAGAAATTTTATTACAACCCTACTGTGTATGTTTGATGAAAAGGTGCAAATTATCATTATTACTATTTCATGTTTTGGTCCTACGGAAGAACTATCTATAGTTACGCAACAGTCTCTGAAAATGAAATTGGTTCTGTTTATCACCATCATTTCATTTTGACATAAATCATATCAATTGCTACATTTTTGTTTTCAAAGATATATTTACACATCAAAAAAAAAAAAAGAGAGAGAATGAAATTTTAACACGGGAAAGCGTTTGCAATAAAAAATCATCAATTTTGACTCGTGACATCCGATTAGATCTTGCCTTCAACAAGAGGTTTGAAAATGAAATTTTCTGCTAGTGATAGATTTACAACGTTAAAGAGGAGAAAGAACAATATATTATTGCAAAAGCGCCTCAATCGACAAAGTTTATTTACCCGAGAGAGAGAGAGGCTGGATTTAGCAATCCCAGAGAGAATGAAAGTGACCGAAATCTTTTAATCAAACATTTCCATACTGGGATGCTGAGGTGTAAAACGAAGATTCACGGCAGGGCGACATAACAATAAAGATGATGAAGAAAGACTTTAAACACAGCAGATTTGAATACTACCTAAACAAAAAGGGAGCAGCAGCTGCCAAACCTCGCGATTAAGACTCCAATGTTGACAAGGATTAGAATATGTAATATTCACCCGGGTTTGGAAAACCGATGCACTGTTATAGTAGACCGCGTCTTATCGACAAAAGACTGCGTATTGATAACATTCTCTTATCAGATAACCTCGTTATATTGGGACACTTTCACCTCCCATCTGACAAAACTTGCGGCCTGTACAAACGAAGGAAAAAACACACACAGGCAAACTTTGACCAAATTTGCACAAACAGACAGTCAAACGCAACTCTTGTCCTTCACGAGAGAAAAAATGTTTTTCTGATCTAACTCTGACTAGAATAGGGATATCTCGAAGGAATTTCACTTTGGAAATCATATAGTAAGGTAAAACAAAAACGAGATTGAACAGTAACTCATTAATCGCCACAGGGGGGAAGCAAAGAATATTTTTAACTTGGCAAGCAAGAGCAGGTGATGATAGCTTGTCACTTTAAAGTTGTCGAGAGTGTGAGTGTTTTTTTTAAAGAAGCCGCGCGTAAGCATAATATTACATTGGGGTTCGAACGAAACTGCCGACTAAAAGCTAATTGTTGTTTCTTTTTATATCTTGAACCCATAGGAAACGGACGTTTATTTTTTTCTACAGGATAGAAACAGTCAGGTTCAGAATTCGGTAAGGGAATATTTGTATACCTCGACGCCACGAGAGTAATTTCGACCTACGTACACATCACACGAGGCAATAGGTAATAACCGCGCATCACGCCGACTCGGTGGGAAAATCTCCGCAAAATTTCTGAGCTTCGGCGACAAATTAATGGTAGAAGAGGAAGACAGGCGAGAAGAAATTAGAGCGAGGCGGTTTAATTGAAAAGAAAATTGCCTGTCTTTATTTGATGAGTGGACTCGCACGGGTTATCCGTTTGATAATGTGTAAAGACCTTGATGGGCATGTCGGCTGGTGCATCTGCCTTAACTAAATATCCAATTGAAAATTCATCAGATTTAGTCAGTCAGTACATGGAAATTGGCTATAAAGAACAGTAAAATTGGCTTCCCTGCGTTCATCATAGCTGCCTAAGTTTTATTTGGACCAATCGCAGGCTGTGGATCATCGTTGACGTCAACCAGTGTTCACAGTTGTAGATGCTATACATTTACAGCCTCCCTTCAGAGCTCCGTTAAATTAAAAGGGATCCGAGCTTTAGTCCGACACATCAAGGCATCCGGTTGAACGCGTTCAGTACAGTTGGCTGACAGCAAGCTCTTGTAAACTTTGGTGGTTAAGACAAGTACTTCTGGGAAGCTGTTAAAGAACAGTCGCCACTGAAACTGAAAACTAACAACGGCAATATTATTTGATTCAGCTCCGCTGCAGGATTCACTCACAATATTGGCTTTTAAGATACGATTGGCATAACGCCTTAGTTTAGAGCCACTAATTTAGCGGAACCTACAGCGACCTTAGAAACAACAAATAAACACAAATTAAAGAAGGGACTACGGGCCGTTTGCGTTCAGTAGCATTCAGTTTTCAACCGCTAGAATGGTGGACTCGCCGCAAAGAAATTTCAGCAATGTGACCTCGACAATGCCTCCAACAACGCAGTACGAAGGTGGCGACTTAGATTCGATTACTTTGAAGTGGCTCAGAATTGTATTTTACGGTGTCATTTGTATTGTAGGCACTGTAGGGAACGCTCTCGTCATATTAGCTTATCGAAATCCTCGGATGCGAAGCGTCACCAATCTTTTTATAGCGAACTTGGGCGTTGCAGATTTGACAGTGACTCTCATAAACGTTCCATTCACGGTTTCGTACTCCACACTTGGCTACTGGCCGTTTGGTGCTTTCCTTTGCAAGGCAATCCCTTTCATACTTGGTATCACGATTTTCTCCTCCGTCGGGACGCTAATAGCGATCGCAGCGGACCGCTACAGAGCGATAGTTCATCCACTGCTTCCCAGAATTCGCACTCGACATGCAATCATGATCATTGCAGCGATTTGGCTCGTCGCTTTTATCTATCCAATCCCGTTAATGATCTACCAAACTCTAACGGAAGAAGGACGCCAGTGCAGGGAAAAATGGCCTACCAAGAACGCTCAAGAAATCTACACCGTGATACTATTTGTGGCGCTTTATTTAATACCGCTGATTGCTATTTCAGTACTGTATTTTCTAATTTGCCACAACCTCAAAACATCGGAATCATCCGCTCAGGAAGGTAAGTGCCTGGCTTATGAAAGCGTTACTGTTATTTCGTTATTCATGCGCCGCGCACATTTTGACTCTAATTATTGCCGAAAAGGTACCAAAGATGAGACGGAAACGAATATTTACAAATACACAACAAAAAATTTTGTTGGTAGAAAAACCTTAGATAATGCTGTCTGTTTTTGGAAATAATCTCCTAACTGGGGCTAAATATGTACGGATTCAGCATCTGTTAATAGCAAAACGCGTGAATTTTGTACTATTTACATTATATATGTTTCTCTGCTACATCTTGCCTAAAAAGCGACTCAGTGACCTCGAAAGACAAATTTATGTAATAGATTTTGCCCAATGTATTTATCAAACGAAATTTTTTAATTTCTACACAGGCTCATGTAAATGTTGAGAAAGAAAAAAAATTTTTGCATTCGTAGCTAATTCATAAGGTCTGTTTGCTATTTCTAATCTGTAAACAAATACTCCAAAGCCAAATTTGCATTAATGATTGTGATTTTTCCACTCGTATTTTACCCGAGTAGATTGTGACAGCTTTAAGAACAGTAAAAACAACTGAATCAGTTAAGAAGAACTGGAAGAAAGGCGAAAAAAAAGAATGAAAATGGCGTTCGAAACAATGGTTCGAAGAAATTTAGCCATAATAGATCCGGCACTGAAACAATAAAAGATTTAGCTCGTCATGGGGACTCACACCACCGCCAAACTATTTTGCAAAACGGAGAATTGAACCATCTGTTTGGACCCAAAGAATATTACTTTCTGAAATGCCCACTTGAGATTGTTTTTCTATAAGTTGGTTTTAGCAAGATAGTTACACGCTCCGTATCAATGTTTATGTAAATTTGCCGATTTCTCTGTTAATGGATAATTTGAGTGCTTGTCTTTTACACACACAGACTCTGACATGAATGACAGTTTTCAGTTCGTTCGTGTCGTTAGTCTTCTACCGAACTATTGTCAACACGGAAATGGAGCCCTATTGCTCTTTACCAACGTTTATCGCGGTCGCATCGTGGCGACAACTTTACTTTCCTTCATTGCATTTTAATGAGAGTGAAAGCGTTAAAAAGTGGGTATCGCCAAAGGCCTTTAAACAGGAACGTAAACAAAGCAATTTACGGTCGCAAGAACTATAGATAAAGGTACAGCAACGATCCGCGTGAAGTAGACACTTTTGCCCACTGGAACGAAAACAATACCTGGAAGTGTTAATTAATTTCTGCAAAATGCTGCTATTTTATGCAACCGGAATTAAAATCGAAGGTGTGCTCAGCTTAAATAAAAACATTTATCAAGATCTGTTCAAAAATATATTTTCTTTCTTGTAAAGTCTTGCGAGGGCATCTCCCCATATCAACACATTAAAAACTCAAAGTGAATTTGACAAAACGCACTACCCTCAGGGATATTTAAGTCCTTATTTTAGAATCTTTAGAATATTCTTTTACTACAAAATTTCTTAAAATATGCGTGGGAGCGTAGAGTAATTTAATTGAGATTGAAATCCATTAACCTTCTTGGTAGAAGATTAGGTTTAAAGAATCGTGTTGCACTCCTTTTTCGGTTTCTTCGTTTCAAGTAAGAAGAGTCCTGCCAGCTTCCTGATCTTTTTATGAAGAATTAATTCAGTCATTTGGCCAGCAGGGGTTGACCTAAGCCAGTGCATATAGTGTTGAGGGTTGTCTTTTAGCCTCAAGGCTCTAACCGTACTCGCGATGATGAAATGAATGATAAAAGTTGCTTTTGATACAGTTGGAAATGCCCAGTGCGAGCGACACGGATTTATTTACTTCTATAACCAGTAGACATCGCAAAAATCTCCTTCAAGTAAACTCCAAATGAAGCGGAAATTTGAAAGATAAATATCGTGCGAACCTTATTTACTATCGTAACCTTTTTGCATTTATGCAGAAAGCGTGCTGCGAGCAAAGGATCTCACGCTGTTCTAGCCTGAAAACGTGAAATTTTTAGAATAAATAAAATTACTATCACCGAGTCAATATCTTTCAAGACTAATATGTCTGATGCAAAGAACATGGAACTATTCATTTTGTCGGCCATTTTCATCATTTTTAGTTCCCTTTCCTTTATTTCTTCGAAATGTTTGAACCTGGATTACCAAATCAATAAATCAATAAATAATTCAAAAAATGTTTATATTCATTTCTGGTGGAGAGCTTGAATGACAATGTAGGTTAATTTCTTCTTTGGAAAAAATATTAGAAAATGGCGTATTTTAGAACTTGACTCAGTCTTATTGTACTTTTTAATTAATTTTTTTTCATTTAGATCTTTAAAGGTGCGTCAAAATTGTGGACTATTCTACAGCGTGGCAAAATTTTACTGTTCCATTTCCGTAATAAAGGACTTGAAACGTCGCCGTCGATTATATGCAAAGACGACAGCATTTTACGATCAAAGACTTATGGGTGTCTTGACCTGTAGGTCTTTTCACGACGTCTTTGCAATTACAATAAAATTTTAATTGATGCCGGCCATTGAAGGCGGCTCTATTGAAATCCCATTTGGTGTATACTTTTAGCAGGTAAATAGCACATTAATCAACAGACGACGAGGGCAGTTAGATCTAATTAAGAAAATTTCACGTTATTTTTCCTTTTATTTTTCATGCGGGTTTTTTGAGTTTGAGTAATTCAACACTTTCGAGTCATTTACACTTCATTGTCCCGCAGCTAAGGGATTTTTTAAAAAATATAACTGGAAACAAAATTGTTTTTGGCAAATTAAAAAAAATAAATGTCGACAACGTGTTTCGTCTAGCAGTTTTATTTTGGGGATTTTTTTCAACGGATTGTTAATGTTTCACACTATTAACTATTCGTAACGTGGACTAATGCAGATTCACCAATTTGTTCAGTTTTCGTGTTCATTATTTGGTCTCAACTAAAATCACCTCCGGCATATTTTACACAGATACTACAGAATGAAAATACCTCATTGTGTACGAGGGAGGTTTTGCAGATAGAAATGATTTCCCCGAGGCTGACAGCTTAATAGCTGCCAGCCTCGGGGAAATCGTTTCTATCTGCTTAAGACCCTACTTTATTTAGCATATACTTATTTTATCCTGTGCTTAAGGGTACAGAAATCCATGAAACCTTGCTTTTACCATCATCGTTGATAAATGTGCACTTGAATGTGACGATAAATTAAAACATAAGTAAAATGGTCTATTGATAATCCGGATGTTTATACTTCAGAAATCCTTTCTAGCAGCTTTTCAAACGGCCGTGTATTCTTGGCTGCAAATTTAAAGCTTGTTTTGCTACCAACACTGTTCGTTCTACTCGTAACAACAATTGCGTATCAAGAAAACCGGCTCAACATTGATAACAATAGGTATTGTTATACGACCTAAAATTGGTCTTATATGGTCATTTTGACCATTTCTTGATACGTGCTTTCTATTATTTCATAAGCCCTGGCGGACCATGACACTCCGAAGACTTATACTCAAGTACTAAAGAAGGGATGAATCGCTTGAAACGTGGCCGAAAAGCGGATTACCACGAAAACCTCCCCTTTGAATTACAATATCTCTAGAAAGACCTCACTCCCCGACAATTTGCCGACAGCATTTTTGGAACAAATTTAGAGTCGGAAGTATTAAGATACTCTACCTAAATGTGCTTTTGGTCTGATTATATGCCAGAAATTAATTGCTTTTCAGCGGATAATTACCATGCAGAATTTAGACCGAAATATATAGCGCTACACTAAGCAAATGGCTGATCTAGAATGTTATTTATGTAACTGCGTGTTTGCTTCACTCTTGAATTTTCCTCAAAACAGACGACTGATTACAGGTTTTTGGTCGTGCTGGGCATCTGGATCACTCGTTAATTATTGACTAAAAAAGTAAAAGGAAAATCCTGACAATACAATAAATTGGTAATTTCAAAAGGTAAAATCGACCAAAAAAAAGGTAAATCACTAGCAAATAACTTGCGAAAGATGTATACTTTTACGAAGTGAAGAGGCCACTGGTCTTTCATTTATATTGAGCTCGCAGCGTTTGCCAAACAAAAAGCAACTACATGTATTGACACACCTGCCTGGTTTTTTAAAGTACATTTTACAGTTTATAAGGTGATCAATCGACTTCTTGTAGACACAACGTCCATTGTATTTGTGGTGTATAAGGTGGCCAAATTTGCGTCTGTTTCAAAACTAGCATGTATGGCTTTCTTCCCATTAATAAATAAATACTAAAAAAACTTTCAAAAAATGCTGCGCGAGCGCAAGAAATTGCACATTTAAGTGTACATTTTCCCTAAGAAATCCAAAACATTATTAAACATTCATTTTTGACAATAGAAAAACGCCAAATAGCAATGTAATGGATTTGTCATGGTTAATTGTTGACAAAGCACTTTTAAAGGGAAATATATATAAGACTGATATTTGAAAGATAAACAACATATTTGTTAAAGACTTCGTTTTTATTTTTTCTTAATCTATATCCATGTATATGTTACCCTTGGTGCAATTGGCATTTTCCTTTGTTCCATATGCATTATAATGTTACCATAACCCAGGACAAAGGAAAATACCACATTGTATGGCCAAAGGATAGTAGAACCGAAGCTTGAAGCTAGAAAGCTATTTTAGGCAAACTAGTCGTAAAATCGAAAGATACCGGCTTAGCAAATAATGATTTGAAAACACTTCACTAAGAAATCCGTATAGGAGTATCGGAAGTCAGTACCGTATTTAAAATGAACCGACTAAGCTTAATCTTCTCCCTTGAGATTTAAAAACCATAGAGCGGAATTAAGGGCTAAAGGTTGCATTATCCTCCCCAGTGAATAAGACAGTTGGCTTCAGTTATCGTGCTTCTGGAAAAATCTGAAACGAAGATTTCAAACTGAAAATGAACCAAAACCAAGCTCTGTGTAGAAAATAAATACCGGTAGTTTAAGAACGCTACAAAATTTTGTAAGCCAAATAATCTATATACAACAACACCTTACTCTTAAGTTAAAAAGAATAATGAAAAAAAATTGCTTTCAAGGAAAGATCTTTGGATTAGTTCCAGGATTGCCGTTCACATCATTGTTCAAACTAATTTTAGACATTGCGGAAGTCTTTCTAAAAGCTTTCTGAGTTGCTAATACCAGATAGCCGGTAATAATACTTCTAGGTTAAATATAATTTTTGATACTCAACATAAAGAAATATTTTTCTTTTTTTCCGTGTGTCATAATAAACCTGCAAAACGACACGCCAGGATCATCTCCTCACATAAATATACTGAATGCTGCAGGGTATGACCAAACAAACAAAAAAAAAAAACGTCCATAGAGACTCTCTTTTAACTGACAAACAACTTACGAAAAAATTGGTTTGCGATTCAAGACCGTCACCACAAAACAGCAAAAGAAAAATCCAAAAATCACATGTATTCCGGCCGGCCCGAAACCAATAAGTGAGTGTAAGAATAAGCAACTCTGTTGGAAATAGGTTGCTAAAAGTGAAGTTATGGAGCTAATTATGGAACTCAAGCAAAGTAACGGTTATGTTGGTTACTTCCCAATAAAAGAGGTATCGGATCCTACGGCATACTTACATACCATCATGCATTAAGCGACGGCACGTTCAGCAATACTACTCTTTATATTGATATCAGTAGCTAAAATGGTTGTAAAGTGTTTCAGCTAATGAAACGAAAATCTCCATGGCTTATATTTCCACAGTCGTTGAGCTGAATAACTTAATTCTGTTAGCGTTGTTGGGCATTGTGTTTACTTTAAGTCTCTGCCGACACTCCGTTTTTTCATCAGTCCACCTCTTATTGGAACAATTTGCAGAGGGTAAGGAGCCCAAAATCTTTTTAAAAGACGGTACGCGAGCACGTAAACTGATCATTGTAGACTGACCACAAAGAAAGTTCGCAATCGCGTACATCGAAAGTTTTCGGCTTCTCCAGGAACTGCTCAGGGTCCATAAATACTGGATAATTAGTAGGAGATTTAGCACTACAACTTTTGATCATAACCATTTGTAACCTGAATGCTGAACAGAGACCAAAACCATCATTTTGGCTTGATTTCAACGCTGGAATTCATCTAGGTGTTTGTTGACGGGGTCCCTGTTATCAATGATTTATTCTTCGTTGTGATCCAGACTACATCACATATGAAACCTATTCCTCGGCAGTGCCCGCCGTTCATTTTTCCATGCAATGCATGTATTTTTTCTCTCTTTTTAGATTTTCCACTGAGTTCGAGCTTCGGCAAAGTATTTTTCGGACTTAAGCACTTATGAGCTCCCCTTTGTGCTCATACTCGTGCATGGTTCTTTCTACAGGCGGGTTTTTTGCACTATCAGTTTCTGCTTTTGAATATCTCGGTATCGTTAAAACGAAAGTGTTACGAAATCAGTTTCTGACTATTCCCAGCAACGGGAAGACGATAAAAACTTGTTTGGCGGTTGACCCAGCTTTGTAAGATAAGTTATGATGTTACTGTTTGGCCCATTCTTCATCTTTTGAAATACCTCTAAATGTTTGCATGCATAACTTCATCAACTGACGACGAGTCTTAGGAAATATCTAGGATATACTACACATATTTAGTATATATGTCTTATTAGATGCTTTGGTGTGAATTTGCTTACTGATGAGTTAGACAGTGTTGCCAACGGTACTTGTTGAGCGAGGGAATTGGAACTAGTCAAACTGATTTCGGGAAATTTCCCGCACTACTGTCTCACCGTTCCTCTGTGACTGACTGATCAGCTTCGTTGTTCATTTATTTAGTTAAATGTTATCACTGAAAAGTAGGAATGCCGGAAATAGCCTTCTTTTTGGACCACATCTCTATCCCTATTAACAAAGCTATTTTTACAACCATCTCTCGACAGGGGCTCGTCGTGCGAAGAAAAGTGTTATTCGCATGTTGGTGATAGTTGTGGTCCTGTTTTCGTTTTGCTGGCTTCCATATCACACTCTAGTCCTGTACGATAACTTTGCTGGCAAACGTGATGTAACTCCAGTGTTTTTCCAGATGATGATGTTTAGCCTCTGGTTGAGTTTCGCAAACAGCTGCTGTAACCCTGTTGTTTACGCAGCATTGAATCGCAACTACAGGAGGGAGTTCGGTAGATTGTTGAGGTACGTGGGATCAGAAATTACAGAGGAACCTTGACAGAGCGTTTTTCACTTGAGTGTCCAAAGTGGTTCATATTTTTCTTAAAGTTTTCAATACCACGCCAAGCGATTGACTCAAAAAACTCATGCAGGCCACTTTGTCATCCAGTCAGGGGTAAAACCCAAGCCCATCGTGAGTCGTTCGATTGCACTCGTTTTCCCGCGTCGGTAAAATGTATTTGTGTTGAGCTTTTAAAGAAGCCAAAGCATGCTCAATGTTTGTCACGCACAGCGAACAGCAATTTACGTTTCAATCAGTTATATGTGGGCTTTTTTCTTTCTTCGCATGCAGGTGTCAAACACTAAGCAGTCACAGAAATGCTGACTCGCTGTATGGTCGGGATAGGCGCTTTTCGTCGGAAACAAAATCAACTTATAGAAAGACGTCTAAACAGCAACTAAGTCGACTATTTCTCAAGAGGAAAAGTAACGCCAACGAAGACTTTACCATGCATAATGGGGCAATGGCCGAGATGTCCAATGCGTCTAGGAGTGGCCAGGGTAACAGTTCCAGTGGGACGAGTCAGAACGCCAGAGAAGAAAAATTATTGGTATGTCAGATTGAGTCGGGATTGTGAACGGAAAATTTCTGTTGTTGATGATCTCTTCTCAGGATAACTGATATATTTTTCACCGCAGGAAAAGCAACGGAAAAGGTCGAAGGTGGAGAGCCCTGTTTTAGTTTAGGTTTGATACATTAAAACACACAATAAAGTAAATGGAATTCGTATCGTCCCTTCGAGGTGGATGTATCCAGAACGTCTGCATCAAGGCAAAGAACTATCGTATAGGAAGCATCTCAGCTTTGCTTAGCTGAAGTGTCCAGTTTGAACATCATAGATAGACAGGACCAGAGAGTTACTTAGCAGCCAACTAGAATCCGTCAAGCACTGCAACGTTCGTTACCAACTCGACGGAATGAAATAGTCATCGCTACTACGTCAAATTGACGATGGGATCTGCGAACTTACAAGGTGTAGAAAGAGTGAGAAGGTCGCCTTTTACACCCATCCCGGTTTCTCATCTGAGATGACAGAAAACGTATACTAAATTCACTCGAAGACCGTATCCATGAGCTACATTACACTGATCAACGGTTCCATAGCTCCACGGACAAGTAAATTCCCTTTAAACATGGAGATTCTTAAAGACTACATCAATTCCTTACTAGAACGATTTCAAGTGTTAAATTTTTTGCTAAGAGCTAACTGCCTTCAAATTATGGTAAGAAAAGAAAAAGCAGAAAGGAAAACAAACATAACTGTACCATACTTATGAATTAATATTGAATATATATGAACACGCCCAATGGGCAAAAATGGAGTTAGGTAACAAAACATTATACTTAATGTGTTAAACTTGCTATTATCGATTTTTGTCGACCTCTCCGCAACACATTCGTATAGCTACGCATTGCGTGTAACAATAATAGAGTATTATAGGCTATTTATTCATTTGTAAATTTTGTCATGTCCCTTACGGCACTAACCAAACATACAATTAAAGAGAAAATAGAAAGAGCTAGAAAATCAAATGTAATCAATGAACACTAGGCGACAAAAAATGTGGAAAAGTAGTAGACCAGAATGATTAGTATACTATTTTTGTTTTAGTTTTACGTTTGCCGTGTTGGAATTTGGTTGATTAATAGCATTTTCCCAACATTTACCAATGTAGAGGAATCATGGAGGAATTCCGATGCTTTGTTACGTACAAGCTACCTTTTCTCGTGTTTCATATTTGACGCGAAATATTGACAAAGGAACTCCTGAAAAGTTTTGAAATGAAAGCACAGGCTTTTCACACCAGCAATGGAGATAAACAATGTCATTAATCTCACCAGAGCAAAGTAAATCTCAATTCTATTGAGGGCCATGTTGAATTTGGAATGTGTATGAAAAATTCCCTATTGAGCCTCTACGGAGGAGAGAGGAGCCAACCAACTCTCGGAACTCTGGTGCTGGGGTACTCCTTTATGAAAAGGAAGCCGAGGGGCTGTCGATAAAACTGAATTAAACCCTTAAAGGAGACCTTTATATGGCATCAATCACAAACAAACATCGTGAAAGAGCTAAGAGCCTGCCCCAGCTGTGAAGGATCAATGGTGGACAGTGGCCCTTCACCCACAGCCCTCCTTACGTGCTATAACCTAAGAGTCAACCCTTTCCCATATCATTCTATTTCTAGAACTGTAATAAGCATAGGGGTCTCCTAGTTTCCCACGAAATATCTTGTTTCTGCAAATTATCCCAGTCTTAGCTCGGGTACCACTGGCTATTTAAAAAGGGGACATGTGAGAGCTATCACCAGAGTAAGTTGTTTCTAAAAATAGAAAGATACGGGAAAGGGTTGACCCACAAGGTTAGTATAGGAGATGGAGGCTTCGGGTAATGAGCGTCTGTGGTGGACTGTTCTTGATTGAGCCGAATCTTCTTTTAGCTTTCACCAACAGAACAGACGAAGGGCTTTTCTTCGAGAAGTGTTGAATATTCTTGGCGATCGTAAGGCCGCTATAATATGTTATTTATGCATGTTATTTGCTGGCTGGGAGGTCTGTATAGTGAAAACCTGTGGCCGAGGTCATGAAAATACCTGAAAATGCGGCATTTTCAAGCCCGAGTTTTCCAGTGTATAGACCAACCCTAAACCGGTAAATGCCCCTCTTCAAATTATATAGTTTAGCATAACAATAAACGCTATTGTTTGGGCTTGCTCTGTTTGCTGAGAAAGGTGTTTGACAAGGAATCAACAAACTCTTCAATTTTTGATAAACTTTGACTGGGCTGGCTACATAGCACACCCCTGTTAGAATACCCTAGCCAGCATAGTTAGTTAAGTTTGAATATCAACTAAGAGGCAGAATAAAATGTTTGTCTGGACAATAATTTCTTTATTTTTTTTTCCCGTTTCCCTCAAATCACTTTTATAGAACTCACGAGAGCGTTACCGCAAAAGTGGACAGGGATAGGAAAGTCCGGACTGCGCTATAAAAACCAATCACATTGCAGGATTCGTTACCGTGCCCTCTTGGTAAACAATGTTATTAATGACTGACTACCTTTACGTGGAAAAGTCATCGCAAAGCGTAACGAGTGAACAAATTCTCACTCGTCCAAGAGCCCGTAATGCTGGTTACAGGCGTTGCATTAGCCTACCACGTATAATGAAAAAAGCACGGTCACCACAAAAAGACAAAAACAAAGACAAAGACAAAAAAGTAAGGGAAAAACTTCGGTAACTGAGCTAATCAGAAGTAACCCCTTCTGATGGACGTAACAGACTTCGAAGTAGTTCCCAAGAATGACCAGCATATAATTTCCCCTCACATAATCAATAAAATATCAATCAGAGAGTTGACGAGAATAAAGAAAATTATCATATGACCCGTACGGCCCCGCGCGCAATTTCCTTGGAAAACCATAAGAAAATAGGCCGTCTGATGTTATGTAATCGCGTCCTATTTAGGTTCAAACAGAATTTTCAAAATTTTCAACACAAGTGGTCATATGATAAAATGCTTATTGACAGAGTAAGGTCGGGCCGGACGGAAAAATATTTGGCTCTCGGTCAGAACGTACGGACCTTGCTGCGCTCGGTCCGTACGTCCTGACCTCGAGCCAAATATTTTCCCGTCCGGCCCTCCC
>Ga0126338_10000633_pt1 | contig 19985 bp, 9 predicted proteins | sample OrbCmetagenome_2_FD_92529 | JGI IMG/M metagenome (GOLD analysis project Ga0126338, IMG submission 92529) | Coral microbial communities from Petempiche,Puerto Morelos, Mexico - Orbicella C C metagenome | ecosystem: Host-associated > Invertebrates > Cnidaria > Coral | place: Petempiche,Puerto... | reverse complement strand
TCTATTTTATACTAGATATTCTATAGTAGTATGCTATTCTCTTCGTTTCTATGCTATGCTATGATCTATGCTATACATACATACATACATACATACATACATACATACATACATACATACATACATACATACATACATACATACATACATATACTTTATTTAACCTCCAATTACTATTCTATTGTATGCTATTCTATGCTATTCTGTGCTATTGTATACTATGCTTTCCTGTGCTATGCTATACTATTCTGTTCTGCGTTGCTGTTTTGTCCTGTCCTAATATATCTTTTCTATGCTGTACATTTGCTCTTTTCTTTACTGAACTGTTCTGTTCTATTCTATTTTATTCTACTCTATAGTATTCTATTTTATTTTTGGTATTCTTTGTTAGTCTATTTTATACTAGATATTCTATAGTAGTATGCTATTCTCTTCGTTTCTATGCTATGCTATGATCTATGCTATACTATACTATTCTATTCTATGCTATTCTGTGCCATTGTATGCTATGCTTTCCTATGCTATGCTATCCTATTCTGTTCTGTGTTGCTGTTTTGCACTGTCCTAATATACCTTTTCGATAGTGTACGTTTGCTCTTTTCTTTACTGAACCGTTCTGTTCTACATGTATTCTATTTTGTTCTATTGTAGAGTAGTCTATGCTATTGTCTACTTTTCTATGCTATTCCATTCTATGCTACTCTACTATACTATTCCATTCATTCTATTCTGTTCTGTGCTGTTATGCTATGGTATTCTATAATCTATTTTGTTGAGTTATGTTCTCTTATTGTTTTTGTTTTTGTTCTCTTTCTTACGGTATTCTTTTTTTTATGATGTGCCATGCTATTTTGTTCTCTTCTTTCCTGAATTCTGCTGTGCTATGCTATGCTATGCTATGCTGTGCCATGTTGTGCTATGGTAATTGCTATGCTATGCAGGGCTATGCTATTCTATTCAGTTATGCTTTATTCTATTCTATTTCTATGTAGATGTAAGATAACATCATGTTTCTGTTTTTATCCTAGTGGACAATGATGATGAAGGGTTTGATTTGATTCAGCCATCACTCATTCAGCAGCTGAGAAGCATCTTAGATCAGTACCCAGATGATGGACAGATACTCAAGGTTAAATGATGATGATTTTTGAAATTTACTTGCTTTAGTTCAACAACCAGTGAGACATTAGCATATGACAGGCTAAGCTTAGAACCAATCCGAGCTAAGTACATATGAAACTGGCTTGGACGCATTCGAGGAATAAGATCCTGTTTATTAAAGGTTTCCATTGGTTTTTGTCATTTAACATCTGATAACAAATCTTCATTGCTAAAACAGCAAGAGCGCAACATTCTTTACATTATTCCCTGGGTAACAAGTAGCAAGAAAACAGTCAGTCAGTTGGTCAATCCCTCCTGAAACTCATTTAGGAAGATCCCTATTTTGACAAAGTTACGCTTTTACTCCGATTGTATGATAACAGTTAATTGTGCTAATTGCAGCCTAACCTAGACCAGAATATCGGACCGATAACCAGCGATTAAGTTTATTATCCACGGGCTTGTCTTTTAAGCAGTTAAATCAGTGTTTCTTATTTCCGATGACCCTGTTTCAATCGCTGTTTTGGGCATGGATCTTACTCTTATCTAAAAGGATGTATTCGTTGAGAATCAATTAGGTCTGTAAAGTTGTATTTTTGTTTGCTGTTTTTAGGAGCTGATCCAAAACGCAGAAGATGCTGGTGCAAGTCATGTGAAATTCCTACACGACAAGCACAGCTATGGAACCGAAAAATTGCACAACGCAGACCTTGCTCAGTTTCAGGTGGATTTTGCTTAGACCGTGTAAAAAAAAATTACGAAATCCCCAAAAAATTGGGATCAAAATGGCTGAAATTGTCCGCTAAAACATTAGGCGGAAGCATAAAATACAGCGCCCCGTTGACTGGGTTTGCCGGGTGTTCCATACATTCCACAACTCGGGCGACTCCTAACGTGGTAGAGCCACTTGATCATTTCAAAGTTGCAATAGATCTGCCTCGTTGAAATACCTCTATGACTGAGAACTAGGAGAAAAACTTCAGGCAACTTATATCTCGGTCTCCAAAACGGATGCATCCACATAAACTAGACAAACTACAACTCTGCTTGATCTGTTGGAACAAGAGTCAGGTTGTTCTTTCTTTTGTTGATACTGTGTATTATATGCCTTTGTCTATGTTGTAGTGTCTGAAGGTCCCTTTCTGTTTCTTGTATTTCAATTTTACTCTTAGGGCCCAGCACTTTACGCCTACAACAACGAAACGTTTACCAAAGAAGACTGGAGAGGTATCCGAATGCTGTGTAACAGTATCAAAGTTAAAGAACCCATGAAGGTGGGGCGGTTTGGCGTGGGTTTCAAGTCTATTTTTCACGTTACAGGTAAGATGCCTTCTGACCTTTGCGAGCAATCATCAGTTACCCTACATGTGGTGAAGTAGATACGAAAATTGTCTGGATAGTTACCTCTTAAACAACAGAGTGCAAGCGAAAAAATAAATCCGAAAATATGAAAATTATACTTTGAAGTGCGGATGAGACACTGAAGATGTGAGAGATCATCGCAGTTGTAAAAGCTTTCAAACCTGCTTTTCGTAACTTCTGTAGTACCGTTCACAGTATCGCGTATATCTCTCACGTCTTCAAAGTCCAAGTGACGTAATTACCTTTTGCCTCTTGACGAGCAACTCGTGCAAAAACCTAAAGAGCTTGGAACACATGGCTAACCTATTTAAATTGAATCCATTTAGCCGCTTATGTTTGGAAAACCTATCGACTTTATTTTGCAAGATAAAAGAAAATCACTGAGTAACAATCAATGCTATATGTTCTGCCTGAAACTATACAGTTACTACACGACAAGAAATGTCTTCTTTGCACGTCAAGTGATGACCCTACTTTATTCACCTGAAAAGGATCACAAACTATTCATCGTGACTTTGTTGATATTAAAGCAAACAACACCAAACGTCGTGACTTGTTCTTAAATTTATCTGGCAACAACCTGTTATTGTTCTTTCTGCACGCCAAAACAAAACTTGAAAACCAGCCTTAGATATGAAAGTGAAGCAATTACTTGTGTCAGGTACGAGCCAGCTTAACTGAAAAAGATAATCTCTTATGGTGGAACGTTTGCACTTAAAGGTTGCAGACGTCGTCTCTGTGCAGACTGGTGTTACGAAATAGAGTACTTTCTCATGAACGTATTTACCGTTTACACTGGCGATGACAACAGTGACATTTTCGTCAGCTAATCGCATTTGATTCACCTCTTTTTACCTCAGATCTACCGAGCATCTTGAGTGGCTCACAGATCGGTATAATTGATCCGCACGAGAAGTTCTTTGCCGACAACAGGAACCGACGAACAGGGTACAGTTGGCCAATGAAAAAAGCCCGTGACGTAATGAATACTATACCAGACCAATTCAGCCCTTACAAAGGGGTATTTGACTGCTCAGAGGATGTTTTCTCCAGGGGCTTCTACAAAGGCACACTGTTCCGCTTCCCACTGCGCACCAAGCCGTCTGAGTTATCGCAGACACTGTACTCTGCAGAGAAGGTGCAGACGTTGTTTGAGGGTTTCATTTCAGATGCCCACTTGGTTCTTCTTTTCCTGCAACATCTCGAGTCCATTGAACTTTACGTACGTGATGAGTCAGACGCTGAACCCCAAACAACGTTTCAGGTTCGGATTGCAGAAGAAAGTCTTCAGTTGGCACGGGAAAAGAGGCAGGAGTTTCACCACAAGATCAGCGACGGAAAGCTTATGGCTGATCCTGTTACGGCGACGTACCCAATAACGATTGAGACGGTGTATTTCTCTCAAGGGTTAGAGGCCAGCACCCAACAGCATTCTTTTCTTGTGACAAACTACTTTTGTGGCGAGGAAGTATCATCGGAGTTTAAAGCTCTGGCTACAGATGAAAGTCTAAGCTATCTACCCTTAGTTGGCGTTGCCATGGCAATTTCACAACGCTCTGCGCAACACACGGGTCACGTGTTTTGTTGCCTACCATTACCAGTTCAGAAAACCAGCCTGACAGGTTTGCCAGTGCACGTAAATGGTTTCTTTGCTTTGAGCCAGAACAGACGGTACATCAAGTCTCCAAATGCAGAGCAGGATGATCAACAGCTGACTGACAAGTCCCTGTTATGGAACAGATGTCTGTTAACCGAAGCTATTCCCAAGGCATATGCAACGATGATAATGGATGCCATTAACGAAAGGAGCTTCAACATGGAAACAGATGATATTTACAAGTAAGATTAAAACACTTCCAATTAAATGCTCGTGTTATTTTGCAGACATGCTTAATGTTCACACACTATGTTGGCTTTCGATGAGGACCCCTTGAAAGCTGAACGGTTAACAAAGCCAGCCCTTATGGTTAGCAATGTGCTAACTAAGGTTATTTTCTCATTCCATTTCTCATTCCAAGATAATCATGTTTGAATTGTGTGTGTATATGATATGAAATGATACGAAAGTCTGATACCTCACTTCAAATGAACAGTCAGCGGAGAAAATTCTGACTCAGCAATCCATGACGAGCCGTCATCTAAAAACCATTTGTTCGATAACGTTTCTCTAGCACTATTGTACCCGGCTATTTATCGTGACAATGAATTTACAGTTTGCCACCCCTTGTTTACTTACATCGTTTTGGTTTCTTCTGGTTTTATCATTGATATTTTGTTTCTTCTTAGGGCATGGCCTAATGTCGACATTCTCGATCAGAAATGGAAGAAAATTCAGGATCCCTTGTTTGAGGCACTTTGCAGTGAGAAGATCATTTACACCCGAGCTGGAGGAGGCAGGTGGCTGAAAGTGGAAGAGGCTGTCTTTGATAAACTTGATGACAACGAGCTCAAGGAGTTGCTTTCGCGGGTTTTGCTCCACGCCAATGAAAATGTTGCCTCCATGCCTTACCACGTGTTGAAGACCGTTGGCTTGTACGCAGAGGTCCGAAAAGAAATTAACCCCCCATTTGTTCGAAATGTCCTGAAAGAAAACCCTTTTTGCTACAGGAACCTCAGGCGAACGGAGAAATTGAAACTCCTGAAGTTTGTCCTGAGCTGTGAAGGCAACAGATTCACAGAACTGATCGGACTGGAGTTATTACCCATCGCCGGTGGATGCTTCACGTCCTTCGCAAATTCTGATGAGGCTATATATATCGCGTCGCCAGAGCATCCGCAAGAATTACTTCCTGGACTACACCATCGCTTTTTGGATCAGGAAATTGACGTAAACCTTTTCAGAAGTCTAGAAGTAGTTGCCAAGAAAGGTATGGAAGTTACACTTTAACTGATTCTTTTTCAAAGAGCACTAGTTTGGTCCAATACAGAACTCATTGTTTACAAGTGAAGTAGCGTTTGCATTTACCGTACAATTTGACAACTTGAACATGGAAAAAACCCCATTGCTCCCCCCACCCCGTTACTGAGATCTAAAGATTCTTTAGGATCTAGTTGTGCGTGTCAGGTAGATTACGCGGTGCTTCAAAAGTTCGTTCCGATTTAAATTGTTAATTTTTTGATCAAATCAATTGTTTGTTAGAACTTCGTCAATAAATTGAGGTAGAGAATTTATCGAGATAGCTGGCAATAGCAATTTTAGTCGTCCACTAGATGCCTTTGTTTCGATTTTCGTGCGAAATGTGCACCCAAGCGTTTTCCCGCCATTTTTTCACGCCCCTTGTGTATGTTGTTCCTTTCCCGAATTTGTTGTTATTCTCTAAGTTTTTTCCCGAACTTTCTGCTTTCTCTGTCGCGAAAATGAAGTCAGACATTGTTTATGCTAGAGCTCAAGCAGCCATATTACGATCATCTGGTCATTCAGTCAAAGAAATCGCTAATTTTTTTAACAAGACGGAACGTTGGGTGAACAAGTGATCGAAAAGAGAGTCGTTCAAAGACAAACCAAGAAACGGACCACCGTCTCTTTTGACCAATTGTGCTCGAAAATCAATCGAGAAAGAGAAGCACAAACGGAAACAATTCAGCAAGGAAGCTTGCCAAGTATCTTCAGCAGAAAAGTATCTAAGTTTCGAGCATAACGGTGTGGAGATACATGACTAGGAAAGGATGGAGGGCTTTCAAGCGAAAGAAAATACTCTTGTTGAGCGAAAAGCAAAGGAAAGCCCGTTTGCGATTCGCCAAGAAATACGCGAACCTGACAGCGGAAAATTAGGACAATTTTTTATTTACACATGAGTGTCCTAAATATCTTTTCCACTAGCCTAATCCAAAAACCGATATCGTATGGGGCTCGCAGGAATGCGATGTTCCTCCAACTTTCCAAGTGAAGCAAAGTGCGCAGGTGATGTGGGGTGGCATGAAGGGTCGTGGGCTTACAAAGTTACACATGCTACCCATAGGCCAAGCCTTAACTTCTGAGTACTACATGAAGCAAATCCTTGAGAAAGAAGTGAAACCGTTAACATCAAGGCGTTAGGTGACCGGTGGCCCGATAGAGAGGAAGTTGTTTAGCTCAAAGAAAGACATGACCTTCGTTCAGGATGGAGCACCGGCTCCTTCTTCAAAGGCAACTCAGCCATGGTGTCAAGAGAATTTGCCATACTGTATAGCCAAGGATGGCTGGCCAGTGAACTCTCCTGATCTCAATCCCATTGAGAACATCTGGAATATCACTGACGAGACAACGTACAAAAATCCAGCCCCAAAAACGATGACAGAGCTTAAAAGGCGACTACGCTTTCCATGGAAAAATGTGACTCTTGACACGCTAAAGGAACTCGCACATTTTATGCCTAGGCGCTTAGAAAAAATCATTAACAATAAAGGCGGGCATTCTGGCTACTAATCATTTGAATGATCGAATGCAAAATGAACAAAAATAATATACGTAATTTTTAAAAAGGTAGGTGAAATAAATTAATGAAACTTTAGAGAAAACAAATCGGAACGAACTTTTGAAACACCCTGTAGGGTTTCTAACGCTAGAGTTGTATTACTGATAACTTCTAACCACTGACTGGCTCAGGCGTTTAAACTCGAATAAAAATATTCGTTCTTAGGGTAAAACACTTCTTGTACTGTATAAGTTTTTGTCCTGAATGCTACTATGGTTCACTCACCAGATGCTCGGACTCTGCAGGGCATAAGATAAAACGTACTTGGGTGCGAGCTGAAGTACTGTCAAAGTTTTGTTTGATAAATTAACACGATCCTGCCGACCAGGTAATATTCGCATTAGTAAATTAGGTTTGTTCCTTTACTGTTATACAATAGGAAGCACTCAGCTAAGGCATCTTTGCCAAGATGACGTCGCTACTCTTCTCCCTACATCATTACCGCCCGAATGGTCAGAAGGAGAGAAAGTGCACTGGTACCCTGGTGCAGCTAACAATGGCCATCCCAAAAGCAACTGGCTTAATGTGATATGGGACTATCTTAGCAAGATGTTTCCCTCAAAAGAAGGGCTGAGCAGGTTCCGAGGTCTCCCATTGATTCCTATTGATATGTCACAAGTTCCAGTCCAATTAACACGACTTGAACTACCATCTAAGACAGTTGTAAGGAGTCTCCATGGGGATTGTCTCGACGAAATCATCACCAGCGCTTTGGAGGAGCTTGGAGTGGTTATTATTCGAGAGTGTCCTGTTTTCTTAAGCCAACATTCGGCGATTACCAACCATTTTGTTTATGCTCCATCGCCGCAAAGTGTCCTAAAGGCTCTGACGGCTTGCCTTTCCGAAAAGAAAATTAGCATGTGTTCAGTAACGACCGAGGGCAAGCGCTCCATACGAAATTTCGTTTGCAAGGTGTCATCCGTGGGACCATTGGAAAAGGCAATTCTTTCTGGTCTCCCATTGTTTGAAACTCAGAACAAATCATTTGTTTCCGTGGAAAGCGGTCTTCGTGTTGCACCAGAAAGTCCCTTGCCAGTGGCGTCTCGTCGAGATTTCATAGACATCACGCAAGAGGATTCCAAGAGGCTGGCACGTTTGCTGGGGATTGAAATCCCAACAATGATTGCTTTTCTACTTGAAGAAGTCTTTCCAGATGTCAGAGATGGGAATTATTCAGTTGAGGAGATGGATGTTCTTATGGCGTTTGTGATGGAGCGATATCAGGTGTATGCAGCATTAGATTCCCGTCTTGAAGAGGAGATGAAATCATTGCCATTTGTACCAACACTCGCTGGGCGGGTGACACCTACGAAGGTCTTTGATTCCAGAAATGAACTGCTACAGTGCATTTTTGCTGATGAGAATGTCTTTCCAATTGGAACGCAGTACACTGATCCTGCCGTTCTTGTAGTCCTAGGGAAACTTGGTTTGAAAAGTGAGGACAAAATCACTGCGCAAGACCTTTACCAAAGTGCGAACAAGATCGCTGACATGTCTGACATATTGACAGCGGAGAAGAAGTCGGAAGCGATCAAGGCGTATTTATTCAGACATCCGACGACACTACAAGAAACTGTTCATGGAACAGCACTGGGAGTACTCCTGCAAAGTATCGCTTGGGTTTCAGTACTGAGACAAAAGCCCCATGGTTTTCCAAGAAGCCTACATTTCTGGGTAGAAACTCACGAAGGGACCCATTTCTGCAAGCCCACAGAAGTCGAGAACAAAGATAACGTGAACCTCATCGGATCAGTGAGGCCAATTGTTGAAGTAGATTCCTCCAGTCAATTAGCGAAATGTTTAGGATTGGACGAGATGCCCAGTGTTTCGGATGTTGTGGAGCAGTTGAAGGCGGTGATGGGTTGTTACACCCTAGAGGAAAGGCCTCTTTATATCTCAGTTGTGAAGGATATCTACTCCTATTTAAGTTGTGCTGCAAACACCTCTGCTATCAAGTACGCGTTTCAAGGAGTCGAGAATTTACGCTGGATGTGGAATGGAGACGGCTTTTCCTCACCTAACGCTGTGCTTGCACAAAAGCCTTCTGTCGACCTCTCGCCATATATTTCATGTCTTCCTGCAGAGGTAACGCCTTTTTCAAACTTCTTCTCGAAGTTTGGCATGCGAAAACACTGCGACGCCCGTATTTTGCTTGAGGTTCTTCGCATGATAAAACAGAAGTATGATTCCGGATGTAGCTTTGCTGCTTTAGAAGTAAAGAGGGATTTGCAGCTATCTGCGGACATTCTGAATGAGATCAAACCAAACGAAGGTGAGGAATTGCCTGCTGAGCTTAAAGAAAAAATACTCATCCCAACTCATGTAGAAGGCGATTCATGTGTCAAGCTTGCACCAATTAAAGATTGTGTGTACTGTGAAGATGAATGGATGGAAACCGAGGATTATGATGAAAACATGAACGTTTTGTATGTTCATCCAATCATTCCTAGGAGCACAGCTCAGCTTTTGCGGATTCCTCCAAGTAAGATTCGGATGCTAGAACCTGACGAAATGAACATAGGAGACGAATTTGGTCAAGAAGAGAAATTAACCCGCAGACTGAATCGACTTCTGGAGGACTACACGGATGGATTCGCCATTCCAAAAGAGCTGATTCAAAACGCAGACGATGCTGGTGCCACTGAAGTTCGATTTCTATACGATGAAAGAGCCAATGAGGACGCCATGAGCCGTCTGTTCGACGAGGAAATGGGGGAATGTCAAGGTCCTGCCTTGTGGGTTTACAATGATGCTGAGTTTCAGGATGAAGATTTTGCAAACATAAAACAATTGAATGGTGGTACAAAAGAGCTCCACACTGAGAAAATTGGAAAGTTTGGACTTGGCTTTAATGCCGTGTATAACTTGACCGATGTCCCTATGTTTCTAAGTAGACACTATTTTGTGATTTTTGATCCCAACAACTTCTATTTGGAAAAGGCATTCGGAAAGAAAACACGTGGAGTTAGACTCGACATCAACAAGAAGAGAAAGAAACTAAGAAAGTACAGTGGCCAGTTCAAACCGTTCAATGGTATCTTTGGTTGTGATCTTCACCTAGATAAGGACGACAACTCATATCAAGGAACACTGTTTCGCTTCCCTCTAAGAACCAAAGATCAAGCCGTGAGAAGTGAAATAAAGCAAACTCACTATGATGACAAACAAGTTCGAGACCTCTTGAAGATTTTCGTCAGCGGTGCTAGAACCTTGCTTCTTTTTACTCAAAACGTTCGTCGCGTTAGCATCTTTCATTTGTCAAATTCAAGTGAGGCAACACAGCCCACGCTGATTTTCGAGGTCAACAAGTCGTTATCGCGATCTGGGATTATTCGAGAGCTGCCTATCCCAGTCACCCTGTCAAACAATGTGAAGAAACTTAGCCAAGACGACCAGTACTTCTTAAAACAGTGCAACTTCCTACGAGCTTCATCAGAGGTAGCACAGTATGTTGGAAGGGAGAAACTATCTGGGGCAGATTTGCTACGGTCAGCGCTTACCATCGATATGACGAGCACCGTCACGGAACAGGGAAGTTCATTCTTTGTCGATAACGATCAGTTACGAAGTGCATCAGAAACATGGCTCCTCGCTTCGTCCATTGGCAGAGGGATAGCGATGCAGTTTTCAGTAGCTGACAAGACTCTACTTCCAGCAGCTGGGGTTGCTGTCCAGTTGATGCCTAACGTGTGTGGAAAGTTTGCTCCAGTACCTGTTACAGAGCAAGAATCACGCCACGATGGAACGGTGTTTTGCTATCTTGCACTTCCAGTCCACAGTGGACTACCTCTGCATATCAATGGCGCACTTGCCATAGCTTCCAACAGACGCCATTTGAAAGAGAGAGCAGAGGGCGACAAAGCCTGTATTGGAGTGGAGTGGAATGATGTACTTTTGAGAGATTCTGTTTGTGCAGCGTATCTAGATCTTCTGGAAGATCTCAAGTCAGCTGCTGGAATGTATTCGTTTCATTTACTGTGGCCCAGGGCGAGTTACGTCGAGCCAAACTGTGAGGCTCTCGTTCGGTCATTCTATCAGCAGGTTGCAGATGGTAGTTGCTCCCTCTTTTCAGATGGCAACAGATGGGTAGACATGAGCCAAGTTGTCTTTCTAGAGCCAAACTTTCGTCAGGAAGAACAAATTGGTGACATCTTGTTTACAGTTTTCAAGATGCTGATACAAGAAAATGTGGCCGTTATTGATCTGCCAACCGACATCTTGCAATCATTTGTGAAGTATGGTCTTGCCGACAAAATACAGTCGAAGCTGTATGGTAAAGACAGGTTCTTCCGCGAGTTATTCTTTCCAAACATCGCTGCAGTACCACCTGAGCTGAGGGACAAGTTGATCTTGTACGCCCTAGATGAAGGAGATGGAAAATTTGACGAACTTGTGAATACTTATCCCTGTATTCCAGCCTCACCACGTGGTCAGAAACTCAAATGTCCGCATCAGCTTGTCAACCCACACAAAGAAGCCGCCTCTCTCTTTCGTGCGGAAGATGAACGGTTTCCTTTTGGCACGGAGATGACATTGTTGAATCCTCTACGACTGGCCAAACTTGAGCAACTCGGGATGATGGCAAATGATCCTACATGGAATGTATTTGCAGAGAGAGCAGAGAGTGTTAACATTTTAAATCAAGAAAACAAAGACGCAGCATTAAAGCGCACTACATCGTTACTACATCTTTTGGCGAAGAAGCTGAACAATGAAGAAGACAGCTCACCTCCGGAAGGAGTCCAAGACAGGATTTTACAAGCTAAATTCCTCCCAGTTGCTGCAAAACCAAACGAGTTTCCTCTCCTCTGGAAAGAGAACGATCTTCGACGTAAGAATGAGAAGATATTGATGTCACCCATAGAAGCCTTTCCAAAAACCGCGAAATATTTAGTGTGCTGCTCTGAAGCAATTGTAGGTATTTACATACCTTTCATTGTTAGGAGTTTCTTACTTTTGAACGAAGACAGGGTCACCACGAGACATGTCGTTACCCAACTTCAGTTTGCCTCAAGTACAAATGCTGAAAGCCTGGATTGCCAGGAATTCGAAGAAGTGCAAGCAGTATGCTTGGCAGCATACAGGTTTCTCCAGTCAGCCCTCAATGACCAAAAACTAGAAGAAAGGCAAGTGACGGAGATTTTTCAGGAAAAGAAAATAATTCTCCTGGGAAGAGAATTTGTGCATGCAAATCACGTTGCTTTTAAGTTGACAACTGACTGCTCTCCTTACCTCCATAAGCTGTCTGATGATCTTGCAAGACCATTTCGTAACTTGATGAAGATCCTTGGGGTAAAGGAAGTCTTTGAAGGCAAAGATTTCATATTTTCTTTGGAGAGAATAAGGTGCAAGTTTGGAGACACAGCGCTTGATGAAAAGACCCTTCAAATTGCGCTTAATCTGGTTGGTCAATTAGCTAATTGTCTAAAAGGATCTGAGGAGAATGACAATGTTAAGGAAAGACAGGAAGTAATTTACCTTCCAGATTCCCAAGGCGTAATGCGCCTTGCTGACGAACTTTGCTTGAACGATTACGATTTCCTACCAGACGACGTTGGTGTTAACTTTGTAAATGAGTTGATTTCTCATCGAACAAGTATCACGCTGGGCGTAAAAACACGTCGGGAAAAGGCATTGGAACGCTTTACTGTTGGAATTCAGTTTGGACAAGAAGAGAAGTTGACGAACCGCTTGCAACGAATTCTCTCGGCATACCCATCTGAGAAGGAAATTTTAAAAGAACTTATCCAGAATGCTGATGATGCCGAAGCAACAGAAATTTGCTTCATCAAAGACCCAAGACAACACGCTGATGACGAGGTATTTGAAGATTCTTGGAAACCTCTTCAAGGCCCTGCTTTGTGCGTGTACAACAACACGCCATTCTCGGAAGCTGACATTAAAGGAATACAGAACCTTGGTGAGGGCAGCAAAGGGGATGATCCAAACAAGACTGGTCAATATGGGGTGGGCTTCAATGCTGTTTACAACTTGACGGATGTACCATCCTTTACCTCGAGTGGAGAAGAGATTGGTGACGTTTTGTGTGTGTTTGATCCTCACTGCAAATATGTACCTGGGGCAACTACACAAGCGCCAGGACGGATGTACAAGAAAACCACAGAATTGAGACATATGTTCCCTGATGTATTCTCATGCTATATTGAGGAACATTTTCCCGTACAAAACTCCACCATGTTTCGATTTCCTCTTAGGACTGAGGAGATGGCTAAAGAATCCAAAATATCCCAGTCTTCAGTCACACTGGAACAACTTGATAGAATGATAGAATCATTAAAAGGGGAACTTTTTGAGGTTCTTCTCTTTGTCAACAATGTTAGGAAAATCACGTTGTGTGAGATCGACGCAAAAGGAACAGTGGTGAACTCTTATTTCGTTGAAGCTCAAATATCAGACGACGATCTGGCCAAAAGGCAACAGTTCGCGGCCTACATTAGGAAGACTTGGAAATCAAAGCAACAAAAAAGTGATGTCCTGCCTATAGAAGCCGAGGTTAAGAAGTGCTCCTATGTTCTGAACGTAAGAGACTGCACTGGGAAAGAGGAGAAGTGGCTAATTGTCCAACAGTTTGGGTTTGAGAACCAAGTGGAAAGGAGCATTGTCGATGCTTACCGGAGACACGATTTGGGTTTGCTCCCTCGTGGTGGCGTTGCTTGCCAATTGGAAAACAAACACACAGGGCAACTTCCATCGGATCGAAGCAAGAAAGCCTACTGCTTCCTTCCGCTTCCTATAGAGACTGGCCTTCCAGTCCACATCAATGGCCACTTTGCATTGGAGCACGAGAGCAGACAACATTTGTGGAGAAGGGCAAATGAAGACTACCGAAATGACTGGAACAATGCGTTAGTGAGCGATGTCATAGCATCATGTTATCTAGAACTCTTAGACGGAGTAAGGAATTTCCATCACTTGCCTGTCGTCCAGAATCTAGAACAAGCAACCCTTAGCTGCAGCACAGATGATCTGATGAGAATTGTACGTGACTACGAGAAGCGTTTCCCTTCCGTGAACGTGACCGATCCTTACTGGGAGACTCTAGTGAAGTCTTTGTATCAAGAAATGGACCGGAAGAAGTTGCGACTTCTACCAGTGGTGCGAGGTGAGGTATCAGCAAATTCCAGTACCAAAACTAAGCTGGAGTGGCTTCCTGTCACAGGGGAAGGGAGAGATCAGGCGTTTTTTAACAACATTGGAATGGCCGACTGTTTTAATGCCTATCCTCATGGGGTGCTGGAAACAAGAAATATACTTACCTTACAGCAGATTTTGCTCCAAACAGGCTTTAACCTTGTCGGATTTACCTGGTCGGTGTATGTGGCACTGGAAAAATCTGATGTTAGAGCTTGTTGCGTTTCGCCTTCTGCTGTGATGCAATTCTACAAGTCTTTTAGCTGCGAAGAGTCGTTTTGCAAAATTGGGCCAGTATCTGTTGACGTCGAAGAAACACCATTCAAATCTGCCGAAGTCGTGGAACTGGTTCTTAGGTACTGTAAGGACGACAAGGAGTTTCAAGCTAATCTTCCAGGCCTTCCATTGCTTCTGACACAAGACAACTATTTGCGCACATTTAACGCCAACGATCCCAAGTTCCTTTCTCTCCATCATGACATCCTACCAGAATGCCGACAAATGTTTGTGCATGAACATATTCGAACGCGAATCTTTGGTGATGCTAAGAGCTTAAAGGCCCCTGTGTTCAAGTATTTTGATGTCAAGAGTTTTGCTGCTAACTTACATCAAACGCTACCACTCGCGTATCACAGCAGTGAGGGATACGTGAAGTGGTGTCCTAAGCAGCCCGGAATTCCAAATTGGGCGTGGATATACAGCGTTTGGAGGTTCGTTGCCGACGAGATAAACAAAGTCCTCGAAGAGATAAAGGCGAAAGAAAACGCAAACATTAAGTGCATTTTAGCGACAGACGAATGTGAAGAAGAAAAGTGGAGAAAACTTGAAAAAGCCAAGACAACTGAAGAAGAGAAGACGAGAATTATTCAAGCAACTCTTGAACCACTCTCTAATTGGAACCTCCTACCTTGTACCGAGAAGACCCGTTCAATCGAGTCACAAGGGAGAAGCTCTTTTCGATTAGGTATTGAACACTTTCTGGTTCCCCTTGGGCTGTCAGAAACCATCCTTGATTTTCATGGTATCGCCGATCAGTCGCTTGTTGATACATTAAAGAAGCTTAGTTTGGCTGAATTGAACTCAGCTGTTTTGTCCTCACCAGGTCCGTTGCCAGGCGTATCTGCAGATCACCGGATTCATGCTCGCAGGCTGGTAGCATCCCTTAGGACACCATCGTCCATTTTGACATCCTTGAAACAGAAGATGATGAGAAATCCGCATTCACTGGAGGGAATTTTAACCACAACCGAGTGCGACATTATTTTGCACTATTTCAACAGTCACGTTAAACGTCTGAAGGGGAGTGATGAGAGCATACTAAGAACTCTTCCTTTCTACGAAGCAACACATGGTGAACTGGTTGATTTAAAAAATCACAAAGTTTACGTGGTCCCCGATGACTTACCAAAGAAAGAGTTAAATGAGGTGGGAAATCAGGCTGGCGTGGTATTTCTGAATCCCCGACCATGGTTGTCTTCGTTATTTAAATTTCTCTCCGTGAAAATCCTCAGAGCGGCTGATGTGTACTGCAAGTTTGTTTTGAGTCATTTCTCGCTACTCTCTAAGGAAGCACGGCTGGATCATCTGGAATGTATTCGCGACATTGTTTTGCCGCGATTATCCAAGGAGATTGACGAAAAAAAGCTCTTAATTGACCGTCTAAAAAACACAGAAATTGTTCCAGCCAACGACGGAACGCTCAAGACAGCATTCTGCTATTACGACCCTGAAAATGATATTTTCAAGTTAATGCTATCAGAAGATGACTTTCCCCCAGACCCTTTCAACACCTCAATGTGGCTAGACTTTTTCAAAACCATCGGAATGATCCATGACATTTCTCAGGATCTTTTTAAGACCTTTGCTAACGAGGTTGCGCGTGAAGGACTGACGCTCCCTACTCCAAGTACGGTCAAAAAATCTAGCGCCTTGGTGGCTCACTTATTCCAGCGAGACAACGTTGTAGAATCAGGTCTTCTTCAGGCTGTCTCTGGCATCAAGTTTGTCGCCACTTCAGTTAGCCCAGAGCTCCGTTCGATCCACAGACAGTTCGATGAACCATACATCGCATTTAGAGAATCCACTCTAGCCGAGCATACTAACATTGTTTGGACCACAGCACCTCTTCTCCCTGATTGGGCAAATCCAAGGAACCATTTATATGGTTCAGAAGATGGTTACTGCAAAGCAATCCTCTACCACCTGCAAGTCATCACAGTGCCTACCGTAGAGATGGTAACCTGCCACTGCCGGAACCTGTGCCTCCAACTGGTGAAAGAGAACGGCAGCGATCTGAGTTCAAAGCAGCTTTCAACAAGGATGTTAGTTATGACGGAAATCTACACATTCCTACAGAAAAATGCCATATCAAGTACCACAGCGAAGATGTTATTGAGAGGCACATCTTGCATTATGGTTGAGCAAGGAAGTCGTTTAGTAAAACCTGAGCAAGTGGTTATTGAACTAAGCGAGGACAATGAGATAGCACCTTTCCTGTACGGAATGCCAGCAGAACTAGGTCAGTTTAAGGCACTTTTCCAATATCTGGACTGCTCCAATTCAGTACGTCTTTCACACTATGCCATGGTACTGGAAACGCTGCAGAGAAAATGCAAGGCCGACAGACTCAATTCAAATGAGGTCGATTGGGCTTTAAGCGCGGTTAGGGGTCTTTTTGAATTCTTGCAAGATAATTCCAAAGTAATTCAGGCCCCTTCTTCATTGTACCTACCAGCTGTGCGTCCCTTTGGCAGTAGTTTTGAACATAGCACAAGACATGTCGTGTTGACAAGGGCGGCAGAGCTTCTCTTTGATGACGCTCCTCGTCACCGGGATCGCATTCAAAATTTTGACCAGCTCTTTGTGGTGGACCTAAAAAAGGCCAAAGTGCGTTGCAATTCATCTACGAGTTTCAAGGATCTAATTTTGCGTCTTCCTGAAGCTTTACGGCCTCACATGTTGTCCTGTGTCGTAGAAGAGAAGTTGGCCGATGCCGTTGACAACACCGAGTTCTATGACATGGGCGCCCCCGGATCACTAAAGAAGCAACTGCATTCAGTGCAATTCTGTCGTGGGATTTTCAGGCTCATTCGTCACGCTAGCCACGAAAACCAGGAACTAGATGACGAAAGTGTGGTGTCCTCTGTTGAGAGCAGATTACAAAACATACAGATTCATGGAATGAGGAAAATTGTAACTCATCTGGTTTATAAGGGAAACGTTGTTCCGGGGAGTGAAAGAAAGGTACCCTACTTTTTGCAGAAGATTTCGCAGTCCGAGCACGAGATTTGGAACTTGTACGTTGATGCTGTAAACGATGTCCGGGAAACACCATCTATAGTAGCTCTGACATTATCAAAAGTGATCAAAGAAGCTTGTAGAGGACTGCTGCAAGACACAGCAATGTATATCCCTGAAATGCTGCGTTGCCATCCTGGTAGGATTAGCGCTTTACTAGATAGTATGGAGATACGACCAGATGACTCCTATGATGAAGAAGGAAGAGACGTCTTGCCATTACCAGGCAGCTTTGTTCCAATTTTAGATCACCAGCTTCTCAATCTTGCCTTTGAATCATTTATGCCTGGAGAGTACGTTGGATACGAGTTGGAAGATCACAGTATGGAACTGGAGGAAGGTGATTCAACGTTCATCTATGCTGTGATTATCGAGGAAGTATCAAGTGGCAATGAAAGTCTGCTCGCAAAGGTTTACAAGATCAACATTGGGGACGACAAAGAGTCAAAGGATGTCCCAGCTACTGATTTGTACAAATTTTACCGACCTGCACCAACTGCAGTAGTTCTATCAGATCGACAGAGAGACGAGGAAGAGGCTTGGAAGCTGCCAGTAGACATCAGAAGAAAAGCTATCAAACGGCTATCAAACGCCGGCTATCCTCAACGTCGACAGGCAATGCGCTGGTTCAGACAGGCGGAGGCCGACCTAGCAGCTGTGCTTAGCGACATAGACCCTGCAAAGCCGTCTTACGAATGGGCCTGTTTTAAATGCCATCAGGTAAGCATGCGAACGTTTCTTCCTTTCCCTAATTTCCTAATTAGTTGTCCTGATCAGTGCTAAAGGGAAGCGTTCATCCTAAAGCATTAACATCGAATAAATACTAAAACTTGCTACAAAACGTGTTCTACAAACCTAAAAAAAAAATTTACCAGGGTCATCGCTTACTTTAATTTGAAAGCCCTCTGAAAGGCCAAAAATTCCATGTCCCCATGGTATGTAAGGAGGAAGTGATTGCTTGTACTTTTCAGGTATTGCTGAAATGAAAGATCTCCTATAGACCCGTTTTGTTTTTCGCCATGAAAACCCAGGTTTAAGTGTAACAGTTGGTAATAGACGCCTAGTATAGGAGAAATATTTATCTTATTCTATGCTTTAACATATAGAACGGGTGGATATTTTGCGAGTTGTGAGGTATTTTCCGGGGCGAGAAAAAATACGAGCTTTGAGCAAAATGTCCAGACGTATTACATGTTAAACCATTAAAAAGGAAATTTTATTTCACTGCAAAATCTTTTTGCTATTCTTTCCGTATTTTTGTGTATCTTTTTCACTATTATAAGACTGTTGAAATCCATCCGCATATGGCGAGTGGGTATCTAGACAAGACGGAAGGCAACACAATGTCTTTTATTTGATTGGATAACATGGAAAGATCAATGACAAGTGATTGACACGCTAAAACTACAACCTTGGTCACCAGGGTTGGGAAAATTCATTTTATACGCATTTTGCCCCTCTCCACCCCTGTGCAATGTTGACAAAACATTTTGATCTAACACAAGTTTGCATTTTACTATTTTACAACACTGAAAGTGGGAATGGGGGTGCTGGCACTTATTCTGTAGGTATTACGGTTATGAGTTTATGCTTTTGCCATTTTCCAACACAATTTGTTCATGGTTATGACAAGTGATTGACACGCTAAAACTAGGTTTTGGGCCTGCATCGTGCGAAAGCAATTTTTCATTAACGACAAATTGAAATTAAAAGAACGAGCCAAGAACATCTCAAATTTTTTTTAGCAGCTGTAAAAGCAAGAAATTATTTATAGCGAAAAATAAGTTTCACGAGCGTCTGAATCCGAGTTTTCGTTGAGTTTTTGCCTCTGCCTGCATGACGGAACTGCTTTTCTTTGGAAGACAGAGCTTCTCTAGCGTTCTTGGACTATCTGCCCGCGAGTGTACTGTATTAGTTGTGACATCACAGTGTATGAGGTGCTCATATTGTGCGTGTTCTCTTTACCGTCTATGGTGAAATGACATAATAGTGGAATAGTAAATTGAAGTCTCGATCAGCCGTACATTGAAGAGGTTGAAGAGTTTACCTACCTCGGTAGCGTGATGAATAAGACTGGAGGAACGGATGAAGACATGGCAGCAAGAAGAAAGAAAGCACAGCAAGCTTTTGCCAGCTTGCACCAGTCTGGAGAAGCAAAGACCTGCGCACAGCTACCAAAATTAGAATTTTCAACACCAATGTTAAGGCAGTTTTCCTGTACGGTTCAGAGACATGGCGAGTGACGACAGCTTCTACAAAGCAAGTACAAACATTCATCAACAAGTGTCTGAGGAGAATTCTGAGAGTATATTGTCCTGAGGTGATTTCCAACAAAGATTTATGGATAAGAACTGGACAAGAGCCTATTGTTACCACCATAAAGAGAAGACGCTGGAAATGGATTGGTCATACACTAAGAAAGGGTGAGAGAAACATAGCGCGCCATGCGATGGATTGGAATCCGCAAGGAACACGGAAACGTGGCAGGCCCAGAATTACATGGCGCAGAAGCATACAGAAGGACCTGAAGGAGATCAACATGACCTGGTGCGAAGCCAAAAGAGCGGCTCAGGACCGACAGAAATGGAAAGCAATTGTGGACGTCCTATGTCCTCCATG
>Ga0126338_10000631_pt1 | contig 20024 bp, 17 predicted proteins | sample OrbCmetagenome_2_FD_92529 | JGI IMG/M metagenome (GOLD analysis project Ga0126338, IMG submission 92529) | Coral microbial communities from Petempiche,Puerto Morelos, Mexico - Orbicella C C metagenome | ecosystem: Host-associated > Invertebrates > Cnidaria > Coral | place: Petempiche,Puerto... | reverse complement strand
CTCATGTAACTGTCCGATTACAGGTGTCCGATTACAGCCAACTGTCCGATTACACTGTCCGATTACAACTTTGCAGATTAATTAGAGCAAAATACAGCAGTTTATGCACCAATCACATTTGAGAAAATTGTAATTGTTACAATTAACCGGAAAAGAACACAGCTTTGTTTTGTACATTTTGTTCACCTGCTTGATGATCCGTTGACTCAACAGTGATTTCGTCCTGAGTATCCTTAATTGCGCTAATATATAGAAAAAACAACCTACACATAGAAGCCCCTGCCACCCTCCGCACACCAGGCAAAGTGCACCCCCACTCACCTTCAGTGTGTCTCTGTTGACTTTCGCTTTATTCACGTCTGCCCCTGTTGCACTCTGGGAAACCAAGGTAGCTTCGGTGCGATTCAACAAGTGCTCGATCTTTTCCAAAGCGTCTTCATACTGTTTGAGCTGCTGTTGAACACTGTCAATCACATTTTTCTTCTGCTCTACAACAGTTGTCATGACTTGCCAGCGATTCGCGACTTCCTGACTAAGCATTTTGATGGGATCCAGGCCTTCTGTGATGTTTGCACTGTCACACGCGTTACTGAGGGCTGTTGCGGCTGCCACGAAGAACTCAAATACAGGAGTGTGGTTGACTACATCTTCTTGGAGAGTCTAAACAAAATAGAAACATCCATTGGTTAGTCAATAGCTGAATCAATATCTGCGTAGAGAGTTTCACTTGAAACACAGCAATAGAGAATACATGAATAATAAATACCAACTGATCTGGTTGGCTTATAGAATATATTTATTTTCATATTTTTTCAAATATTTATTATGTAGTGGTCTGTCTGAGCATGGGACATATGGCTCTTTCACAGACCATCCTTATGACATCTCTGTTTTTGTTAATTTGTTGTCATTAAATTGGAATACAAAAATCAATCAATCAATCAATTTATTAAATGAAAGACGTTCGTTGATCCTACGGGAAGCCAAGCTATCGGGCAAACATATGTGGATGACAAAGTAAATGGTTTGAACTCAGGAGTATCAGTGTGATCGTCTGGGTGAGGGTAGGTCTGAAAAGAACTGTTGTTGGTGATTTTTCGACAACCTGAAGTCTTCTTCAAAGTAAAGAGCACTTGACTCTGAAGATGACTTCGTTCAGGTTGTCAAAACGCCAGCCAAAAACAACGATTCTTTTAGAACTACTTTGACACACTATACGATTTAGTGGAGAAGTAAACAAATGTAGTGTGCGATATGGAGTGAAATGAACCATTAAAAAACCATTTAAAAATATTAACAACAAACGGTTTAAAATTTCTCATTTTCACCGCGTCCTACTAGGTATCACATTATTTTAGTCAATATTACTCACCGCTAGATGTCTGTATTGGTTACTCAAGCTCTCGGAGGTGCAGGGGACTGGAGCGAGGTTAATGACTTTCTGTTCTGTTTCTCTAAGCCACACGTTCAACACTCGGTACGCATCATCGTAGTTCTGGGCCAATGGGAACACTCGTTCAATAACCACATGTCTGTTGTCACTTCTGAGTCGAACACCCTCCCAGAGGGTACGTGTGGCTAACACACGGTTCTCGAATTGGCTTTTCTCCGTTGTTGCCTCGGTGTTTGCCAGAAGACTTTCGGCCGCCGGGAAGACGTAATCTGAAATCGGACGAAGACGACCAACCTCTCGAACAACAATCTGAAAAAGTAAGGTAAGGTATGGCTGGTGATTATACTGTACTCTAAAAGAAAAATCACAACCCTCGCCCTGGCTAAACAGGCAACTTTCATTTAACTTCAGTTTCTGAGCACACGAAAACAAAATCTTGTAAAATATAATTACACACTAATGCACGTTATTTTCATGAAATTTACTGAAAATAACCAAAGTAAATAATTCTTATTACTGTTTTTTCTTGCACAAGATTTCTTTTTACATCCCGCAGCTTCCGTTGCGTATTTCTTATTTAAATCCTCGTATTTCGGAAAACGATGGTAACTGGTGTAGATGAGAATAATAAATTTACAATTCCCCTGTACTACGTCTCTACAAATTAAGTTCAGTTTTCTCAGTTTGGCCATTGTTGCTCCGACAGCTGCGAACAGCCTTAACTGGAAAACCTTTCACCATCGTCTTCCCATGAAAGTGAAACAAAAATACACGTAAAGACACACCGCACACACAACAAACAATGCCTCACCTCGTGGGAAGCCCTCTGCTCTTTGATGACAATAAACTCGGCCGAAACCGGTTTGGCTCGAGTCAGAGATTTGTCCAGCTTCACCACCCTTTTGTCGAAATCATCTAATGTGTCAAACACTCGTTGTTTTTCGGTTAGAGCTGTTTCTAATCTTCGGCGCCGGTCGTTCAGTTTGACCGTTACTTCGTTGATCGTCGACTTGGCTCGGTTGATTTTCGAGTGAACTTCGCTGATGACTTCGGGATTACCACCGTTTTCTTTGATGATCCACTCGCCAGTTTCTTCCATGGTGTCGATTTTTCGTCTGTGAATTACAACCTCCTCCTCGAGATTCTAGCAAATACAACAACGACTTTAATTATTTCTTCAAAGAATCGGCTACATCTACAGTAGTGGAATAACTAGGGTTTGTTTCTCTTTTCTCTTTGCAATTTAGTCTGTACAAAAAACAAACATATGGAATTGAATCGCAACAAAACTTCCGCATAAAAGGCACAAAACTACGTACAGTCAAAGAAAAGGTAAAGTATATCCGATGGTATAGCATTTACGAAACAAGCTTGAATCAACGGGAAATGTAATCAATCTGGAAACTGAACAAATGTTTCATAGACCACTCTCATAAATGGCGGCCAATTGTAAATTCTTTTGCAAGTATTAAAATTAGCCTTACTAACCTCATTTTGAAGTTGGTAATTCAAAAGAATTTTAACTCTGAAACGAGGTTAGTAAGGCTTATTTAAATACATACAAAAGAATTTTAAATCGGCAGCCATTTATGAAAAGGGTCTACACTTTTTCCTCTTTGCGCACAGTTGGTTTTATAGACAAACGAAGTTCGAGTCCACTGTGCAATGAAACATCGATGTCTAAAATTTCGTTACTCCAATAATTCTGGGTTAAAAGCAAACAAGATTAAGCGCAAAACAGTAAATCGGTATTTAGGGACGGACCATTCATTTTTTGAGGGTGAAAGGGGGGCGGGGGGGGGTGAGCAATTTTCAGGGGCACGAAAGGTTTTTCTCACCTTTAGGTTGTGCATGATTCTTCTGGGTGGGCAATAGTTTGTGCAAGAATGTTTTAAAAGTCGACCACAGGACCTAGATAGTAGAAAGCAATTCCTCGATTTTCTCCCCATGACTCCCCCTGCACGATTTTTTTCCAGCCGTTTTTGCTGTGCTGTCAAAAAATAATGGTCCGTCTGTCCCTAGCTTTTAGTGTGGATACTCTCAGCATACCTGCACGTGTTGCAGCTGGTCCCGGATGTTCTCCAGGTCTGTTACAATGATCTCCACTGACACAAAACTCATGATGCCCATCACCTTCATCTCAATCTCGTTACCAGCTCCCTGGAAGACTTCCACGGTTCTGATGTACTTCTCGAGTTTGACTTTTCTTTCTTTCAAGCGCACCTAACGAGCAAGAACAAACGGTTTTAGACTGTTCACAGAGGCACGGTAAATTCCTGCTTTGGAGGCCACACGTCTCTATGTGCTCCCAGTTAGAGGGCAGAAAATCTCTGTCAGTCATTCCCCTTCCTTTTCTTTCTGCTTGTCTCGTATTATTAAAAGAAACAAAAACCAAGCATATAAATACATATATGTTATTTGCCGGCTGGGAGGTCCGTATAGTGAAAAACTGTGACAGAGGTCTTGAAAATGCTGCCCGAGGCCGCAGGCCGAGGGCAGCATTCGAGGGCAGCATTCGTCACAGTTTTTCACTATACGGACCTCCCAGCCGGCAAATAACATGTTTATTTTTTTTCCTGCAGTAAATTGGTTTTACAGATTACAAATGGGTTTGTTTACACATTGTCATTGAATCGGCCTGCGCACCGTCTACTAACGATTCGTAAAAACTCTTGGCAACGAGTAACTCAGACAGTAGACAAAGAAAGATGTATTAAAGAACAGAGTTTTTTCGAACTACTTTATGTTAGTTGCATTTACTTCACCAGCTAAGTTCCCCAAAATTGCTTTTGTGGTGTGAAATTTCGTGCGAAGTTTGAAGTTTTACTACAAAAACAATTTCTGTCAGTCGTTGCTTTTAAAATCACATTAAATCAGACTTTTCTACCATAAATTGAACAGCAGAAAGCGAGGAAATTCGTTGAGTGTATTCCACAGAAATTCCACTGAATGCAGCAACGATCAGAGAGGTAAACTCGCCTAAAATTGACTCAAATTTTACAGCGAGAGAAACACAGGATAACGCGCCTTTACAGCGCCAAGCTACAAACAACTAAGCAAACTCTCACAACTTCAAAACACTCAATTGAATTTACTTACAGTGACTTTCCCTGCCATTTTAAAGTGAACAGAGATAAACTTGTGTTGACTAATCGTCAAGGGATGTGTAAAAAAGGCAATAGATTGACGATTACCGCTAACTTTTAGGAGCGAAACTTAGGCAGCAGGGAAAAAATCTGGCTCGTGGGTCGTATCGTAAAAAGCGGGACAGGTCACGTGCGTATGATTAACCAATCAAATTCGAGGATTTAGGATTCTGGCCCGATCAGATGCTTGAGAAAAAAATAAAGAACTGTATTTTAAAATGGCACTTGTTAATTATAATTTACCTGCATGACTCGGTTGTCTTTGATAATGGTGATGATGTACTCGTTGTTAGTAACCTGTTTGGACAGTCTCAACAGCTTGATTTCCGACTTTTCTAACACGTCAATCATTTTCTGTTGACAAACACAACCGCACAAACCCGTGAGCATCTGTTATCTATTGACAAATCAGCTATAAATTCATCACACAAATTAGCTGTTAGTTTACATACGTTGACTTTGATGAGTTCTTTCTTGGCCTGTCCAATGTTGAATCCAACTCTAGGCTCAGTTGCCAGAATACTTTCAGCTTCAGACATCACTTGTTGCATTGGCTGCATGACTTCTTGTACCTAAAAAAATGAGATAAACGGATTGAAAGGGTTAAACAGCACGCGATAAAGGGCTTGACGAGGCGCTCATGTTGAACAATATCATAAACATAAAGTATAGAGTGTTTTCACATGACGTCACGGCAGCCATGTTGGTGTACCAAACCAATCCTGTCGGAGCTGAATTATTTTCTTATGTAGACACTTTCTTTTCCAAAAGATTTGCATGGCTGCTGGTCACGCGGGTGAAAACGCTCTATTGCTACACTATGATATATACCAAGGCCAGAGTCTTGTTGGAATTTTTCAGCTCTTTTTCTCCGCCAACTACTTTAGCTGTCAAAGCTTCCCATCGTCTCTTCACTTCCTCCACTTCGCTGGTCACCATGACAACGTCATTGTTGATTGACAGCTCATGGCACACGCCAATCAAAGCTTCCGACATGGACAAAAGGTTCTGTAACACAGGCCGGTTGTTCTCCAGGTCCTCGCGCAACGCCTGTAGAGAGAGAGCAACTATTCAATTTGTCCACCGAATAGTTGAAAATAATAACTATTGTGTCTTACATACTTGTTTGGAAAAAACACTCGTACAACAATCTGTAATCAAACAGAGCCAACATACTCTTTCATTTCAACCGATTAGGTGCTTAAACCATTCAGGACTTGACTTAACCATGGTTTCCCCGCTTAGCGCCGATTACATGTCTTCGACTCAAGTTTCAAGTTCTACCAAAGGGCATTTCACAACTATCAGTTGGACTCCGTTGTCTTCCTTCTTCCTTGTACGAAAACGGATCTGAAAACCTTGAGCGACCCCTTCTAAGCCACACCTAGCAGTTCGCTTGAAAGACTGAGGACTAATTAAAGTAACTGAAAGAAGTACAACACTGTACCTTAAGCTGTTCTTGTTTCTCTGTCATGGCCGCCATATCGCTCACATCACCCTGCCCCAAAGCCAGTTCGTCAAACTTCTTTTCGCTCTCGCTTAACAAGGTGACCACCTGTTCGCGCACTTCGATGTAACCAAGCACACTCGGTGCCAGTCTACCGAGACTTTTCTGCCGCTCGTCAATTCCCGCCTTCAGGTCTTTCCAGCGGTTTTCCACGTCACCAAGTCTCATCTGTAGCTGATGCCGGTCAGCGGCGGTGTCGGTCCGTATTAGCATGTCAATACCTCGCTGTTGAATGTCGTCGTAAAGAGGAGCATGGAAGTCCACGTCTTCTTTTATTGCCTGCGAATAGAAATAATTTCTTTCAAGTTCCTACTAATACCATAAACCCTTACATTCCAAACGACGGCCAATAGGCAACAGTGACAAGATATCAAATATCATGTTTCAAAATGTCGCAAACAACAAGCAATGCCACAAGAAAGTACTTCTCAGAAAGCGTTGACTGGTGACAGACTGGGGTTTCGTCCTCAGACGTAAAAGATAGAAGCATCTTGTTCAGAATAAAAACCGTGAGCACTGCGGTTTTATCAAAAGACAGGCCACATAACAAACAGAAACAGCTTCGTCAGCGAGACAGCAAAAAAACTGCTGACTTAAAATGTGTTATATCACGGAAACTGCATCACAAAATTCCTTGTATAAATTACCAAAGCATTTCCCAGTAAAACTCAACTCAGTAGGTCTTAAAGTTTTCATTATCGATCGATATTTGCGTTTCAACTTGGAGACCTTAATCAATAAATTGATATAAAAGGAGAGAGTTACCTTCAGACCAGACCCCTGTTTCTTTATGACACTTGGTTTGATTGACAGCGTACCAAGGGCCTGGAATCGACCCTCCGTGTCATACAACCATTTTTCAAAATCGTCCAGAGCCTCGTTGAACCCTTGGCAGCGGTAAAGCGCCGTTTGCACAAGCGTAATGCGATCCTTGATTTTGTCCTCGATGCTGCAGTACAGATCTGTCACGTTTTGGACTTTGGACTTAGTGACATCAAGGAACTTCTCGTTGTCTTTGTTCTCCTGCATTAGTGCTAGTCCACTCGATTGCAGCGAGCCGAGCTTAGGTCTCCGCTGAGCTAGAGCCACCTTCGTAGCCTAAAAGACCAAATCCATCATCAGTTAACTGTTTGAATAGATACTGACAACGAGCAAGCACATTTTGTTCACTACAAAACGATCTACGATGTACAAAATACTGTCAAAAACCTCACAATTCTACTATTCAAAAATTAGAAATCGAGAGCGAACAATCCAATGTTTTTAGTATAAATTACTAGTTGTTCAGAACTTTATCTAAATCCTCTTCACATACACTTCGAAAATGCAAAGAAGCGGCCGCCATTTTGTTAAGTGCCACACACTGCAAGGCTACTCACTATCTACAACAGAAAAGATAGTGAGTAGCGTAGCCAATCAGAGAATGGCCTTTGAACATGATAGAACGCTAGTAGATTTATACTAATTTCAGATAACATGTTTATACTCATTCGAGTATAATTATGTTTATTACACACCTTTAGCTCAGCCAATTGTCGCTTTAGCGCATCACTGTCACTTCCAGCTGGTTCCTCCAAGATGGCGGCGTCCACACCTGTCAAGTCCAGTTCAAACTCCTGTAGTGCGGTCATGAATTGATCTGAGGCGTTCACTTGAGCCTCGATCAGGTGCTCCCGGTTTTGAAGCTCCAATCGAATTCGTTCGTAACGTTCATTGGTTGTTTGCTGATCGCGACGGGCTTCATTTGACATCCCATCGTACTTGTCGAGCTTGTTGGCTAGTTCATCACCAACTTCGTTCATTCGTTTGACATCACGCGCTCGTTTTTCAACAGCTTTCAACACACCCTGTACAGAGACAAGCATCCAGTTATTAGTGCAATGCACAAACGAACCATTTGAAGTATGACTGCAGTACAGTTGATCTGATCCAACTGATCCAACTGTCACTGTTACGTGTTGCGGGCGTTTGGTGAGTTAGGGGAGCAGCGAGAAAAACCGGGTGAATGAAATAATAGTCGGCTCTTTTGGGGGGTTAAGCGAATTCTTTTTCTCAGCTTTCTGTTCTAATGTTGTTCTCTCTGACTAGCTCTCGTCCTTTTGTGCACACGCCGTTCATAGCCCTCCTAACCAACCAACCGATCGCCTGAACACGGCAACAACTCTTAGTAAAGGAAAGATCCTACCGTGTTTTTTATTAAATATCTGCTACACACAAGAAATTAATTAATTAATCAACATAAATTAAACTAAATCATAGAGACGAAAAGGAACTACAAATCTTATATGTGACTCGGCCTCCCCAATGGACCATTTTCGTATTCCCGGTATCAGACTGGAACTAGCTTGTAACTGACATGCAAATGACATTAATATCTTTCATAGAAAGCTGGTTCCAGTCCGACACCGAGAATACGAATATGGCCTGTTAAAAGTACAAAGTAGATTAGTTTATTTTCATGGCGTAAAATCGTAACAAGTAATAATTATAGAGCAATAGTTCTACTAAGTAGATAATACTCGTCGTCTATGTAGACCCCTATAGCATACCTTGACGTTCTGTAACTCTTGTTTTGCGATCTCCACGTCAGGTGAAACGCCCAAATAGGATCCCAGTTCTGTTTCTGCTAAAGTAACAACATCCTTTACGTTCTGCGAGTTGTCGTGGTACTTTTGAGCCAGCGGTAACACATCCTCGATCTGCGCATGCCGTTCATTTGTTTTTCTCTTGAGCTCATCCCATCTTTTGCTGACGTCATCCAGTTTGGCGCTGAACTCGTCCTTCTTGGGGCCTGGGCCTGAGGACTCCAGGAATGCAGTAACTTTTCGAACAAGGTTATTATACAAAGGCTCATGCATCAGAACATCTCGCCTATCAGCCTGTGGACAGCAAAAAATGCGTTCAGTACAGTATGGTTTAGAACAGCGTTTCGGAACTATCTAAAAAGAAGTGAGATGATCAATCAACGGGTTTCAAAATAAATCAATGGGGACAAATAATGATTTTAAAAAAAATACGTTAGTCGTCAATACCGGTACACAAATCTTGTTTGTACTTTCAATTAACCTTTTTCTTAATTTAACTCTTCCCTTGGGTCTCATCCCTTTGACAAATGACAACGTAATCACAGTGAAAAGGGAAAAAAGCTGTTCTTCAGGTAAGCTCAAAGCATGAATAATGCGCACAACATGAGCAAGCATACGACAATCCACAAAGTCGATCCGACAGCTATTGAAAGACGGAAGAAATTCATCATTGGTTTTTCTGGCGGTAAAGTACGGATTTTTTATGCGCAAACAAAACGCCGCGCATTTCCGCGGCTTTACAGTAAACAAGAAAGATTTATACTCGAGTATTAGAATAAACTGCTGTGTTAGTGTACCGTATTAGCGATTTCATCCTCTCGTAGTGTGATGAGATCAGCTTTCAATGGCTGATAGTTAGACGCCACTTCCTCTGCTCGAGTAAGCCAGGTAATAAAATGATTTATAGCTTCCTCTACAGGCTGATGATCCACTGGAAGAGTGTACACTGTCTCCTGCAATAGAACGCAAACAAACACAGTCACGGGACAACAGTTTACAATTTGAAACATAAAGCACACTAGACTAGCTAAAACTACACCAGGCCTCAGTTGTTCGAAGGTTGGATAACACTATTCACCGAATAAATCGTTATCCAGTGGATAAGTGTTAACAAAACAAACCACGCTGTCCCGGCGCTGGATAGCGATTTATCCGGGGATAGCCTTATCCACCTTTTAAACAACCCGGGCCAGAACAATTAAGTCAAGCATAATTTAGGCCCATGCTGATACAATTTGAGACTCTCTTCCAGTTTTCCAGATAAGTGAGGGGTCTCAGGCCAAAAACCCGACAAGATCAGCTACATGACCCGATAAATTAATAGAAAATTCATCATGATTTGGTGGGATCAATGGAAATTGACACCCTACCTTGAAAACTTATCCGGAACCCTGCTCTTCACAAAAAAAATCTGCTTCACAATTAACGACTACAAAATGTAGTCTCTCGATATTACTGAAGATCTGAAGCATGGCGTAAATGGAAAACGACGATCGGAGAGGGGAATATATTTGGAGGGAGAGGTATTAAAGTAAGTTCTTTTTTGGGGGGGAAGGGGGAGGGGATTCTTTTTACGTAAGTATGTTAACTTTGAGCTGGGGAGGGGGGGAGGCAATAATGGCTTCTTTCCCACCCCATTGTTTTTGTTTGTTTCGTTCGTTAGTTAATGTTGTTTGTATGTCTACTTTGGTGAGTACCCCTCCCTCTCGGCTACCGAGTTACTGACCAGCGGCACTGACAGAGAGTTCAGATAGAGTCTCTGCTGACGGATTGTCCCCTCCAGGTCATGGAAGTTCTCTTTGATCTTGTCCAACTTTTCTTGGATGTCCCGCGGAATTGCTTCACTCTCACGTTCACCGTTTGGCAACCTGCCGCGTGGAGCGAAAAGAAATCTTGAGAAAGTTATATAAATGTTTAGAAAGCAATGAGAACAGCTGGAAGGACTTGAAAAGTATTAAAAAGCTGTTAGTTCTCGGAACTAGCAAAGAAAGGGAACCCCTGTTACTTAAATAGTCCCTTCATATCGTTTCAAGACACCCCACTCCACTATTTGGGTGAAGGGTGTATGCAAATACAGTCAGTCAGTCCTTAACAAGTTAAATACTCTTATGTTTCTGGTGAACTAGCTGTTCTTCAGCAGACTTAACATACAAACTTTGTTCGAAAATCTTATCACAGTTAAAACATGCTAAGAAGCACTGGGATCCTGCATATGGCGGCTGTAAGATACAGCTGTTATGCGGGTTATAAACAAGAATTTCTCAAGTTTATGTAGAAATAGTGTAATACTTACAAGGCGCTGGAACTGTGAGCATTTCTGATTAGCCAGTCACCAGTCAGAGTCGCTGTCGTGAGCAAAGGCTTATGTTTACTGATCTCTTCACGAAAGGCCTGTAAAAACAGCGAGCATTGTTAACCACCGAGTACAGAGTACTACCTTATCTCGGTAAATAATTATTTAAATAGATTCTATGAATGGGAAAATAATGGAACTCGATCATAACGCCGAAGAACATTACAAGAACTATTCCCCGTGTGGAATCGACGAGTCAGTACCCGCGGCTATACAGCTTCTCTTAAAGTGCTATACTCCTATCCATGGAACATACGGGTGGTAAGGCGCTATCGAGCAGAGGAAAATTAATGTTACCATCCTTAGGTAATGGATGCTCATTAACACGTTATAAAGATTAATAAGAATTAAAAATGTTCATGAAACCAATGGTCTTACCTCGAGCTCTTCAAGTCGTTTCTTGACCGCCTGTCTGTCAGTGGGATCAATGTCAACTGCAAGTAACTCTTCCTTCCTCCCGGCAAACTTTGCAAGCAGCTTTTCCACTGCAAGTTGGAACTCAGCTGCTTTGCGCATGTGCTCTTCGTAATGCTCCTCAAATCGACTCATCTTGATCTTCAGTGCATCCACCCGACTTGACAGCGCATCCATTTGACTTCGAACCGCTGCCATGTCTGTTGACGGGTCTTGCAGACTCAGGAGAGCTTCGCCAGACGAGCGCTCTTTATCGGCCGCGTTATCTAAAGTTGACTGTAAATTCTGCAAAGAGCAATATAAGCAATATTATATTCGCTGATCTTTATTTAACCACAAGGCTTTAATAAGCGGTCAAGGACTGCAAAGTCCAATATTTTGAATTGTCACGTACAGTCCTATATAAGCAAACCACGTCAATGTGGTGAAACATGACGGAAGTGAAAGTTAACTATGTACAGCATTTATGTAAGTTTTTCACACAAATGTTACAAGTTGTGAAGTTTAATTGTATTTAAACAAAACCGCTTTTGACTTTGATTTTTATGTATTTTATGTTTTCGGCATATCCAAGTGTGTGGCACTAAGAGTTGAAGAATTGTTTTTATCTAGCGGCAGGTACCCGTGTCGCAAGACGAAACAAACCGTCGCTTTTAGCCAGAAATCATCTTGCAGCTGGTTTCTGCTGGTAAATAACGTGATTTAAAAATATTTGCTTTAACTGCTCACAAAAAGATACACACTTTAAGTGCCTGTCATTTTTTTTATTTCTGCTTTATTTTTTTCCTCTGACAATGTTTACTTAATAATTGCAACCCCTGCTATGTCTGCCCACGATCAAGAAAGATTAACATTTGAAAATCTCTAATCGCATTCGTTTGAATTTCAATATGCCAATTTTAACTAACATATTTTCAAGTCAAATCGACCTAATGTAAAAACCAAGCAATTGCTGCCAAGTTGGCTTTCAATATTTAAAGACCAACTATCAAAACCGTCGACTGCATCACTGCTAAAATAAGAGCACACCTCCAAACGAAAATAACGCGGCTGCAAGATTCTGATAATATTTTTCCGTGCCTACCTCAAGTCGAAAGTGAAATGACTTATTGCATATTCGTTTTCCCCCAGCCTGCGGCTTGCCGTCGCAAAAATTATGATCCGACGGCAACGAACGATCTGTTGGAAGCGTAACTAGTGCAGATGACCTTGTAGTTCTCACGCATAGAGGTTTATTCAAAACTCCTTGCCAAATTGTTACGGAGCGAACATGTTTGTCTGGTGCTTCTTCAGACACCACGTTACTTTCCAGATCGAATGCGCGAGATTTGCCGTTTGATGATTTTTCTATAAAGCATCCACAAGTAGATCGAATCTTTAAATTTGTCGGCATAACATGCCCAACAGGATTTACACTGTTCTCAGTTGCAGGCCCAGCAAATCTTATAAACGTTGCTCCATTCCCGCGCCAGTTTGATAAATAGTCTTTATTCCGATCGCATGAACATTCCACGGTTGAACACCATAACCTTGTCCGCAGACCGTGTTTGTCAGCCGCTTCATCTAACTTGCTGCAGTTTTTCCTCGGGCGGTTGGCGTTTAAATTGCAACCACGGCATCCACATTCTTGAAGATTACTTCGTTTCTCTTTGTTAGACATTTCTAAACGCCAGCAATTAAGTCCAATATTTTAAGTCGGTCCCGAGGAACACGTAATACGAGTAAGTGATCGAGTTTATCATACGCATGATTTATATCAATAACTTTTTCCATTCATTCGCTTGGTCGCGGGAAAGAAAACGATATAACCTTTTGACGAAGAGTTAAAGCGATGGTTTGAAGACATAATTTATAGATAGATTCCTGGTTGGATTACTGGTCGCTGATGACTCGCTTTTCCCAAAACAATCGAGAGAACCGTTGTGTCTGCGTGAATTTCCTCCTCAAAAACCTGCCACTTAATTATGCATTCGCAAGCTCGAAATTTACATTCGAGACAAGCTCGCTGTCATTGTTGTTATGGACAGTCCTGAGTTAAACAAAGAAACAATCATTTCCGTATAGTGTACTCCGTTAAACAGTAGATCGCAACAAACAAGCAGTATTCCTGCAATCCCACTGAGCTGGCAAACTGCGAAAATTTAATATCACTTTTTAAACAACGCGACAACAAAAATCTCGCCGTATGTTTAGTAAAAATATTTTGTCGCTAAATCCAGCGCGTGCCTGGTGACGTGTTTCTATGAATACACGTACTGTACGGTAAATAACATTTAAATATTGTTTTAAGCAAATATACCAGTGTTTAAAAAGCTTGGCCGGGCGAATTGTGAAAAAGGTAATTACCTATGTTAATAAAATTTTCGCTACAAGATTCGAAAAAGTGCACAGCGGGCATTACTTCTAATGAAAAGCCATAATTAATTTTTGCAGAAGGTAATCTGTTTTCCAAAATGTAAAGAAAATGTTATGGCTGTCACGAGACCAATATAAAAAGCAAGGGCAAAAACAATTCATACGGCGAGAAAACAAGCTACACACCAGTCTGAAATAGGACAAACAAAAGCACATTGCCTTGTTCGTTTCACCCGTATACGGTAATACACACAAAACAAACGTGAACAAAAGCTTTTATTGCTTTCACTGGAAACACCTTTGATTACAATTCAGACACTTTCCTTCCAATTAGTTCTTTTCTTACGTTTCGTTAGCAATGAAAAGAAATAGTTTACAATGCACTTTTCTTCTGCCAAAAATATCTATTGAATTACGAGCCATTACAGTATCAACGGCAGGAGGTGAAATTGTTCTCTAAATTAGCCAAGAAAAGGTTTTACATAATTACAAACTAATTCTACGCTTCTCTCCCCTAACACAAACAAATGCTCACTTATAAAACTGTCAAAACGAAAACTCAAGTGACATATACCAGAAAAAAGAAAGCGATTCGTTCACTAGATTTGATCAATCAAGAATAAATCGATATTGTAATGAACTGTCTTAGAGGCCTTAGAAATTTCCATTGATCCGCATTCCTGCTAAGGAAACAAACCTGTTTAAGCTTCGAGTCATTTATTCTACTCTACTCCAAGGCGATTACTTATCTTTGTTTTCACTTTTTTATATATCTTTGTTTTTACTTCGTTTCCGAGCAAACAACTTAAATTTAAGAAGCAGCGCACGTTAACCTATCACGTGGTCTGCAGTTTGTCACTTTTTGCCGCGGTTTAGGCATTTTAATATTTTATCGCGGGTTCTTTGTTTCCAATGAAAAAGAAAGCAATGGCTACAATTTCCATTAACCTAAAGATTACCACCATAAGGTATGTTAAGTATTTTCACGATGCCTTCAGCTTTGTAAATAAGAAACTATTTTGAAAATGGAATTTAAAATTCAGAGAAACTTCTCTTCGTTTATCAAACATGCACAAAGACAGCTTAGGTTTTTTGCACTTTCAAAAAGCAAAAACAGACAATCCAAGTGGCAAAAGGAAAGAGTGAAACAACAGCTACAAATTAACTCTCGCACATAACCGTACAGAAACAAGCGAGTGAAAGCGAGACGGAGTGCTGCCAACATTCTTATTATATATTCAGATTTAGACCCCGTCCACAAGTATCCGGATATTTGTGAATCCGCAACTTTTTCTTTCCGGATTCAAAAATTTCCCCGTCCACACGTAGCAAAAATATCCGGGTTCGCTGCCGAATTCGCCGGATGCCGCGTGTGGACGGAAGCCGTATCCGGAAAGAAAAAGTTGCGGATTCAAAAATATCCGGATACGTGTGGACGGGGCCTTAAACACCTCAGGATTAGTGGAAACGGCTTTTTAAGAACGTGAGGCAGCCTGGTTTGTAAAGTATACTGCAACACGCGTTTTCCGATGTGTCTAAATTACAGAATGTTAAAGCAAGGCTTGAAAAGTAATCCTTACGCTGAAACATCTACTTCTCAAGACAACAACAGAATAAGTTGATCTAAATTCACTTAACTTTTGCTGTACGAAAAACGAAGTCCAGGCTAAATGAACTCGGACCAAAGTGGAGCGATTTTCAATCGACTATCGCCTGAAGGAACTGTTTCCTTGTCCTTTGTGCGTGCCTTTTTTCCTGAGTTCACAGCAAAAAGCGAAACCAAAAGTAATTATGGCATACTTCACGCGTTGTTCCCGCGCTTGGTAACGGTTACACCTTTTTGCTTCGATTTCGGATTGGCCCATAACGTTGTTCACTGTGATAGGCCAGATGCGATTCACGCTACAAATAAGTGCACAACCTTACCTTAATCTCCTCAATTTCTTCCTTGATGCTTTCTGGCTCAGCCCCAAATGCTCGCTGCGTATTCAGCTGGTCTTCCACCTTAGACATCACTTGTGCTAGCTTTTCCAAGTCATTGTAGTATTCGTCGGCTAGAGGCAGCACGTTTTCCAAGGTCCTTCGTCGGTCAGCGGTCATATCAACGATGCTGCTCAATGCTTCAGTCACGTGATGTATCTCCCTGGAGAGGTCCTGTTTGTCGCCTGGTTGTGCGTTCTGTACCAGGATCTCGCTGACTTTGGTGAAGTTTTCGATGATAGGTGTACGGTCAGTTATTTCGTCTTCAATGTTCTGAGAAAATAAAGATGATTCTATCAATAAAATAGTAGCGGTGCATCTTTCTTGTGGTCTCTAAGAATAGCCACACACTTGGGTTTCATCTAAACTTGAGAGGTAGAACCACTCTTTGGGGGGTGACGTTTTACTCCAGCAGTGGAAAGGTTAAGTAAATACGTATGTCAGGATTTCTGCGTCAGTCGTGTTTGTTTTTAAATGAATATTGGATCATTACCATTTTTAACTGTTAGGATCCCGAGCTACTTCTCATCGTAACTTCCTTCACAACGATTTGCAATTTGCGACAGGACAACGTTTGAATTATCCGTTTAAATTGTTATTTGCATTTAGCAGATTAATACTTAATTGACTCGGTAAATTAGAGGATAAATTTTGTAAATAACTAACAATTGAGCATAGCTAGACTGATGAAACACCTTTTGTTACAACAAAAGATTATTATTAGCTGTTTAAAAGCTATAATTACACAATTCACATGTTTTAGAAGAATAACATATTTAGTTCAGTTGTTAATAGGCTAACGAACGATTCTTACAATGACGACAGAAAGGCATAAAGAGAAAATATGTCGACTTTTAAGTCTAAATGAACCCAATGTGAACGTTAAGAGATTATCAAAGCTTAATGAGCAAACAAGTGCATATGGGTGGACAGTGAAAACGTGGAACGGTCGCGTAAACTACAGCTGATGCCATGGATACTTGGGTACAACGTGCAAACAATGCTCATACAATTTGTAAATGATCAAGACTAACGAACACAGTACGGAGTGTGCAGATCGAAGAAGGAATGGGTGCACGAACACAAAGAAAATCGATTCTGTTGGAACCAGAGATGATGTATTAGAGTATCAACGTACAAGCACGTGTCGTGTATAAATGAATATGTTTGAAGAGGACAATACATAAAGGAGGTATGTTGAGAGAACACTTGCACTGAAAGAACGATGAACGTGAAGTTAGCAAGGGGAAGGTCAGTTTGAAGCTCAAACGGCAGGTGGATGAAGCAATATGGCTAGCAAACAATCCATAAAACCTTTCAAACACACATCACTAACACAACTTATTACTCTGAAAAAGAAAAAAAAACTGGGTTAAACAGAAATAAAACACAAAGCGATGTACAGGGTACTGTTACAAGTGCATAACGTGTTCATATTTACTGATCACTTTCACCAAAACCAATCATTAATTGGTACAATAAGATGACACTGACAGCCAATGACATGTGATTAAATAAACACCAGCCACTGTGGACAAAATGTAAAATGACACAGTGTGATGTGCAAAAAAAATAAAAACAATATCAAAAGAATGCTTGGTGCACACATAACGTAATAGATCAGCTTTATTTTATTGTTATTATTATAACATTTAGATCTTGTTATTTAATTGACAATATAAAATAAGAACGGAATAAATGTTTATTACAAGAAGGTCAGTCTTGGATTCATGCTGGTAAAACTCTCCTCGTGGAGAGAGGTAGTTTGTTATTTCTTAGAGTGGAACCACACGGTCCCGATTGCTTATCATTTCGTCAAGAACGTTCAATCGATCGCATTCTTTACAATTTGGTGATTTATGTTATTTACAGATTATCAGCTTTAGAGTACCATCTGCTGTCCTTATTTTGCTTGTTTTTCTGTGACAATGAGCCACCATAAGAGACTACGTTGCTCGTTAAGCATGCAAGCGACGACCACAAATTCCTGTCTCTTAAAAAAGGTTTCACCTCATAAAAACACACATCTACAACGATGGTCAACAGTACGCTACGTCTCCTGTCACAAGCAGAAACGATGCAATTCTACCTGGCATGCAATTGTCATGCAATTTCTCTCAACAGCATTGACAGCCATCATGCAAATCTACACACATTCCATCTGACAGGAATACCTTGATCTGTTGCAGCTGGTCTTTGATTTCATCCACCTTCCACGAGACTGGCCTCATCCAGCTCAGCGTCTTCAACGTGACAAGCATCCACTGTAAGAAATTCTCCAGAACAAAATTAAACTGCATGTACCTCGAGCTGTAGATAAAAATCATCGACTTGTGCTCTAAAACATACTGATACAGTGTTTCGATGATAACGAGGTAACGTTGTACAACTGTTGTTTCGTATGGAATGGACTCTCTTCTGGGAGATATTGCTTGCATCTGAGTGAAAAGAACAGTTTCAGGTGTAATCGCCTCAACACTTTCTATTTCTTTCCTTGGAGCTACTTCTTCGGTTACCTGGTATAGTCCAACAGGCTTATCTCTTTCCTCAGACAAGACTCTTCGCTGCACGGTTGTTGTCGTCGTTCGTTTTACGATTCTCTTTACTGTAACACCATTTTCATCAACATATTCTTCGACCAATTCATCAGGAGAAATGCCTTCTCTGTCTTGTACAGGAAATTCCACCGCCGCTGGCTCTAGTTCATGGCCTTGTCTCCTAATAGTTGTTCTTGTTGTTGTTGTGATGCTTCGTTTCACGATTCGTCTCACACGAACGCCATTCTCATCAGTATACTCTTCAACTTCCTCTTGTGGCTCGTCGTCGGATAGTGCAACAGGAAATTTTACTTCCGCTGGTTCGGTCCGTTGACCTTCTCTTTTGATACTGGTTGTTGTAATGGTTCTCCTGACAATCCGCCTAACACGAACTCCGTTCTCATCAACATACTCCGCAACTTCTTCGGGTGATTCATCTTCCATTCCCTCGATTTCAGGAATAACTATTTCCCGATTCAAAGTTGCCGAAGGAACTCTCTCCATTACGTCATCGTGGTCAAGATCTTCCTTTAACTCTGGTTTTGTTGGCTGCGACGGCACAATTAAGAAAGAAATGTCTCCTGTAGGTTGTCTAGCTTCTTCTGATGCTGGTTCACTCTCCTCCATCCATTCAGGAAGAACAACTTCACGTGTTTGCACTGAAGGAACAACATTATCAGAGTCAAAATAAACAGGAGCTGCTAACTCAAACATCTTTGCACCTGCACCGTCCTTTGCTTCATCAACAGATGTACGGATTACACTTCTTGTTGTAATGGTTCGCCTCTCAATTCTCCTCACACGAACGCCATTTTCGTCAATATATTCCTCGAAATCTTCTGGTGATTCATCTTCAGATGGTGTTAAAGGAAATTTAACTTCCACTGATCCAATCTCGGCGCCTTCTCTTTTTATAGTTGCCGTTGTAGCGATTCGTTTAACAATTCTTCTCACCCGAACACCATTCTCATCAATATACTCCTCGACTTCCTCTGGACTTTCACCGTCTGATGGTGCAACAGGAAATTTAACCTCCACTGGTTCAGTCTCTTGACTTTCTCTTTTGATACTGGTTGTGGTGATGGTTCTCCTGACAATCCGCCTCACCCGAGCGCCGTTCTCATCAACAAATTCTTCAACTTCTTCGGGTGATTCATCTTCCATTCCCTCGATTTCAGGCATAATTATTTCCCGATTCAAAGTTGTCGAGGTAACTCTCTCCATTTCGTCCTCGGAGTCAAGGTCTTCTTTTAACCCAGGTTTTTTAGGCTGAGAAGATAGAATTAAGAAAGAAATGTCATCTGTAGGCTGTCTCGGTTCTTCTGATGCTGGTTCACTCTCCTCCATCCATTCAGGAAGGACAACGTCACGTGTTTGCACTGAAGGAACAACATCATCAGAGTCAAGGTAAACAGGAGCAGCTGACTCAAACATCTTTGCACCTGGACCGTCCTTTGCTTCATCAACAGATGTACGGATTATACTTCTTGTTGTAATAGCTCGCCTCACAGTTCTCCTCACACGAACGCCATTTTCGTCAATATATTCCTCGAAATTTTCTGGTGATTCATCCTCAGATGGTGTTAAAGGAAATTTAACTTCCACTGGTCTAATCTCAGCGCCTTCTCTTTTTGTAGTTGCCGTTGTAACGATTCGTTTTACAATTCTTCTCACCCGAACACCATTCTCATCAATATACTCCTCGACTTCCTCTGGACGTTCACCGTCCGATGGTGCAACAGGAAATTTAACTT
>Ga0126338_10000630_pt1 | contig 20030 bp, 14 predicted proteins | sample OrbCmetagenome_2_FD_92529 | JGI IMG/M metagenome (GOLD analysis project Ga0126338, IMG submission 92529) | Coral microbial communities from Petempiche,Puerto Morelos, Mexico - Orbicella C C metagenome | ecosystem: Host-associated > Invertebrates > Cnidaria > Coral | place: Petempiche,Puerto... | reverse complement strand
GCTTGTAATAAAAGTTAATTTAGTTAACCAAATTTTGCTTTGGCTAATTTGTATTTGATTTCCTTTATGTAGCTTGGGTGATCCAAGTATTGACTGGGAAGAGTCTGTGTATCTGAATCTCATTTTACATCAAGTGAGTAATGTGACTGTGTAATTCTATCAACTGGACAGTATATGTACATGAATTTAATTGGATCTCACTCCAAGTGACACTTGATACATTTGCCTACATTGTTTGTACCTCATGTTAGTATTACTTGCTGATTCAGTAAATGACAAATTACATAATTATATCTGTCAACATAACAGTGTTTAACCATTCTAGAATCTGTAGTCATGGAAACAGGGAATGTTGTAGATAAGAAGCTGGCATCAATGAGCTTCTTAACCCATTGTTTTACATCAGTGACCAACAACATAATTAATTAAATTTAATTAACTAGTTAACAGTTATGCTATGATACTATGACTGAAAAGTCAATGAAGCATTACAATTTTTTGGCTATCCTTTAAATTTACATGTACAGGAAGCAGTCCTATTATTAATAATGTTTGGTACTCATAGTGAAAATTTCCTTGTTCTATCACACAAAGATTAAATCTGTTTTTTACATTTCCTCAAAGTAAATAGAAGTGGGTCCTGTCTGTATCCTAGGATAGGATAGGATCCACAGGATGTGATAATGTGATAAGATGTGAGCATCACATACTGAATATTCAACCGTATGACACATGCAATTAAGTGCCCAGATGAATTTGTGACAGGTCACAGAAGTTTTTATTGATCTACTTATCAGCTGTAAAAAACAAGTTTCCTAAAACCTTATTTCTCACTCTTTTGTTATTAGTTTAATATTGTATTCTGGTTTTGTCCAGTTTGAGTACACATTGACTTGTGCAATCTGTACAAAGCCTCAAGAGAAAGAAATGAGAGTTTTAAGCAGAATATCACAGGTCAGTATACTGTCAAGATTGATCGCTATTTAATTTCTCCGTTTGAATTTAATTTCTTCATTTTGAAATGGATGCATTTTCATTTTGAAATGGATCGTCATTATTATGAACTAGTCTCTTGTCTTTTGGTTTTGTCATGAACATTTGTTTGTGTGGTGTACTTAATACATGTATTGGATTTATATTTTGTTGTTTTCCCTCAGAAAGTGTACGCTTCTCCAAATAGGAGGAGGTGAGTAGAGTTATAGTATTAAAATGCATTTAACTACAGTCAAGGAAAGAGGGTTGTGTACAAATACAACATGTTTCCTATTTCTAGCCTTATTCATGCTTTTCTAATGTTACTTTGCAAAAATTCTTTTATAAGATTTGTTCAAGTCATTTAAGAAATGTTTGATATTGATCTTTATTTCTGAGCAGTAATCCTGTTATGGCCATAAACAGGGCTTTTTGTGAGCTTGTGTTAAAACTTGACAATTAAATATAATTTTTCAAACCTTGTGTTTTTTTTTCAGAATGGATTCTAAAGGAATTTCTGCTGAGATTTCATATCCCAACATATTTTTTATTCTAGACAATTTTGAAGAGGTACATCTCTTTTTAACCTGTCCTTCAAAATAATATCTAGTATACTATTAGTGAGAACTAAAGTTTGATAGCATTAGAGCAAGTTTTAATTTATATTTTGGAGACCATCATTGGCATTGATTTCTAGGATCAAACAATCAGTCCTTATACCAAACCATTGTTGGTTCTTGTCTTGGGTATTCCAGATATGGTGGTTTCCTTTCCTGTCATAATTGAAACAATGCTTTGTAACTTTTAGTCCCTTGTTAATGGTGCTACTGTTGACCTTTATTTTTAACAGACCTTCAGAGACTTTTCACTACAAGAAAATGAGATGGTTTGTGTGGAGTTAGTTGCCAAAGATAAGGTATTTAATCAGTCATATAACGATACATTTTTTATTGGCACCCACCTACAGACTCAATATGTGTTGATACATTTGTTGTGTTTGTGCATCTCGCTGTCCCCAGTAATGTGCTTCTGTCCTGTCACATGTTGTGTTATTAAATAATTTAGAGCAGGAAAATTCACGAAATTGTTACTTCTATCTTATAGACGGAATCTGTGGAAGGAGTTATTTTCTTGGGATCCATAAGATACGAGTCACTTAAAAAGGTTTATGATGGACGAGTAAGTTGGATGATGTACAATTTTTCAAGTTCAGAGTTCCATGATAAAAAAATTGTAACTGTTCATTTCAAAATTTAGTATTTTTTAAAATAAAATTTAGTATAATATCTTGCATTGTCTAGCATTGACTTCAGTATGACTAAGTGTCAGTAATGCAATATTTACCCCAGTCCTCCATGTAGATGAAAAGATATATCAAAAATCAATAGGCTCACACCAGTTCATTAGCATATTTGATAATGTAAATGTTTCTTTGCTTTTGTCTTGTATGTATGATAATATTTGTCTGTTTTCCCATTTTTTAGGCTAGTGTAGCCAGTAAAGTTGCTCGTAAAGTATCAATGGGTTGGTGGAGAGGACCAGCTAATGTTGAATTCATCAAAATGAAAGGTCCGGCTGGTAAAGGTCATGCCGAGATGGCAATCACGCAACATAGGGGACTGGAGGAAAGAAGCAGTTTAGAAGACTCTGAAAACAGTGATTGGTAGGATTGTTTTTTTGTGGGGGAAGGGGGTGGGGAACTCTCATATAAAACGGACAACCCAGGTGCTCAGCATACCTTCTATGGGTTAAAAAGCCATTTTGTTACCTCTTAGGGTGTACAGCCTTAAAAGGTCCACAGCGGTAGCTTTTGCGGTACCTTTTAGGGTATTGGGTGGGAAAAATATTTTACAGGAGATGATTCATTATTCTTCTTAGAATTGGCACATGTACCTCTGGGGGGTGAAGAATTTTCAAGCCACGCCCACAAAACTGTACCTTGGTACCCCTTAGGGGTTCTTTTCAAAATTTCTGATAAGCACCCCCGTCATTTTTATATGGGAGCCCCCACTGGTGTTTTTATTACATAGAATTTGCATCAGTTCTGCAGTAATACACATCCTAAACATCACTCTTCATGTTGGAATTGATGCTTGTTTTATCCAGGAGAACATGTTCTGACTGTGGAGAAAAAACGTCTTCTTCCTTGACCAATCGTCAAGTGCCTATTCAGGATGAGAAGTGCTCTTGTGGTGTGCAGTCCAAATATGGTGAATATCCCAAATGGACTGCAGGACTTGATGGCTCAAACTACAGTGAAACCAGCTCAGACAAAAAGAAAAAAGGTTATTAAATAATTTATTAATAAATAGCACTGGCTTTTAGTTTACCCCCAGAATCACTGGTATTCACTCTCGTGCCAGTTTTAAATTAAGCTGTCTACTTTTAGAAGTCCCCAAGTTAGTACTTTGTAAAATTGATCTTTGCTTGAAACCATGCTCCTTAGAACATTAAATTTTTGCTCTTGATCTTATGGTGTATAACATTGTACAAATATTAATCCAATTAGAACAATATATAGTTTTAGTTGTCAATTGATGCACAAAACAATCATAAAATAATGTTAAATATTTAGTGAATCACATGAAAAGCTATGTAGTACGTATTAAATTCAATTTGTTCTCTAAATTAGGTTTGTTATCACCCTCACAGCACTGGATGAAATTCAGGTACATTCTAAAACTAAGCAAATCAAAACCTCATTAAAATTGTTTTGATATGAATTACATATACCCAGAATGACATGTTCTTGAATATTAGTGAATGGCTGACAGTTGCACAGTCAATCAAATGTGCAGATTAATTTAATAAGAGATTGTTAGACTTAGAGCCACCAGAGATATGTCAGTACGGGAAACTGGCATCCTGACTTCACTTTCTGGAGTTGTCAATGTGAGCAACAGTCATAATAACTTAAAAAAGAAATTTGGTGAAGGCATACATGCACATTGCAGACAGATGTTCTCTTAATTTTTATCTTCTGACAGGTCGAGTTCTGTGTATTTTAGTCTCTATCTCATTTAATATTATTTGATTGTTTACAAGTGTTATATATATCATTGATTTACTAAATTCTTGTCATCTCCAGAAAGAAAAATCTAAGTCCACTTGCCCTCTCAGCGTACCTAACATATGTGACTTTACCTTGGAATAAAATTATGAAAGGTGAGTTCACATTTCACGGAAGGATTTCAAAAGGTTAGCTACATGTGTGTGCCTTGTGTTGATTTGCTGTCTGTCTGTCTGTCTTTCTGTCTGTCATCTGTTTGTCTGAAGTAATACCCTGCGCATTACCTGTTACCTGACTGCCAAGTGCACAATAAGGCAGGCCTCCACAGTGTTATTAGCTTTTCAGGAATAAATGTTCTGTGTCGTATTTTAACATTGTTTCTTATTATTTACCTTTGCTGCAGATATCTTGGAAGTGAGACAACCTTCTATTTTAACATAGCATTAAATAATTCCTAGATTCATACAGTTCATATACAAGTAGCAAAATTTTATTTATCTGTTATCAGTTCCATGATAAATACACTTACCTTTTATAATTTTTAAAGTGCTTGGTGCATTTTCATTCTCAAACGGCCAAATAATTACTTTGGAAGATTTATTTTGAAAGTGATTTCATGAAAATGTGATTTTTATATGAAATACATTATGTGGTAGTTTGGTGCAAATCGGTAAGGTAATAGGGTAGGTTAATAAATGGTAATCTTTGAATATATTCACTTAGCACACAGTAATTTTTATATAGAAGACAGAAGTATAAAAATGCATGGGTGCCAATTCAAACCAATCTTAAGTATCTAGGGTAACATATCCAGTAGTAACTGACGGATATGTTGATTTTTTAAAGTCAGGGAATGTTTAAATTTGAGCCATCAGCTACTGTATGACTTGTACATACAGGTAATCCAAGTTTGGAGTGAGCAGTGCAGAACTTTTGTGAACCTCAAAATTTGTGGTCAAGACAACTGCTGCACAGGGGTCTAAGTAGTCACTTGCTTAATGTTGAAACTGAGGGAAAAGCATTTGGTTTGCTCAAATTTGAGGCTATTACAATTTTTTAACCTACTAGACTTCAACATAGCAGTAGAAGTATGCAATGCATACAACAGGCTATTTGCAACATTTGACACATTGTGGGGTTTTGGGTATTAATCCTTATAAGTTAAAGGGAAGTGACACAAATTACTTTTTATTGCAATACTAAGGATTGTTTCAACTGTAATGCTTTGACTTAAGAATGAGAATGTTTGGTTAAATGTTGACTGCATTGTCAGGTTACCATATTGGCATATTCTATATTTTGAACTACAGTATTGTACATAATATAATTGTATTATTATCAGAAGAAATCATTATTTTTGATATGGACTGTAACTACCACAACAAACATCAGCAGAGTGTCAATGGTTTATTTACCACTATTTATTATTCACATAGAATATAAAATGCCGCCAACATATATTTAGAGAATTACTTGCATAGCAGAACAATTTAACATGGTAGAGTTTTTGAAAACATTACTGAAACAATACTCAATTTTGAGGTTTTTTTGGAAATTAGATTTGAGAAATTAAAACTTTTCTGATATTGGATTCACTTAAACTGAAATGTTCACTTATTCAAATTTGCTTCTTGGTCTCATTCAATTCATCAAGGTAGAACTATGAAAATTATAATCCTAAAGTTGTTACTATCTGATCTTAATATAGGTTTTTTAAATTTAAGTTTTCTAATTACCTTTACAATCAAATTTCCAAATACAGTGGAACCCTGTCAATATAGCTAGATTGTTGTGGCGCGATGGTGACCAGATTAACAGGGTTGCTGTATTATAGGGGTTCTTTAAATAAGAAAAATAACTGAGCTTTTGTTTGGACCAGAATAAAGTGACTGTAATAATGAGGTGGCCCAATAAACAGGGTGGCTGTAAGGAAGGTTCCATTGTACTTCAAATTTCATCAAAACACTTATGGTCAAGTTCAGAAAGACTTATCAGCATTTTTGATATGGGAGAATTTGATTTGTTTTTCTCTTTAACCCACAGTGATGATTTCTTTCATTTCTGTTCCAAAAAAAGTGCGATAAAATACTGGGAAGCCTAAACTGCCAATAGGATCTTCTACTCTTGCCCAGTCCAGGCTAGTGGGTGAATTGTCATCTTCCTGGTTGATACTGAAACCCAATAAATTAATCAAAGTACTCATTCTCATTTTGCTACATTAGAATTGTGATCATTTCCAAAATCAGTTTGAATAACAAAAGTGATTGATATCATATTTCTCCTTTCAATGTCAATACATTAGCCAAAAGTCAAGTAATGAGAATTAAGATATTATTAAATGGTACCGGTATATTGTATTGATAATGAACTAACGTTTAAAAAATGTATGACTTATCACTCTGGGACTTATTATTAGAACATACTGTGAAGGAACTGAAATTCTTCAAATTCCAATTATTCTCAGTCAATCAGAATTTGGATTTACAGTGTCGAAGTTGATCAAAGATCTTACTAGCGCATGGTTTGGGTACTCAGGTTGAAATCACAATATACCAAGAATTTTATGATTGGAATTTAGAAATATAACAACAATGGAATCCAAATAAAGAAACGCATTGATTCAGTTGTTTCCTTGTTTATTGTGATCTGATAGTTATATTTGTCAAGATTTAACAAATTGATGACAGTTTTTCATGCGTCTGTCCTGTTACTGATCATGAATTTCGTCATGACATTTTCAAAGTAGCTGTGGATCCATGAGGCGATAGATCACCTCATGGATCTGCAGACTTCTTTGACAATGTTACGACAAAATTCATTGTCAATAACAGGACAGATGCATGAAAAACTGACGTCAATTTGTTTTTTATGATAACAGTGTCAGCTCTCACTCCATGATGCATTGCATAAATTATAAATTCATGTGTCTGCCCGCATATTGACAATGAAAATTAGCCAATGAGTGCACAAGAATTTCTGCAGCTATTGTAAAAAATGTGATTGACACTTCAAACCTTCTGTTTTTCGTTTTGTATGCAGTCCATGAAATAAAGGGGTCTGTTTATACAATCAAGGGTATATCGGCAGGCAACTTTTGAAATTTTTAAATCAACTTCGTCTTGAGGCCTGGAGGATTCAAACAAAGGAAATATTAAATGAGCATGTTTATTATTTTTTTATTTGTGTCCTCTGGGCCTCACCAACAAACTGAATTTTATATACCAAAAGTAGCCTATTCGGCAACCCCTACGGTGGTAAGAGGGTGTATTCTAACCAAACTTAATGCCAAAAAATGGGTTTGTTTTGAGCATTGTACAAGAGGCCAAAACAAACCAAGCTGCTTCTGCAGGTTAGCATCCTTTGACTTCAAAACACTTTGGCTTTAAATGAAATTATGACCACAGATAGATTCAGACCAAACTTGAATTTATTTACAAACATGCCAACTTAATAGAATTGAGTACACCAACTGGACTGATTTTTTGCTGATGAAATTGAGATTAGAAACTAAAGTATTTTTATTCACCTAGCACATCTTGAAATGTTCTCAACTTAAGCAGTTAGTAATAATTCATCAACTTAAAACAGAGGAAACCATGACTGTGTTAGATGGATTGGATCATCCAATCTTCAGTAGCACAGCTTAATTTTCTCTCCCTGTTTTTCTCTGTTTTCTCATTATTGTATTTAGTTGTTGTTTTGATTAAGAAGATACATCAAGCACTTAACTCTTAAGACCATTTTAACATATTTCCAAACATGTCCAAGTTGGTAAAATATACTCCACTGTGCATTATATGTTTAGGAATAAGGTCTCTTGAGTTTGATAAACTGCATCTCAAACATTTCGAAGAATTGTGTTCACTAGCAATGATAGTTATAGTGTTGTAAGCTCAATGCCACATCCCAGTCGTCAAAGTTTTTTTTCTGTGTCCATGTTATGCACATGAGGCTAGTAAGAGCTTTCAGTGAAATTTTCAGAACCGGGCAGCTTCAAGTTAACAAGTTTTCTTAGTAGAGACATTGTCTTGATTGTATTGTACAATAATTTATAACTCCTGTCCATGGCATTTGTTTTCCATGACTGTTAAGTTAATGCTTGTCTCACCAGGAGAGATTCAAACGCTTTCTTCCCAAATTTTTTTCTCTCAGTCTGCTAAATTATTTTTAACAACAGTATTGACAAACAGATCAGAAAAGATAATTACATGCCACTTTGTTTGCCCCACTCAGACCTGAAAGGAAAAATTATAATACAGACAAAATTAGCAAAATAATGAGTACTGTTTTGTGACTGTTGCGTTCTTGAAGTTTGTTTTCTTGTATCCACAAATAACTTGTTCTATTCACTTTGAAAAGAGCTTAAATTTAATCATTTCAAAATGCATTTAGCAAGGTACAGTACTGATTAGAAATAAAAACAGCAAAATGGTTCTCATTTTTAACAACACATATTATGGTTTCATTCATACTTAAAAGTAAGTTCCACATCCATGCACAACATGATAAAAAGTCCATCATGAAAGTATTACTAAAGAGCTTTCAGGTAAATGGATAGAATAATTAAGGTGTCAGAACCGTATTATTAACATTGAATTTGACTCTGGAAGTGAAAGGGATGAAACATTACACAAACAAGACCCCACCTTTTGACTGTGTATAGTCTTTCTGAAAGCTTCTTATGTAGAGAGGACAGTTCTGAAATGCTTAGTGTTGATTCTACCAACTCGCATACCTGAAAAATTAAAGTACCATACAGGCCTAATTATAGGGCTGGCATATAAATCTTAATTAGTTGATTTACTCTTACCATGCAAGCTATTCATTAAAAACCTATTAAATTTAACAGGCTTGCAACAGTAAATTGCTGAGGCCTGCAATCTGAGCAAAATGCTACCAAGGATTAAATCTAAGTTAGAGTAGCAGCCCAGCCAGAGAAGCACAAGCAACAAATATGGAACCCAGAGTAAAGCCCTAACTTGTGCTTGCTGTACACAAGACTATGAGTAGTCCCTCTTTTGCTTAGTCAGTCGTGTGTGATGCAAAAAAAAAAAAAACATAAAAACATAAAAAACACAAAAAAATGGCTGGGCAAAATCCTGAAGGTGAGAAGTGTTTTGCCCCCAGGATTTCACTCAGCCATTTTTTTCTTCATGATTTATTTATGGTAGATCACTCAACAGACTAAGCAAAAGAGGGACAACTCATAGTGTAGTTGGTCACCCATATTCTCCAACCCTTGAATCAAGAGAAACTACAATTAAAACCACTCTACATTCATGTTGTCAAAGATTTCTGCCCAGACAAAACAAAAAAAGCTGACTTGTTACTCACCAGTGTGTTGTAGACTGTTATTCTGCTGGCATAATGAACTATCTTCTGAAGAAGAGTTTCATGAGGTGCTAACATGCTTGAAACACACTTAGGAGCCTGTAAAAGAACGGATCAGATACATGCACAAAAATAGACCAAAAGGTAAAGTCTGCATACAAGCCAAGTGGCCCATCAAGCCGAAGCGTATCCCAGTATCTGTAGCATGAAGCAACTAGGAGTATTTCCTGGGGTATGCAATCGAAGGAAATCGATGATCAAAAAACCAATCGATCAATCGATATCAATCGATAAAATTAGTTAATTGGTATCGATTGGTATCGGTCAATCGATCATCAATCGCTAACCACACAAAAACCATTCATCGATTGCATCGATTGGCACAGCAACCTCGAACCTGTCCGATCATCCACCATTTTTAGGAAGCCCAGGGGACGAAATTGTTAAAATAATTCCGACCCAGTCTTCTCAACGCAAAGAATATACCCCGTTGCACGTGTACTTCATTACCCACTTGCTTGTCATTGCCTTTCCGTGTCATTATATATGTCTACGCGAGAAGTCCGGGAAGAGGCTTTACTGAATATAAGGTGCATCGCAAAAGGCTATCATCTTTGCCATTTTGAGATGAACGTCCGTGAAGTATTTACTGTTGACAAGAAGAGGGGAGAACGTGGAGACGCGTTTAAAGTTGTTAACCAAGCAAGAACAGGAACAAACTTTTGAGTTGTCAAAAGAAGATGAGTACCTGTAGATGGGGTGTTGAAGAGAAAGAAGAGAGTCTTGTTCTCCTGTTAAGGTTCAAAGGATTAAACTGAAATCTGTTGACAATTACTGCGTATAAAGAGGGGGTATTTATGCACCGATTCCTTCAATGTGCAACCAATCGATACCAATCGATATCAATTTATCTATCGATTGTTATTGAAAATCGATACCAATCGATAACCACACGAATCTTTGCCATCGATTGGTCATCGATTATCAATATCAATCGATTAATCGATATCGATTGGTATTGACTGATATCAATTGTCATCGATTATTGATTTCATCGATTGGATACCCTGGGGTATTTCTACTCCCTCCTGGATGGATGCTAGTCCATTACAGGATTACCTCCAGCATTAAATTGGCCAATACCCATTTGTGCACCTGGGTAGAGAGAGGCACTGTGAGAGAAAAAGTGTCTTGCCCAAGAACACGACACAATGTCCCTGGCTGGCCAGGGCTCGAACCCGGACCACTGGATCCAGGGACAAGCTCACTGTGAGGCCACTTTGCCTCCCACAAAAAATTGACCAAGGTCTTCTTATAATCAATTCCAACATAACAAGCAGTTACCTACCTTAGCAGATTCTGAAATAATATCTTTCAAAAAGCTAGTTGCCACAGTAAAGTACTGGTGGTGAATGTCAGCAATATCAACTTTGCAGTTTCCATTGTGCTGATCTCTTATTGTGTCTTTGGATGAACAAGCTATTGCATCTGTTGATTCTCTTCTGTTAGCTTTTGAAAACATAAAAATCCACATGTTTATAGTCAATAAAATGCAATCAAGATTATTACTGTCTTGTAATTCACCCTCAGTTAAAAAGCCAGGGGAAAATATCTAGTATCTTAAAGACCTGTCAATTGGACCAAGTCACTTTCTGGGAAGAGTTGATCTCTAACTTGAAAAAAAGATCCTTCCCCCTGGTTACCCATGGATTTTGATAACCATCAACTGGTTAACACAGTTAGTATAAGTAAGGACCCTGCAGTTTGCAGGGTGTTAGGTTGGAGAATTTTATTTCAGGACAGACCATCCCTAAGGGAGATAGTGTGGCATTTGCTATGACATGACCACAATTCGCAAATGGTTACACCTTCAGATGGTTTAAATGACCGTGTAGAATGGCAGTCCTGTCAGTAATCTGGGAATACAAATGAGCCTGGCAGATCTCCAGCAGTACCAGCCATAAAGTCAGCTTAACACAGTCTTCAAAGGTATAGTGTTCAATTGGTACGTGTACCACCATGAAAATTAATGACATTACAACAAGGTATTCACAGAGTGACCAGTCAACTCTTTACTACTTACCTTCTGCTTCATCAGCTAGTTCATCCTCTGGCTTATCCTGGTTACAAGATTTTTGTAATTCTTCTCTTAGCTCAACATTTTCTTCGTTTTGAACACAATTTGTACTTGTCGAAGGTTCAGCACCCAACGAAACAGATTTGTTTGCATAGTTGTCAGTGTCATTTTTAAGACTGCTAAATGTATCTTCATTGCTAATACTTCTTTCAAACTTGTGTTCGTCACCTTCAGTGAAGGAGAGTCTGTTAATGCTATTTTTACTTCTTTTGCGATGAATCTTGCATGAATATCCTAGAAGACCCAAGAGGACCTTCATAATTCTTGGATCTGCAGAAAAAAAAGAATGCACCACATTTACAAGAATCCTCCTCAAGTGACTACTACAGTATCTATAACACTCTTCACAATTAACCATCAAGACTTCAAGACTTTGCCCAGTCATAGGCCTGCAATGCGTGCAAATAATTGCCATGTAGACTCCTACACAAATTACACCTTCTACACATGCATGCTTACAATGATGCTTAATTACGCAAATAAGAAGTAAAAAAAAGTTTGGAAGCAGCTTGTCTCAAGTGAAAGTCGTGAACCACTGGAAAACATACAGTCATATAACTATAACACCTATAAAACTTTAGTGTTACTATTTCATATAGTGTGATCGTTCGGGTGATTGTTGTTCTGAAAAGAACTGTTGCTGGCGACTGATGTTTCGACAACCTGAGCAGAAGTTAACTTCTGCTCAGGTTGTCGAAATGTCAGTCACCAACAACAGTTCTTTTCAGAGTTACCCTCACCCAGACAATCACACTACACAAACTACTAATACTCCTGGGTTCAAACCATTTAATATGAAACCTTACTATATAAGATTACATTCAGAACCAACCCTTTTCCATGGCCGTCAGCACAGTAATGGGATCTGACACAAGAATTACATTCATTACTGAGAATGATTCAGTAAGTGACACTTCATGGCCGACAATTATCCCTCCTTCATCATGTCCACACTCGGCAATAAAATGACACAGCAGTGGGACAACAGATACACAATTCACTGAAAAGGAAAAAGGAAAAATCATTAACCTTAAATAAAACAGTGGAATGGGTCACTGAATATATACATGTACAGCCCAGGTACTTCATAACACTCCCAGTGTAAGCTTCATTTGCTCAACTGTATTTGGCTTCTTGTTGCCAGGACAGTTAAAGAGTAAGTTTACAAGTACATCAAATGCTGGAGGACCAAAGGGTCATATTGATGAAATAACTTGCATATGATCCCATCTATGGGATAGGTAGCAATACCCTTGGTCATTTCATCCTATGAATCCAGGGAAATTGCTGGCTAAAAGATCGAGGTCAGATTAGCTTTCCTCAATTTAAAGGAAAATATTTTCACAGTCTTTCTGTTGTTATTTACTCACCTAATCCTCTGACACCTTGTTCAACAGTGGATACCATTTGTAGAATATGAAGAAGAGTTTCAACAATGTGCAGTTGTTCAGATCTTGAAGATAGAAACAATGCACACCTTTTGTAATAATGTTTTCAAATATTGCAATTTTTTTCTGTTTACTGGTGAGTAATTACATGACATTGCATCGTGAAAGATTCTTTCTGACAGCTGGGAGAGGGTTATTAGGCAAGGATGCGCATTCAGTATGGTACGCTATCCAACAACACAGAGAAAAGGAAAATTTACCGCACATGCATTTGTTTCATAGCTTCACAAACGGCAGTAACCAAAGGCAAGTCAGCCCAAGTCCTTAACATCTCATCACTTGAATCAAGCACTTTATCGACCACCTGTGAACAGTTGGTTAGGAGGTCCACTGCAAAGTAACAAGACAGAATGATCAACATACGAGCTCTCCTTAGAGTTTTTTGCCATACATTTTCTATAATTACATGTAAGAAACAGTCAGTCTGACTCAGTACTTTTTCCGTGTTTACATAGCCTCATCTAAAGATGACAAAGGTTGGGAGAATTTGAGACAATTATTCAAACCTAAGATGCAGAGAAGGGTTTGCATAACTTTCGAGAATTCTCCCAACCTCCCGAGTGCACATTTAGATGAGGCTATGTAAACACGGAAAAAAACCCTCTATTGATTCTATAAAATATTTCTCAAAAACATACTCGTGAATCTAAAATGTAACAACCATTTTACGTACTCTCATCTAAAAACTGCAGCTCCCAATCAATGAGAGTGCATGTAGTATCTCAGTTATTTTATAACAATGACTAGAAGCCAGTGAAACACTATATGTTAAATGTTTCATCCTTGACTGATGAATACAGTCTAAACCTAACAACTATCAACACAGCTGCTAAGCATTGAACTTGTGTCTGGCTGAGAGATGTAAACCTCTTTAAACATTTCATGTATCTTACCATTCAGAGAGTTCTCCAAAATGTAGATGAAGTTCTTGAAGACCAATTCTGTCTCTAATACTGTCATCCACTGTGGTTCCACTTCGTCATTACTTAAACACACATGAATCAATCTAATGAGAAAGAAAAAAAACAAAAAAAATTCAAAACAGTAGACTTCAGATAATATGCAACAAGGTCAAACACTTCCTATTTGAACTGTCTACTTCACATGTAGTTTTTACTGGTGAAGTTCATGTTTTTTTGGTTTGATAACCTATTTATTACCAATAGAGGACAATCCCAAAGACGAAACAAAAAAAGACTCAAATGTCAAAATTATTATATAACATTGAATTCTATGTAAAGAAGAAGGTATTTGAGTTTTACCTTGTTACCTCCACAAGAACTGGTGCATCTGGTTCATCAAGCAACACAGTCACAATATCACTGAATAAAAGAAAAATGGAATTAAACACAGCTTGCTTGATTAAAAGGCAACCTTTTTGTGCATAAGTTAAGACTAGTCAGTTGATCAGTCACTACAATTTGTAATTACATAGTACCAGTCATTGTCACCAACAGATCAATAGACGGATGCACAAAATTAAATTCCTTTTCCAGAAAATAATACTTACAGGAGATCTTTATTTCTCATCATTTTGACACACACATCATGACTGCAGGCCATATTTGCCAGAATGCCAACACATATTTCCTGTCAGTTACAAAGAAGATAAAAAACTTACTCTGATTTTGTGATCCCAAAGGAGAGTAAGAAAAATTAGAAAGACTTGGAGACAGACATTATCTGGCCAGTTTTTCCTCGACATTTACATCAGCACTCATTTATTGTTACATTTGGGTAAAGAGAGGCATAACGTAAAATTATATTACAGACCGATTCTTCTCAGTAGGAAATAAATTAAGCTGTACACTCACTGTGACTCTTGAATTCTGTGACTTTAATACAGCATCTAGAAGAACTTCAGTTGTTTCCATTTCTTCCAAAAATGCAGCGACATCCTATAGTTGAATGTAACGTATTTTACTACACGCAACATTACAGGGCAAACAACATTCCACATTAACGTAACAGACCGTAAAGGTACAAGATTTCAACCCTTAATTCCCAATTTAATGCTAGAACTTAATTTATAAATATTATTATATACATATACTGTAAAGTACTCAAAATAAATCATCAATTTCTCTACACTATCAGTCATAGGGATGGCAAGACTCACTCTCTTTTGTGGCACCAATCTCAGAATCTCAATTTGTTCCATAAGCCTTGAGTGCACTCAGAAATTCTCAAACTCCCCCTGCCCCATTATCCCCCCCCCCAACTTCTTTTCTCTTCCCAAGCCCCTGGGGGATGAGGACAAGAAGATGTCTGACATTTCAGACCAATGACCTTCTTTGTGATCAGGGTAGATATTTACCAGGTACTAATTGTTCGAAAGGTGGATAACTCAATCCACCAGATAAATCACTATCCAGTGGATAGCGTTACCCACGTTTTGCACAACCTGGGCCAGAATGGCACATGTAGAAATAATTATTTTCAAATATGCATAATTATAGGTCTAAAACCAAAAAACTCATAAGGGAAAAATAGTTTTATGTTTCCAGTTTACAAAATAACTTCTCCACCTTACCCTACCCCGAAAGGGTTGTCACAGGTCACGCATTCTCAAACACGTATACAAACAGCGCAGCTTTCAGTCATTTTGCGATGAGACCTCTAAAACTCTTAACTTCTTCTTTCGGTCTCTTACCGCGTTCATAGACATGTCCCAAAGTTCACACAGCTCCCTTTCAAAAGCATCGCTCAACTCGTGCGAATTTTCTTCCTCGCGCGGTTCAGCGTGTTCGCCGTTTTCGCCAACTTCGGAATCCTCCGTGTTCTGAAGGGACTGCACCAACTTCATTAGAGTTCCTAGGACCCATTTCTTGCTAAAAACTGTTTCACCAATATTGTCGTACTGTATTAACTCGATTTCTTCCGCAGATAATCGAGGAGGGGAAGGGTTTCTGTCTGCCATCTTTGAATCTCTTCGCTCTTCGCGCAACGATCGCGGCCTCTGTCCCTGTGTTGTTCGGAAAGTTGTTCGCAAATCTTCGGAAAACGTTCGGCTGTTCGTTCGGCTACGCCAAATTAAAGTCGTGTCCAGTCTCTTGAGGAAAGAACAACAGAAGGAGCAAAAATGGCGGACAATGTTCCCGAAAGTAGTGGTTCGTTGAAACGAAAACTTGAGGAAGGTGAGACTCAGAAAACAAAAGATGAAGACATGGCCTCGCCACCAGCTAAAATTCGAGCTACAGATGATAAAACAAGCGAAGCAGGTCCCGCCAAACCAAATGCTCCTGATGTGGAACAGAGCGCTGGATCATCAAATCAAACCAGTGGGGATAGTAACGGTGAAACGTACGGAGAAAGAGAGAAAATGCAGTGAGTATATGTCATAAGACACGTCTAAATTGCTTGGATATAAAGCTTGGTGTTTAATTATGTCCTGTTGATCTTGGCGTGACGTCGCTGGTGTCATACAGCGCCAAGTGTTAACAAAACAAACGACGCTATCCACAAGAGCTCGAGAGTGATTTCTGTTAAGTAGCTTTATTCATGCTTTAAACAACTGAGTCCAGTTGTCTACAGTAACACTATCTACACCAGATTCTTGGTTTGTACAGCAAGAGAAAGTTATTTTGGTAGTGTTGCAGAGGTATATGAGCCCGGGTATATGAGGGAGGGGATGCAAGGTGAGTATTCTTTATATATGCCTAGGACTGGAACAGGCCTACAGTCAAGTGCAGTTCATGTTCTACATTGCACTTGTGATTTGTTTTGTTTAGATTTTGTTGGTGTGTAGATCTATACTCCTACTTGCTCGACTTCATTCTGAGAGGAGAGGGGTCGGTAAAGGCTGATTGGAGGGAATAGGAGGAATGTGGTGCAACCATTATCGCTTGTGGTCACCCGTCTTACCCACCCCCGCAGAATTTCAAAAGACTTTCCTTGGGATGCTTATGGAAATTTCCTAGCACTGTACATTTTTACTTTTCAGTGGGTTGATAATTCTTTCTCTTTGGCAGATTGCTTGTGTCTTCTTTCTCAGAGGAGCAACTGAACCGCTATGAAATGTACAGAAGGGCAGCTTTTCCCAAGGCAGCCATTAAACGGGTAAAATAAGAATTAAGGAATAAATAATGGTTTCCTGTTTTATACCTACAACATCAAGAACTCATTATTAGCATTGTTTTTAGATTATGATGTAGAATGTAGATTACTTTTTTTGTAAAAAAAAGAGTCAGTTAAAATAATCTGTAAAAGAGACTTGGTGGGATAATTTTTGAAATGCTGTCTCTGTAATGCAGTATCTTAACATTTTAGTTTGATTTAATTAATTTTGACTCTTGTTATTTTTCTTATTTGGCTTCAAAGTTCATGCTGACTGTCGACCGCCCTCATTTGCAGAATAGATTGAGCACAAAAAATGGCTTCAGAAACAATGTTATTTTTTCCAACTATGATTGATTTAATTTTGTAAACCACCTATGAAACAGCTTGGCACAGATTCCATCAGCAAAAGTTCATGGCAACACACGCACAGTGCAAACAAATGCACTTGTTGATTTATGCATTTCCTTGATTCTCATTATTTCACTTGCAACCTGTTTGTTTTCATATATCACTAAATTCAGGACTAATAGATTGCTTTAACAGGTTCATTTAAGTGATCGATTTTGACATCAAAGAAACATTCTGAGCAAACTTCTGTATTTACTTACAGCTAATGCAGAGTGTAACAGGAGGGTCATCAATTCCTCCAAATGTTGTCATAGCCATGGCAGGAATAGCCAAGGTCTTTGTGGGAGAAGTTGTAGAGGAAGGTATGTTTCTTACTTGACTCTGCGTTACTTTTACAGGGTGATCACAATTCAATCTTTTCTGGTAAGGTTAATGAAAGCTCTAATACTCGGCTTCTAGAACTCGTGTCCAGTGTGCGAAACATTGAGCCATGAGGCATGAAGCCACTAGGAATATTTCTATCCCCCCTGGATGGAATGCAAGTCCATCACAGGTTTACCCCTGGCATTAAAATTTATACACCTGGTTGTTGAGAGGCACTGTGAGAGTAAAGTGTCTTTCCCTAGAACACAATGTCCCTGGCCAGTGCTCAAACCCAGACTGTTCACTGTAACCATCAGGTGTCCGTGCCACCACGACAGAAGAAGTAATCCTGGTCAACAAGTCACTGCAATTGGAACTTCATATCTGATGCAGACTTTTGACTTGTTTCCTGTAGTCCTGGTTATTAAGTGCTCATTGTTTTTGATACTCAGCTTGTGATACTATGGAGCAATGTAAAGAGAAGGGGCCCATACAGCCAAAACATCTGAGAGAAGCTGTCAGAAGGCTAAAACGAAAGGGTCTTGTTCCAAATACAAGATATCAGAAACGGCTATTTCACAGGTAAAGTTTCAATGCATTCATCAAATAAAAGATTGTTATACTGGGGGTTTTGATTTGCAGTGAGAAAAGTGTAGCTTGGCTTCATTTTCCACCGTAGTCGTCGAGTCTGAGAAATTCATGGTAGTGAAAAAGTTTCCGGGTCTTAGTTCTTGCGATTATAATCAACTCAGACATGATGATAGATGCGAATGCAGCCATAACACTACTACTGCTGTTGGACATCTATTACCATATAATCAACTTAACAAATAGATTCCATGTTGCCGTGCATCTGTTCAGTAGTAGATCACAGATGATGCCAAAATGTGGTAAGAACAAAAAAGTGGCATACAAGCTGTTAGGCGAATGTGTCACTGATGTTCTTACCACATTTTGACCTCTCATGGCTGTGGTCTATTATTGAACAGACGCATGGCAACATGGAGTCAATCTTTTTTATATAATAAAGAAACAAAAAAGTGATGACCTCATCTAAACGTCTCTCCACCAATAGATCATAAGTGAGAACCAATCAAAATGCAAGAATAATTTGACTTATTGTGTAATCCTTGTCAGGCTACAAGGAACCCATCGCCGGTTTTTCTAAGTCAGTTGAGGGTGACGCTAAAGAAAGCGCGAGAGGACAAATGACCGCACACACAAGGGTGAGAACGCCCAAGGAAAGTCTCTGGTTTTATCAACAGTTTCTGTTTTTCGCCCTCACTTGCGCACTAGCAGCTAAATTGCACAGCACTTAAGTGCACTCCTGTTAGCCTAAATACCCCGTTAGCCCTTAGTTTACTTAAACAGCAGTACGATTTGCCTGAATAGCACCCCGGTTGGCCTGGATATCGTTCTGGTTACCCTCAGTAGCGCTAAAGCTACATGTACTTGCCCTCGCGCGGCCTTTTTTCATTTCGCGCGGTCTTTCGCGTTACACGCGATGGCCTAACAAAACCAGGCGCCACTAATAGTCTGCATGTAGTTTAAGTGCTCTCTACTGTATAGAGAAAGGTGACACTGTATAAACGAGACGGTGAATGGAGAAATGGTCTTTCCTTTCACTTTTTTCTAAGCTGGCATGTTTCTAATTCTTTTGTAGATGAACTTTAGTACAACTCTGGATCAGGAGCGTTAAAAACCAACAGCCAGGGAATGCGAGAAGTTCTTCACGTGTGAAACTCTGTACTGGAACAGTTGTACAGACTGAAATAAGTCTGAGTGGTCAACGAACTTAACTTGGATTAGTCAGCTGGAAGAATTGGAGAGTTAATCAATGACAACCATGAAAACAAACGTTTAAAAAACGGTGGTTATGTTGTAAAGCAGGAGGCAACAAGATTCGAGGACTGGGATACCAGAATCCCCGTAGCCATGTCTAAGGACTTGTATTTAGTCGTCATTATCAGCTTGTAAAAAAAGTTGTTTGGTAACCGAATGAAAATATAAAACATTAAAAGTTAGTGATAGGAAAAAAATGAATAATCATATGCTCGAGTTAATTTACTCGTGGTGAAGCTCAGTAGAGCCAGTGAATTACAAGCCACATCAGCCTTGGCTGGGTTTCATGCGGCTGCTCTATCCTGGTCAAATTGGAATTTGGAGATGTTGACTTTTGTGGAGGGACGAAAACCGGAGAGCCCGGAGAAAAACCGGCCTTCAAGCAAGGCGAGAACCAACAACAAACTCAACCCGCATATGGCACCGGGCCGGAATCGAACCCGATCACATTGGTGGGAGCCAGCGCTTTAACCACTGCGCCAACCCTGCTCCTTCACGGGTCCTTCACGGGTCCTTCACG
>Ga0126338_10000629_pt1 | contig 20031 bp, 16 predicted proteins | sample OrbCmetagenome_2_FD_92529 | JGI IMG/M metagenome (GOLD analysis project Ga0126338, IMG submission 92529) | Coral microbial communities from Petempiche,Puerto Morelos, Mexico - Orbicella C C metagenome | ecosystem: Host-associated > Invertebrates > Cnidaria > Coral | place: Petempiche,Puerto... | reverse complement strand
TCTCTTTTCTCAGTAAATTTACATGTAGGAAAGATGAAGCTCAAACTTGGTGAAGGTAAATGGGGAATGGAAATAATAAGAACTCATGATAATAAATACTCCAAAACGCCGTGTAAACAAAATTAATATAAGTCCATGACTTATCAGAATTTGACTGTTTCTGTTAAACTTTGCTGATCGCTTGGCGGTGTTTGTCTCTAAAGAAAAACCCAGTGCTGAAGTAAGCCCAATTCCATATCCAGAGCTGTCAGTAGGAGATGAACTCAGATTAACTTGTCAAGGCAATAAAGCTACTGTGAAGATCAAATGGAAGAAAGATGATGATGCAGTAATCCCAAGAGCACAGATTGATACGCAATTAGATGGCAAATTGAGCAAACTCTTTATTGAGGGAGTCGTTGAGGGTGATAGTGGTGAATATTCTTGTGAAGCACATAACAGACCAGGTATTGTGGCCTGCTCTGCTGTGAAGATCAATGTCAGGGGTAAGATGACTTTTCCATTTGTTTGGTAGAGGATAATTATCATTTATATCATATTCAAAGTTTTCTTGCATTTTGATTGGTTCTTGCTTGTGATCAATTGGAGGACAGATGTAGATGCAGACATTAACACTTTTTTTTTTCTTTGTAATATAAAACAAATAGATATATTCTATGTTGCTGTTCATTTAATCAGCAATTGATCACAGAAGAGGAAAAAATGTAGTAAAAACATCAGTGATTCACTCTGCTATTGGTAACAGTGAAGAACAGTTCCCAAAAGATATTTTCGGCCAGCTGTCGGCCAAATGTTTTCGTTATGTTTTAGGCCAAAGTGTGGGCGGTCCGTCAGCAACCTGCCAGCAACCTGCCAGTAACCTGCCAGTAACCTGTCGGTCGGTCGTAAACTGAAATGATCGTTAACATTTACTTATCTTTGCTTCTAAAACTACATAGGAAAAGGAAAGGTCTATTAAAAAAAGATACCTTGCTCAGCGCTTTCGATAGCTACTGCGGCTTTTGCCCCGTGGACGTGTTTCTGAGAGCCAGTGGGTGTTTGGAATGGTAGAGCAAGATACTGGGAGAAGTCTAGTTTTTTATATTCCAGATCGCCAATGAGAGACCTTGGTAATGAAGGTGATGAATGGGACAACCGAAGCCAAACTGCCAGGTTACCTCAACGAGTGCAACTGGAGTAAACTCCATCAAGAGGTGAGCCCGGTAGACAGATGCCATTACACGCTCTTCAACTGGAAAAGTTTTGACACTGTTTTTGGTCAATTTTGGTGTATTTAACACTGTCGGTAATGTCGGTAAGCTATTGGCCAACAGTTGACTGACAGGCTACTGAGAGCCAAAAATGGGAGCCATTGTTCATTATTACGCGGCTATTACCTTGTGTGCCACTTATTTTGGTCTTACCACATTTTGATGTCATCTGTGATCAATTACTTAACTGATTCATAACAACATGGAATCTATTTGTTAAACAGACACAGGCGTTTTAGTGGAAAATACAGTACTCGTGAAATTCATATGAAAGTACATCTGGAAGCCAAGTGACCTATTTTTCATGTGCTCACTAGTGAGGATATTGATGACGTCATTTCCCACTTTTTCAGGGTTGTTTGCCCAAGCAGTCAGTCTGTCTATATAACAAGAAGAAATTTACATGGTGGCTTGAAGATATGCATTTTATTTTCTCCTGTTGAGAGCAATATTTTACGCACTTACTGTACCGTGCTTGTTTGTAAAATGTTGTTTTTAACACTCAAAATGAAATTCACATATTCGTTCCGCCGTGTAATATTCTCTATTTATTACTGATCTTGTCCCTACAAAGGGTAAAAAACTGTTGCAGGTAGTCTTTCATTGTCACTGTTTTGGCTTAACTGTTATGACTAGCTGCTGCTAAATTCGTCAGGATGATGCTGGCAGTACTACTCTACAATGCTACAAATCTACAAGTCTACAATAATATTGTATAAACTCATAACTGCATATTTGTAAGCTAAAGGCTATCTATTAAAGGCACAACACGTTCAAAGCACCTTATCAGTATATGTGACAGATGGACTAAATTTAACTGCTTACAATTTGGGAATACGTGGAGGCTGCGATGGTGCCTCATGGTTACCAAATTACCATGGTTGCGAATTACCTGGTCCTTCAGGTTAGGTGTTGGCATAACGCTGACAAACCTTACCGTAAAAAAACTAATTGTTACAGAAAGCTACACTAGAGACCATTAACCTGTGGCAGCAGAAACAACACAATCCAAGCAACCGGACTAATGACAAGTGTTGGCCAAACCCAGCTGGGGCTAACATCTTGAGACATCTATCGTCAGACATCTGTCATCAAAGGAGAAGATCAGAGTTGGCTGCTGGAATGCGCGCACCATGTATCAGACTGACAAGGTGGCTCAAGTCGTAACGAAGATGGACAGGTACAGAACAGACTTCATCAGGATAAGTTGAAGGAAGATGGACAGGACCAGGAATGATGAAAGAAAGATCTCGGCACAAGGTGATACACTCAGTATAGCCTGCGAACAGGCTCCCGGTGAGCCCAAATGATGCAAGGGAGCCTGCAGACATTCTATTGATGCCGCCGTTCTATGATACCAGCTCCTGGTATCATGATATGATTGGTTAAATCGCTGATTGTTGACATCTTCGAGATGAACATTTGACAGATCTTTGTAAAATTATACGACTCCAACGGTTCGTTACAATAGTGCATTTGCCGTTCTCTTTTAAGTTTCGGTCTCTCGACCTTTCGTTATTTCACAAGTGGTTTTGAAGGGTACTTTATGCTCTGTTACGAGGCGAAATTTTAAGTAGAAGCTAGTGGAGTGGAGCCGTTTGGCGGTGCTATAGCAATTTTTTAGGGGTCCGCTGTTATCTGCTTGTCGCTTCGCTGAGTTTGACACCTCTATCATGTGCTTATAATTTCTTTAGGCTCATTTCAGTATTGCAAAATATGGTTGAAGCTCTCTAAGTATTGACTCTGGAGGGACAAAGTGTTTGAAGTATTCCTTGAACATGCTGCTTACTTGCACTCTATATTATGACGCCCGGCCCGGCTATTTGATTAGCTCGATTAGAACCGTTTGCAACTACCGAAAGTTTAGGTTTTTGACAGGTCTAATTACCTCATTGACTGATTTGTTGCAGGCTTATCACCAAGGGCGGATAGGCACATCAAAAACAAAGTCTATAGGCTCCCCTGTCCCCGCCCCGATCGCTTTGCTCTCCGAATTCTTCTGTTTCGCCCTCGCCGAAATTTTTTTCCGTCCTTGCCAGGAGCCTGTTCGCAGGCTACACTCAGTACGAAAGGACAGTCAGCATGCAGAAGGGATGGCGATCATCATGTCAGTCAAAGCAGCGAAGGCATTGACAGAGTGGTAGCCATTGAGGGAAAGACTTGTCATGGCTATATTTAACTCCAATTACACCAAACTCACTGTCATCACGTGCTCGCACCCAAACAAGATGTCGAGGAAGAGAAGAAAGATGCTTCTTTTATGACGAGCCACAGCAAGTCAATCAAGAGGTACAATCACATGAAGTGCTGTTTGTGATTGAAGATTTTAACGCTCATGCTGGGAATGACAGTGAACGCCATGATAAGATTATGGGGACAAATGGGTGTGGTAGCATCAACAGCAACGGACGCAGACTGTGTGATCTGTGTGAGGAGAATATAATTTGGCCATTTGAGGAAGTCTATTGCAGCACAAAGAGATTGGCAAGATCGCTTGAACATCCCCAGATGGCAAGGCACACACCCAGATAGATCACATTATCATCAGCAGCAACTGGAAGAACCCGCTTTCAAACAAGAATGTTCAAAGAGGAGAAGATGTGTGAAGATGTGTGGAACACTGACCATCAACCTGCACAAAACTAAGTTCCAGAGACCGAGGCAACACTTAAGCTTGAACTCAGAAACTGCTTCCAAGCACTCAAGGTAGAATCGGTGGAACCCGACCTCTGCACTTTCCACTATTGGACAGTGAGAGAAGCAGGAGAGGAGATCCTTGGATTCAGAAGAAGGAAGAAAGAACACTGGATTCAGGAAGGAACGTGGGACAAGATCTCAGAAAGAAAGAGGATGAAGGATAAGATAGATTCAAAAAGGTCAGAGAGAGGGAAAGATTGCTACAGAAAGAAGTACCAAGACATGGACAAGGAGCTGAAGGATATGGCCAAGAGGTACAAGAAGGATTACATCGAAAGTCTGGCTGAGAAAGCAGAATTTTTTTTTTTTTAATTTTTTTTTTTTTTAATTGTTATTTTTTTTTCAATGTTTGTAATACATTTTTTTATTTTCATTATTTTTATCAATTTAATCCTTTGGTTTCAAAATTCTCTCCTATTTTGTATTCTTTTTTTTTTAAATTTGTTTTAATTGATTTACATTTACAAGCACAGTATACACAGGAAAAAAACTAAACAAATAAAAAGAGGAAATAATAATATTACGGCACAATACTTACTTACAGTACAATATGATCCTTAAGACTACTTACATCGTTCTTTACATAGCTAAAACAACACAGTTTGGAGAATGTCCAGTTTTTTTTGTTTTTTTTGCTTTAAATTTTAAAAGGCAGCACAACTAACGCTGCCTTTGCTATATATGTACAGTATAAGCATTATATTACTAACCAAAAAACAAAAAGAAAAAAAACATTACTTAGTTAACAAAACAAAGAAAACACGTCATCAGTGCATGTTAAATAATATGTTGAAAGGATTTTTGGAAAGCAGTAATAGACTTGTTTTTTAATGCAATTTCTTTTTGTATGTTTAATTTTTCTTTTAGAAGTATGAGAAAACTGTCGAAAGAGAGCTTTTCGTCGTGCAGGCAGCTGCAGTATATAGAAAATTTCGCAATTAGAAGCACATAGTTCAAAGAGTATCTATGTTCCGTTTTGTCAAAAACACCGTATAAAATCATGCTATTTGATAATGCTAGTTGCTGTTTCGTTTTGTTTGTCCACCAGTTTTGAAAGGTCTTCCCAAAGGCTATAACGGAAGAGCGTCGTAAGAACAAATGGTCTAGGGAGTGTGTATCAGCCAAGCATTGAGGACATACATCGTTGTCAGATTATTTGGTTCTAAAGAGAGACATTTTCGTTGCGAGAATGTTGCGTATTACCTTATATTGAAACATTGTTATTTTAATATCACACTTGATCTGGAAAGGCAATTCGTACACTATTTGGACGGTTTCCGGGGTGAAACCATGTTTTAAGATTTTAGTTACAGCAGTAGGTGCTACGAAGAATTTCTTCAACAGCAAGTTGTACACATATTTGGTGGAAATGGTTTCTTCTTTTTCCTCACTTTCTGGGCATCGCGAAGGAGGATTTTCAGATACTTACCTCGAAGAAGTAAGACCGAAGTGGAGGGTGAAGGGCGTTTTGAGCTGAAACTTATAACAAAAGGACAGGAATTTACCGTCCTCTTCAAGGAGATCCTGGATTTGTATTATATTTTGGTCAAACCAACTTTTGTAGAATACAGGTTTACCATTAATTAAAATTTTTCGATTATTCCAAATTACCTTTTCATAAGTGAGGGAAGTCTTACTTCTTATAGAATCTTTAGTCATTTGCCATTCTTTTAGTACGTCAACATAAAAAGGTGGTAAATTGCCGAGCTGTAGTGTGTTAATGTCATAGTTACAATATGTCAAGAAGTGTAATCCACCATATCTCTCTAGGGCTGCGCTAGGGATGATTTTCCGGGATGTTACGTTTTAGGATTTTATGGTGGTATCCATGCGACTTTTAAGGCTTTATTCAAGATATACCAATAATAGTTGATTTCTTGATTTTAGGGGGCTTCTCATCCCAAATAAAATTAAAAATTGTTGAGTTGATTTCTTTAATTAGTTGTTCAGGGATAACGAGTACAGATGTATTGTAAATGAAAGTGCACCTAACCCCCATTTTTTTTTTTTTTTCGCTAAAACGAATCTACATGTTATTTGAAATGCTTCTGCGAAAAAAAATTTGGATTCGGTTAAATCCTCGATTTGCTGTGCCCCGACGAAATCTCAAAAATAGCCCCAAAACACCGCCATTTTGTTTCACGACCGATTTCGAGGAGAATGGGTCCAGCGGCTGTTGTGACGTCTACCTAGGAAGGTCGAATATCTCACGTCCTCTCATTTCCTTCAGGATGGTGCAAGACACATCCGAAAAGTGCGCAGAAATGCCTTCCAAAAGTGCTATCGGCTGTTACAGCAATATTCCAGATCTAAAAAAAGATATACTGAACAATGTACTGGCGATGATCGGTCAATGGAACAATAAAGACATAAACGATGGTTGATTTTGTCGAACCGAAACAAGCGAACTGAGTCTGTGAGAACCATTGAAGAACTCTCATTGGAATTTGTTCCGCAGACTTTCAAACGCTATTTTCAAAATTTTCTGCTTAAAGCCAACCAGCAATTTGTCGAAATACTACCGACAACCCACATCTTCCAGTCCCGCAGTATTTATAACATAGCCGGCAAAGTTGTGTGATCAATCAAGAAGTGTTACGACCAAATATACTGATGTGAAATAGGTCGCAACTGTACGCCGCCAACCAGCACTTATTTCTCTTTCGATTTCGATAAAAGTCCAAGATTAATTCTTTAGAATTACATGATAACAAAATTTTTATACTCACAGAGTTTTTCGAAGATTTGGAAATCAGCAGTGCGACAAACATTCTATACATTAGTGTCGAAAATATGACCGCGTAACATTATCTGCGGACCGCTTAGGGAACACATTCTTTCCACTTATCCGACGAATTTCACTGCAAATTTTGAAATAAAATTACACTGGTTATTAGGAGTTACGACTTAAAACGTGTGACAATGTGAAATCAGTAATTGTATGAAATGTTTTTTCCCGCCTTGCTTCCCGCAGCTTCAAAAATACAGGTCCAAACAATGCTACGGTTTTCAATCGATCGAAGCCAGTGTTTTTGGAGGTCATCAAGTCTCGAAAACTGCAACACTTACGTCGTTCTTATAAACATGAAGCATTCCAGAAAGTATAACACAAACTGGATTTAGTAGAACAACCATACTTTGACAAAATACATTCTCGCTGAGGACAAATGTAAACGGGCTATAACCACGCGTGGGAGTCTTGTGTTTAGGTGACGAAATTACCATCCAAAGTAGTCCTTGAGTTTTCTTTCCTGCTTTTCGTTTGCCTGCCCCTCCACTTCGTATAGCTTTCCATTCTTAATATACAAGCCGCTCGTCCGCAGAGAAGTCAGAGAGCTGACTGAGGCGCCATTGTGTTTGGTTCCTGGGTAGACGTCATCAGCAACCGCCGCCCCAGACTCCCTGAAACGCGGTCGTGTAACACTTCAGTCGCGACTTTGAAAGGGCGTAGAAAATCGAGGATTCAACCAAATTCAAAACTTTTTTTCGCCCATATGCTTCAAATAACAAGTGAATTCGTTTTAGCGAAAAAAAAAAAAAAAAATTCGGGGGTTAGGTCCACTTTAATTTTGAAAGACCTAACGTTTTAACGATGTTTATCTTACCAAGAAGCGTAAGGTTTCTTCTCTTCCAACTATTTAAAGTCTTTTCTAGGTTCCGGATTTTCTCTATAAAATTTAACTCAGCTGCTTTACGCGAATCGTATGAGAAAAAAACACCAAGGGCTTTTATTGGGTCTCGTGGCCAGCGAAAACCGAATGGAGTTTCAAGGTTGTTTTTCCAACTACCGAGCCACATCTCTTCTGTTTTTGTAGCATCAATTTCTAAGCCAGAGAGATTTTTAAAGTTATTTAGAAGTATCAGTAGTTCTGGTATAGAATCCAGGTCTCGCACGAAAACCGTGGTGTCGTCAGCGTATAAAGACGCTCTGATTTCTTTCTCACCTACTTTACTTCCCTTTATCGTATTTTTGTTTCTAATTGCATTGGCAAGAGCTTCGATACCTATCACAAAAAGCAAACCGGACAGGGGGCAACCTTGGCTCACACCCCTCTCTAAAGCAAAGAATCCTGACGCATGGCCATTGTTTAAAACACAGCTTGTAACGTTGTTGTAAAAGATTTCACCCAGTTTATAACGTCAGGTCCAAAATTAAACTTGTTAAGGGTGTCGATAAGGACATCCCATTCAATAGTGTCGAGAGCTTTTCGAAAATCAATAAAAAGGGCAACTCCCGGGACATTTTTCTCGTCTGTATATGACATTATGTCCAAAATTAAACGAACGTTTTCACCGCTAGAACGGCCTTTAACGTAACCCGTTTGGTCAGGGTTAATAATTTTTGGAAGAACTTTTCTAATCTCTTCGCAATTGTTTTCGTCAGCATTTTATAGCCAACGTTAAGAAGAGAGATTGATCTGAGATTCTTCAGTGATGTGGTGTCTTTATTTGGTTTCAGGATGAGTGTAATAATCCCTCTTTTTTGAGAAATTGACAAAGTTCCTGTATCAAAAGCAACGTTAGAACTTTTTACCATATGAAGATGCAATTCTTTCCAAAAAATATTCATAAAACTCTGCAGGTAATCCATCTGTTCCCGGCGATTTTTCGTTTTGGAAATCATTTAAGGCTTTCAGGCATTCTTCAGCGGAGACCTTTCCTTGACACATTTGCTGGTCCGTATTCTCTAGAAGGATAATGTTTTCGAAGAAAGCGGAACCTGCATCGTTTGAATTTTCAGTATGCGTGGCGGAAGTGTAAAGAGCTTTATAATATTCCATTTGCTCTCAGAGAATCTCGAATTGATCGTTTGTGACTGTGCCGTTTGAGCGTTTTAATTTTGCAATTGCCTTTTTTTTTTTTCATGATTTCTTTTTTCAAGGTTATAGAAGTAACGGGTGTTGCGTTTGCCGTCTTCGTACCACCTCACCTTACTTCTTAGAATTGCACCTTTGGTCTTGTATTGCATAATCCTCGGGCGAAGTCTGATGTTTAGAATTTCACAAATTATATATTTGTTATTTCGCTCTGCTTCAACTCTTTTAAACATATCATTAATGCGGTTCTGCAGAATGGTTTCAGTGGATTTTCTTTCTCTAGATTTGTTTTTGGAATATTCCACGGTAAAACCTCTAATCTCCATTTTAATCAGATCCCATTTCAGGTTTAAATCTTCGACATCAATGTACTTTTGCTTGAAATTTTTGAGTTATACACGCAACAATGACACGTAATTTTCATCATGAAAGAGTGACTGATTAAATTTCCAAGAACCTGGACCTTTCTTTTATTTCAGTTCTTCACTTTTAAAGTGAATAAAAATAGCAGAGTGGTCCGTTTCAGGTTCGAAAGTGATTGTGCATTTGTTGGTCAGGTTCATTAGCTGTCTGGAAATTAGAAAATAATCAAGACGACATTGTATTTTAAGACTTATTTCGCCATGTAAACTTCTCTTCGTTTGGGTTTCGTTGCCTCCAGATGTCCGTTGGCTCATACATATCACATAATTTATTAATTTTCCGGGAGAAAGGATTGCCGCCCTTCTTATCTATGTCAGTCAACGTACAATTAAAGTCGCCACCTATGATTATTGTTTCTTCTGCATAGTCTTTAAGTTGATGTTGTAATTCTTTAAAAAAGAAGACCTGTTGATGGACATCATTTGGTGAATAAATGTTTACAAGTACAAGTCGTGTATCTAAAAACATCCCGTCTAAAATTATGTATCCACCGTTTCTGTCGTTAATTTGTTTTTCAATTTTGAAATTTAATTTTGGATGAAAGAGAATCATGGTCCCTTTGCTATGATTTGTACCGTGATTAAAGACAATTTCGCCTCCCCATTCTGCTCGCCAGGCGTTTTCGCATTCTTTTGCACTGTATGTTTCTTGCAAGAAGATAAAGGAGCTACTTTGATGATGCAGCCACCTAAACACGGCGCGACGTTTTAGCGATTTGTTTAGTCCCATGACATTCACTGATAGGCCTTTGATATCACAAAGATTAGTCATTAAGAATTAAAGCAAAGGGTGTTGCCACAGATCCCAGAAGATCAACAAACCGCTCATACGGTTCGACAGTTTTCACAGTTTCTGACAGATTAGACTGTTGAAATTTGCATATTGGAGTTTGATTTTGTATCTTAATATAGAAAAATCCGATTTACATTCTAGATATGTTTGATTGTTTGATAGCATTTGAAAAACGTGTTTGTAACGCAAACCAAGAGAAAAATTAAGCGTACTTACATAAAATAAAACAAAAAGAATAACACTGACATTAAAAGGTCCAAAAAGACCTGAACGCGAAGGAATACATATAATTTTTCGCATTTCAGACTGGCTTTTGGTTATAAAGATTATTTTGCGAAATACAAACGACCTTAAACAAACGTATTTTTTCTTTGGCACTCCGAATAAACATCACCATTTACATCAAAATTTGACAAGCTCTTGATTTGTAGGGAATAAAAGGAGGGAAGAAGAAGGAAAAATAATAACATCGAGACGAGTCTGATTTAACTTTGTTATTCAGCTTTCGTTGTTTCTACTCCATTTTTTTGGAATTTGATCAAAAGTGTAACGCTTTCCGTTTACAATAAGACGGTCTCCAGTGATCGTAGCTCTCGTACCCGCTATCTTTCGTGCTTACTTCATTGCTGGTACTAATATCGTTTTTCTGATTTTCCGTACAGCCGGAGGCAGGTCCTCGGGAAGGCTATAACGACTGCCTTTTAGGTTGTATCTTTGCCGCCAAACCAAGTCTCGATCTTCTCGACAAGTAAAACGCGCAATGACCGGTCTGGGCCTTCCACTACTTTGTTTAGACTTACCTAAACGATGCCGGTCACAGAATTTCGTTGAATTGACTATTTCTTCGCTAATCTAGCGGACAACATTACATTTTTGACTTGAGCTGTACAGTTCTCTCTCTCTGAGTCCTCTATCCCATATATGATTAAGTTCCCACGTCTGCTGTAAATATTCTGTCGGATAAGCTCATCCTCGATTCATTCCTCATTTGATCTTCTTCGCACCTGTTAACTCTCTCCTTGACTTCTTTATGCTCTGCTTGTGTAAATTAAGGGGATTCTTCTAGCGACTTGACTTGTTCGCATAGCGGAGAGATTTCTGCATTTGCTAGGTCGAGTCCAGATTGCATATCTTCTAATTTTCTTCGTATTTTCTTTATCTTTGCTTTCTAGTGCTGAAATGCGTTCTAGCATTTCAAGGTAAATAGCGTCGCCATCTTGGTCACTATTAGAACTGCCTTCTCTCGCTCGCTTGCCTTGGGTCTGAACTTGCCTTTTTGGTGGCATACTTCTACTTCTACTCGTTTTTAATAGTAAAGATTAAAACCAGAGAGCAGGAGAGGCATTTCAGTGCGTTTTCTACGAACTTTTCATCGGAGCGCACGTCCACACTCTAGCGCCTCATCACCAATCTCCGAGAGTGGTTACAGCACATCAGGAACTGAATATGCTATATACCATCATGAAGACACTCAGAGTTGGATATAACAGTGGAAGCATGCCTGTGAAGGATGAAACAGCAGAGTTTTGTCTCGAGTGGAATACAATCTAAAGAGATGGCAAGAGCATCTGTTGCCATCTCTTTAGATTGGCACGGTAGAAGACAATCAATCATCCGAAACCTGAAAACACAGCCCCAATATCCAAAGCTGCTCAAGACATGGACATAAACACTGAGCTGCAGTCAATTCAAGAAATCAAGGCCATCAGGGAGATGAAGAATAACGAAGCACCTCGAGTAGTCGACATCAGCACTGAACTATTAAAAGCAGTAGAATTTCTAATGCCCACCATCCTGCTAAAGATTTTCCACGAAATCTGGATTTTCAAGAATATGCCTGAAGACTCTAAGACTGCCTTGATCGAGAAGCTGGTGAAAGACCTATCTGATTTTAGCAACTGGAGAGGTATAACACTCTTGAGTCCTACAAGCAAAGAAGAACAAAGGGGAACATGCAAAGGGAATTCTTGCAGTGACCACATCTTAACGCTCAGGCAGATCTTGGAACAAGTATGAAAGTGAAACAGCACATAACAAAAAAAACAAAATAGAGTGTTGATGACGTCGATACCACCTTCACAGTCTTCGAAAAAGCGTTTGACAGTATTCACAGAGAAATGCTATAGCGCATCCTACGACACTACGGAATACCATCCAAGATAGTGAATATCATCATGAATCTGTACCATGACTGCCAAGGCCAGGTCATTTGCAGAAACAAGTTGACACAGTCTTCGCTCATCAAAACAAGTGTCAATCAAGGGTGAATACTCTCCCTGTTCCTATGCCGCAAAAGAAAAAAAAAATGAAAAGGGCATTTGACAGACTTTCTCAAACATGCTCAGTGATCTTGATTATGCAGATGACATTTACTTCTTAGCCTATACCACCACCGTGACATGCAGGCCATGGTCGGGGAGCCAGCATCCACAGCTGCTATGCTTGGGATCGGGTGGGTTAGTGGGTACGTGCAGGCAAGGTGCCTGGGACATCCAGAGGCCTCTTCATTTGCTCACATTTAGGGTCTTACTGGGTTAGCACTAATCAGTTTTTGAACAACCAAGGTGAGATTGAGAGTGACACCGTGATTGTCTCAACCAAGAACTCAATGCAATGACCCTGGTCAGGGCTTGAACCTGGACAGCTTTGGCCCAAGTCCAGTGTGCCAACATTAGGCCACTGTTCCGCCCACCTGATTAACAATACTAAAATAGAAAACTACCAAACAGAAGTTTTGTATAGTCATGCTAAATGTTCCCTACTCAGGTTCTATTGCCAGGCTGGCTCTGGAGTGGTATTATATTGCGGGACCCATGCTTGGTTGCACTGTCATATTTGCTGTTGGCTGGTACATCTGCAAACGTCGAAGCGCAGGTGAAAAGATTCCGCTCAGACTTTGAGCTATAGGTGCAAAAAATATTTACTAAAAATCTACTCACAGCACATTAACTTTTTGAATACTATTTAAAAAATTTCATTGTAATTCATTACTCTAGGTGACCCCATGGTTAAACCCCCAAGCATTCTCTAAAAAGTTAATGTCAAACCTCGTAAGAATGCTTAACGCGTGTGTTATTGTGCTTTCAACTAATGCGAAACGTCTTTTTTCATTGAACTATGGATAAATTCAAGTTCAATTTTCTCTCGCGGGGTCAGCTTAAGAGCTTTAATCTCGATAAGTTCTTCTTTCCTTTATTCAAAATATTTCCATGCTATGAGGATTTTTTGGTAACTTTATTTTTGCCATTATTGCTCGAATGTTCTGCGGAAATCACCTTAAAAGTGTTTTTTATCCTGGTCTTCTGTTTTTCTTTGCTAGTTTTGCTAAAAGATTTTGTTTTAAAGAAGAAATAATCTACTTTTTCTCCCTTCTCTACAAGTTAGTCACAGATTCATAAGAAATTCAGTTTCAGTGCCATGTAAAACACTTCAGTTGAACTGCTCAGCCCAAGACATAAATCATTGCCAGCTAATTTAGCTACACCAACTAGTGAATGCCAGATTTTAGAACACGTATTTGATAATAGACCATAAAATTATTCGTATTTTCTGTGTTGGACTGGAACTATAGCTTGCAACTGAGGCTAATGCAGGGAGTCTTTTTAAATCCAAATGACATCTATCTCTTTTTAATGATATTCCCCTGCATGAGCCCCTATTGCAAGCTAGTTCCAGTCCACTACTGAGAGTACGAATATGGTCTATTGCTCTTTAAGAAGTCACTCCTAAGTCCAGTATAGCAATTTTTCTAGAATTTTTAACACACCTTGGGTCTGGCACATATTACAGCTGACGTTATTGTTTTTGTGTCTTTTTTTACATGTATAACTTTTGTTATCTTTCATTGGGAATGTACATTTACAGCTACTGCAGCACCGTAAGTGGAGAATTTCTATTTTTATTTTTTTAAACTGTGGGTGGTTACATAACATTTACATCACTGGGTATGAACATCCACCGATAACCTCGAGCAAGCTTGGTAAATACGTGTAGGAGATTTATTAAGTGACAAAAAATGTCCAGAAAAAGTGCCGCAATCATTGATTGGAAAAACGTCGCAAACTTAAAGTGTGCAATTCTGCTTGGGCGCCAACCAGCAGTACACTTTCACCTCAGCTGTTGAACGAAACAGAAGGGAAAGAGAGTTGGAAGAAAAAGAAAAGGAATGTTATAGGTGAAAGCAAGTTCTTTAAGATAGATAGGCCACAAACCTACTAGAAAAGCTTCAAGGGTTATCGTGGTGGATCATTCGCATGTCCAGTCCAGTACCAACGATATTGGACTGGCAATAATAGAACAATCTGACTGATTAAATTTAGTTATTAGCCCTCTGAAGTAACATAGTCGTGTAACAATACAAGGTGTATTAGTGCCCTGAAGCTTTCAAAGGGGTGTTATCATAAGAAATAGATGGACAAGTTTTGATCTGAGGTTGAAATCAGTCGAAAACGCATCAAAATTATCTCTCCCTCCTGCTGACAATTTACGTTGTAGTTTTTTTTTTTTATTTTGGTGTTCAAATAGGCACATTTTATGTATGAGTGAAGGTACTTATTCATAAACCTAGGACTGTATTGGTCAAAAATGGAGCAAGATTCTCATGAACTGCCCCTTTGAGCATGAGCATGCATGTATGGGCATGTTTTGAAGTACAGGATTTCAATCTGCAGGAATACAATATTGGGAAATATGGCATGAACTTTCTCTGTCTGATATCTCACTGAAGTCAAGGGGGGTGGGAGGGAAGGAATGCATTATGGACAATAATAACCATTGTGACTGGGGTTCTTGAAGGAGGATCTGTCCGTAATTGAATAATTAATTTCCCTTTCAACTTTGTTTTTCACTTTTTGGTGATGGATGTACACACAGTGTGTTGCCTTAATTCATTTTGTTATTGCCCAGTCATAGAGTTCAGTACGTCCATATATGCAATTTTGATGAAGGCTTATTTTCAGTATCTTTGGCTGAGGGAGAGATACAGTAAGCAAGACCTCTGCATGAACTAAACTTTTGAGGAATGCATATCTTTAGAATACAGACTGATTGAAGAGGTTTTTGGATGATAAATATGGTAACAACATATGAGAGATGCCATTTAATTTTTGCAGAATGATCTTCAACAATAAGACAGTTTTATAGATTTGTTAGATTTGTCACATTGTGTTTCAATTGATCACAAAATCACTGACTTCTATATCATTAGTTGCAAATTTTTATTATTATTATTATAATTATTATCATCATTAGTTAGCCCTGCATTTTCATGATTTTAATAGTGTTGAGTTAAATTGTTTAGTCTGGATCAAGAGCACGCAGTTGAGATGCAGTTGCAGAACGTTGAAGTGGATGAATGGGAGATTGCAGTTGACCGTTTAACACTTCAAGAGGTCATTGGCAGGGGGGCATTTGGAGCAGTCTGGAAAGCACTTTTGAGTGAGTCAGATGGAAAACCTGGAAATCGGACAGTCGCTGCAAAATGCTTTACACGTAAGATCATGTACAGATGTACTGTAGGAGTAGCAAGACAAACTGAGATATGTGTTATTCTATTCTATATTGCACATGTAAACTCTATCTCATTCTTTGTTGCAGTCAGGCAATCAATGACCTTTTCATTATGACCCAAACAATGATTCATTTCTCTCTTTCAATTGCCATTGATCATATAGCACCATCTTCGCCCTGGTAAGAGTTCACTTGTCTAGTTACGCTCCTTTCAACTGTAAACTCCATTTACAAAAGTAGGAATTTAAATTTTGTTGCCCCTCACCAGAGGCTTACTATATCCTCTGTTTGTGTGGCGCGCCCCAAGATACTCAAACGTCTTGGTTATTACCATATTAAATACTTGATCGTATTAAAATTATATTTACATCAGTGTAGATATTATGAAATGAAGTAAAAGTAATAGTTACACATTGTTTATGTTTGCTTTTTTTTTGCAACTTGAAGAATATATGCATACATACTTTACATTATTTGTTATATACTAGGTCATTAAATAGGCAGCTAATACATGTTGCTGATGTAGTCCTACCAAAGAAAGAATAATTACACAATTTTGCGAAAGCTTACTTTATCTATTTATTTTCATCGCATGTCAATGCCGTTCTCTCAGTAGTATAATATATAGCTACTATAGTTTATTTTGTACCTCATTATGTTGTGGTGTTACACTGCAGCCACTTCTGGCGAAGATGGAAGGAAGTCTCTGATGAGAGAAATTGAGCTGGGAAAGCTTCTTGGAGGAAAACCTCAGGCAAACATTGTCCAGTTTATTGGCTGTGTTACCACCCAAGGTAAAACGTTGCAATTATTGTACTTGGTAAATCAGTTATGGAAATTATTTCTTATTTGGCTGCCTTCTTGCATATCTAAGAGCTATATTTGTTACGTTAAGCCTAGGATAAAATGTCACCATATTTCTAAGTAGAATAAAGGATGTGATCTGTGGAAATACAAATGAAATGAGGATCATTGTAGTTGTTATCACAATTTAAACGATATTGTAAGTTAAGCCCTACAAAGGACTTTCAGGCTTCGACAGGATTTGGAGCTGTAGCCTGCATTACTGCTGTAGTGCAGAGCCATGAAGACCTATACATTAGAGCAGACCAGTTTATCTTGTCCTGTGAAAGGAAGTGAAACATAGACTGAATGATGTGAACTGCAGAAATACAATGGAAAATGTAATTTTTGATAATCAGTATTCACATAAATTAATATTTTGCTTACGCGGATCAGAGAACTGGGTGCGAGTTTAGTACGCGAAGGCTCATGGGTGGTACGTTTGTGAAAAGAGACGGTTCAGAAACTTTTGACATTCTATGGTCAGCCGTGTCACTAGCACTTTCGCATAAGGTTTACTTTTATTGTGAAATTAGCGTTATTTGATTTTTTTTTTATTCTGTTGTTTATATATCAACCTTAAAACCCCAGAGATGGCGCCACTGCATTTGGTCGGGGGTACACGGTCCGTATTTTTCCTAACAAGAGGTTTTTGGGGTTTACGTGTCCAGCTTTGGCGTATGCAGGACCTTACCTGATGTATCTTTTATCCACTTAGTTGTAAGCTTATTGTTACAAGTAAACCATATCTTTGGCCTGGCTGACCAACGCGCCCATGCCTCAACCTTTGAGTGTGTTTGGTTGCGTAGTGAAGGCAAAATTGAAAATGTGATCATAGTTATTGTAATTTAAGCAGAAGACTTCTTAACCTGTAAAAGGAAATAAAACCTTGTCAACATTGACATTGCATGTCCAAAATTGCCAAACAAGACACAACAAACGCTCAAAAACACATTGCCATTTCAGGGGCCCAGACCTGGACCATGCAATCCTGTGTCCTGTATAGTAATTGTTAGGCAATCTCAGTTATCAAATTTCGCAATAACAATGTATAGAGCACCTCAAAAGGTGAGTTGACTGTAGATTATTGTTCTTGACCATGCTCTCATTCTCTTAGTTCATCCAATCATGCTCATGGAGCACTTGGTGTGCGGTGACTTGCTGGGTTATCTGAGAAAAAGCCGTGGAATCCAAGATAAGTATCATCTTGGACAGGGAAGTGTTTCAGAACTGGAAATATATGATCTAGTGTTGTTTTCCAAACAAATTGCTGCTGGTATGGTGTTTCTTGGATCCCGAGGGGTAAGTAACTGTGTCAAAAAAATAGGATTGCAACAAAATTCCACAAGCTAACACATTAACACTTACAAAAAATTCATACTCGTCCTGTATTTTATTACAAACTCTCCATCTCCGAGTAGTAGTATGTTGGTGTTAAGTGATTTTATAAGCATATTTTCATTAAATAAGTTTTCTTCTTTACGTAGTGTTAGGTTTGTGCTTGAGCCTATTGACCCATCAGGCCAGGGTTTATCTCTGGTTTCAGACGCACGAAGGGACTAGGAATATTCCCACTCTTCCCCCCTCCTCCCTTAGATGGCATGCTAGTCCATCGCATGGCCACCCACAACATCAGGAGTGAATGTCAATAAAAATCAAAGAAAATTCTAAGAACATGGCCACGATCAAAAAAACCGATTTTTCTCATACTTTGCCAGTTTAAAGGCCTAGATAATTAACTGAAGGAAACCAAGTTAGTTTTTGAAATATCCAATATAACGGCAGAAATTCACGAAAAACGGTCTTCGTACCGAAAGCTCAGATTTCACTTCGCCATAATCCGAAATTTTACACTTTTCATCTCCTTGCTAAACAGACGTTTACATCGCTGTGAAAGGTTCTCAACTTCAAATGTATACATTGATTCTTCCTTAATCAAGATATAGTAATTATTTTCATTTCTTGTGTTTTCTAAGCGAACTGAGCCCCGACTAAATAGACATACATTTCTAATTAAAACAGAACTCAAAAGTTATGCAAATTCAGTGAGGAAAAAAGCTGACCGGTAGTGATACAAATCGTCTGATATTCTAGCAAAAGACATTTCAGTCAATGAAGCTTAGGTTAATTGTTTCATTTTTGTGGGATCTACTAGCAATTTTCTATGAACTTCGAGAAAATAGTAATTCACCCCCTTTGAAATTTGCAATGTAACGCAACACGCTAAAATAGGTAAAAGCAATTTTGTTCGCTTGAGACAGGACAATCAAAGCAGATTAATGTCTTTAACGTTTGAAACGGTTTAAAAGTAGTATTTAACTTTAAAAAAATCGCCGACAAGAGTTAAAAAAAACAGAAAAAGAAACACCAAACTTTTAAATCGCACCATCTCTCTCGCTGCCCGGCGTCACGCTCGAGCGACTTTTCAAGGAAAGACAAATTTGAAGCCATTTGTTCACCGTTCAAAATGGGTCATTTTAATAAGGAGATCTTTGTTTTTGCTGCGCGAAACCTGGCATTAATAAGAGAGGATTTCCCAGTTAACCTCCTGAACGAAGTAAAAAAGGTCCCAATGGTATATACATGTTGGAACGATGCTAGAGATTAGAATTTAGCTTTATGCCGTCGTTAGCCAGTAGGAAACTATCTGTTCGCGCGAAAAGGTTGTGTTGTATCGATAACCAAACAAACAACGCACTTATCAAAGAAGAATCGGAGTGATCTGGATGAGTTAGAGACACGCCAGAAAGACGATGCTGCGCGACTTCGTTCTTCAATAAGGTGGGATTTGTGGCGTAAACAAACGCAGTTACGGTCATACCGCTCATACAGTGTAACAAGGATATCAAAAGCCACTAAAAGTCCTTCAGATATTTTGCATTGAGACATGAGTGAAGAATATTTCTGGCAAATGTATGTGTTATATATGAGAATACCGCTGACCATTATGCATAGTTGTGCAAGTGTTGAGTTATTGTTTAACCAATGACATTAAACAACGTGGTCGGAATTGAGACGCAAAATGGCGTCTGTGTCATGAATATGTAACATGGTGTCAAAATAGTGGGATTTCGAGCGCCACGGAACACATCAGGATGGCCGAAGGATACGCCAATTCGTCGTTGAACTGGCCAAGAATGAGCTGGACCGCTGCGGACCTGAGTAAAGAATGGGAAAGGTTTTATCAACATTGCGAATTCACGTTCGGAGGACCTCTCAGCAAATGCACTGAGAAGGAAAAAATATGCAACCTTATGAGCTTCGTCGGCGACAAAGGCCGAGAAATTTACCTCACTTTCCAGTGGAAAACTGTGCAAGTTGGATCTGGAGAAAGTGCACAAAATGTAAATGAAAAAGACATACTCCAAAGATATGTCGCAAAGTTTAAAGCACACCTCGAAGCAAAGAAGAACCCAATTATGGCGGCAGTTAAATTTGATCGAAGACGCCAGTTACAAGGGAAAACGTTTGAATCCTTTGTCACCGATCTTAAGCTCCTGGCCCGTGGTCTGGACATGACAGAGACGAATAAGTTGATCCGGAACGCCATCGCATGCAAATCTCTGGACGAACGAGTGAGGCAACGCTGCTTGGAGAAAAGTAAAAACCTTACCCTGGAAATGGCAATTGACATCGGTCGGATGTTCGAAGCGACCAAGGATGGAATGCAAGTGATGTCTGGTGAAGACCCGAAAGTGGAG
>Ga0126338_10000626_pt1 | contig 20068 bp, 8 predicted proteins | sample OrbCmetagenome_2_FD_92529 | JGI IMG/M metagenome (GOLD analysis project Ga0126338, IMG submission 92529) | Coral microbial communities from Petempiche,Puerto Morelos, Mexico - Orbicella C C metagenome | ecosystem: Host-associated > Invertebrates > Cnidaria > Coral | place: Petempiche,Puerto... | reverse complement strand
TACAAGCTCAGTAAATAGAAACAAGTCATGTCACGGGCAAATCGTCCTTTATTCATTTTAACCTGCTAGACACCCTTAACGACCCATTGAAATCTAAAGATGCGAATTAAAACGTTCTCTCCAACATGCAACAGGTTAAATTATGGAAGTCGGTATTAGGACTTTAACACTCATGCAATAAGTTATTTCCGAGATGCCTCTTGCCTCTGTGTCAAAAAGAGTCTCCGTGCAAAACCATTCGTATAAAGAATGTGTTCCCCCCTACAGGTTCATTTTCATGTAACTCAAAGTCATTTTCATAAGAAATGTTTTTTCACGGAAACTCGTTTTGAAGCAGAGGCACAAGGAACGCAGAAATGGTCTATTGATCCTTGTTGTTTTTTTTTTTATTATTGATCCTTGGTGTAGTACAGCCTTACCTTGCAATTGAAAGTCAGTGTGGACCAGTTAATTCTGTGTTGACTTTATTTTTTTGCTTATTAGCTATTACGCAAATTATACTCTGTCTCTCGTCAAGATTTTAATTAACCGCTGGGGTCACAGATCGAGAATGTATGATAAATGATCAACATGAAATAAGTTGTAACCGACCAGTACGTACTTACCTTCTTTTGCAAAAGCCGACAAGACAAGTAGAACCACTGCGACACGGATCATGACCTTATAAAGAACAAAGGCTCAATAGAGAGTCGAATTTCAAAAAAACGAAACGAAGATAACAAAATAAAATTGCCTGAAGGCTACCTAACAGGGCACCTTAGCACGGCATTATGCTTAAATCAATTTCTTAGCATTACAATGAGACTGAAAGAAAGTGAACACAGTAAACCCGTAACTATTGGCAATTGAAACTGGCTAAAAGTGATCGATTCTGTTCACCATATTGAACGTTTTTCCCATACAACCTTAATTTCATTTCATTATTATTTAGTTACAGTAGAAAATCATACATGATTCAGGTAGAAATTTCTAAAATTGAATGTACTCACCATTTTAACGTATTTGTCCGTAAAGCTAATCCGTCGATTTTCGCAAATGCTTGTAACATTGATCGTTTCGATCGATCGCTTAAGTTATCTAACAATTACTCAATTTACCAGTGGTCTCGACCACTCCCATATCCTGGTACCTTAAACAGCACAAGATTCGCTTCAGCTGGTATAACCTGTCCAAGGCATATTTTCACCTCCGTTATTTGTTACAAAACAAAGGACCTTTTTCAAATCTTTTCCGATGTGTAAGAATTACGTGTAGTAAATTTTCTGGCTTGGAATGTTTGTGGGAGAAACACGGACGTGCAGGATTGTTGCAATTTCAATATTTTCCGGCGTAGTGTGGAAGGAAAACATTTCATGCGTTTTCAGAGTGAAACCTTCGTTTTCAAATTCCTCCAGCGTAGTGTGGGCGGGATCTTATATCGGAACCCAGGCGACCATGAAATATACATATTGCGTTTTGCCATGCTTAATTCGAATAACGGGTTAGTGAAATAAAGCTTTGAGTTCCTATTTGATATTTTTATTCAAAGACATTTGGGATTTCTTTATTTTTTTGCTTGAGTCACGAGTTTAAGTCTATTATTTATTCTATTACTCAAGTGCATTACCTTCTAATTACTGTTCTTTTAGACAGTCATTAATCTGGATCAAAGTATGAAAATTGGTTTGAAGTATTTTAGTTCCTCTCAAGCCATTTCAGGGTTTCTTTTTTATGAGAACAATCATTCTTCTCAGTCAGTCATTGTTCTTAATCAGTCCGCCAGTTATATTTTAAGAGGATGACCGCGTAATTTTCTTTAGCTAAAATGTACAGACCACCGAGGTTATCTAAGAAACAAAATGATTTTAACATCGCTGAAACCACAGCATGGTATACTCCAAGAAAATGCACAGGTTTTCAGGGTTTAACAGCCTTCTATTAGGCATGGTACATTCTAAAATACAAGTTGTAAAATCGTGACGGACTGTTATCTAAAATCGATTAAAATGGCCCGAACACAGTTTTTGATGCGTGTGTTTTTATTCACCGTTTTCTCAAAAACCCTTGCGAACAATGAGAAGACATGAAATGATCAGTGATCCATCCAAGCTAGAGAAATTTTATGTTTTGCTAAAGCCTACAGGAATTGAAAAAATCGTCGTGATAAGCTTTAACTATCGTTATTCAAACAGTTTATGAGTTATTCTGGGTTACTACCAAAACGCTAAGATCGACTTTAGAAATTAGTTTGAGTCTGATTGCAAAATTATTATAGCGGGATAATGGCTGTGATATACTGTTTTAGACATTTAACTTCAGTTAGACAATAGATATTTTACTTAACTAACTGAGGCTTAGTAAAAACAAAGGCTGAATAGGAGGATGATTTTAGTACACGGAGCGGATGTTTTGCGATGTTCGCGATGCGATGTTCGATTAACCTTGTTGCATGTAGTTGTTGTTTTAAACGTTACGTAACAGTATTTAGCCTTATTGTTTTTTTCTTTGCTGTATGAATATTACCTACATTCAATTTAATTCCGCAAAAATGATCTCTAAAATTTTTATATTGCTTGTGTTATTTTATTTTGGCTAGATCACTTTGGAATGATAATGAAAATTTAGGAAGAAGATGGTTTCGACGCTATTTACTTGGTTAAAGGAAAATATGCAACTGAAACTTATGCACAAGCGCACCTACGTTTCATGCAAACTGCGCAAGTCCTTTCGTAAACGTAACTTTCTAGGGAGTGGTATTTCGACATTTGATTGATGGTTCCAATCTGGTTACTACAAAAGAACGCTTGCAAGATATCAGAGGTTTGAAGTGGCACTTCGTCATTTGTAAAGGAAGGCAGAGGTAGTTCCTGACAACAGGTTATCACAGCCGAAACTGTTGCAACCTGCTCTGTTTCATATACCAGCAAGTGTGGAGTAACCGAGACCTCTGGTAAATTAAGTATTTCTTTGATCACCACTGTTGAAAAATAACTATAAGGAAACAGATTGAAAGATGGTAAGTAGAAAATGAAATTTCGACAAACGAATTTATGCATTGAGTTTTACCATTATATTAAAAGATTGACTTATCTAAAAGAGCGCGCCACTTTTTCGTCAAATTAGTAAGTAAAACCAGAACTAGATTTCACGTGCCTTGCTTCTTTGCTCGCAATCGTTTCCTTGCGCATCGCGTTAGCTCCATGATTACTTTGCTAGATTGCCTGTGTAATTTGTGATTGACCAGAATGATTAAGACAGTTGAAGACCAATTTATATGTGTTTATTTAAATGCGAATACGTCGATAGTCTTAATGGTAAAAAGTTCCCGTGTCCAAAGCTCGTGTAACTAAACGTTGATTTTTCGCTCGTTAGGATTTCTATAAAGTTCATTGAACCTGTTTGCGTGATTGCGTGTACGTGGACTGTATCTTTGTTCTTTACAGATCATCATGCTCCGTGTCGTCGTACTTTTATTTGTCCTAGGCGTTTTTGCAAAAAGAGGTAAGTACGCCTTTCGGGAGTTACATGTAGTTCAAGTTCAGAATGACCTAAGACCTTAGATAGACTTTTTTACTCCCGTGGTCTTAATGTTTCTTAAATCTTAACGAAAAATGTCGAAAATTACAGCTTTCACGCAGACGGTTTTCATTTAGCAAAATACAGTGAAACACGGACTTCAAAGCCTTCAACATGAGTAAGTTTAAATAAATTCTGAATAAATTTCGGAAGCGGCGTTTCTGTTACCAACCTTTATTCCATTCGCAAAACTTTGGAAAGGTATCGTTAAATCACTTGTATTACTTGAATTGGAAACTCTCCGTAGTCTATCACTTTCATGATGACCGATTCTACCAGCGAACTCCTGCATTTCCCCGTAAGAATACTTTTGAATTAATTAATACACTTTCTGCCTTTCACCGATACCCTTTTTCTTTCCTTTCTTTGAACATTCTTAGTGCGAAATGTTTACGTCGCTTTACTCTGCGGATTTTGTGCCGGGCGAAAAGCTTATAAATCACTCGCTTAACGGCTCGTCAGTTACAAGATCTCAGTCTCGTGTGCATGTTCTCCCAACATCCCGTGTGGTCTGTTGCGCCAGTTAACCCATAGAAAGAGTGTTCTATTGCTTTAATAGGATACTTAGAGGCTCAGCTGCATTAATTCTATCGCTCTCGAGAAAGCCTTTTGTTTAGTAATCCAAAAAAAGTCAACGCGCGCAGTAATTGCAATGAGGGAATCAATCCAATTCGTAAACTGATTCGTTTGTCAAATTAATTTGTGCTGGACGACAAAGCACCTCTTACCACATTTAGCTCCAAATATTCTCTCTAGAATATGTACTTTTCTCGTTTATACAACTGTCTTTGGTGTTCGATTAATCCGAAGTTTTGCGTTTCTGAAAACATTATTATTTTTTTCATTATTTCTCTTTTCAGAATTAACCAGTGAAGAACAGGAATTCAAAGGTCTGGAGGCACATAACATTTTCCGACAAATTCACCAAGTTCCCCAGATGACACTGAACGGAGAAATGTGTAAGGAGGCTGAGGATTATGCCAAAATTCTCGCACGGAAGGGAAGCCTCGAACACTCAAAAGAGACCAATGATGGCGAAAACCTTGCCTTTTCTTGTTCCTCTGATGACAAGACCCAAACCGTGGGAGAGGCCGTGAAAAACTGGTAAGATTTGTTGTCATTATTCTTATTAGTGTAATAGCTGAAATCATTAAAAACAACGTTCTTTATACTGTCCTTTTTTTTAATAACTACACTACTTGTTTTCGTTATCTATATGAGCGATAGTGAACTGAGTTGCTGCAACTGTTCTCGATGGTTATTGCCTCGTGGTCTGATGCCCATAATAAGTGTAATTAGGGCATCAACGGGAGTAATGCAACCTAAGCAGAGGCAGCATCGGCAGCAGAGGACAAGGTAGCTTGGAAGCAGAGATCCTATAGACCTACCTCCACTAGAGGAATGGGCAAATAATGATGAAGAATCTCTGTGACAGAGCTAAGCATAATGCTTATGATATACTCTCACGCTTATATATACTTATCCCTGTTTAAAAGTGGGTCACTGAACTGCAGCTTTGACTTCGTAAGGTACAATGAGGTCTGCAAACCAGGATACAATTTCAAGAACGGCGGTTTTAGTGCTGGAACAGGACATTTTACGCAAGTGGTATGGAAAGGTAGCACGGATCTTGGAATTGGAGTAGCTACGGGCAATAAACACGGCATGAAGTGTACGTACATAGTCGCCAGATACAGACCGGCGGGAAACTTCATGGGGAGGTATCAAGAAAATGTGTTAAAGGGTAGCTTTGACGCTGAACGGGTTTGCGCCTCAGTTAACAAACTCGTGCCCTGATCTTCTACTCTTTAACGTCAACAGTGGTGTTCCAGTTGAGAAATCTGAGCCTGCTGATTGTTCTAAGTTAACGTATTTCGAAGAAAACTTTCTATACCCGCCAGCGTAACAAATGGCTTATTTCGTGGAAAATATACGTATTAGACATGGACTTCATTCATAGCTGCAACTTGTCTGAATTAAAATAATATTATAATAAAGCGCGCGCGCGCTTGTCCCACCGTACCTAATTCCATGGTAAAAATCTCTATGTACGCACGGCCGTGCGCAAATAACATGACGTGCGGCAGTTTCATTTTAGCTGCAAAATTTCCGTCGAGTTTAGCTTCAAGTTCACCTGTTATTTTGGTTTAACAACTAAACCATAAAAGTACAAACTCTTAGAGCTAAAGCTTCGTGGGAAATAGCTGAGATTACATGTATCACTGGTATCATTATTATAGAAAAAGCCATTCGTTATCCGAGTTTTAGGTCATTCCCCATTATTGCATTGCGCATCCCTACTGCGTATTATTTCACGCGTGATTAGCGCGCGCTCATTAAAAAATGGCGGCTTTTTCTTTACAGCTGGACCTCGCCATAGAGGTAAATCGTCATCTTCTCGCAAACGAGTATGGTGACCTCTCATTTTTTTCTGTTGTTTTGAATTGAGTAATACATTTCTATGTGTAAAATAAATAAGAACCAATTCTCAGTGTAGAACAAGAAGCAATCGTCGGAAACGTGAATTTAGCAAGCAATCGTGACTGCAATCAGGGTGTTATTATAAGGATTTATATGGATATAAACAAGGTGCTTTTGCTCCTAAACGAACATGGGGACCCCTCGTTTTTATTTCAAAATTTAAGTTCCTATAATATACACAATCGATAGGCAAAGTTTCACAAAAATCTCAGTGCAGGTTCCATTTCAGCGGAATGACCTTAAAGAAGAGATCCAGCGCGCTAGTTTCCACGGTCGACTAGCATTTTTTTTCCTTAATCTCGCTTCTTGACGATTTCATCTCGTGGAAAATTCGTAAAAGTTATGTTTTCATTGCTAAGCGCTGGCCTTTTTACCTTGATGCTGACGATGGACCGTCACTTCACCTTTTCTCCGTCCTAATGGTCATGGGAACCCTCGCATTCAGATGACGTCTTCTTTACTCGTCTTTAAACTTACACAAAAAACCAATAATTTAAAAATATTTGCGGTGTTTAGCTTGAATGATAAACCGTTTATAATTCACAGTATCTGCAATGTGATCATCTTGAGAAGTAAGTTGACGACTGCCGTTTTGACAAAGGTGACTGTCAGTGAGGTCGTGGAAACTCCTAGAAAAATATATTGGTGGGGGTGTGCAGCCCGCTTCCCAAAACCCTCGCCCTATTTATGACCAAAATCTGCGATTTTCCTTACCCTATTTATGACTAGACCAAAAATTAGATACCCTATTTATGACTGTTGCGACTGACAGAGTTGCCTTAAACATAATTTTTAAGGGCTTTTGGTTATGGTCTTATCGATAATGATGAAAAAGTAGCTTCTTCTAAAAAACATACCCAATTCAAGACTAGAGCACAAAAACCATACCCTATTAAAGAACAAAATGGCCAAATCGATACCCTATTCATGACCAAAACGGCTGAAAAATCCTACCCTTTGGGACCACACATACCTACATAGCCCATATAAGGGAGTACCCCCCCCCCCTCCGGGAGGAAACGTCCGTCAACAAGAGTCTTTATCAGACCACAAGAACGATCACTGCAAATACATTTCGGCTACTGTCAGGTTATAAGTATTTATCATGGAATTTAAATGAAATTTATTCCAATTTTTATCCACTTTCGCTCAGTTGACTCGGCTATGGGAACTCCAGTAATATGGACCGAGCTGAATCATTTATGCCATTTACAAGTATTTGTAGTTGACTAGCCATGCTTATAACATATCCCACAAAAACGTGATTTTCGCAGTATTCAGTCATGTAATGGGAGAATAAAACACAGCACGTGTTAAGTCCTAAGCTCAGCTTGACCAGCTTCTCACTGGTACGTTTACATATACAGTGAAGGAACTGAACCCCCATACAATACACCTGAGGTTTCACCTGGGATAATGACGATTGTTCTCCCCCCAGTCAACTTTTAGTCGGTAAATATAGGTTATTTAATGTTAAAAACCTTTCACCCCTTTTATACATGTTTATTCACGAGTTTTTAATATCGCGAACGTACCAGTCTTCGACCGAGTGGGCGATATGTTATTGAAAACCAGGGAATAAAATGATATCAGGCTCTTAACAGTTCATGCCCAATTTGTTTATTACATATTCAAAAACGCAATTCGTCAGACAGAACAACTGAAGCATAATTTAATTGTTGTAATTTTAACAAAATTCCTCTTGTGTAATCAACCTCTAAGACATTTTACGTCACTTCTGCAAACCATCATAAGTGGAGAACAGAGAAAAAAACTGCGAAACGAAATGTTGTCATCTGATCGTTTAATGGTATATCCGTAATTTTTCGGCTTCTTCGAAGTTTGGGGCAAGTTGAGATGATGGTTCAAAACAGGCTGAATCTTATTTTCTCGTAGAAAGAATAAAACTCTGTAAACCTGCATTAAGTTCTTGCGCCACCAATTCTGAAAATTTTTAAGATAACATATTTCAAATTGTATGTTTTATTACATGACTTTTCGTTGCTAACTCGTCTTCGGATTAGTCGTCGTCGATTTCTGCATCCTCACTGTTCATCAGCGGAATAAGAGTTTGCGTAAACCCTCCGTTCTCTCCATTTTCATCATATTCATCGGTATTTGCAGCCTGTTCATAGTTTGCTTTTTCAGCCGGGTCGTCTCCCTCAACAAACTCTTCTAAAACTTCGGCTTGCTTCGGGTAATAATCTGACGATGGTGTGGGCATTCGGGACTCTTGATTAGCACCCCAGGAGTTTCCAGCATAATAGCTTAGTTTATCGTTTCGATAACCTTGTCCGTGAGGATATCTATGTGTTGTCTTCACATTGGCTTTTCCATATTTGGCATCTTTGGGCCTAGTGTTGTTCGCCGGGTTTCTCATTTCCTTCCCACTGAGCCTCCCGATGGGTTGCTTTGTTAACGTTTGTCCTAACAGTGGTCGAAACTTCGAAGGCCCATTTGGGGAAAAACTGGGCTGTTTTGACAATTTCTTAGTAGGATTTCTCCTTACTTTTAAGGTAGGTTTGTTTTGATCTGAGTCTGATAATGAAGACGCGGGTTTATGTCCACAATAAGATGGATTAAACTTTCCCTCAAACACGTTATTCAAAGTGTCGAAAGAAATCGCTGGCCTGTAACGCGCCACAATATAAGTGTAACGACGGCCGTTTTTCTTTCCTTCCGCCTTGCCAATTCCGAGCTCTGTGCTACCCTTCCAGATGACTTGCATGAAATGAGCTGTCTGCGACTCATAGCCTCCTATCCCCCAGTTATAAGCGCAAACCTCGTTATACCTATAAAAGTGTTAAAAGCCGAAAAGTTAACAATCGTTTGCTTTAGAGGGGTTGTCAGACGAGTTTATGTTTCACGCAAGTAACCATCTTTCGCCATGCAACGTTAAAAGGTTGAGGTCTAAGATGTATGTTCAGATCGAATTTACATCATACTAGGGTGGGGAATTGTTTTAGCTTATTTGTTATTTCCTCTGTCAGTAACCAGACAAATTGCCATGTTTACATTGCCTATCGAAATATGGACGCTATGAACGTAACACTGAAAAAAAAGCTACAACTGCCTTTTCAAGTATACACTCTTAGTTACAAATTTAAAAAAAAAATTAAAAATCCCCCGAAGTCAACATAAAACACAAAAGAAAGTTACATAAATCATGGTTTAATTCAAACCATTAACCCTTCACCTGGATTAAAAGCCTCTAACAGAACATCTTTGTTAAAATCTACGTGTATTCGATGCAAAACCCCTGTGACAGATGAGCCACGCATATACCAAGGCATACACGACTGGTGGGCGGCCTATAGAATTTTGACGGTTCATTTGACTTCTTACGTGGGGGATGTGGTTCAGTATTGCTCTCGTGTGTTCCTTGATTACACTGATATTTTTCACATCTGGCATGATCCAGGGGCTTCTTTACACCTCCACCTAAATTCAAACTGACAACAGTGGAACAAGGGTTGATGCTTCACGTGACGTGTAACAGTGTTTCTCAGTAGCCCAAGTGACTTTCTTTTACTTAATCTAGGTATACCTAGTTCCCACAAGTTACGAGTGTCCGAAACTGTCGTTCTCTCTTTATGATATACATTGTGCAAGTTGAATGTCTCACCAGTTTTTAACTGCACCATATGCCGTCAGCCCTCCCAAACGGCCTCCTCCCGCGGCCAGGTTTTCACCTTCATGTTCTCTCTGAAGGACAAGCTGGTCTTCATGAACCATGGGTTGGTTCCTGGTACCCCTCTCAAAGAGCTTCTTTGCAAACTCCTCAGCTTCCTTGGACATATTCATGTTGAGCTTTAGAGGCGGCGAGTTGTGTATGGCACGAAATTTGTTATGGGAATCCAGGGCTGACTTGAGAAATTCTTCAGCTGAACATAATTGAGACAGCAAAATATTCAATTACTAAAATATGCTTCAGCAATTTAATTTATCAAATACAACTGATACCTTGTTGTTTGAATCAACTGTCACGATCAGTTTTGGTAGACTTAGATGGTGGAAATCGTAATGGGAATGGTCATCAGAGATCAAACAAATAATATGCTTTTACTGCCGCTTTTAGGTCGGCCACTGAACCTTTGTAAATTTATGTCAAAAAATGGTGTCAGAGATTGGTTCGTGGAATATTATAAGTATACAGGAGCTCAGGCTTACTAAAACTAAGTAGTTTGTTTTATATATTTTTTTCCCTTTATTATCACTTCGAAGCTCTGTATTCTCCCCCTTTCCTCCCTTCAGCCTTGAGCTCGTATCCGACTCATGGTGTATTTCGTCTCAAATTCCTACACGACCCGCGCAGTTATATAAATGCATTTACCGGTTTCGTCTCCAAAGGAAGGTACATCTTGTTGGTACTTTGCAATAGCTGGTCCTGTGACTTGTTCAGTAGATTTTTCTGAAGCTGGTGTAGTTGGCGTTGGTACACTCAATGCTGATGGTTGGGAGTCATTCATCCTTGTCAGTTCAAGGTGTATGTCTAAAGATGTGTGGTCACCTCTTATAGTTCCAACTCCTTGGATGCGCATATTACCAAAACCAAGTGATACTATGGACGGTCATAAGATAAATAACAGTGTTAAAGCGTAATTGTTCTACTTCAGTGGATTTGAGGAGTTAAGTGGCCATAAATGCTGGGCAGGCACTTAACCCTGTAGGTTTCATTCCTTTAATCTGGACGGAATCCTAGTCCATCGCAGGTAACCCAGAGGCAATTCGTCGAGTTGCTGCGCTTATTAATCCAGCTCGGCGATGAAATAAAGCGTTAATACACCGTCGTGTTAAACAGCACGACGCAATGACCCAGGCCAAAGCTCAAACAAAGACCGCTTGATCTGGGGTCAGAACGCTAACTGTTAAGTCACCGCGTAAACCCTGATTACATGAAAGTAATAAAATCACGTGCACTCCACGAGACATCTTGTTGTCTCGTGAATCTCTTGTGAATCTTAAAATTAAATTCCTGTTATTCAGTTGAATGAATTTGTTGATTGAAATATTTGACAGTTACTATCGGATCATATCGTGCTGGAAAAATTTCGTCGCGCCAAGTTGTGAAATCCAGGAATACAACAGTTTTTTCATCACACTCAATTCAAAAAACAACTTTCACTTGTCAAAGCACCTCTTGAAAGTAACTCCATCAAAGAAAACATGACAGAAGTAACAAGCTGATTCCGGCCTTGGCGATTCTAAACATTGGAACTATCAAAAGGTAAGTGCTCCTAAAACAGAATAGCGTTGTTGAGGTACTTGGAATTATACTTGCCTGCCACAGCTGATTTGCTAATAAACACAACCAAGAACAGCGTACGTAGCATTGCCATGGCGACGTCTTCCTTGAAATCAATTCCAGTCAATTAGCGTTGCTAAAATGATAAAATTGATTACCTATCAATTCAAAAATTGTAAATAAAAGATTCACTTTCATCTGCACGCCGCTATATAAGGCACTCCGTAATAATTATTTTCAAAAGCAGACTTTAGCTTCATATCTTGAGATGAAACTATATGAATCACACCAGAGTAAATTACAAAACAAGGTGAAAAAAATTCCTTATTGCATTAATTTCTTTTTGCATGTCACTTTTGACATGTTCAACTTTACTGGCTCTTGGTCCCCTCATCGCGACGTTAACGGCATTTCAGGGGGTTTTAAATTTTGTCACATAATGTATTGTAGCTTAGCATATAACATGTGAAAAATAGAGCGGGTGTCCCGATTTCTTTTTAACATCCGTTGTTTGTTAACAGGCCAAAATTTTTCCATGGGTGCAAAATAAAGCGGCTAGGGACAACGTTGCTCTAACGCTCAGGCCACGGTCTTTCGCGAAGCGCATATTAATAGACTGTGACACCATACTTGTAAGCTACGGCTTGTGTACTATGATAGATCCCGTTACCTCCACCAGCCATCCCAGCGTAACTATTTGCACCGAACGAATTCTACCAGATCAGAAATACTTCCCTCGGGGAGAGAAATTGGTTGGTGTTAGCCGATCGTTTATATTTCCCGCGGGACGCTCGAAAATCAGTCCCTCTCGTAACTAAAGGTGTTTGCCGCCATTATTCTAAATTGGCCATATGATGTCATTTTGGTATCGTATATATTTTACTGAATGCAAATAAATTCTAACTACGCGCTGCAGTTTTTGTAAGCCTTACTAAGCCATTATCCATCTTACACTTCCGTCCACTTTCGCGCCATTGTTTTAAACCAGTCGCAATGTCTAACATGGCCTTAAGAGTTTAACTCACAGGAAAACATGCTAAACACTACAACCTGTTACGACACCAGTTTTGTAAATGCGACAACAAGCAAAATCGATCCCTAGCTGATGCTTAGCGTTAACTAGGACGTGAAGGGAAATAGATTCTTCAAATTTTAATCAAGAGAAAATTGTTTTGAATTTACTTTCCCTAGGTACTTTCTAAACAACCTCTCTTACTAGTAGTGCCTCTAAACCTAAAAACACCCGAAATTAAATAACTTTCTTATTTCTTTCTAAGTGTTTATTTGTTGATGGTACTTATAACTCATTGACTTAAAGGTCGACATTAATGTATTAAAATGAGAATTTAAACGCGCCCGGCGTTGAAATCTCTCTAAACCTGAAATGCATTTTCCAAGAAATAACTAGCTGGGAGTAAAAGTTGGTATTTTGGAAAATAATGATAATGAAAAAAGACAAAACAAAAGTGGAAAATAAAAGAAATTTTGGCTGTAACCTCCATCTGCTTATCGGAAATGACATCGACAGCTTAACCCGAATGGTTAAACTTTAGAATCAAACATTTGAGTAACCTTGTTGAGTCTAAGACCATGGCAATATTTTGGAATTAAGTCCATTTGTTTACAAAACTTTTTCCTTTCCATCCATGGTCATGTGCATGCACCTTAATCATGTTGTTTGGTCAGACTGTTTGTATAACGCTCTTGACCTGGCTAGTCGAGTTTGATTGCATGGCTTATAACCCAAGTGCTGTATAAGCACTTGTTGAATTTTACACTCCACTAAATCACCTCAACTAATATTTCACTTCAAAATAACCCACAGTATTGTCATCCCAAACTGCATTCAAAACAGGAATCTAATATATATATGTATAACGACTTTTTGTCCTACCTTCCTTGTTAATTCGCTAAATCCTTGACTCCTTTAAAGAAGGTTGCCTATACATTTCCCAGAATTCGTCTGAGTGCCAGTGATATGAATTATTCCTGCTTCATTTCACTGCTACCGATTGGATTACCCTCTAGCAGCTCTTGGTCTTGAGGTCACAAGTAAAAGTAATCGTCTAAACGCGAGTACAGTTAGAGATTTACACTACGAGTGATATTCTAAAATTATCTAAGAATTACACGAGTGTTTAGGGAAGTGCTATTTGAAAGAGTTTTCAAATGTCACAGGTAGCATAAATGTTTAATTGATCTCGCTTTTATTCAAATGCTCATTTATTATTTGACTGAGAAAATAACGAATGCGCGCGCGTTAATTTGCACTGCAGTGCAAATTAAAAATGTCATAATGTAGTAACTTTCTCCGTCATATAATACATGTAAACTGGCATTTATGTTTGGCTTTGCTAAGAAAAATGGCTTTGATTGGCTTGCACTTGCTTGCATCCTAAGCCTATCTAGAGCTTGGGGTCCATTATTGCTCTGATTTCTTTTGGAAAAATAATATTTGTCCTTATAAGCCTCCTATGCAAACGCTATTCGGGATGTGGAGGAGGAGATGTTGAATGCGTGAGGAAGTGCATCTTCATCAGATAAGGCTACGTTTTCAGCGTTACGAATTTACAACCGTCAACTCTTTTCCAAGTTAACACTGGCATTACCATCGTTCAAATTGTCAAGGAGCAGGGTATGGGAAATTTGGTCGCTTTTCAAGGCTGTTGAGGCCTCTTCTACACCCCGGGTTTTTGCTGTTTAAATACAAGTGTACGCTTTTTCTTGGCTCCATCTGCTTCTTGTACAACGTTGGGGTAAACGATGGTGAAAGAAACCTTTCCAGCTGATTCAGGATACATATTCACCATATGTTAGATGTAACTGTAGAATGAGATTCAGCGCGGTTACATAGTACAAGGTTTAAGAGTTTCTGCTTTTAGTTGGTGGGTAATATGCACTGTTTCAAAATCTCCAAGGGTCATTGATAAAAATCGCCGCAGTCTTTCATTTTCAGAGCGAAAAATTTAAAGGTAAGAAAGGTTAGCCTGTAAAGGTCTCTTAGTGACAGGCTTATGGTCTTACATTTTACTTGTTCTACGTGTTATATAGAAATAATGGCATCATATTGAAGTCTCCGATTGGCTTTTCAGATTTGGTTTTGAGTCCTGGTCATCCCACAACTCAGATTCGTCTTCAGAATGATTTTTCGAGGCGAACTTCACACTTTTAATCTCTCTTGTGATGGATAAGCTGAGATAAGAAGAAGCCCTAGTTTATTCAGGCTAACTATTTGAAAAACGCCTCAGTACCGTTTTAATCTCATGTCAAGAAGTTAAAAAGGAGAAAAATTGCCCACGAGAAAATCATTAATTCCACAATTGCCTGATTTGATCTTGTATTACGTATATTTTGTGTATGTTTTTTTTTGCACATCTTAATGACTGACTCAAGTGCAAAACTATATCCTTCCACTGATTTTCAGCTGGTTTTCTTGCCTGACCGAGCTTCGCCTTTTTCTTTGGATGGCTCATAACCTCTCTTCCAGGCATTGTCATCTACTACCATTGGAACTTCTTGATCATTTTTTCCTTCATCAGACTTGCTCTCTGCCAGATTAATGCGAGGCAAGAAGCTGTTAGCTGCTTCCGAGACAGTTTGCTCATTTACAAGGTCATGTACATCTTGTGCATCGATATTTTTCTCCCAAGAACTCAGAGGGAAGTAATTTACTCCATTTGTAGAACTGCTTGTTGTTTGTTGATCATCGGTTGGAGTCGAAGATTCGTCGTTTTGTCTGTTAGTACTTTCCAGGAAAAAGCTGCTGGGAAATCCTGTTGACATTAAACCTTCATCTCTCTCGGCATTGCAATAAGAAGGTACAAATAATCCTCTGTCGATGTTGCTTTCCAGGCCATATGAGTTTATTACTCCTGGGGTGTAACGTGCCACTATAAAGGTACAGGGCAGACCTTGACGCATTCCGAAAGCTCTTCCGATGCCCATATGACTGGTTCCTTTCCATATCAACTGCATGAAGTTCTTTGTGTTTTGTTGAATGGTCCGCTTGCTCCAGTCCATATAACAAACTTGCGTATACCTGCAATTAGTTTGTGTAAAAGATTTTACATTTTGCTTGTGATTTGCCGATAAAATCTGGCCATGCTATTAGTTAGGCAAAACAAGCAAGCTAGATATATACGACAGCAGTGGGTCCCTGGCCACACAATGTGCTTATTGCAATAAAACAAAGTGAAATGACATGGCAGTTGATGACATGATATGATACCGAAAAAAAAAGACATTCTTGGTGGTGTTGCTGTAAGAGCTCATAAGCATAATGACCCAAAATAATTCTACTCACCATCTGTGTACGGCTCCAGTGGCGGTTAGCCCTCCCCATTCACTGCATCCTCTAGCTACATTATCGCCTTCTCCCTCCCTCCTAAGGTTTTCCCAGACTTCGTGACGTGCTACGCCCATCTTAGCTAGGTTTCTGGCAAACTTTTCCGCTTCTCTGGAGAGTCGTTCGCTAAGTTCCAGGGGAGGAGCCCTGTGAATAGCGCGGTATTTGTTGTGTGCCACGAGAGCTTCCCGTTGAAAATAGTCATCTGTTATCAAAGTGAAAGAATATTTAAATGAGCAGACAATTTATCCACTCTGAGTGGCCTGGTAATCATTAGGTAAATTCTGCCTTCGAGCCTAGTGGTTCATATGCCGGTGGAAATCTCCGGATTCAACCTCTTCCTTTCTCAGTGGGAAGATAATCACTGCAGGGTCGTATCCCAATATTTTAAATCCGCCGGCACTCATTTATACACCTGGATGGAAAGAGTCACTGTGAGAATAAAGTATCTTGCCTAAGAAAACAACACTGTGACCACGTCAAGGGCTAAAAATCCGGAACACTACGCATTAAACATTAGGCAACCACCCTGCGATTTAGCTTTACTAATACAAACTAAGATAATTTAACTTTCATCGGCAAGGTCTTTAATCACCAAGTCAATGCAAACATTACTACTTTATCATTTAGTTAAAACTATATACTTAAGTTCAGTTAAAGAATATGCGAAACACGGTCACCGGTCTCGGCGCCAAACAAGGGTGATCCAAACTCGTCAACTGGCACATATCGCCGATTTGATAATGGAGTGATTGGATTGCCTGCTGAAAACGGTTCGTCGTCTTTACTTTCTTGATTTTGCTCAAGGTTGCTGGTATTGTCGTTGATTCTTTGGGTGTTATCCATTTCTTTTTCCTCAGGGCCATCGCTTTCTTCCTGCAAGGCTGTGGAATTTTCTTGGTCTTCAGCTAATTGATCTGTATTTACAGCCTTGTTTTCCTGATTATCATAAGGTTCGTTCATTATGACGTTATCTTGGTAGTTAGTCAAATTTATTGAATCTCCAAAACCTTGACCTCCTATAGACTCATGGTCATTCTCGTAAACTAGTTCTGTCTGATTCTGCTCTGATATTCTAGACTGGTGCCCGAACGTCTCCTGTTTCAGCGATTCGTCGTCGAAAGTAGAAGGATAAACACTTTCATTACCATGGCCTGTTATCCTTTCCATCTCATATCCATCTTCTTCTTCTTCCTGATTTCCAGCTTGGCTTGCATTGCTAGGCTGTGTTGGCAATTGATTTGGTTGCTGGTTACTTTCATTATTATGAACACCCCCAGAAAGATTATCGTGTGTTTTAGAGAGGTTGTTTTTTGGACCTTGTGTTAACTGCGCTTCCGAAACGTTTGAAATAGTAGTGTTGTTATGGAACTCTACATGATCTGGTGACTGGTTTGTCAAATGAGCACCTTTTACTCGCATCCCTTGGGCTTGGAGTTGAATAGGAGGGGCAGGGTTATAAAAATGCGCTCCACTACTATTGTGATGCATATCCACTTGAGAGGTGTTTTCACCTGTAATATCAGAACTTACATTTCCTTTATGTTCAGTGGGCGTTACGGCATAGGATGCCTTCTTATTTTCTTTTGTGAATATCAAAGGCTCTCCCATCACAATAATCTCTTCATCCAAGGGCGTGTTAGCTATTAAAGCCGATTGAGTTTGAAATTGTTCTACAGGAGACATCACCTTGTTCATGTATTTGCCGTTCGGTCGAGGTTTTGCTTTCCATTCAAGCCTTGGTCCTACGCTAGAGTTAACTGTAGATGTTCCAAATCTCGAAACGCGCACGCCACTGTTGATCGTTTTGCTCCGATTTAGAGGAACTCCAACCAAATTCAAGGTTTTGACATTATAGTTGTTCTGTGTTGTGTTTACTCCCATTTCTTTTCCACGAAGTTGTCCATTTAGGATATTAGTGAAAGCATTTGCTTTTCTGATTTTCTTTACATTTTGCAATTCCTGTAAAGTTGCCAATGGTGGATGCAGTTGTTTTCTTGAAGCGTTGGAGTCAAATGGCAGTGTTTTACGTTGCACGGGAAGAGTGAATGCAAAACTCAATGAGTTCGAATCTGAGGAAGACTTTTGAAAGACACGCGGCACTGTCATTCTTTCTTTTCTCGACTGATTCTTGATAAAATGCTCATCACCATTTCGTGAAAACAATCCAGTGAGCTTGGCTGAAGAGGCTGATAAGACAATGAGATATAAGTTATTGTATGGCAAACATCTCGTTGCAGAGTTAATATACCGCGTATTCACTGTTCATTGCCCCTCCATTTTCTGCGATTGCGTTGTGGCCGAATGTAATCCAAGAGAATATATTCATAAATGCAACTTAGCAGGGCTAATAAGTCTCTTGACTGTTCTTATCATTCAACCCCTTTCTGAGGCTAGCTTGAGCGCAGTTAATTTGAGCTGATTAGCTATAACTGCTTTAACAGTCATCAAACGTATAAAGAACGCAGATTTTCCTCAGATGTTGCTTCCAGAAACGATTTTCTGGGCAGACATGTTAACTATGTTCAGGCAGCAAATTTGTAGCCAGAGTATGGTAGGACCGGTTAGCCGAAGGAGTTGCGTTTATGTTCCTCAAAAGCAGGCTATATATATATTGATTCCACATCATCGCTGGTCTGGTTGTGCTCGTGTATGTTACTTTAAGTCTTATTTGTTCTTACCTGGTTTTACTCCATCTGCTAAGTGGAGCACAATCACCATGCATGATAAAATATACATTTTCACATCGACGTTTGCCAACAGAGAGTACATCTATTGAACTAATTCTTCAAGCATAGCTCGGTTTTCTTCTGTTAGAATGCAGCAACCAAAAACAACTTAAAGAAAGCTGAAAGAAAATTGAGATGGTCAACCCGGATACTTTCTATGACTTAAAGCTAATGGTGACCGGCCAGGTTTAGACGATCTGCATGAGGGTAATGAAATCTTAGTTATTAGTTGAATTTTCGGTGCTTTCTTAGCTACCAGTTAAAATTTCAGCGGTTATCAGTAAATGTTGCCGATTTCAGATCTCGGCTATAGGTTAAAAAACGCCGCGTCATTTCTCAACTGACAGTTAACTAAAATTTGATCAATTCTGGCCTGTCATTTAAACCTCACTCAGAGTCCCATTTCAGTCTAATGCGATCTGTCGATTTCGCGGAAATTTTCTAAAAATTGCATGTTTTCATCAGTACTGCAGGAAATATGTCATTTTTGTGGCATTTTAAATAACCACATCTGAACGGCGAAAACCCAACTCACTTTACTGATGTGTATTTTGGCTTTAAATCAACGACTAAAACATTGGGCCATACATAAGTTCTGTCCTTTCGCCAATTTGAGGGTAAAGTCAATCCAATGTCACACTTTAAGCAGTTATAAAACAAGTTAAGACATTTTTCCTTTTAAAATGATTCATGTATGTGTTGAAAATGAATGAAGGGTATCCATTTATGAATGAGATCTAATGAGACCTTTATATTGCTAGTTTTCAACCGGATTTAGTTTAGAAAGTTGGAATACACCGCATCAGCAATCAGGTTAATCCCAAATGTTCTTAATTAAGGACTTTTCTGATACTCCTAACACAATTTAGGTTTACACTTAAGGCCGGATTCACGTTTATGAATTTGAGATGGTTACAGCATAAATCACCAGCATCATACAAAATGGGCAACGAAAATTTAATGTTGTTGAGATTCGCTGAGCAGTTATTATCATTTGAAATCAGTGCTTGCCAAAAGAAAGGAATATTTACAATATTTAGTTTTGAAGGTCTTCTAAACAGGCTTAGAGAGAGGAGTTAAACTATTGTAAACATATTCAAGTAAACTGTAAATCTTGAAAGACCTTATTGCGATAATGGAACCTACCTTTACGATGACAATCTAATTTTTTATGAGAAATCCATGTTTAAGCAGCGAAAAAAGAGGAAACTATGTACCGATATGAAGACAATTTCAGACAATCTGCAAAGTATGAGGTCATGATCGAACTTTCGATATACAATCTTCAACTCCTTCTTGTCACGCCTTCTCTGATGTTGTACCTTCCACAACAGCAGGTACAAGCATTGACATTTCAGTCATATGTTTCCTGATTTCTGGTCACAGATTTAAACTCAAACTGGCCACCATGAAGAGCGTGCTTGTCTCTTACTTCTACGACAAGACTCTGCGACGATCGAAACTCCCCCTCCCCCACTAGGTTTGGTTTATTAGTACATATTAGTTGAGCTACAGGAGTAAAACAAAGAATCACAAAGTTTTATTTGCAATTTAACAAATCCACATCATCATTGTCAGTTTGGAATTGCCCATCTCCATATAAATGTATCGGCGCCTTTGACTCCTTTCGACAAGCTGTGGAAGTCTTTTTAGAAAGTGGCAATATAATACGGCTCTAATGTCATTCCTGCAGAAGCTAAACGTAACAAACAC
>Ga0126338_10000624_pt1 | contig 20078 bp, 4 predicted proteins | sample OrbCmetagenome_2_FD_92529 | JGI IMG/M metagenome (GOLD analysis project Ga0126338, IMG submission 92529) | Coral microbial communities from Petempiche,Puerto Morelos, Mexico - Orbicella C C metagenome | ecosystem: Host-associated > Invertebrates > Cnidaria > Coral | place: Petempiche,Puerto... | reverse complement strand
CTCAAACAAAACAATGATATATTCTACTGCTAATGGATCAGTTTTCACGAACTGATTTACCGTTCGTATTTCACATTGTTCAACATCCGCAACTTGTTTGATTGCTGTTCATAGTTCACATTGCTCAGCATCCGCAAGTTGTTTCATTCGTACCCTTGCTGCTGATGCTGCATCTCTTTTAGGGCGGAAATCCTGAGCCTGTCGGTTTAAGCGCGGGTCTGCCACTGGAGTGTTGAGATCACACTCGAGTTCCAATCCTTATCTACTAGCTCAGTTTACATCAATGTGAAATCGCTATGCCCTATTTGTCACGCAACATGCTAACAAGACGTTTCCGACAACAGAGGTCAAGCCCTAAAACTCAACGATCTTGGCCTATGGCAGTTCCCAACTTCCGGTCGTTGGACAAGTCACTTTGAGAGTGTGGCGTGAGAGTTTAAAGTGCTTATTAGATTGCAAGTTGGTCGACCACAAAGACATTCGCCCCATTCTAGGGCGAAAGGCCTGTATTGGCATGAACATTGTCCAATACAACGATAATGATGCTATCAACAAACCAACAACAGGGAATGCGGCAGTCTACTCAGTGGAGGATAATCCAAACGGGGACATGTAGAAAGAAAGTCTTCTGAAAGACTTCCCAGAAGTTTTTGCAGAAGAGGTCGGGCAACTAGACTTACGGTGAGGCCTGTCCAGCATCCATCCCGCCGAGTACCTGTTGCAGTACATGAACAGCTTAAAGCTGAGCTGGGCTGTATGGTGGAACAAGACATCATTGCCCCGGTAACGACACCAATGCCATGGGTCAGTTCCCTCGTGGTAGTTCCCAAGAAGGATGGGAAAATAAGGCTGTGTTTGGATCCCAAGGACCTGAACTAAGCAATTCAGAGAGAACACTACCCTCTTCCAGCCACAGAGGACATAGCAACCTGTTTGCACAGAGCCAAGGTGTTCACAAAACTTACTGGTGGAAGTGCATGCCCTTTGGGATCCGGCCAGCCCCAGAGATATTCCAGCGCAGGATACACAAGCTGATTGAGGGGATGCCGCACGTTGAAGTGGTGGCCAACGACTTTGTCGTTGTTGGTTACGGAGAAACACGAGCAAGCGACGCAAGAGCATGACAAGAACCTGATGGCATTCCTTCAGCTGTGCCAGGATCATGGACTCAAACTTAACATTGAAAAGCTCACACTTCAACAAACAGAAGTGTCTTTTATTGGACATGTGGCGACCGGTGATGGCCTGTGAGTGGACCCAGGGAAGGTTAAGGCTATCTGCAACATGCCCGCCCCTACAGACAAGACAGTAGTGCGAAGGCTATTTTGCATGGTGCAATACCTCAGTAAATTTCTCCCCAACCTGTCGGATATAACTAAACCTTAACGAAAGCTGGCACAGCAGGATGTTGAATGGTGCTGGGAAGATGCACAGATCACAACGCTTAGCCAACTGAAAAAAGTAGTCACTTGCACCCCAGTTCTGCATTACTACAACCTCAGCGACGAAGTTACGCTTCAATGCGATGCATCAAAGTCAGGTCTAGGAGCTGCACTGTTGCAGAATGGGCAGCCCGTAGCCTACTCCTCCAGAGCTCTCACACCAGCGGAGACGCATTACACGCAGATGGAGAAAGAACTGTTAGCTATTGTTGTCGCGTGTGAGAGATTTGATACATACATCTACGGCAGGGATGTAGTTGCAGTCGAAACAGATCACAAGCCCTTGGAGGTCATTGTCCTCAAAGCACTCATCTCAGCACCACAACGCCTTCAGTGAATGCTCCTTTGCCTTCAAAGATACAACTTAGAGATAAGATACAAGAAAGGCAAGGATGTTTCTTGCGGACACCCTCAGCAGAGCCTTCCTGCCTAAAGTGCACATGTCTGTGCTTGTGTAGGAGCTAGAGGAGATAGACCACAAAGCTTCCCATCCTGTCAGTGATTCCTGATGGCATCAAATTGAGAATGCCTCAGCGGATGATCCAGTATTCCAGGAACTGCGATCGGTTATACAGCATGGCTGACCCTTGAACAGAGCAGATGTCGCCCAGTGCCTGCATCCCTATTTTGACATACGAGATGAGCTCACCCTTCAGGGCAAATTAGTTTTTAAACTGGTCATACCAGTCTCACTTCACAAGGAACTAATGGCAGCAACCCACACATCCCATATCGGTGTAGAGGCCTGCATCCGGCTAGCATGCGACAGTCTCTACTGGCCATGGATGACAACAGAACTGAAGGAATACATCACCAAGTGTGATGTCTGCATGGTGCACCACAGTGAGCAGAACAAGGAACCAATCCAACAACATAACTTTGCAGCAAGACCCTGGTCCAAAGTGGCTGTTGACCTCTGATCTGGATGGGCGTACCCTTCTAGTCACATCAGACTATTACAGCAATTACATAGAGGTTGCACACATTACCTCGACCACATCAAGGTCCATCATAAAGGAGGTCAAAGCAGTCTTCGCAGGGTTTGGCATTCCAGAGGTTCTTGTGACCGACAACGGAGCTCAGTTCTCCTCAAACTTGGGGTTTTGACCATGTGACGTCATCACCTAGGTACCCACAGTCCAATGGCAAGGCCGAAAATGCCATCAAAACCGTAAAGTGACTGTTCAAGAAATGCAAGGATGCTGGCCAGTCAGAGTTTTTGGCCCTATTAGACCGGCGCAATACTCCGACTGAAGGAATCGGAACGAGTCCTGTGCAACGTCTTATGGGGTGCCGATGCAGAACCCTGTTACTGGTTGCAGACAGCCTACATAAGCCCTGCTATGACATGAAAGCTGTTACCCAGGCACTAGTAGGGACGAAGCAGCGGCAAGAGGACTATTACAACAGGACTGCTAAGCCACTGAAGACCATCACACCTGGTTAGACGGTATGCATGAAACTCCCTGACCAGGACACTTGGAGCCCAGGAACCTGTACTGAAAAGCTGGAAAACAGGAGCTACATGGTAAAGGTGGGTAACACAGTCTACAGGCGCAACCGCAGACACATCCAGAAAACAAATGAACGCCCACTGCTGTGCATCCGGAAGCTGACGAGGTTTTGCCAACACTCCCCAAAGACAACCTGGCTACACCCTCTGACCCTAGCAGTGAGGCACCCCCCACTGACCATGCAAAAAACAATGATCTCAGGAGGTCTAGTTGTATCTGCCGAACACCAGTTTGGCACAAGGACTATGTAACGGCACAAAAATAAGTTTGGTTACCTTACCAAATGCGAACATGTGTTCAGATAGCCCAACAGTGAGACTGTACACAAATGCCAGCACCATATTTCTTAGTATTTTATCTTGATTTGTTTGTTCTGTAAGGGGAAAGATGTAACAAGATTCCCCATACACAACTGAGCATAAAGACATTAATATGATGCCCCTATAATGTGATGTCTTGGTGATTGCAACACTCTCACTCGTGGCGGCTTCCCGCACGATGGCTCTCGAAGATTAAAGCACAATCATAAGCAATTATTTTCCTGTCCATGACATCTTTACATTTTATTCTCTGTGTTAAGAAAGTCAAATTCAACTTAAGGTGGCTGGCCACAGTTTCCAGCACTTTCCAAGATTTTGATAGGTCATTATAACCTCTCTTTATCAATTGATGCTGCAACCATGGTATCACAAAACTACCCAATCTTTGGTAGGCGTGTTGTTATAATGTTTGTGACACAAATTATATGCAGTTCCAGAAGATATCCATACTCCCCCCACAAAAGGGAATGAAATTTCCTGGGTGGTTGGGGGTTCTGTAAGACCAAAAAATTTAAAGAAATGTGTGAAGCTTAATTGGAATCTCCAGAGGGTTTGGGGTGGGTGTCTTAGAAAAAATCCCTTCTGTGGGGGAGGTATGAATATTTTCTGGAACTACACAATACGTTACCATGACAACAGTATGACCTGCTAAAAACACCTTTAATTTTAGCTTGAACTGCTAATAACTCCGAAATGAGCTCGGAAATCTCCATTTTGTATTATCAGGTTTGATTAGCTGGATAAGACATCAAAGCAAAGCGTAAAATGGTTCTGTACATGGTGTTCAGAGCCACCTTAAATTTTCAAAACATATCCAGTTCAACCGCTGGTATTGTCAGTACTGGTATCATCAGTGCAAATCAACAAAACCAATTATGCAACGATGCTTTTCATGTCAAAACAAGTCAGTCTGCCAAAAATTAGCTCCATCCTGCAAAAAAAAAAAAATCGGCCCAAAAAGCTCTATATGCGCTTTTTGCACGAAAGCCTTCAATTATCAGTAATCAGACTCTGTGAAGTACATTGTATTTGTAAATAGTTAGAGACCAGGTCCCAGTTGTTCGAAGGCTGGATAATGCTATCCACCAGATAAATCACTATTTGGAGGATAGGTCTTGACAAAATAAACCATGCTATCTGCTGAATAGTGATTTCTCCTATGGATAGTGTTATCCACCTTTTGAACAACCAGGGCCTGGTCAATGTTAATAATAAAAGTGTTCTTGTTTCTGATAATTTGTTGAATCAACTTCAGATCATCTGGATGGACAGTGGACAAACCTTGATAGACAGTGGAGAAGTGTTGAAGGACAGTGGAAAGATCAAAATGTGCAGACCCTCACCCACCAGGTAAACATGCTTATTTTGTAACCTACTCCTTATCAAATTTAGCGCAAAGTGATGTTAGCTGGGAAGAATCTCCTCATGGCTCATGTTGAGCACTTTGGAACACCCAACTACTGGCATGTTTATTAATAATAAATTACTGTAAGCCCATTACAATTTTTAAATGCACCAATAATAACTTTTTTATTATTTTCAATTGTCAACTCTCCTACCATACAAAAAGTAGTTCTTGCTAAGCATGTAACACAATCATGTTAATATGACTTCAAAGCTTCCCAGTAAGGCTTTCCATTCAGCCAAGAAATCTTTGGTACACAGTGTCTGAAATTATTTTTAAGAATTCACGATTGAATCCAAAAACAGAAGTTTGAATTTCTTTACTTAACAGATTAATCCAAGATCAAACGGATCATGGTGCATCAAAGAAACCAAAGAATCCACTCTGGGCAAGGATTCACCATTTCCTTTGTGAATTAACAAAATTCAATCAATTTTGGTTTAATGTGCAGTTATGAATTTTATCATTATTTTTCATAAAATTCATAACTTTCATTGTACCTGTCCTGAATTCTCTTGCACCTGGGGAATTTTGCAAGCCTTGCTACAAACAAGCAAATCGATCAAGAAACCAAAACAGACTCATATGCACTCGTATGCAATGTTTTCAGCCCCGGGTGGCCAATTTTGCGTCCAAGACCAGTTGTCCCTTAAAATCTCAATTCAGTCTGCATTAGGACTGTGTTCTCCTTTTCATCGAATGCAAAAACTGCAAATTTAATTTTGCATGTTTGTAGCTCCATTCAATTCAAGTGTCATTGCTCCTCATGACACCAATTTAAAGTTTTAAAAAGCACTAACAAGTTCCTTTAAGTAGTTTTTGATCCTTAGTAACGTTATTTCTAGCTTAGCAACCCCACCAAGGGCTAATCCAATTTTGGGGGTGCAGTCAAACTGCGATTATCCTGACTTGTGAGGACCAAGATAAAGAGCACAATGATACTATAATCAAGAGTCTGATCAATAAAAAATTACATGAAAATTAATGAGACAAAAGTAAAACCAAGTAAATTTTAAAAGAAGTACATATGTTAATAGCACCAAAACAACTTTGAGCTAATTGGATTCTAATTCCGTAGCATTAAATTCACTTTGTCACTTTTGATGCATGTGAGTACTGTTCTTGATCTGCAAAACCAAAACAAATTGTGTTAAACATCTGTCTTTCTTGATGTCTAGAGCTTAAGATTGGATTCCCAAAAATTTATCATTTTGGTTGTTTCATCACAGAATGCTGGACAGCTGAGGTCATTACAAGACAGCATGGACTTTGGAGAGACTAGCAAAAACCAAGACAAGACAACAAGACGGTTTAAGTAGATGTCTATTTGATCGTGTATTTTTCTGGCCCAGCCCGGGAGGCCTTTGAATGTGGGGTACAGCTGGCCCGGGGTTTTCCTCCTAGGGGCAAGTGGACGTACGGGGAGGTTTTTCACCCAGCTGTTGTTCCACAACAGGTAGTTGGTAGTTGGTTATTTCTTTACCTTCAAGACTCTTGGCAAACTTCTTGCATTGGTTTCAAGCAACAACCTGATGAATTCTAAAACATATACAGTCACTAACTTATTAGAACAAACAACTCTCAACTGATGCTAACAACTACATGGCTTGTACTTCTCTTTCACCCAACAACTGGTGTTTCAATACCTCAACAAGGCAATAAACAATTAACTGTGACTTCAAACAGAACCAACACAAACTTATTGTAACTCACAACAGATTGATTGAATCTGACACCAACAAGTACATGTACATGTACTTTCATTATCACTTTTTGCCATCAGTCCTTGGGGGTAATGGGCCAGACATTCGTCTTCAACATGCCACTCAGTCACATGCAATCACTGCTGTATCACTCCACTACATAAAAACCAGGGCTGTCCTTTCTTTCCCTGCGTTTCTCACACGGACCTCAGACATAACCAATACAAACTTAACTGACAATAGATGGATTGAGACTGACAGCATCTGACAACAAGATCTACCAGCTTACGCCTTACAGACAACTTATTCATGACCTCAACAAACCTAAAAACTACTTGTGACTTCAGCACTTCAGTGTAGAATACTAAATTACAAGACTGTTATCGATACTGCCAGGTACTACCGACTTCTTCCATGATTGCCTCATAGGGGAATCCCTAGAGATTTTTGGTGGTTTAGATTTTTGCCCCAATTCAATCACCCCATCACTTGAAATCCCGAGCACCCCCTGGGATCACCAAAGCTTTGCTGACTACAGAAACTGCACAAGCCAAATACCAATGCAAGGATTAGCATTGAGTCAGATAATATTACTGTTATGTGTAGAGGTGTGTGTGCCACCAGTGTTCAAACAAGTGCCTTTTTTAAAAAAAAAAAACACTCTAGCTGCCCACTGCATGTCATTATATGGGTCAGAGGTCTCTGTTATTGTCTGTAATTTTCACCGCAGTGTTCATAATAAATTAATTTCGATTGAAAATAAATTATTGACAATGTTGTTGTTTGTTTCATGATGAGGTGCTTTAGGATGTAGATTGTAATGTTTTGACTGCTTACTGCTAGTCTTCATAGTGTTCATCTGGCAATGAAGGGTTGCAGAAAGAAGTCAAACACCACAATCTGCATCTTATAGTGACTAAATCATGAGACAGACAATAACTCACTTTACAATGACCAGCCACCATCTCTTTCACGGCAAATTTACTTTTTTTGGATGATGCATATTCATGAGAGAACTACATGCTGCAGCAGAGATCTCTGACTCCAATCAATGAACCAGTAAATCATGAAACCCACTCCGCTTGGCTGATTTGAATCCACTGAACAGTAAATATTACTCTTGCCCTTGTTTGTTCCTTTTGAGTTAGGTTTGAAGGTCCCAGTATAAGACTCCTTTGAGCAGTGTTTTTTTTTACTTAGATGTGTGATGTACAGTTGCTCCAAGGCAAAGTCTGAAGTATTAATTGTTTAGAAAAGTTGACCAAAAGTTGTAAAAGAAAAATTCAAACTCATTCATGAACAAACAAACGGTTAAATAGCACATTCTCTTATCTTGTCTCCATACTTTTCTAATAGGTACTGATTGATCATTTTGAGAAACAAACTAAGACAAATCTTCCTTGTGATTCACAATTATTTGGTCAGTTCTCATGATCATTATTGGGCCATAAAGGTGAAACAAAACTTAACAACAACAAATCATGTTCAACTAAATTTTAGGAGTTTATTTCTTCAATTCAAAATTCACATTATTTGCAAACCACAAGTAATGTAACAAAAAATAGTCTGAAATTTAAAATTTGGAAATGTATGTTTAGCAAGTAGGGAAAGCAAACAGGAAGCCTGTTATGGTAACTGCTTAGTGACTTTTTTATTGGGCACATACTAAGGTTTCATTCTTAGCCTTAATTGCGAGATTAGAAGGCTTCAGCACATGCACAGGACAACCAGTTTTTCAGTATTCTGCTTTTGCATTTGGGTTTGGTTCATTACAGGTTATGATAAATTACTTTTAAGTGAGAAAATTCTTAGAATTTAGCTTGCACATTCTTCACTGCTCAAAGGAAAGCTTGCTAAAAGATAATTATTATTTTTGAAATCACTGACTTATTTCCTTTTTCAAACGCTTTTCTGTTTTTAAGTGCCTGGCAGCTTGATGGTGGTTGTTTAATTCATAAACAAGGGAAGCATTCGATATTACAAATTGAGTAATCTCAAGATAGTCAGTCAAATATTTTTCATTTAAAATTCACAGTCTATCAGTTTGGACAAAAACTGTTCATCTCGAAAAATTGGCCTGGGAAACACAGGTCATTTTGCATCCCATGTTCAGTTGTCATAACCACTGTAAGTGGGCTGCTACAAAATTTACCAGCTTTCTAGTTTTTGCAATGTTATCAATCTTCCTATTTTAAATTTAAAACACCATTAATAGCTATAACTGCTATTGCTTCCCTTGTTTATATTAGTTTAATATATTATTTTATGTGTATATTACTTTGTACATAAGTACATGTAGATCTGCAAGCTCATTTGCCTAAACTGAAAATACACAAGAGTAAAAATAGTTATTTTCAAGCACTGCAAAAGTTGCAATGACTAGCTAGGTGTGATGAAAGCCTTATTGTTGCTACTCCATCACATTTACCTTCTTGACTCAATTTATTCCTTTCAGCACGTACCAAAATGTTCATTAATGTAAATGTTCTAGGCCTTAAGCCACAAAATATGACACTAGGTTGCAGAAAAAGTTTGAGTGGTAATATCATTGAAGAATTAGCCCAAATTAATTGTGGTTTATCCCTTAGGAATTATTCTTTTTTTGGAATGGGGCTATTTTTGTTTTCATTTTCAATTTCTCAATTTTTGATGCAGTTATTACTGGCTTATGGTAATATTTGTAAAATTTAGGCAAAGTTAGATCAACAGTCTGCATTTTAATTGAAGTTATCGCTAGTTTCTCTTGTTTTCCTGTTATTTTATTTTATTGTGATCTACAAACAGCATCTTTTATTCTTTTGCACCATTACATTAAATAATCCTTTTTGCTTAGCCTTGAGTGACAGCATAATGCAGACTGTTGATGAACAGTAGTTTATTTTAATTTTATTTGCCAGATTTCTTGGTTCTTCCTTGGTGTTGCAAGTCGTCATATTTTGACAGCTCTTTAAGTCCTCCTTTAAGTTTTTTTCAGTACTTAATTCACTCAACAAATTGTAGGGTTTTTTTGTACTGTTTTCTTGTTTAATCTTTAGGATTGTTTTGCTTGGTACCCTAAACACACACCCTCACGGGTAGCTTAAGATTTTAATCTTGATTTCTTCAGACGTGTATCACCAAGAAACAGCCAGTTTTTTCTTTTTTAGTTTAGTTATATTGCTAATGAGCTTGCATGTATCTACTAAAAATGTTAGGGTATTATTTAATTCCAGGACAGAAGGTGCCACACACACCAAGACACAAATCTAGCCAATCGCGTCCCTGCTGGGTTGCAGAAGCTCTGCCTCTGAGAAGGTGTGTGTTTCTGTCCTCTGAGAATATTCCAACTGAGAAATCCTGGGTAACTTTATCTGATACTGTAATTCAAGCTGGGGACAGTTTGGGCACTTGGAAGAGTTGGCTGCTTGCTCTCAAGTAGTGTGGACAGTGTGAAGGAAGGTGAGAGTTTGCTTTTCATGCCGTTAGGGTTCCACTTAATTTGTCACAATACTACACCATCAGTTCCGGCCCAGCAAGGTGCTTTTTCACAGTCAGTGTATCTGGAAATGTTCCACATCCAAGGACGTAAAACAGTAGTGCTGAATTGTGGGGTTTGAGGAGGGTGCATCTCTAGAGAAAGCATAGACAGAGGAGATCACTGAATTTCATCGGAGTGACCTGATTGGATTTTCACAACTGACGTCAAATTGAGTTGAGTCTCTGGGGGTCTCTCTGATTGGGTTGCTACCAGGTCAGGTTTCTCTCTTTTCTAGTTTTTCATAAAAAAATAAACTTTAACTTTAAATAACTAAAATAAAATCCTATAGGCCCAATTATAACCAAAACACATCTTTTTGAAAACAAAATTCTTATTAAACATTTTCTTAAATTTTCATTCTCCCTGTCAAGAAATTTCACAACTAAACTAGCTTCATTCTCTGTTTCATTTTCATTGAACTTAAGACATAATTCTTAAAGTTCCCAAACACTCCACAAACTTTAGGGGGTCTGAGCACCAGCTTTTGACACCAGGGTCTCTGGAATCGCCTTGGTAACCAACAAGAGCTGTGATTGGGTTAATAGCTGCCTTGGTAACTGTGAACCAATCATAGCTCATGCCAGGTACCAAAATAATCCCAGAAATTCTTGTGCTGACAGCTTTCGCCTAGTCTTCCTTAAGTTCCTGGGGTGTTCAAGAGTAATTCTTATTTGTCAATTGGCTATTTATTAGAAACTTAGCATATAATGGGTCTTTGAGGAATAATTCTCATTGGTGGGCCGGTTAAATGTTAAGTAAATCGGCAGCATTAAATTAAACAGCTAATTAGCATTGATGAAGGGTAATCCTGAAATATCTTACATTGATCATTATTTAAAGCTTAGCACTTAAGTTAATTCAGTTTCTTACCAACCGAACAAATCAAACAGGAATCAAAACCTTTCACTAACAGTTTATAAATATAATTTATATAGAATGATAAAAATTAAAACAGTCTAGCATTTCTTTATTTTTGAATATATATGTTGCAATAACAATAAAAATTCATATTCATAAGCATTTTGTGTGGGGCTGGCACTTTCCTAGGTAGGGTAAGGCTCAATTTTTCCATGGTGTTTTTTACGGATTGTCACGCAATGCTCCTCCAAAATGTGTGCATACACATTGCGTGAGCAGAGAAGAAGGATGCTACAATCTCTTGCAATGGGGATTCTTAATTAAATTTCTGCAATTGAAATTAACGATGCAAGTTGGATTTCAAATCATTTGAAGTCAAAACTCTGCCAAATAAAGAAAAAAATCGCGACCAAATTTATTAGTCAACAATTTTCTAGTTAAAATCTTCGCGCGCATAATTATTCAACCTAAACAGAATTATTAATATAATTTTTAACGCACATCAACTTCCCGATTCTTATCACTGTAAGCAGCGATTCAGCTCAAACCTCTAGCTTGTTTTAGTATTAAAATAACAAGACCCGCTCAGCTTCGTATGTTCATTGCTCGTTTCGGATCACGGATGTTCTCTGGAGAATTGTCCTCCAAATTATTCATTTATTCGCAAGGGAATTTGATTTGCACTTGAATTAAAAAAATTCTCCAGAGTAACGTCACGTGAGATGAAATAGGACAACAAACAAACAAGCTGAATAAGCATAATTAACTAAAACATTTGGCAATATGTTTTATTTTTAAAAGAAAACGAAACCTTTCTTCGCCATAATAATCGGCCAATTTCTTTCATCCAAATTAAAGAGAGATACCTGACAATGGTAGCTTCACAGATGAGAGACTCATAGCGACTTGTGCTCTTTGGTGAAGTTTGTGGAATGACGGTCGGTGGGAGGTTTGGTCGGAAGGTCAGACTGGCGGATTCTGTGTTCAATTCTTTCTTTGATTTCAACGGTGATGCACTGGAATTAAGCACCATACTTAAGCGCTTCGGTTTTTCTTGTCCAAGTTGCGAACATTTCCAACTTCAATGGGTTTTCATCCAAAATAGTCCGGGAGGGCGAACTTATCGGCAAATCATTTATTTTTGATACAATGACTCGCCTAATGGCATCTTTAAAAAAATTATCAATTTGGTTTTTTAATTTTTTTTCTTGTTAACTCCAAAAGTATTTGAGTGTGGCATTGTGACAAATTAAGACAAAGACCCCGGAGGCATGGGGAGCAAACTCTCACTTTCCTTTACGCTGTCCACCCCACTTGAGAGCAAACGATCAACTCTCCCAAGTGTTCAACTGTTCCCGCCTTGGGTATAGAGATCAGATAAAACAGACCAGGATTTCAAAGTTGGAATCTCAAACAAGGACTAAAGAAACAACACCAACTTGCAGCAGAGTGTAAGCAACCCAAAACGCAGGGACAAGATTGGCTAGATTATTTTTTTTAACTTAAAGTAATGGACAACAGAGACAATTTTTATTTCAATAAAATATTGTTACCCTTTCCCTTATGTTGTTTTATTTTGCAATCCAACCATTTAAGTGAACCAGATAACCTCTCTAAAGTAAGCCAAGTTCTCGAGAAGAATCAACAAAACTTAGCAATACGATTGACACTTAGAGTGAGTTTCTTTAACAAAATCCATGATTAGATTCTTAAATCCGAAAGAATCCGAGAGCGCACTTTACTTATGGGTTATTGACCAAGTGTGAGGGCAAGATTGCTGGATATTGGCCAAGTTCTTTTTTTGCATGTTTATGGACCGAGACGGAGTCGAGGTCCATAAACTCGCAAAAAAAGAACGAGGCCAATATCCAGCCATCTTGACCGAACAGGCTTGGTCAATAAAGGATTTATTATATGGCTTTCGCGGAAATTTTTCTTGCGGGTCACGGCGGGTAGTCCCGAGCGGGCAAGATAGCTCCATCTTGCTCGCTTGGGTAGCCAATCACAGCGCAGGATTTGATTCATCTTGCCCGCTCTCGGAGCTAGCCATATAATAAGTTTCTTTACTAAACAGATAAGATCTCTCGGATCATGGTGCGAATCCTTGCCCACAGTGGATTCTTCGGTTCCTTTGACGCACCATGTTCCGACAGATCATAAGCAGTGTAAGTAGCAATTAATTAAAATAAAATAAAATAAAAAATGATCCGAGAGATCTTGGATTGATCTGTTTAGTAAAGAAACGCAAAATCCGCTTTCGGATTCTTTCGGATTTAAGAATCTAATCTTGGATTTTCTTAAAGAAACGCACCCTTAGTTTTCATAAGCAGCTTGTTTCTCGTGTCAATGTACGTTTACATATATGTCTTTTCATCATTTTAAAACGCACGAAATATATTACCATAAGGGTCGTCACGCAAAGGACCAAGCGTAACAAAATGTTGCGTCCAGTTGCGTGACAATCCCTGGTGCCTAGTTGTTTTCCATATTTTTTAAACGTATCTGCAGTGTACATTGTAAAAGAAACAAACCGTTTACTAGAACCAGTCTGCAATCGTACCACTTAGTTTTACTGAGACCTAATTACTGTAAACATGACCGTATTGGTCCTAAGCTGGGCACATTAATTTTCCTTACTACAAGCCCTACGCGTTTTGAACTTAGTTTTGAGAATATGGTGGTACATAAAGACTATCGTGAAGTTAAGTATATCTTTATGTTATTCTCATCTCCGGTCGTTTTGGAAATCAACTCACTGATATTGTAAGGAGAAAAAATATGTCCACTTTTGGGACTGGCTCAGAGTACGTTTTTCAAAAACCTCTCCACTATTAAAAATTCATTGTGGGTTCGTCTTTAAATATATCGTGTGTAGACCCGAGAAAAATCGAAACCGGAAACGAATTGATTATTTTTTGGCGTTTTCCCGCTTATATAACCTATCAAGGGAAATCAAAAAGGCTCTGAAAGAAATTTGTTGCGCGCGCGTCAAATGAAGAAGCAAAACAAACCGATCGTGTCCAAACAAACTATCGCTCAAATTTTTAGCGCGTAACTTTTAGTGTAGGATTTCCAAACTGGGTAGTATCAAGAAAATCATTCGAGATTGCAACAAAATTGTTGTCAAAGTCACAGTTATAACAGTTGTGAAAACAACTTCGGCTCGAAGTCGTAGAAACAAAATATGCCAATTTTTCCACGCAGTAGGCACGCATCGCATAACGTTTGCTTTGTGATCAGTAGTTGTTTAAATTGCCGTTTCCCCTAGGGTTATAAAGCGCTCTAAATCCGCTGAAAAAATCAAAAGAACTTAGGTTTTTTTCTTTCATTCCCAAGAATAGACTGCCCAAAAAACAGACAAGGAAGAAAAACATGCATTTCTAAGACCTATTTTCTTATAGCGATTTGCAGTCGCTTGGAAAAATTGTAACTAAAAGATTTGAACTCTGCTTTAGCTAAGGTCAAATACTTAGGAAATTGTACTTCTCGTATTACATGACATTGTTACGTTCTTTTAGTAACACAAGATAAATAAGTCACGCAATAATGCATCCTTTTAGAAAAAGGGATTTGCTGATTTAAATGTTTTCAAAACCGCCGGGCAAAGGCAAGGATCTCGGAAAACAAAAAAACCTTCTGCTTCAATCTTGAATGAGCGTTTGTTGAAGAATTTAATGACATGCGATGATACGGTCTTTTGAAAAACGTACACACAAAGGTTTACAGTAAAATGTCGAACCACCCACAGGCGACCTCCCATGATTTTTGCAAAACTGATGGAGTGTTTATGACAGCTTAATAATTTGGCTGCACAAGACAATTTTGAGGACTTTAAAATAGAATCGTATAACAGACTCAAGATGGTCACTTTACACAAAGTGGTCGCTTAGTGAGGTTCGACTGTCCAATGGAATGCAGACATGCAATGTACTGTACCAAGATCACCCCATTAAATTGTGTGATCTCTGCAAATATTGTAGATGGCTTACAGTCTCTCTGTTTCTAACACGACCTTAGCAGGAACACAGACAATCAACCAGTCAGTTCATCATTCCGCGTGCCAGTCTTTCAATGAGTCAGTCAGACAGTAAGCCAGACAGTTAGTAAGTGCCGTCAGTCAGAACCGTCAGTCAGTGCCTTCAGTCAGTCCGTCAGTCAGTCAATCAGTCAATGAGACAGTCAATCACACAGTTCGTCATTCTGTGCCTCAGTCTTTCAGTCAGTTAGTCAGTTAGTCAGTTAGTCAGTTAGTCAGTTAGTCAGTTAGTCAGTTAGTCAGTTAGTCAGTTAGTCAGTTAGTCAGTTAGTCAGTTAGTCAGCGAGTCAGCCAGTCAGTCAGTCAGTCAATCAGTCAGTGAATCTGTCGTTTTTTACATCAGTCTTTCAGTGAGTCAGTCAGTCAGCCAGTCAGTGAGTTTGTCAGACAGTCAGACCATCAGACATTTGATCAATCTGTTAATCAGGCAGTCATTCAATCAATCAATCCAGTCCATCATTCCATGTGTCAGTCTCACAGTCAGTCAGTCAGTCCCTGAGTCAGTCAGTGCATCTGTCATTCCTTGCATCAGTCTTTCAGTGTCAGAGGCAGTCAGGGAGTTCGTCAATCAATCAATCAGTCAGACAATCAATCAGTCAGTCTACATTCTGTCAGTTTTGTCAGTGGATCAGTCAGTCAGTCAGTCAGTCAGTCCATTATTCCATGGATCAGCCTTTCAGTCAGTCAGTGAATTAGTCAGTCAGTCATGATGGGCTTAAAACTGTACTTCTAAAAAACGTTTTATATGAGAGTTCTTCTATTCATTGTGCAAATCAACCACTGAAGAATACAATGTACATTGCAAGGCTGAATTCAGTTAACCACGGCAGAACTTGGCTTATTCAAGAGTTTTGTTCACCTGGTTTCTCCAAGAGATGGATTGCAAAATAAGACACACTGCCCTTCTAAAGATGACTGCTTGAAGCTTTGGTCCACTTTGTCCCAGTTGGCATCTGATCTGGAAAAGCAAGATTAACTTCTTTCAGTGTCAAGTTAACATTAATATTATAAGATACTGTGATAACCGAATACGTGTACTTAGACCCATCTGTTAGTCTTTCCAACGATCAGTTATCCGAGTTCGTAAATCTGTCAGTAATTCTATCAGTCAGTCAGCCAGTCATCCAATCAGTTAGCCAGAAGCCAGCACAGCAAGTAGTTACACATTTTGGGGTGCACAAAAATTAAGGGGAGAGCCTGGGCCTGGGTACTCCCTCATATGAGTTATATATGGGCTGAAATAGGGTATTGATTTTGGCCATTTTGCTTCAATATGGGGTATGGTTTGTGCAGTCTAGCCTCAAATTGGGTATGTTTTTTTTAGAAGAAGCTACACTGACGTCTTCAGCTTCATCAATAACACCATTAACAAAAGCCCTTCCCATAAACAGTTCTTAAATACCCTTTCTGCTGTGGGCATGAAGTCTGGAGAAAAGATTTTTGTAAAAGTTCACCGTCAGAATCATTATTTTCAGTTAAAGAAGCTTTGGTTATTGCTTACAGTAGTTTTTCCTTTATGAAAAGAGAATTCCATATTACGTCAAGGTTAGCTCATATTCATTATTATTCACGAGTTTGCTCATAGAACACTTTGATTCTTATGAAAGATCACTTTCTTTACCTTTTTTCTACATTTTGCAAAACAGTGAAAAAATCTTTCTATTTTTACCCCAAGTAACTTATCATCTAACCGAGCAAAAGTTGAAAAGAAGTCTATAAATTTGAACATTTTCATGTAAATGTCCTGAAAAGACGTTTGAAGTTACTTAAAAGCATGTCTTATTTGTTTATGTCTGTTAGTCTTGTGTAAAACATTGTCTAGACACAAATAAATGAAAAAATGTCACTGAAATAATCGGAATCATAGGCCAACGCAGTGTGCACACGCAATCACCGGCCCATCTCAGATGTAAAAATTTCTGCTTTTCATGCTATTTTCTAAACCAAATAGAACATGGTGTTCCTATGTCAGCGGTAGATCTAGGGGGAGGGTGCAGGGGGTGTGCACCCCCATCCCCTGAGATGGCATGCAGCTTTCTAGTATAACTGGTATTCTGCAGTCAGTTATGCCATTCCTTAGTGGTGCACCCCTCCTAAGAAAAATCATGGATCCACCCCTGTATGTTTCCAAAGAAAATAATCCACTTTTGAGGTCTAGAAAACTGTTGAATACACTCGAACTTTTCTGTTACATCCACTAGCACTTTTTCTAGACCTCTGTGAAGCCTGTGTTATTTTTTACAACAACACAGAACATCCACTAATTTGTACATTATACACTTGGGAGAGTAGAGAGCAGTTGAAAAGCTGGTGTTGCTCCAAGGTATGGGTTGAATAACTCTTTCACTTTGTCTACGCTCTCCAAACTCCGCCTAAGGTTTTCCACCAGTTGCTCAGCACCTTTTTGGCAACTTCTTGTATTTCGAGCAACTCTTTTTGTTTCAAGCAACTTTTTGCATTGTGTGGTTCCAGAAAATATCAATATCCCCAACCATGGAGGGAACTAGGAATTCCAGAGGGGGGGGGGGGCCAAAGACCCAGGAAATTCCACAAGGGGGGGGGGTTGGACGGTCAATTTAGTTTCCAGATGTCCATCGATTCAATATGAATTCAAGTATCGATCTACAATTCTGGTCAAAAGTGTTGGGACAGTTCACGGCAGATGACTTCACAGGCAGCCTCTCTTAAGACCAAGACCGTGCAAGCCCGCCTACCCCCCTCCCCCTGTCAATGTTGCTAAAAATTGTGAAGAAAAAAACCCTTGACAATAGCTTCAGAATAGCCTCCTAGAACAGTATTCTCAAACTTAAGGGACGATAAGATAGATATTCAAGTCTTATTCCCATAATAACGATTTTTCAGCAATCACGTTCAGTTCCAACACAACTGTCTAATTACTTTATATTGTGCCTTTTTTCTTTTTTTCCAACATCCGATCTAGTCTTCAGAATAGTTTCATTTTCTTGCAACATTACTAGGGGGAGGGGGGTCAATGATACTTGCTTCTATTCATCTTTTGTTCTAAAACGTCAAGGACATAGTTGAAATCGTGGGTTTTAGCGTGCAAAAAAGGGTAAGTGTCCCAACAACTTATGGCCAGGATTGTAGCTGTTCAAAACTCCTTTCTTACCTCCTAAGTAAATCTTTCACATGGAAAAATAGTAGCTTGAATACTTGTATTTGAATCACATTATATTTGAAATAAATTTTCTTTCTTCAAAAGCACTTTGGAAGTCTAGTCTAGTTTGTTTTTGCATCGGCCTTTGAAGCTTTCGAGTGGCAGTTGATTTCTTTCATGAAAATTTAGTTTCTTTATAACTTTAAGGTAGAAATGATGTTATGATTTCAAAAACTTGATAATGTCTTATTTCTGTTTATCTCTGTCCTTTTGTGTGTAATTTTGCTGTAGAATTGGATTTTGTCGCAAGTGTGTTAGCGATCGTGTTCACGATAAAAGTATGGTGTCAATTTCATCCACACTCATGTTATCAGTCCTTCAACAGAAATTGCACCACATTTACTAAGTGAATAGTCGTATAGGAAGGTAATTTGACAAGTTATCATTCTATCTATTTTCTTTTAAAGCATGTTAAAATAAATTGCTGTATGTTTTCTTTGTGTGTGTGTGTTCAGATATTACGATCGAATCGAGGATAAACAGCAGTGACGTGCAATACAGACAGCTAAGTGTTTGGAGTGTTTACTCAAACTTTACATACTTTCTTGCTCAAACTATTTTTTCAGAGGGTACAGAGGGTGTACATAATACTAGTGGAAATTCTGGAGGGGTGGGGGGGGGTTATTTTTGTGTTCAAACAATGGAAATTCCGGGGGGTGGAGGGCTTACAGGAAACTCCCTCTGTGGTGGGGGATGGACATTTTCTGGAACTACACATTCTCAGGGTGAGATAAAATTCAAATACTTTTGAGCCCAAATCTTTGAGGAGCTAGCCCAAAATTATTCTATTTAATAAGTATAATTAAAGTAATTTAATATGAAAAAATAATGTTAATTATGTCCTTAGATGAAGTAATTCTCTTTGATTTCCCTCTTGAATTACTGTAAGCCTTATACAATAAAACATTTAGAAGCAATCAAAGTGTGGTTCCAAAAAATAGCCATACCCTCCCCCAGCTGGGTCTTCCCCCCCCCCCCCCCCCCTCTCCCCCCATCTTTCCCCCTGCGTTTTTTTTTTGTTTACTTTTTTTTTTTTTTTTTTTTTTCCGGGGGGGGGGCCCTCCAAAGGCCCAACAAACTTTTCCCCCCGGGCCCCCCCCCCCCCCCCCCCCCAGTATTTTCCATTCTAGGGGGGCTTCACGGTACTCTCCCATCCTCTGCAATTTCCATGATTTTTCTACTTGGGCCCCCATACCCCTTGGAAATTCCATGGCCATAAATAACAAGACTTAAGCTATTTATTTCTCCTAGGCACTGTAATCAGGAAAAAATAACCATTTTAATTGATTTCGGTTGCTTAAATTTTACATTTTCCTTTCTCTTAAAAAAAAGATTTGTGTTGTTTCATGTTCTCTCACACACTGTCTGCTAAACACAACGTCTGAAGTTTGTCATAAAAAAAAAAGAAACAACCAACAGTGTTTCACTCATGTCCACTTGATGCTTGCCCGTCAGGCAACCTGTGATAATAAGGCCCTAGCCCGACCGATCGTTTCACTAGTCCCGGGCTATCCAACAGCCATTTTGTCACGTCCTGATTCTGAGCAGTTTCTACTTTTCTATCAATTCTGAGAAATCGGAGCAGCTTTTAGTACTTAAATTGGCCTTGCTTCCATATTTCACAATGCTTTAGCAGACAATTTTTTTAATTTCCTGTGAAAAAGAAGCAAATACCCTCCCCTGGGGCAGATCATGGATGCAAGATGCATGCTGTCGGACAAGTAGGTCAGCAGTTTTTTTTTTTTAAAAAATCAAAATGGAGGATGACGATTCACATCCGACTGACTCAAGTGTCTCAGGTGAAGAATTTTTCCAAGATCAACATTAATTATGGAAAGCCGTAACTTTCTTATGTGGTTGTTTATCATTTGGTGTGGTTTCTTCATTATGTGTTGTAGTTGCTTCATTATGTTGTGTGGTTTCCTCATTATGTGTTGTAGTACTCCATTATGTTTTGTGGTTTCTTCATTATGTCCTGTAATGTAGTCCTGATGTGATGTGTTTTTATCATGATGTGGTGTGATAACTTCATTACATGGTGTGGTTTTATTGTGATGTACTGAGGTTGTTAAGTTATGTCTTGTGCTCTTGTCATGATGTAATGT
>Ga0126338_10000623_pt1 | contig 20089 bp, 9 predicted proteins | sample OrbCmetagenome_2_FD_92529 | JGI IMG/M metagenome (GOLD analysis project Ga0126338, IMG submission 92529) | Coral microbial communities from Petempiche,Puerto Morelos, Mexico - Orbicella C C metagenome | ecosystem: Host-associated > Invertebrates > Cnidaria > Coral | place: Petempiche,Puerto... | reverse complement strand
TAGCTCAGTTGGTAGAGCATCGCACCGGTATCGCGGAGGTCACGGGTTCGAATCCCGTTGAAGCCCTGATTTTTTTCAGGCTTCTTCTTTCCAGTTGCTTAAATTGGACAATTAACTGCGACGATCATTCTTCACTTTCACCTATAACCGTAGTTCATATATGAAATATTTCATATAAACTTTACATCAGAACACTATTTTTCTTTGTGACGTTGAGGCTTCGATATTGCGTGCGGAGCTATTTTGCCTATGATTCTGCTTTTTGAGACGTATACATCTTGGATTTGGTGATTGAATCGTAAAATTGTAAAGCTCAACAAGACCCGAGTTGTTTTCTGGAATGAATTCGAGTGTTGTTTATTTGATTCAGAGTAATGCTCAGGACTTGTTCGCCATCCGTTCGACGAATTATTTCGGTAAGTAGTTTGTCTGACATTCTGCTTTTCGCTGTGGCTACATGTCCGGCTGCCGGACAGGTTTTTTAAAATACTCTGTGTCCGGCAGTGAGACTTAATTTTTTTTTTTTTTTTTTTTAAAGTAAAACAACATAACAAGAACTTCATGACGGGCGACCCCAAGAGGAATCGAACCCTGGTCGCAGGCATGGCAAGCGAAACCTATTACCACTGCGCCACGGCAAACGGCCGGAAGCCTCCCAAATTCGGACACGGATTACTTCGAAAAACCTGTCCGGTTGCCGGACAAAGAGACACAGCGTCTGCTTTTTGAAGCCGATGGCGAACAAATCCTGAGCGTTACCCTGAATCAGATAAACAACACTCGAATTCATTCCAGAAAACAACTCGGGTCTTGTTGAGCCTTAACAATTGTACGATTCAATCACAACAAATCCAAGATGTATACGCCTCAAAAAGCAGAGTGGTAGGCAAAATAATCGCCCAACTAGGTCCCGCACGCAGGATTTTTAAAAATACAAAAAAATTAAGTGTTTAGCGTTTTGGTCACCCACTGAGTTGAAAAATAAACAATCTTGTGTTCAATTACAGCAATAATTTGAAACATTAACTAAAAGAAATTCATTTCAACACCTGTTACACTAGAAGTATCCCAAATAAATATTACAAAATTCAATCGACTCCTGTTTACTAATTCAATTTACTCGTTGGCACTTACTGATAGGTTCAACTAGTTAAATAGATGTGAGTAGCGTAACCAATCAGAGAAGGGCATTCGTGATAGAACGTTAGTAGATTTATACTAAAACTCGATAAAAACATGGTACATGTTTTCTTTTCATAAATACTAACCAATTCAAGAGACTGAATTTGTAAAATTGTGCAGGTTTAGTCTCCGTTGACTGTTTTGAAAGAAACTTAACAGCCATTTTACAAGCTATTGTCCGTAAGCGGACACCGGTAAGTGTCCGCTTACCGGAGGGTGAAAAAAAAAATGCACTAGAGAGCATATAATGTACCAGAACAGGTACTCCAGACCACTTGTATTTGTATTATCTATCACTGGGTCGTTGGATGTTGCTTTTCTATTACACAGACATAAATTTAACACCAATTTAAACACCATGGGTCAGTGATAAAGACTAAGCGGTATCATACTCAATCGCCAATTTTTTGGAGGTGAACAGAACAGAAGAAGTACATAATTTATGCACATTTACATAGTCGTCATTTTCGGCAAACACAAAGTGTCCTGATCTTAAGGTCTATTAATTAAGATATCCGACACTTAGAGTAGAGTATTTGAAAGTTCCTCGTTACCATGGTAGTTGGCGAACTCCGAAACAGAGGAGCAGGATATGGTTTGGAATTGCTTTGTGAGTTTAAATTTCAAGGAGATAAATTTTCGTGCGACTGGCTCCAATAAAAGTTAAAAAAGGAAAACTTTGATGTACTGTAATGAAAAAGAAAACTTATTGGAACGTTGCCTTCATATGCCCTGTACTTTTCAGACTCAAACACTGCTTTTATCTAGGTTTTCCGTACCGAGAAAAGGAAGAAAAAAGTACAAAATTTCAGCTACCAGAATAGGTAATGTATAATGTATATGTACAGACAAAGCCGCATATTAAAACGCTGCGAATTGAGAGAAACGAAATAGTCAACAAAATTGTGATATCAAAGAAATACCTCGCCACAAAAAAACATAAAATGAATCATTTCACCGTGTTTGAAAATATGAAAAGTTTAGATAGCACTTGCGCCAAGGAAAATCGAGGAATCCTGTAACACACCCGATAAATATCTCAAAAGTGATTCAGTAGCACCCGAAGCGGTTTTAAAATATTATGTCTTTGTTGATTCCCCCCTTCAACAGACATCTGACTGGTAATATTGTAATTTGATTATCGCAAATATTTGTATTCATGGCTTCGATCACCAGGATACGGCGACGTAAAAATTATGGGAGTAGAGAATAGGCGATTGTAACACGAAACATTTACCTCTTTCCGTTCGATAACATTTCTCGCCAATATGGTGTTATTACATTAAAATCATTATCAGTACTCCCTCGAGAACACCGGCTGAAAAAAATCTCATCGCAGTCGCTGATAGCTTTACAGCTGTAAATTTAGTAATCAGAAATCTCCTCGCTGAGTTTATGTAAATATGAACTGACTTTCGAGTTTGAAAGAGGTAGCTTACACGGAAAGAAATAATGAACTCAGCTGGTGTCAGCTAAATATATGTAAACGATTAAAGAAGCGATGGCATTCAATCTGAAAATATGGTTCTCCGGCGAGGAATCGAACAGTCCGGCCGTGATTATGTAATCCTATGTGAGAATATCGAGAGAATATGGCTGACTTCCCTCGCGTATGTTGGTACGAATATTCCTCGCTATTAGTTTCGTCAGCTGAGAGCCACACAAATGTAACTTTCATACTGAAAACTGACATTCGGATTGAATCAGAGCTGGATTAATTACAGGAAACCTTACCTGAAAGGAATTGCTTTGAAATGTGAAATTCGGCTGGCTTGTTCAGGATTCGATTTTTCTACCGTTTATCTGCCTGCAGGTGCATCCAAATGTGTTGATAAATTTCTGTCCTTACGAGACACGAAAAAAGGCCAAAGGTGTGATCTGTACAGAAACAATGGATGATTTATGGCTCTATATTTGCTTTCTCAAGCGAAAAAAAATCCGCTGAGAGGCTTTGTTGTGTTCACCAATGAGATCGATGGTATTGGAAAACAAATGTGTCTCGAAGAACAGTAGCACCTGCTCTATAGGAATTATAAATAAAGCCCACAAAATGCATTGTGCATAATTTAAAACAAGGCGGGAAACCACCTGACTTCCTCTTGGATACCAGCTGACCAGTTTAAGTGCAGGCTCTTACCAGGAAGGCTTGGTCATCTATAGATTTAGCATAACCAAGAGAAAATGCGCATTAATTATAATTTTGATTGGCTACACGGCTAGGGGCGGTCTTATTATCGATACAATGTCCCGAGATCTGGTCAGTCGTGGAAAATGGCCTCAACTTCCCCTTTTTTTGTTGTTTGTTACGTCGGTCAGTTTTTCTGCTAATGCAACCCAGATGGCTCGACCTCGTTACCTATCGACTTTAAAAGTTGGCTCGGGGCTTCGTCCTCTGCCAATTATCAGCCGATAGTAACTTAGCTCAAGCGCGCCACCGCGGCCAGAGGAAAAGTGCCGTTTACAGTTCACCTTCGTCGACAATGAACAGTGGAAGAATTTTCGATTGTTACCATCCAATCAAAAGAAAAAAAAAATTATTTACTCAGACCTGCCAACTCTCCCGGTTTTCCCGGGAGTCTCCAAGTTTTTCATCAAATCTCCCTGTCTCCCGGTTAGAGCACCAGATATTCCGGGAACTACCTACCGTGGTTCTTTTTAATTTTTTTTTTTTCATTAATTTCGTTATTTTCAAGATTTCAAAAAGGAAAATAAAACAAGAAGGGAATTTGTTGCTCTTATTTGAGCTGCTCTTGATCGGAAAAAGTAAAACAGAACATTCAAATTGATGTATATTTAACGAGTATCCTAACTGGTCAGAAATCAACCAATCAAATTGCACAATACATGGTACAAAAATTGGCAAGATTTCTAGCCATCTCCAGGTTTTTGTACTCTGGGGGTTGGCAGGTATGTTTACTAGACAGCTTTTCTAATGACTGTACCTAACTGATATGGCATTCGACGTTTCAAGCACTGAGCACCCCTCCCTGGTAAGCCTTATTGGCATCATCTTGAAGCTGCAATCTGTATGTTTTTATTACTTTTGCTCCCGTCTGTTGAAATGGTAGCCTGTTCCAGGCCCGCCCGCTTTTTCAATGGTCCCCACTGACCGAGAGCCTGGAACAGGCTACTGTTGGAATGGCTTTCTAGGCCCTTTCACGCACCGTTGGTTTCATTCAGGGATTAAAAAAAAGGGATCACGCGATGACGAATTTCATTATCATGACCGTGTGATGAGTGAAACTCCTGCCTTCGGAGCAGGTGCTTCACAGTTTGTTTGCAAGCTTGTTGAGTTTCGAAATTCGCATGGACAAGATTTGCCTCGAACTTGACACTTTTGAGGAATTTGCAACAGCTGTGCTACAAAGTTTAGCCAAGAGATGTTTGTCGTCACGTGATCACTTTTTGAAAAAAAAACAAACAAAATCCGCGGCCGAAACCAACGGCGCGTACGACGGCCGGCCTGAAGAGAAAAACCTTTTAAACAGATGTCTGAGATCAATAGTAAGCGAGGCTAATTTTAGAACAAGCCTTCTTAGAGGATTTACAATTGATTAGTACTTATGATTCCATAGGAGGGTCTGGTGAGGAGAAGATGAATGAAAGTGAATGACACCTCTATACTATTACCCTCCTCAGTAATTTTACCGTGGTAGTGGCTGACTCGAAAGCTTTGCTCCTTTGGCTACTCCTTTAATATTCTTTTTTAATTTAATCTACTTTCGTCTTTTTTTCTATTTCATAAATTTTTGGATTTCTGTTTACTAAAAACGATTTTTCTGTAATTGAAATAGGTGTAAATAAATATAATCGAACCGGGAAATCAGCAAAACGGTAGAAAACTGACATTACATACTGGGCAGTATATATTTTCACGGGATCATGTTGGTGTTCCCAAACAACAGGATTACAGTCAATCCTCCACTAACGGCCAACTCTCTACAACGGCCACATTTTTGGTCCGTGTGGACAGTCCATACATTTACTCTTACTTTATCTCCTCTACCACGGCCACCTCTCCACAGTGGCAACAGCCGCTAAAAGGCGTCCCGACTACCAAAATTGCCTCTCGCCAACGGCCAGTTAATCAAGGATTAAATTGACGATCGGTGGATACAAAACCCCATTTTGTTATTGTAATGTGATATACATTTTGGTTTAAATATCAGTGATAAAAAAGACCATTTTTTCGATAAAAAAACAAAATTGTTGCACCCCCGAAAGTCTCCTCCCCACAACGGCCACCTCTCAACAACGGCCACTTTCATATCCGTCTCCGAGGAGGCTGTTATGGAGAGGTTCGACTGTATTTTGTCAAGACCTTCTCTTGATTTTGTATAAGCCCAGGAAATTGAATTGTTTGAGAACACTAACATGGCCACCGAGACGCCATGTAAAACGGTCTATCTATTCCACGGGTGTTCCCATGTTGGTTTTCCGACGTTCGTCGGGGTTTTGATGAACTAAAAGGTGGCCTGATTTAAAATTAATTATACATACTTTCAATAGTATAATGTTGAATTATTACCAGTTTTCCTCGTATTTTTCGCACTGAAGTCTGTCAGGGGAATCTTCGGCAATCTTCGGAAATTTCCAAAAAATAGTCAGAAACGAGCAAATGTCCTTTTACAGTCTTTAGACAAGAAATCAATTCAGTTTTGGAGTTACTCGGGAAAGGTCGGAATTTATCGGTAATTAAATTATCGGAAATCTTTCACATCCATTTCTAAATTATCCATGCCGACACAAGATATTGTGAAGTGAAATGAGGGGAAATAGTTATGCAAAGCTTTCCAGCAGTATAACGCATTGTGAGTACACCATTTCTTTCACAGACTTGGTTCAGTTTAAACTAAAAATCAGATTACGATTGGGACATTTCTCGGTTTTCCACTCAAAAGTATTGCATAACCAAACTAACCGACACAGAAAGAAATCAAACTATAATGCTTAATTCATCTCTCGCTGCGTCGAACAAAGCTGCTAGATCTTTTTTGACATCGAAATCGGCTGAATTTTGATACGAAAGGTTGATGATAAATATTTTAAGTATACATTTTTCATCTTTCTTTCTTTACTGTGAAACCCAAATCTCCCTCGGTATCATTCATCATCGTACTGTTATAGATCGATGGGAACATATTGCTCAGTTAATCTTGATCGGATAATAATAATAACAATGAGATCTTGAACATTAACTTTAAGAACAACTAATATATCGTTCCTTTTCGAGCCCCGCGCTTGAGGCAAGCCTGGCTTTGTACTCAGATTCGCTTCTAGTGTAAGCGCACGTGTGAACTGTTTTTCAACCTTTTCAAAATTCCTTGGCCAAAAGTGATGCGAGTTAATGAAAGTTAGTATAGTACTTCAACCACCCCAGTGGACAATGAGGGCTACTGTCACATGAGTCGAACTATAGGGAAAGATTTTACTGACTGGGAACAGTACGGCATTTCAGCCGACATACCTTGAGAAATTTGACGAAGATCCGTTCTTCACTGACTCACTGGAATCCACGGGGTCATCACAGTCTCTTCGGTGGTTAACATCAGGATATTCTCAAAGCAGAGTTTCCAGTTATTTTCAGTGGAGAATAAAACTGTCGACAGCGCAGTGCCATAACATTTCGCTTACTCAACAACCCTTGCATAAGATAACTGTCTCTTATGTAAGAGTTCAAGGTTAGTTTTAGCATAAAGCTCGCCCCAGTCTCATAATTATGTCAATGACGATCGTCCAACTATTCAGAGAGATAAGAGATGGCCGAAAGAAGAGAGTAAATGACCTGGGATTTGCCTAGTTTTTCGCTGGGAATTAAATTTTGGTCACTGAGACTGGGAATCACAAACACAAAAATGGGAATGTGATGGGGTTTGGGCAAAAAGTAGGCTGAGAAACGGGATTTTGGCAAAGTTACCTCTCTTACCTTCAGGACAATCTTCAAATTGTCTGGAAATCGAATCGCAAAACTGAACGCTGGAAAAAACGAAACTGAATAGGTTAAACAGGATTTAAATATCACGGTCTGGAGAGTGATAAAGAGGCGTCCTGATTACGCTTTTAAAAAAACAGCAATTCAGGTAAAGAGACTAAGTTACCGTGACATGTTGTGTTGATCATGTTTAGTGACATTCCGGCTGTACTTTGAGCTGTGAATCGTCTCGTCAGTCGTTGTGTAATAATTGACGAGTATTAATCGAAAAACATTCAGTTCTTTAACGCTTCCCGTGTTATTTTCGACCATTACTCAAACGGTACGTAGAACCGGTTACAAGAGTCCGCATTTCGCATTTTGTTATTCTCATAATATCGGAGATGGCCATGCACAATTATATAACATCAAGACCACGAGACGACAAACACAACTTATTGGCCATTATTTTCCCTACATTATAGTATTGACTCGGAAGAGCACTAGTTGAAATATTGGCCAATAAATTTTGCCCTTTTGTTGTTGTACCAGCCTTGCAATCAGGTTGGCTTTATTTTTGACCTTTTGAGGCCTAATTGTTCCACTTTTTCACGTATTTATCCATGAATTATAAGGTGGCCCTGAACTTCTTCAGTGAGAAATTTACAATTTTTGAATGCACATCTTTTAGCGGTGAAATTTCAGTAGCCTCAAAATTCAAAGTAAAATTCATTTGACCTTGTTTGGCCATGATTGCATGACAACCAGTGTCCAAACTGTAAGATGGAATTAACGAATTTTTTAAACGTTTCTTTGTCAGAAACAGGAGACAGAAATGTCGATAACCTCAAACATTTGTCAAAATTAAAGGTGAAAACTTAGATGCGTTTGACTGTTTTGTCCTTACCATGGTAACCATTTTGAAGAGTTATAGTTTATTCAACTCCGCGGCATAGATGACGTCAAGAACCTCACCTACATAAGAATAGAAGAGCAGCTCCGCGCGTGCGTTAACTTCGTTCATTCCTCTGCTGCCATAGGCGTACGAGCTGGAGGAGGGGAGGGGTTGGTGGGGCGAGGGGGGCTGCAGCCTCCTCAGCTACGGAAATAATGTGATTTTACGGGCAAAACGCTCATGATTCGAACAACAACACTTGAAGAGAAAACATTACAAAATAATGCTGTTTGCGTGATTTCCAAAACTCGTAAATAAAGTTTCTAGCTAGTTACTTTTTTTAGATTTTTTTCTTTGATAAGTTGTAGATTTTACTCGGATTGAGACTGTTGATAGAGTATGATTGATTGATTATGTAAGCCTTGAATATAACTATTTTTGGAATTATAGCAGTTTCATTAGATGTGGGAGTTGTGAACATTTTTGTTTTTCATGCAATTTGAGCGCGTTTCAACACTCTCGCATTCGGGACGCATTCGGGCATTACGTAAATTTTTCGGGTAAGAAAGTCACCACCCCCTCCCCGCCTCTCAAGCCCGAAGGTGCCCGTACGCTAAAAGGAAACAGGAGCATTTTAGATCATTTTTATTTAATGTTAGCATTTTAACTATTTAATCGAACTGATTTTACATGGTTGGTCTGTGATCTTCCCTCCAAATTCCTTGGAAAGAGGTTATAGACAGATTAGATTGACTGATTGATTAATTGATTGATTTACTATTTCTCCCATTTTTTGCAGCTAGTTTGCTTTGGAGTCCATTTTTTATTTTTATTTGAAGATGAATTCTGTCTTTACACTTTGCACATTGATAGCGGCTGATGGATCCAGAGATAAAATAAATCCATTTTTATCGATCTTGTTTTTGACTTCGTCGTTGTGGTTGCGTACAATTTTTCAAACTTATGCTTATCCAAAAAGCTGTTCGTCAACATTGTTTCACTGTAGTTCAGCAGCTCTGAGGGATCGCGAAAAAATATTAGTGAGCCATTTTCCAAACTACTATAGTAGATACATAAGCATTCGAGCTGAAGCGGCATGGTGCAGGGGGGAGGGGGGGGGGACGATGGAAATTATGTAATTTTTTGGGCTAAAATTGCAAAAATTCGAGCAAAAATTGAGACTGCTGACAGAGGCCATTGAGTATGCAAGCTTTAAATATAACTTTTTTTTTTTTGAATTATAGCAGTTCCATTTGTTTTTCATGCATCCCGTTTTCAACACTCACGCATTCGGGCATTTCGTAATTTTTTTGGGCAGGAAGGTCACCGCCCCCCTCCCCCCGAAGTCAAAAGGTGCCCGCACGCCTATGATAGATACCACTTTTATTCTTCGGCCATTTCAGCTTGAGTGAAAATAGAAAACAAACTGCGGTCACAGACATGACAAAAACAACGCATGTTGTAAAAACCTTGATTTAAGAACTTAACGTTTCGTATGCCTCTACATACATACTTCTGATGATGCATGTAGAAGCATACGAAACGTTAAGTTCTTAAATCAAGGTTTTTACAACATGCGTTGTTTTGTCATGTTTGTGACCGCAGTTTGTTTTCTATTTATAGATACTACTTTTATACAACGTCTTGAGATATAAGGATTTGTAATCAATTTAGGTGTTTGACCCATGCGAATTTACGTGATTTTATTTCGTCATGTGCTTAGCGGATACATTAAAAATAGCAGCATGGTCAAAGAGTCACGGAACAGGTTTCTAGTCTAACTAAGCAAATGCCACAACCACGAAGGCGCTGGGAATGAAATGAACACAAAAATAAAAATAAATAAATGAAATCATCAAAACTGCAATAAAATAGCCTGAGTTGCAGCTGGTAGAGGAAAAATCAAACTTATTTAATACACGGTGGAGAAAATGGGTGCGTGAAATGGCAGCAGAAGTCAGAAATTTCTCTTCGACGAACGCAACTATTCCCGCGCTTTCATCAAAGGAAAGACCACGTGATAAGTTGAATGCCATAGAAAATATCGACCAATCAACAAACAGTTTTCAGTTGCTCTGAAGAGAACTGCATAATATCGATGTTCACAGCCTGTCGACGTTCGTAGCTGCAAAAAATGGGCATGTCGTCTCTGTTTTCCGTTGACACTAGCTAAATGGATCACGAGAATGCCAAATAAAGGGAAGAAAGAGAAGGTAATGTATCAGGCGTCGTGTGTTTTGTTCATTTTTGCCGCAAGTGCCTTGAACACGGTTGTGAGCACAACTTGGCAATTGTGACAGATCGGTTGTTCGACCGTACACGCTCTCTTTTTGTTTCTCTTGTCAAATACCAGGCTTCCAAAAGTGGGGGAAATGCTAAACAAGCGAATAAAGAAAATGGAGACGCTGTCAGTGACGAGGTAAGGTGGAAATTTCGTGTTTGAGCCGAGAAATCCTTTCGTAGCCTGAGTGAATCACACCAAGATCACGATATTGTTTATTGGGATGGGTGTTGACTGATTGATTTTTCTGTGTGATTTTCCTTGTGCAGGCAAAGCCAAAGTCTCAGCCTGTTTCTCATCCTCCGAGTCAAGCAGTGAAGCTCAGGCAATATGCAAATGGACCGTCAATTATGAGGAAGGAGAAGCGGCAAAGTTCGTCGTCTTTCAATGTGAGCGACAATCGAGAGATAGTGAAATTGCCTCCTTTGAAAGGTAAGATTACGCCGCGCTATTCGAGAAAACATTTTCCTATTCTTTTGCACGTTTTAAATACCCAGGGGTATTCAGAACGTGCTATATTTGAAGCGAAAATTGTTTTTTATTCGAAATGGTAATCGTTTGCCCTTTTCATTGTTGTATTCAGGCGGCTTTCGCGCAAATTGCTCTATTAATGCTTGTCGCACTGGGGTCTTTGCTATGTTAGGAAAAATGTACCCTCTGCTTTCGCCTCGGGTCAGTTTTGTTTACAATTTTATCCATTTTGTAACGCTGGTTAGTGTTTTCGTTTTGTAACTGCTACCATTTTGCAGCAACATCTAGAGACATTGCTCTGAATTAACGGAAGATTGTTCAAATAATGCCCGAAATACGGTAACGATATTTAGGTGAATATTTTAAAACTAAACTAAGGAACTTACTAATCTGATAAATTCGTTTAGAAATGTTCAGTCCTGACACTGCAGCAGTCCCCGGCCTGCGAGCCACAAAAAGCCATTTTTGTTTTTCAGTCTGTCAAAAAACGTAACCGCGTGTGTTATGGTTGGAAATCTTTTTACAGATAACAGAAAAATTCTCAGGTGGATACTACTGTAAACAACACTTCGGATCGACTTCAAATATATAATTCTTCAATTAAAAATAAGTTGCAATAGGGTTAGTGTTGTGAGACAAATTTTTCGATTGGTAACGTGTATTTTTTGGCCATGAAAAGGCGTTTAAAATCGTTGCATTTGTGATTTCGGAAAGCGATGCCAAGATGTTTTTCATTGGCGCATCACTGGAGGTCATATTTACCTAAGAGTACACATTGTAAGAGTAAACAATAGGGAAAACGATTTGTGCCTAAAAGGGTGTCAATTGAGCTGGTCAGATTTTTTTTTCTTGAGAAAGAGAATATCAGATATAGAATAGTTTAGCAACTGATGGAAAAAATTCAAATAATTAATACCACATTACCTTTTTGTTTTGGAAATCTCCACACCTGTGGTATATATTTTTTTGTAGATTATTCTTTGCTGACAAAGATTATTCTCTTAGGAAGCTAGAGATAAACCAAAGGCTAAGTTTCTAATTATCTTTGTACTGTTTTCCCCTGTAAAAAGTAGTCATTAGTAGGGTGCAGGTGATTTGTACAATGCGCTTATGGCTTTGCACTGGTTTGTCCCTTTCTCGGTAAAAGTTTCCAAGACGTGCCCAAAATGATAGTTGTCCAGTTGAAAGCTGAGCTTATTGATGGCAAATTTCTGTTAAAAAGTGGCCATTAAACTCGGTATATTTTCCTTGATGCAATAATGATGACAATATACTAACTGAATTACGCTTTACATGAATGTTTTTTTGATAACTCAATGTCCTTTTTTGATCCATTGTGCAGTTGAGAGCGAAATGCTAATTTCCTGCTGGTGAAGGGTATTCATGAGTTCTCCATTTGTATTTGTATTAAAATCCTACTATTTTGAGATAAGCAGTAGAAATGTGTTTTGTTGTTTCACAATAATATTTGTTTGATGGTTCCTAAATGAACAGCCTGTAAACACAGACAGATTTTTATCAGTTGCGTCACAATACCGCTGACAACCTGTCAATATTAGACAGCTTCCCAAAAAGTGCTCCTGTGCAAGGTTTAAAATAATTTTGTTTGTTTTTTTTTAATAATCATTTCTTATTTTCAATGTGGTTTGCATTATTCTTGGAATAAATAATATACAAAAAAATTATTCTTGGAATTCCTGGAAAATACCTGGAATTTTAGAATTATCTTCTAGGATACCTGAGTGTTCCTTGAAAATAAATATTCCTTTTTTGCCCCTTCTCCTAGAAAACTTTTGGAATTTTGTGTGCATCTTAGGAAAAAATAAAGAAGAATAAAATTGCTTTTGAAACCTCTCCCACAACACTTAATACATTCTTAATAATTCAGTTGCTTGCAAAGCATATTTTCAACCATTTACAGTTCAAAATTTCTAGTAAGTTCTACTGGTTCTGAGAATTTTATATCCTGGAGAGGTCTATGAATTCCTTCATCTATGAGAAGTATAACCCAAGTAAAGAAACGGAATGAAGTTATTGTTGCTCTCTGTGGGTACCTTGACCTTACTGTGGCAACAATGCTTGAGACACTTGAAGATCTAGAGAGTTGTTCTACTGGGTGTCCTAACACCTGCTAGGGTGTTCTTAAAACATGAAATGGTGAAGTGGCACTGCAGTAGAGCTCACTTTAGCCTACATGTAAATACCAGTGACTCAACAGTGGTTAGCTCACAATAACAGATTGCAGGTTTGGGATCAAGTTTCATGTTCACACAGATTGCACCCTGTAAAACTCTTTCATTCCACTAAACCTAACAGTTTTACTATAACAGTTACCTTAAATAGTAAATGGTTTGAACCCAGGAGTATCACGAGTTTTTCTTGTGTGATCGTTTGGGTGAGGGTAGTTCTGAAATGAGCAGAACTGATCTTCAGAGTCAAGTGGATAGTGTTAATCAGGCGATGATGTTATAAGTCTGGCCTGTTGAACAAACCAGCTGATGCTAGGATTGCTTTCTTCTATTTACTGTAAATCCTTGAATTAGTACCCAGGGCACTTATTTCAAATTTGGGAGAAGACTCGGTCATTCGCGGGAGGTGCTTAATTGAGGGGAAGAGGCGCGTGTTTAATTTTTCCTAAATTGTGTTCAGATATGATCAGTTTTTTGTAATATATGTATGTGTGAGTTCCTCAAAAATCTCAGAATGATCCTGTCTCTCTTGAAGAACTATGTAATATGACTCCTTTAGCCAGTCAAGGCCTGGTGCGCAAGGCTGGTTGGGCTTTAGGCAATGAATGAGGAGATCTTCACTACCATCCGTTGCAACAGTCAATGCACAGTGCTTAAATGAGTCGATAATCACTTGCTTGTGATTGAACACGACCAAAACTGTGCATTCTTTGTTGTCTAAGCACTCTTTCATAAATCAGGGAGGGGAGGGGGGTGCTTATTTGAGGGGAGGCACTTATTGTAAATTTTGGCCAGTAGAAGGGTGCCTTTTCTAAGGAATGCTTATTTCAGGGGGGATGCTAATCCGCTGGTTTACGTTATTCAGGTTTTGTTCATTTTATACTTGTTTTCAGATGCACCACCAAATGAAAGGGAACAGCTTTTTATTCAAAAGATTGAGCAGTGCTGCATTTTGTTCGATTTCGCCATGGATCCTCTCAGTGACCTTAAGTACAAAGAAGTTAAGCGAGCAGCACTCAATGAGATCGTTGACTTCATTACACACAACAAAGGTGTTATCACAGAGCCAATTTATCCAGAAGTAACTCGCATGGTAAATATGAGTTATTTGTTATGCATTCTTGTGTAATGTGTCACCATTTATTGAAGAAGCTATGTCATGTTCTGCGCATCTTGAAAAGTTTAGCCTGAATTTTTCAAGTTTGAGTTGAGTTGATAACTTTATAACTTTGTAATCCATGTTAATCCTTTTAACCATCCTTGTTCTTTTAGCGTCTAATCTTTAATATTATCTCTTTGGTGATTTTCTATGTTAGTAAACTGCTATTTTCAGGTTTCCTTCAATTTAATTTAATTTTGTGAGGGGCCAAAGTAACTCAAAATGCTGCACGGCTGAGCCCCATTAAAGTCCTTCCCCCAGTATTGCATTGTGCAATTCGCATCCCTATTGTGCATAATTTGATGCATGATTAGTGCCTGCACATTAAAAAAATTTGTGGCTTTTTCTTTATGGCTGGACCTCACCATAGAGGTTAATTGTCATTTTCTCGAAAACGAGTAAGGTGACCTACCATTTTTTTTCTGTTGTTTTGAATTGAGTACTAGTAAATTTCTCTATGTAAAATAAATATGGACCAATTCTCAGAGTATAATCATGGTGTTGTTATCAGGATTTATTGAGTATAAACAAGGTGCTGTTGCACCTAAATGAACATGGGGACCCCCCATTTTTTTCAAAATTTAAGGTCCTGTAATATAAATAATTAATAGGCAAAGTTTGACAAAACTCTCAGTGCAGGTTTTATTTTAGTGGAATGCCCTTAATGGAAGAGAATAATTTGGTAATCATTTCTTTTTGTTTGATAGTTTGCTGTCAACACATTCAGGACTCTACCACCACCGTCTAATCCTAATGGTGCAGAATTTGATCCAGAAGAAGATGAGCCTAATTTAGAAGCTGCTTGGCCTCATCTACAGGTTGAGTTTGAAATACAGTGTAAATACAGGGCTTGGAAAAAAAACTTAAATTCCAGCTTGCCCTTTGGAGAAGCAGCTCTCTTTCAAATTTTTGCTTGCCCCGGGCAAGCCTAAGTTTACTTTTCTTTTATTTAGTTACTAGACAACTTGGCTGGACCTTTGCCCATTAGGCAACTGAGTTACTTGCCTAGGAGGAAAATCTAGTTGTCTTGGACAACTGGACGACACTCTTTTCGACCCCTGAAATTTTTGCAACTTCTTAACATGTGACTAATTGACACTGCTGTCACTGTTGTCACAATTGACACTGTTGTATCTCCAAAACTTATTTGAACACAGACTAGTAATTGAACTTATATGGCTTGTAAAGCATCCAAACCTGTGTACTTAATAGTGATAATCACATGTCAGTCATGATAATTATTATAGTTTCATATGTCTGCCATCTTGGATTCACTATCTTAAATTTCACAAATATTTCAGAAATGTCAGAACAGCTCTGAAATTGATGTGAAAAATAAATAAATAAAGGATATAAAGATAGAAGAACTTCAGGAACAGATTTTCAAGATTTAATTGATGTCTTATAGTCATTAGCTACCAACCACGAAGAAACCATACACAATCATTGCTTTTAGCAAACATACAATTAAAAGAATCATAATAATTATTGTATAGCACAGCAGAGCTGCCCATTAGGTTTTCTTCTGAGGCCCGTTTCTCAAATGTCCTGGGAACTTTTCGGGCCTGCAAAGCCATTTTTGTTTAATCTGTATCTAAAAATAGAGGTGTAATGTATGAGGAGAACCTCTTTTGATATTAAGAATATGTGAATAAATCAGCTTTGTAGTCATAACGCTTAAGATTTTGCTGTGGCTTTCTGGGTGTAAAAACGTTTTTAGACCTTCGAGAAACAGGCCCCAGGTGTCTAGTGCCATTATTTATGCTGGTTATGTTATTCTTTTAGATTGTCTATGAATTATTCCTGAGGTTCTTGGAGTCACAAGACTTTCAGCCAGCATTGGCCAAGAAGTTTATAGATCAAAAATTTGTTATGCAGGTAGAAAAAAGTAAATTGTATTATCTGGCAGAAAAATGATAATCTGTAGTGTGGAATATATATATTTATATATCTGTTTATAAGGGAATGAAAGGGAGATGCATAATGAGCTCATAGAGACGAAGTTGGTGTCTGGTGAAACCTCGACTGATTATGCAGAATTTTTGGCAGCCTCAGTAGGATTCATTAAAATAGTCTTGATTCCAGATAATTGTTTTTCAAAATATACATGTATAATAAAAGCATAACTGAGAAATACAGACAGAAGTCTGACCAAAAATCAATAGTTGAAGTTCAACTGTACTTGTATATATTGTCTCAAGAAAGAAACTCACAGTAACAAAAACTCACATTTCCTTCACTTTTTGTTTTAAGTTGGTTTATTCCTGTAAACTGTTAACTGTTTGCTTCTCCCTTTATTTTCAGCTTCTTGACCTCTTTGATAGTGAGGATCCAAGAGAACGAGATTTCCTCAAGACAGTCCTGCACAGAATCTATGGCAAGTTCCTTGGACTTAGAGCATATATCAGGAAACATATAAATAATATATTTTACAGGTGAGTCTTTTGTAAGTGGTAGTTTTGTGAATATTAGAACGTTTGATGTTTATCGTGACAGTTGGCCCATGCATTGCTTGCCAGTATTAATGCCCTGCAAGATTGCATCTGCTAAGAACTGCACTTCTACAACTCTTTAGTATAAATCCACTAGCATTCTATCACGAATGCCGTTCTCTGATTGGCTACGCTGCTCACTATCTATTCTGTGATAGATAGTGAGTAGCGTGGCAGTGTGCGCTTGTTAACAAAATGACAGCTGCTTCTTGTTGTTTTCGAAGTGTCTATGAAGGGATTCAGGTAAAGTTCTCCATGACCAGTAGATTTATACTAAAACAATTAGATTATCCACTCTTGATTTCTATGCATGATAGAAATCTCCAGCTCATAATCTAAATTGCTTAAGGTATCAGTGTACCCCAAATGACAACCTTGCGTTGTCGCTGCTTCTCGGTCACATGTTTCATAAAACCCCCAATAAAGTACATATTTTCTGAAAGCTTAGTAAATGCAGATTCTGATTATTACTTGATATAAGGCAAGAAATAGAAGCCTTTCCTAAAATAATGATCGTTTTCCAAAAGTATGTAGTTTCACAAATAGAGTTCGTTTCCGGTTAGAATTTAACGGGAAAAAGCGAGCGACATCACTACGTCTTCTTCACACCTTGATCTAAAAAACCATGGCGGGGGATTTTGATTACTTGTGCGGTTTGTTTTTAATACGCTGTTAAACTTTAAGTTTTTATAAAACACGCATTACCTTTGCTTAAATACTCATTACTTTCAAAGGAGGCAAAAATTAAAAATTCCCTGACCCAGTTTTTTTGCCACATTATTGGGCAACATTCTTGCCGAATTTCAGCGAAAAAGGATGAAAACTCACTGTAAACGAACTGTAAACGTGTGCCTCATTAGTTGAAATTTTAGTTTTGAGAAATAAAGCAAAATGTACTTTAGGGCGTTTTTCCGGTGTAGGGAGATAAGATCTCAAAATTTGTGAAAAATAATTACCTGTTGATCGATAAAGTGAGGGCTCTTCTTACTTAGACAATAGAACTCGCATTTACGTATTGTCCCGCAAAGCAGTCTCAAATGCTGTTTCTGGTGGGAAATACCAACAAAGCTCTCTGTGCTGCCGCTACACTCGCAGTTTTGGAAGCACTGAATGCAATAACTTTACGATGCTAAAACTAAGGGATCTAAAAAGTGCGATGGAGGAAGCAATGGGAATTTGAACAGCCAATCCGCAAAAGAAACCATGCTTTTGGAAATGAGAGTATCAGGGTAAGACCGCCTTTTACACCTACTATTAGTAGCTGTACTGTATATATTAGTTGGCTATTCAGAATTTCAGTGAAGCGCTTGAGTTACCTTGGGTGGACAATCAGCCATGTATCTGCAAAGCACCAAAAAGAATATTGTAACAGTTTTTCACTCTGTAAAGGTGGCAAGGCTTGGTGTTTTTTGAATCTTCCACAAATGAGGACAAATGAAGAACCACGGTGAATCTTCTATAATGACGTGGTGCTGTAAAATGCTGGGATATATATTGTGAAAACTGGGAGCCTCGAAGGTGAACTGTGCTCAAAAGGAGCGGCTGCAACTCAAGACTGTTTAGAAAACATGACAGCGCATATTGGAATATAGGACAGATGTAAATGGAATGTTTAGCAGTCGAATTGTTTTGCTGTGAATATTTTGAAACAATCAGAAGGTTTTGAAGTGTAATAATACACCACTTTGGCTTCTTTATTATTTACAGCACATTCCGTCTCTTGCAGACCCTCGTTACACTTTCAAACGGCTTTCAAACAGCTGGCACTGAAAACGGGAACCACTTTGTCTTGTACTTCGTCAAGACCGTCAAAGTTTAGCAATTTATCTTGCTCAAAGTATGAGCCTTTCTCACTAGCGGCGAGTGCTTCAGCCAATTCCTTATGAAATACATGTACCTCTGAGGTTTTCCGTTTCGGTGCCTTCTTTGTACTTGAAAAAGGACATGATCTTTAGCGTTTCTTTTTTGAAGACATCTTCCACTACAAACAAATCGATTACGCGTGACAGACTAATCGCGTGATGCAAAGGAAAACGTGCTGCACTTCTATCACGTGACTATTAGTGGCAGTTTAATTGATCATGACAACTTGTTGACAGCATCCAATTAGAGATAATTTATTCATAAAATCGTTTTTTCTTTATAACTTTGTCTAGGAGAAACCTTTTTTCGCAGAACTTTTTGTAATTAAAAGAACTCAATGAGATGTACTTGGGAATATCAATAACTAAAATTTGGCAAAATTGTCGATTTTGGGGTACACTGATACCTTAATAGAAACGTAGGGTCAGTGCAAGCTGCTGATGTTATGATGTCATAAGTAGAGATTTTTTTATTTTTCATATAATCAGCCCTACATGTATGTGCCATGTGCAACAAAAGGGGCTGTTAGTTAGTTAGTTAGTTAGTTAGTTAGTTAGTTAGTTTTCCTTGCAGTGTTTTCTAATGCTTCCTCTTGGTTCTATCATGTTGTGATAACTTGAGGAAGCCATGACAACACTTCTTGCTTTCAGCTTATGTCCTTACAGCATCTCGTATTCCCCCAATCATACACCCATGTTTTATGACTCAATAGCAACATGGAACTGGTTTTTTTTTTCATTTAAGAAGTATTTTATCTTGTAGATTTATATATGAAACTGAGCATCATAATGGGATTGCAGAGCTACTGGAAATTTTAGGAAGGTAGGAGATGTTACCGATTTTGTTTATACAGTCATGTACAGTCATGAAAACATTTTGAGGGTATGGGCACTGCATGCTTCACATGACAATGACTTGTTATATTTTGGATACACAGCATTATCAATGGCTTTGCACTTCCACTCAAAGAAGAACACAAGCACTTCTTGATGAAAGTGCTCATGCCGTTACACAAGGTCAAAGCACTGAGCATGTACCATCCACAGGCCTCTTTTGTTGCTTAACTCTTAACTGGGCTTCTTAAAATTATGAATAACAATGAAAACGTTAAAAGGTTGCTTTTCCATTACTTCAAAATTGGTGCATGTTTGGAAATAGTTATGTAGGGGTTTCATTAAAGGAGAAGGTCACTCCAGAAAGCTGACCTGTTTTGTCTTCATCTATAGCAAATAAACATTCAGTTTTTTCACTTACCAAAGTTTCAGCCTCTGAAGTGCCTGCTATCCTGAAGAAAGTAGTCTCGAAAGAAGCAACTTCAGAGGCCATCATTTTGAACTGTAGTTGGCAGCCAGGCTGTGTTTATGTGACATCATTCCGTCTGACCCCTGATTATGTAGTTGTTTTAGAGAGGCACAACTCCTGAAAACCTTCAGTCAACTGCCTTAACAATAGACAGAGAGATTTCAGATCATAAAGGAGATTAACCACTTGATCAAATGTCTCGCAGAAGAAAAACTGTACTCGAGAGACAGTGTCACAGAATAAAAGTCAGCACCAAGAGAGTTTTTGTTTGCAGGTTATTTCTTGGAGGCTTGACAGATTGAGGATGAATGCAACCTGTTTTAATCCTTTTAACAAATAGATTC
>Ga0126338_10000622_pt1 | contig 20094 bp, 18 predicted proteins | sample OrbCmetagenome_2_FD_92529 | JGI IMG/M metagenome (GOLD analysis project Ga0126338, IMG submission 92529) | Coral microbial communities from Petempiche,Puerto Morelos, Mexico - Orbicella C C metagenome | ecosystem: Host-associated > Invertebrates > Cnidaria > Coral | place: Petempiche,Puerto... | reverse complement strand
GAGTAATTCCTGTCCCGCTCGTCTGTCCCTGGTGAACACGGTCTTGTACTTGAGTTTGGTGTTCTCGCAATTTAAGATAAATTTTCGTATAAGAGAATATTGATGTTACAAGACAAAGTACGACAAAGGCGAAGACTACGATCCAGGTAGTGCTTTCGCTCCAAAGGTACATCAATCCACCAGTAACACTAACTAGCCAAAAAGATATCAGGACTGCTCTAACCCGCCACAGTGTGACAACTTGTTTGTATCTCAGTCCCAATAACAGTGCGAGAAGTCTGTCCACGCTTATTGCGGTTGATGTCAAGCTCGATACTCCGCATATAGCTTGAAATATAACGCCCAGTGATAAAATAATTTAAAACAACCCAATTTGTCTTTGTACCGTGAAGCATAACAGCAACAGCATAGAGAGGTTGTGTAATAAGGCCGACGCATAGATCAGTGACCGCCAGGCATCGAAACAAGAGTTTCGTTGGAGGATGAAGGGATGTCTCTTTATGAAGAGCAACAAGGATCAGAGCATTGCCCACTGATGCAGTGATGGAAAGGAAAATATTCAAGACAAGAATGAACAGATGCCGGGGCCGCCCTATTAGTACTGCTGGTGATGTGCTTGTTTCGGTCAGCTCACTTGAGTAGTTGTAGTGCAAGGAAAAGTTCTCCATTTTCGATCTCGAGGCCTGGTGTAACTGTTGCGAAACGATTTGTATGCAAAACGACTTCTAAAGCTGAGGAAGCTTCACTTATTGTTTCAAAAGTGGCAAATATTTGGCATGTAAATTTTCATTGTACATTATGCTAATAAATTTTTCCACTACATAAAGCGTCAAAGATATGATGTATTATTTAACGGGGTTATTTGCCATTATACTTTAAAATTTTAGACTACTGAATTTGGGCTACTTACTTGCTAATAATAAGGCCACCTTTCTTTTAAAGTGATGGACATGTGTCATTGCCAAGATTTTGGCTACTTAATTTGAGATGTTCTCTTGCTAGTAATGACGCCACCTTTGTTTCAAAGTGATGGACACATGTTTCATTCCCAAATTTTAGATCACTCAATTTGAATTGTTTTTCTGCTAGTAATGAGGCCACCTTTCTTTCAAAGTGATAAACACATGTGTCATTTTCGGAACTCAGTAAAGTAAAGACCTTGTTTGCCATTGGTCCTTTTTTGTAGCATGACAGGGACTTCCACTAAATGATTATTGTGTTTCTTGACATCCAGCATTAAGTGTTATCAGCCGTAGCATTGGGCCTGCGATAACCCTCACAAAAACCTTGATAATCCTTTCAAGTCCGCAATATTGAGCTGGAAGTATGGTGCCTGAAGAAGAGCAGTAACACTGCCCAAAATGTCGCGTTTTAGAACATTTTAACTTCACAAACGTGTAGATCAAGATTTACTTTTTTTTTTTTATTCTGCCCCCGTGGCTAAACGAAGTTAGTGTTGTTTCAGAAAACAAAGAGTCACCCATACGCATAAATTGTGATCGCTGAATTTTCCATTTGCCTTTTATAATCGTGCATTCCCACTTCCTTTTTGTCCCTTTTCGTGTAGTCTTCGTGTGCTGCATTCCAAGAACAGGCTTTGTCTTCATACAAGGTGGTGAGTAACTCTAACCCACGGAAAGGAGGAAATATGTTGGAAAGATTCAATATATTCCCTTCTTTCCGTTCCCTTCCCTATCTCCCATTTGTGGCTCTTCTACTTTGACTTTTATTTATTTATTTATTTATTCATTTATTTATTTATTTATTTATTTATTTATTTATTACCATTTACTCCATACAATACGAATACATTATGATTAATTAAGATAACTAACTAAAAACAAAACAAACAAACAAAAAGCAGCGGAGCAGGAGACAACCAAAAGCGAAATGGCACCATACTAGGGATGTCCCCACATATTAAAATTTAAAATATATATATACAAATATACAAATACAAGTACAAATACAAATATACAAATATTCTAATTATCCATAAGATAACTTAAAGCATTCCTTTTAAAAGTTCCAATACAATTTGCTTCTCTAATGTGATTAGGTAAACTATTCCATTCATTAACAATACGGTTAAAAAAATTACTATATTTAAGACTTCGCCACCAGCCATTGTTGTACGCTCGCTGTTGCTGGGAAACATTTTTAATGAGCAGCACTAAAAACTAGACAATATTGCTTTTATGGTGTTTCATTCTTGTTAAGTTTCCAGGGTGGAAAAATTAGCGGGAAGCAAACAAAATATTTTGCTGCCCCAGTGGCTAAACTGAGCAAAGATTTTCTCAGAAAACAAACGGTCACGCATGCTCATTACAATAAAACGTACTTCCAAAGAAGTCTGGGAAGAATTCTCTTTTCGTTCAAGGGCTCATAACTTATGATCTCAGAATTTTCCATTTGCTTTTGTAATAGTCCCTTGTGATATCATATTTTTCTGACAGTCTGTGCATCGATTTGACAGTAAGCCACCTCCTCTTTCTCCCTATTCATGCAGTATTCATGGGCTACATTCCACAAACAGTCATATAAGACAATGAGTAACTCCATCCCTTCGTCCTCCCAATTTTTTTTTTTCCTTCTTTCCCTTCCCTTTTCTATCACCTGCTTGTGGCTCTTCTTCTTCGACTTCGCCGTCAGCCATTGTTGTACGTTCGCCGTTGCTGGGAAGCAATTTATAACGAGCAGCAGCGGAAACTAACAACATTGCTTTCAGTGGCTAAACTGCGAACCCATGTTTCGGAAGCAAAATTTGTGCCTGGGAAGCAAAACTTTTTTGACCTGAGGGTAAAACATCTTCTTGTTTCTGAGAAGCAAAATTTGCTATCATATGTTTCCTATGCGGCTTTAGCTAAACCGGGAAACACTTGCCTTCCCAACAAGGTCTAACAATGTTTCCCAGTTTAGAATTGCTTCTTAGAAACAACTTTCGGTGTGCAAACCGATAGCGCTGTTCCTCTACTAAACCTTTAGAACTTCTCACAGTGAACAATGTTTACCGTTTACATGTATTCAGATTTACTTACTTGTGGTATAGGAACCTTCTTCCAAACGTTTTTCACGATTTTTTCCAGTACGCTGGTAGCCAAAACTTCTGCACATCACGAGTCAGAGCAAACACCGGGAAACAAATTTTATCCTTTATGGCTTCCGTCTTTTGGCATAATATTCCTCCAAATTTGAAAAATCTTCATATGTGTACCAATTTTCTAAACAAATTAAGCTATATCTCTTCTCTGAACAACTCGAAAAAAGCATGAAGTCACTAACATTTTGAACATCCAATTCCTTCGAATATCCACTGCTCGTATAGTTCGGTCTGTCTCCTTGTGTTTGCACTTTATTTACTTGTCTCATTCATTCCCTTGGTCTTATTTTGTCTTGCACGTAAAAGGCAGGGGAATAACTCGAAAACCGCAACGTTCATTTATCTCCCTGGCTCGACTTTAAACACATATCTTTTCCCTAAGTTATTGTGATTTTCTTCGCAAATGTGTATTAAGCGTCAAGAGTAAATAAAACATTGTTGTTCTTGTAGGGTGCGTGCAAAACGAAACAAAACAAAACAAAAACGAGTGGGATTGAACGGATTTCCCTTTACCCACTCTCATACCTGAAGGTGGGTGAAAAAACAAACAAACAAACAAACCAAAACAAAAACAAACGGATGTGAAAATATCAATCAATTGTGACTGACGTTTTGCCCACCGTTTGTGAACAAGTGTTTTAGTCTATCTTCCGTTCCACAGGGTATACCTCTTCACTGATTCACGGGTAATCACAGGCGGTCCAAGCTCACGCGCAAGAAGACAGGAGTTATTTTGTTGTTTTTGTTTTTATCTTTCTTTTTTTACTTTTAAGCGAACATTCAGCGAGACATGACAGAACAACTGAGTTTGAATGCGTGGAACGTGACAACAAAACATTGAGTTAAGTCGATTTTATTGTCAAAATGTCACAATTGTTTGCTTTAACTTCGATTTCCATTTTTCCCGTCACAAACATTATAAATTCAAACCGTTATAACACAACACCTTCGTATGCTGCAAGGCCAGAGTCATGTTTCGCGTATTCAAACTCGGTTTTTATGTAATATTGTAAGTCACGTGGATTGAGGTAAAATGCTTCGTCAGATAAGGTACTTACGGTATCTAAAAACAGATGAGAGACCCTGGTAACGAGCCTGTTTTATGTTAAAGTGTGATTAGCAGCAGTGCGTGGAATCATATTCCACTTAACAAGCAGTTTGTTGTTTTTTAGTTCACGGTGAGCCTGCTCAATAACCTGGATCCCTTTGTGGCGTTCTCTGTGGAGATAGTATCGTCTTGCTCATTGCTACGTGCGGAGAAGCCTTCGTTTTAGTAACGTATGTAGATATTTACTTTCATTTTAAAATGATCTCTCTTTTACACCACAGCGTTGATCATGCTAACCGTTTTCCATTTCAGGACAATTTTTAAGGTGTGCAAACTGCCCAATGATGGTGTAGTGTAGAATAACGCGAAAAGTTTTCGTGTTTTCCCTGTATAAGTGCTTCTTTTTAAGTGATTTGTATTTCCCTTGAAAGTTTCGATGAACAATAACAGAACGGCCAAAATTGTCAGTTGGCTTATCATATGCATAGATAAATCGACTTTGTTTAAACACAGTATCATACATGCAAAAGGCACCATCAAAATATTTCGGTCTAAAAAAATATGATATATAACTTTGGTATTTCGCTTTTAATTGCCATCGGAAAAGTTGAAGTGAGACTAAGGGTTGCTAAATTAAAAGATACCCGCCGTTAATAGATCGCAATTAAAGACATTCCCCTTTCTGAAAAAAGAAACACTCTTTTTTATAAGAATATTGTTTTTCCCACCGAGGCTAATAATTCTGATTTTTCTGCCGATTTTAGGCTGAAAATATTTTTGAGAATATTCTTAGATTATAGCGTATGACATTTCTGTTTTCTAATGTATTTGGTGTCTGGATAGTGTTGAAGTGATTTTGGAGTCAGTCTGCAGGTATTAAAATCTGATATGACACACATAACTTCTTGCAGAAATGCTATTAACGTCGAACACACGGCTAATGCTGTTTTCGTTGCTTTTTGGCAAGTTTTGCCTTTTAGAGAAACGACGAATTCTATACAATTTAGTTAAAAACATATAGTTGTATTGTATTGACAAATTTCCAACCACAAAATTCATTCTATTCTTATAAAATATATTTGTATATACAAAAAGAGAGTGTACCATAATTTTGCGTGAGAATTAAGAGAAACTATCCTCGGCTTTTTGCATTGCTGAATAGCCTGGTCTAAGAGCCTTTTATTTACAAGTGTGAAAACGCTTGTAGGCAAAACGTTCATGACCTCTTTCCAGATATGTCTGTTTAATTAGAACTTCAACTCTTTGCAACTGCCTAAGGTTCAAAAGGCGGATAATATTTTACGAGCATATTCCTCTGCTCGAATTCGTTATGAACTATTTATCAACCGAGAATAAGGTCATTACGAGAAAATCTCAAACAGAGACCTTGCCGTATTGACCGAGCGATAGCCGGTCAATATGTTAAGGTCGAGGTTTAAGATTTTCCCATAAAGACCGAACGTTCGAGGTTAATAACTTGTTTATCATATGGCTTTTTATCGCTGTCTTCGCACGCCCGTAATCGGCCCGTGGGCATTACGGAAGTATAATGCCCTACAGTTAACCACTCAGAGCGCACGTTAGATCGTATACAAACACAAGCCATATATTAAGTATTTTTTAATTACAGGATAACTTTTCTTAAGTGCTTATGAAGTGAAAAATAATTACTGCTTATATTTGAAAGGCTTTTCCGGAAAAAAGCGAAGCCTGGCATTTACCTTTTTAGGAATATCTTCTTTCGTTTTAGAGATATTTGCTTTTTGTACTGTGTAAGTGAGAAACGGGATGACGTCATACGTAGTATCACTAAAACAGTAAAACACTGAATCAAGAACGTCTCTAGAAATATTGGAGCAGTGTGTTTCAAATTTGGCTGCAGGAATGTACAACGCAAAAGAAACAAAATGCAACTCGTTATGTCGTGCCACAAAAGAAAGAAGATATTTTGAACAGGAAAACTCTCTTCTCCTTTGTTTTGAAAAGCCTTTCAAACAAGCAGGAATTATTTTTTATTTCATAGGCACTTTAAAGTGCTGTTAAATTTGCATTTCATCTTACGAAATGAATTTCAAAACAATGAAATATCGGTTTTATTTTTAATTGCCGGAAGGCATAAGCGGGAGTGCACGACAAAACATATTGATCCTATAGCAAAAACAACAAACTCGATCAAAGTTGTCGAGCAAAATTAAACCATCTAACTTCAATATTTTGTCACATGACCCGCTTTCTGTAAACATAAAAGCAACCACTTTAATGAAATACTGTGCCCTCTAATTTGCTCTCAAACCTTAAGAATTATACCCACTAGGTACAAACGACATCAGGTCTAAAAATCAACACTAACTAAAGAAGGGACTGTATTTGTGGCGCAATTCTCTCTTCTTTAGGGAAGAGATCGGGATGCTTTGTTTTACGGAAACTGGGTTCAAACATAAACGTCTGCCTGCCGGTCTGTGCCCTTGAGCTGACACACTTGACTTAAGCCGTCAGTAGCGGCAAGTTGTGGTGCACTCTTGTAGTCAGGAGGGAGGGAGCAGATTAACCTACGATGGAGTACCCAGCATTCCATCCAGTGACATCAGATGAAAACAACAGCGCCCTCTTATTTTAATGTTAAAGGAATTTATAGAAGGAAAGGGAGCAATTCACGTAATGATAAAGTACTCATTTTTGTTTCGTTTTGTTAATTTTCTTGTTTCGCTCAGATTGAACATTTGGACATGGAAAGCAATAATATAACCTGGCTGCCTGTCAATGTCTCTGAAAACAATTCGTCGTATCTGAATAACCACACAGAAGCAATGTATCCTGTTTACATCTTCACGCCTGCTGGTGTGACCGCGAAAAGTGTTCTCTGTTCAATTTTGTTAGCAGTGGGTGGTGTGGGATTTCTCGGCAATTGTTTGATATTTTATTTTCTTTGCCAAAAGACCACGAGGACACCATTCCAGAGGAGCCGTTTCATGCGCAACCTGAACTTGTACATACGAAGCTTGTCACTGTCTGATCTTCTGTCTTGTTTGGTGTCGCTTCCTCTTCTATGCATTCAAATATCATTTGATGTCTTTCAAAGTGGCTGGCCGTGCAAGATAGTTCGATACTTTCACTTCATCTTTCCTGCCATTACAATGAACAACCTGGTTGTAATCAATGTTGAGAAGTACTTATCAACACGAAAGTTTCCACGCACGTTCAGCACTGCGACAGTCCGTAAAATGATTATTTCTGCATGGGTCTTAGGAATTTTCGTCATGGTGATTCCGGCAGCAGCATATGATGGGAGCAAAGTGGATCTTAACCAAACCCATTTTACAGTCATCTGTCGAAATGACCAGAATTTCTATCCATTCAAAATAACGCTGGTAATTTTTCCAATACAATATATTTTTCCGAGTGTTGTTGTGATTTACATGAACGTATGTTTGATCAGAACTGTGTGGTTCAGAGGAAAGAGGAAAGTTGATAACAATGCCTTCAAGGCAAAGCTTACAACGACAAGAATAAAAGGCACATCTCTTCTCATCGCAGTCACTTTCGCCTTTACTATCCCTTACTTGTTCTTTGTGACTAATGTGGCGTATACGCAAATAGCTGAGCCACAGCGAGGGTTTGCAACGGACTTCCTTGTGCGCTACGCCGCCGGAGCTACTGCATACTGCAGCAGTTTGATAAACTTCATGATTTACTTTGCGCAAATGAAGGACTTCCGCGAATTTTCAAAGAAAGTTTTCCTCAAGTTCTTACCTTCTTTAGGACAAAACGCTTCCCGAAGCTCAAGTTAGGTCTCCAATGTAGAGTTTAAGAACTGGAAATATGTAGTTCAACATTATCATGTTAAGATAACAAGAACAACCTAGGCCTCTTTCGTTTTACCAACTAAAGATTAACCACATACGTTGAATAGATCCGCTACATCTATTTCATTAGAAAAATGTAGAGGCAACCGGCGTTATTATATGTTAAATGAGTTTTTTTCATCTTTGTTTGAAATCGTTTTTCGTGTCCGTCAAATTCCTAGTAAGTCAAATATTTGAGTGTCCCATTTTGTTTTTTAGCGCGTGTACTATGCTTTCTGCAGGCAGGCGTTTACAGTTTGATGTAAGTATACTTATCTACAAATAACAGCGGGCTTATAGAAAATAAACAATTGAAATTGTGTTGAGTGGGTTTTCGTCTGTTCTCTTTTTCAGATTTCACATTTGGCTTTCAATATGCGGCTTTCATCGAAAAAAAGTTTAAAATAGTTCAATATAAATGATTTTTGAAATGGCACACGGAAGAAAATTTATTGGTGAATAAGAAAGACGATAGAATGTTTATGTCTTTGAACTATCGGTCTGATAGTCGCCCCGCGGAAATTTGATGTTCCTTAAACTAGCATATTCGTCATCGAAGCTTCGCTTCTCGGGAAAATACTTGTTTTAAGAATATCAAATTTCCGCGGGGCAACTATCAGACCGATAGTTCCTCGACAGTAACACTATTGTTTGATTAGTAGAATTCTACTAGTATACTAGCATACAAACGCTGAAATCTGATTGGTTGAGCTGCTCGTATTCTATCAGCCATTGGTGTGCGGTGGCTGCATGGTGGCGTATGAGAACTAGTGACGTTTTCTCGTTTTTGCGAGGTTACAGAAGAAAATTTAGATACAAATGGATAATTAAATTTCTGAGGAGACTAAAAGAAAGACATTCACCATTTCGTGACTTTTAAAAAACTAGAAAATGTTGAAAAACTGGTGAGCGCGTGTACACAACAAAAATTTCCAATGACAATTCGGTCCCTGCAATATTTCGAAAACGTTAAGTTGAATACAATTTGCAAAAACAATTGGAAATGGTTTGCTGAAGATGATTTGAAGTAAGTATTCCAGTGAAACAATTAGATTATTTGCTTTCGATTTCTATGAAGCGATAGTTGATTCGGCCTCCGGCCTCATTAACTATTACCTCATAGAAATCGACAGCAAATAATCTAATTGTTCAATAGAAAACGATGAGATCATAGCTAATTAGGTTCGTGGATTTCTAAAAGAACACAGCTTAGTGCCTAATAAAAGCTGTTATCAAGTGGTCAGGAGTAGTGTAAAACATTAATTGTCCTGAAGAACACGCTGCAGTACTTCAATGTTCTTTAGGTACACAGAACAGGGTCAGGCGGAATCGTTAGTTGAATTAAGTCAGATAAATAATATTCCAGGAACAACATTGCTTACATTGTTTTGTTAAAGTGTTCCCCGACCTATAAGTTAGTAATAAGAAAGACTTTTGAAGTAACTGGAGAACACACATGATTCGAAAAGTACTGCAATGTCCAAGATTTATTGAAAAAAAAAATGACAATAAAATACAAGCCTAAAATTCCCACGTTAAAATCAAAATTAAAACGATCGAGCTTTTTGCAGATAGCGGATGGTTTTAAAAGCTTTTTGTCGCCTTCTAACGATAGCGGAAATGTTTTATTGTACTATGACTGCTGTCAGTTTTCCAGTTCAATAAAAGTGACGGATCTGACAAAATGTAAAATCATTCATTTCCTTACAATTAGAGTCTCTTTTTGAACTGCCAACACGTTTCAGCGCGCCAAAGTGGCGAATCTCACTGAAGATTAAAGTAAAGTGCATCAAGCAAACATATCAATGTCGCTTACAGGTGCTGCTGTGTTTCTTTCAACCTTGAACATTTTCCTGTCCATTACTGCATCAGTGAGCAATGCTCTGATCCTCGTTGCTCTTCATAAAGAATCTTCTCTTCATCGACCAACAAAACTTTTATTTCAATGTCTTGCGGTTACTGACCTTTGTGCTGGCGTCATTTCGCAGCCGCTCTTTGCAGTCGCGATTTTGGCACGTGTAATTAAGAGAACTTACCTCAAGGATGGATTCATTGTTACAGGATTTCTCTTGTGTGGGACATCAGCCGCGACAACGGCGGCAATAAGTGTGGACAGATTTCTCGCCCTCTTACTTGGTTTGAGATACCGACATGTTGTAACTCTAAAACGAACTCGTGCAGTAATAGTCTGTTTCTTTGTCATTGGTATTTCAGTTGGATCGATGCACTTTTGGAGTGATCAAGTTGCCTGGCTTGCAGATATTATTTTTGGACTAGTTTCTCTGATAGCTTCAATCTTATCTTACACGAAGAACGTGTCAACCAAGGACAGCAAAACGGAGGAGGAATTCCACTGAATATAGCTCGATACAAGAAGTCGGTTTCTAGCATAGCATGGGTGCAGTTGGCGTTACTTGTTTGCTATCTTCCGTATCACATAATGTCTATAATCTATGCAATTTCCGATGGAGGAAGAGTATCTGATACCGCGCGTCTTTCACATGCAGCTACCATCACTTTAGTGTACCTAAACTCATCCCTGAACCCGATTCTGTATTGTTGGAAGGTCAGAGAAGTGAAACAAGCCGTGAAGCACACCATCCGTCAGTTTTGCCGTTTAAGTTGTTGATAACACACAACCTACCTAATGATGCATGGTTGCGTTTCTTCCAACTTTGAACATGTTGTAACCCTTCACTACAACGCTCTGACTCTTGTATCGCCTGAACTCCTGTCCTGACAACCGTCCCTTTAGGCGAGGGTCTTCATCCTTGTAGCCATTCCACGCAACCTGTTCACAAAACAAAAATATTGTAATTTATGCCCCCTGCTCCGTTACTATGGATTATATTTCACAGTGTGCCTTCCTAAGGCTAAGCTCGGTTTACTGGGAAGGAAACTAAACTGACACAGATCTTTGCCATAATTTGGCCACTCAGTTAAGTGGCCGTTTATTGCAAAATCATCTCAAATTACAACAGAACTGGAAACGAGTACCTTTTTCCAGCAAAGGTGAGGACAAACACGCCCTACGTGACACTACGTCTGTTATAATGTACCACCGCTAATACTCCAAAAATGGGAGGGATGAAGTCGATGGGAAAAGCTTGCCCTGCACCGAAGCTTCTAGGAAGGAGGCCTGCAACCTGATGCTCAAATGCTTAAATGCTTAAATCTAAATCTACTCTAGTCCCGGATGTAGCACCATCCGGGAAACTAATCACGGGGCAGGTCGCAAAAAATTATTTATCCCCTTTGGTAATAAATCTCATTTGTGATTATCTTGAATTAGCATAAATTACTATTTTTTCCGTCAGGAGGCAGAGGGTTGAGGGCGGGTTGGAGGTGCCAAGTGTACATGTAATGTATAGCGGGAATAGAGTTTGAAATTATTTGCCGTTAGGAGGGTGTGACATTCTCGGGTCAGCCTTCACCGTGTACCATTGCAAAGTTCGTTTTTCGTTTTCTTCGTCATGCACGAATATTATTTTCCGATTTGGCATGATTCCTTAGTGCTGTCATTTAATGTTTCTAAGGTATCATTCACAGGATACCCTAAAACCCCAAGAGTAGCAACACTTTCTTGGTCGGGGGCGCATGTTCCCCATTTATTTCCACCTGCTTATTTATTTATCTTCTTTTTTTTTTTCAATGTGGGTTTCGTGACCGGCTTTAGTGCAGTTAGTTTTCGAATCTTTGTGACATCTCTGGACATTGAATAAATGGCGTGGTGGATAGGATGTCCAACGCGCCCAGTTTAATCACGATGTGTGTCCGGATGAGTGGTGGAGGCAGAATCTGACTTAAAAACCCAGTGCCAATAATCCTGATTACGTCTTGAAATGGACGAGTCATGTGTAAACGGCTGCAAATTCATTTTTCTGTTGCTAAAAGGGAATTAGAAATTCTTCATCCTTTATTTTATTAATTCACTTCAATCTGAAATAGAGACAGCCGTAATTGGACCTGCAAACACATTGACCTTCCCCTTTCCCCTAACTACCCAATTGATGCGATGAATGAATTTCTCGTGACCCAGTTGATTCTAAAAACGATTCAATGTTTGGACTACCCCATAGAGATCGCGGTTAGCTTATGTTAACATTAAACTGGAGTGAGATTTCGAACTGTGGCTTTTGTTTTCTCTGCTTTCTGCGTCGACCAGATGGACGTAAAAATCCTGATTGGTCAGAATTGATTTAAACTGTTTGATCTGATTTAGCCTGCGTGGCGGGCGTTCAAAGGGAATGGAGACGAAGGAATCGATAGTGGAGGGCGGGGAAAAACTGCGCGGACGCAATCTTTTTCTCTGTTTTCTACGTCCATCAGATGAACGAAAAAGTCCTGTTTGGTCAGAAGTAATTAGATACGATTACACTTATCGCTCAGTTTCGTGTCTTCATGTACTAAAGCATCCATCTCAGTTACGTTCATTCAACAGTTTCGAGTACGAGTTAAAGGTAGCGCAGGAGGGTCTGGATGGGGTTAACTAACAACTGATAAATACGTACAGTATACCGGAAAATTTAACCTACAAATGACATAACGACAGACAGATCAAAGGTTTTAGTCCTTGATATTCGTTTTGCATGATCCACAACTGAAGGCTGTGTGCTTCAGGCCACAGGGAGAATCAAAATGTCTGTTGCTACTTTTAAAGCGGTCATTGGCGTCTTTATATCGTCTCGATTCCGATACAGCATTTGAACGTCATAGAAGCTGGATACCCATGAAAGGTGACTTACAGACGGTGGAGGCTTAAATGAAGTAGCAACAAAATATGGCCTTGGTAAATACGAAACGGTAAAGCGCCACCAGAGGTCTCCCAAGCTCCCGGGGAGCCGTGAGCATTTTAATATATTACGCTATTGCGTAACACAGCGTAAATGTAAAGTTATGCATGGACTGTCTGGGAAAGTAACGATCTTTTATAACTGCGAAATATGGAAAAGAAACTCAAGGATAAGCGATGCCACCTGCCACTTCATGCTGCAGATTTCAGAATTAAAATCAGGCATTTAGCACAAAGATCGCTTAGCAAGTTAGGTATAAAATACTCTACTACGTTCTTAACTCCCTTGAACTTTATTCATAAACCAAATTAAGCAAATAAAAACGCGAGGAGCCCAAGCAATCCCTAATTTACACCATTTTATCCCTGTCAGTAAAACCTGTTTCATTAATACACGTTATAAGATTAAAAAAAATCCAAGTACAAATTTCCAAAATATCCCGTCACCACACAACATTTCAATATCGTAAAAATATATAATAAACTAGCCAGTTTCAGCCTTCATGTTAACCATTATCGAATCATCAGCTCCTGACACGAATTAAGCTATTACTAAAAATAGCGACTGATTCCCAATCAATATTTGCTTGTTGAAGAGTTGCCAAGTTCGTTACTTTCTTTGAGTGTTTCCACTTAGTTGCAAAACTTGATCTTTAAAGACTGGTTAATCAGGAAATATTCTCAAACTTGTCTGATTTTGTTACTGCAAATTTTAGTGAAGGTCTATTGTCTGCTGACACATCTCTTCTGGATGAAAAAGATTGCTTATTACCAATTCGATTGGCTCTCAGGTGAAACAAGTTATCGTTTATAATTGTTTAATTTCGCCCACAGTTTATAATGAGTACTTATCTTACCCCATTTTACGCAAAAATAAAATAACTGACAAAATTTCTCTGAGTAGCCTATTGAAAACTTTTAGACCAGATGGCACAGAAGTGGACATTTCTTCCCAGATAATCTTCGAGTTTATCCTGCACTATATTCCTTCACCCTAAAAGGCGGTCCACTTGGAACTTCATTAAAGCTTGGAACGGGCTACATTTAAGCAAGCAAAGCATGAGAAATAGCCAAAAGCAAAAACAACAAATAAAATAAAATAAAAACTGATCAGTGTTCAAAGTCAGAGTCCATTATCCATTCCAATTTCTTTTCGCAGTCAGAGCATTCACAGGCAATGCAGTTTAAGTCACCATCAAAGTCACAACATGGCCAGCCGTGGTCTTTGATGTTTTTCCAGTTACAGTTACCAGCACTGCATTAGTGCCACCTGGGTACGCTGGGCTCTTTGCTTTGAAGCTGACGGAAAAGAAACTGGTTCGACCTTTACGAACTGTGATGGTGGAGCGGGTAAGCGTTGGCTGGAACTTCTCCGTGTCCTTGACATCGATGTCAAAGACTTCAGTTGGACCATTGTTGTGGACGATAAACATCACAAATCCATTTCCCTTTACTGGAACTGTGTATTCTTCTTTGGCGTACGCCACTCGGATCAGCACGTTGCTCGGTTTAGCGACACTGTGAGAGTTGCGTTCAAACTGGTTGCCTTTCTTCGTCTTTCCTTTCAACATAAGTTTGAAAGGGACAGACGGGGGAGTGAACGAAGCCGAGAAATGGGCTCCACTAGTTCCAACAGGTTTAACAGGGGCTGTACCAAGAAGCTTTCCATCCATGCTCAGAAGGGCGATGGTAAGAGACGATCCATCGATTTTTTCTGCTTCCGTGACTATCAAAACGACATGCGCAGTGTCACCTAAGGAAAAGGGGAAGATGATGATTACTTTGACAGTTTTTTGTTGTTTTGTTTCTTTTTAAGTTGTCAGTTCTGATAGCAAACTAACAGACAGTGGCCATATAAACTTAAAAAAGAAAAAACATTGAGAATTGGTAACGTAGAAAAATTGGCCGGTGTCATCTGGTGAAAAATCCCAATGGACAGTGCTCATGTTGCTTATAGATATATAGATATATCGATATTTCTCAGTTTTAAATTTAAGTGAATCATGATGAAATGAATCCTGGTTTGGTATCACAGTATGTGTATACACATCCTACGGACGAGAATGGTGATATTTTTGTCAAATGCCTTGAACCTTTAGCGATTTTGTTACGACGCGTGATTTTGAAGTTGCAACGCTAACCGAACGCGACGAAATCGTGGCGGAAATCGCCACAAAAAAAAAACACTGAACCAAAACTCCCTTATGTAGGAAGGGGTCGCATTTAAGGGAAGGGGAACAGTGGTTGCGATGCATGTACATACCAAGTAGAGGGTGAGAAACAGGTATCGGCTTCCTATTTCTTCCATAGCTTGGAATCATCACAAAGAAGAAGTCAAAGTCGATGTTTGTTTTGCTGGATCCTTTGACCAGGTACGTGTGCTTCCCTGTACCAGAGATACTCAATTTCCACGATCCAGGCCTAGGGCCATTAATTTCATACAAAGCCCCTCGAGGAAAAAGAATTTTTCCCGAGGAAACAACGTGCCTCAAAGGATCCTTTAAGGTGATTTTGTGGCCCGTGTTTTCCGTGGTTACTGTTACAATGATCTTTTCGATTGAGTCGTCGACAGGGATTGTATACTCTCTGGTTGTACTTCTCTTCCTTTTACCACTGCTGTTGGCACCACCTCCACCGCAGAGGCATGTTGTTCCTGTCAGCGAAATCCCAGTTATGGAGGAGAGGATTTAGCTTTGAGCTAGAGGGGAGATAAAGCATTTGACCACAGGTTTCTCTAGCTAGGTCTTCAAACGGCTTGTAAGAAGACTTTCCACATAGGCGTAATCCCGTCGTGAAAAAGTTTATGGTCAGCCCCGTTGCCTGAGCAAATGTAACAGCCTCAGCGATATTTTCTGGAGTGTCATCTTTGGCGGAAGCATCTGTAAAGACATAGAGCGGGGAACCGGGCAGAGGACTGGAGTTCATGGCGTCCAGGATCCCCTTAAAGGTCAACTCTGGACAGTCTCCTCCACCATGTGCTCTTAGTTTGTTGATTTCGGTAACGAACTGGTCTCCCTGCAAAGGATCCTTGTAAACCACGGGACCAGTGCCTGTTTAACCGGAAAAAAGAAAAAAACTTCAAACTTTTGTTCAAATGTCTTTCCTTGAACGTCTGTTTGTTCAACTGGGAGAGGAATCGAGAGAAACTCGCGAAACAACATGTAGCCTGACTGGGAAGACGGGATCAAGGAAAGAGGGGATCAAGGGAAGGGGATCAAGGGAATAGGGAACTACGTAAATAGGGAATCAAGGAAAGGGGGATCAAGGGAGGAGCGGATCAATGGAACAGGGGATCAAAGGAAGAGGGAATCAATGGAAGAGGGTATCAAAGAAAAAGGGGATCAAAAGAAGAGGGGACCAACGAAAGAGAGATTCAAGGAAATGGGGAATCACAGGAAGAAAAGATCGATAAAACAGGCGATCGCGGGAAGAGGGAGGGACAATGGGGGATAAATAGAAGTCGGGTTAAGGGAAGAGGGGATCAGAATTAATGGAATTAATGAAAGAAAAATTACGGGAAGATAGAATCTAGGGAAGAGGGAATCAAGGGTGGAGGGAAACATAGGAAGGGGAGAACAAGGGAAGGAGTGATAAAGGAAAGACGGAATCGAGGGAAGGGGCATCAAACGAAGAAGGAATAAGGGAAGGGAGATCAAGAGAATAGGGAATCAAGAGAAAGGGGGAAAAAGGGAAGAGGCCATGATGGGATAAGGGGATCAAGGAAAAGAAAATCAAGGAAATGAGGGATCAAGGGAAGAGAGGATAAAGGGGCATCAAACGAAGAGGGAATCAAGGGAAGGGGGATCAGGGGAAGAGGAGATCGTGCAAAGAGGGAATCATGGGGAGAGGGTTCAAAGTAAAAGGGGAAATTAAGAAAAAAGAGGGGATAAAGGGAGGGGGGATCAAGAAAATAGGGAATCAAGGGAATGGGTATAAAGAGAATAGGGAATTAACGGAAATGGGACAAAGGGAAGAGGCGATCAAGGGAAAAGTGGATCAAGGGTAAAAGAAATAGAGGAAAGGGGGAATAAAGGAAAGAATCGATAACGGGAAAGGGGCATCAGGCGAAGGCGGAATCTATAGAAGAGTTTTAGGGGAAGGAGAAAAGAAGGCATCAAGGGAACAATGGATAAAGAGAAGAGGGAATTAAGGTAAGAGGGAGTCATAGGGCATCAAGGGGTATCAAAAAAGAGGGAATCGAGGAAATGGGAGATGAAAGGAAGAGGGGATGGAGGGAATAGGGGATCAAGGAAAGAGGGATCAAGCTAAGAGGGGATCAAAGGAAGAGGGAATGAAGGAAAGGGGTGATCAAGGGAAGAGGGGATCAATAAAGGGGGGGGGGCAGGAACAGAGGGCATCAAGGGAAGGGCGAGATCAAGGGAACAGGGAATAAAGGGAAGGGAAAATCAAGGGAAGAAGGGTTAAGGGATAAGGGGATTAAGGGAAGGGGGATCAAGGAGAGGGGAATCAAGCTAAAAGGGGATCAATGAAGGGTGGAATCTAGGAAGGGGAATCAAAGGAAGAAGGAATCAAGGGAAGGGGGATCAAGAGAAATGTAAATCAATGGAAGGGGGATTAAGGGAAGGGGGGTCAAGAGAAGAGGTGTTCAAAGGAAGAGGGGATCCAGGAAACAAAAAAATGAAGGGGAAAGGGGATCAAGGGTAGAGGGTATCGAGGGAAAGGGGAATCATTCGAGGAGGGATGAAGGGAAAGGGGATAAAAGAAAAAGGAATTAAGGGAAGAGGAAATCAGGAGAAGCGGGGATCAAGTAAGGGGAGGATCAAATGTATATGTGTACACTTAATTAGCCACTCCCAATCACCGATCCCGATCAAGGGAAGAATGATATTTGAGAAGAATGAATCAAAGAAGAGCGGATCAAGGGAAGAAAGGACTACGGGAACTTAAGATCAAAGGGAGATCAAGAGAGGAGGGGATCAAGGGAAAGGGGGATCAAGGGAAGAGGGGATCAAGGCAAATGGATTAAGAGAATGATAGTTAAGGGAAGAGAGAATCAAGGGGAGGGGGGATAAAAAGAAAGGAGGATCAGGGGAAAGGGGAATCAAGGGAAAAAGGGAAACAAGGAAGGGGGGAGAGTTCAAGTGAAGAGGTTATCAAGGGAAGAGGGAATCATTGGAAGAAGGGAACAAGGGGAGGTGGATAAAGGGAAAAGTTAAGGGAAGAGGAAATCAAAGAAAGGGGGATCACGGAAAGGGAGGATCAAGGGAAGAAGGATATAAGAGATGAGGGAATCAAAGGAAGAGCGGATCAAGGGAAGAAAGAATCGTTAGAACGCCAGTATTGTCAAATCGATGACTGTGACAGAAGCTACAAAACAACATAATGCAATGTCACCTAATTATTTTAGGGTACCTGGGTCATTGAAAGGCGACAAAATAAAGTCGACAACTTCGTCTCTGGGATGTTTGACAATGGACGTTGCGATGTCCTTGGCTGCTTGTATCTCGCCTGCCATGCTTCCAGTGTCATCAATGGCAAACATCAATGTCACATCTCCGTGGACACCCATGAAAGTCTCAAAAACAGCATCTCCCAGCTCTTTTTTGATGGCATCCAGAAACTGCCTTGCTTGGCTTGTCGATTGTCTCTTTTTGCGACTCTTTGTTCTGTCAAGTTCCATTGCCGTGAACAAACCATGGCCAATTGACTGGCGAAAAAATTGGTAGCTCCGCTTCTGAGTGGCGAGTTTGACGTTTTTCTTGATTCGTTGTAATTTGGCTGCCGTATGACTGTAGTAACTCCCAGCAGCTTGGGCTTCATAGAGGGCCTTTTCGATTTCGTCGACAGCGCCAAGAAATTTATTGGAAGGTTTAGCGGCTTTTGGTTTTGAAGTTGTCGCTGGTTTGCTGCTTCTTCGTCTTCTTCTAGAGGACCATCCCCAAGACCCCCCTAAAAAAAAAAAATCGAAATCCATGAGTTCGGCAATTTTACCTTCTCGGCCATAAAGAAAACGCTATAATAGGAAAGCTCCACTGATTCAAGCACATAAGTGTGTCAAATATTCCGAAAGTTTCCCCCGAAAACGCCAAAACGCGGCCAAAATATGTATGAGAAAATATACCTCACGCGTCGTGTTATAAATTGCATAGTTCACAGCTAAAATTAAACCCGAACCACTTCATAACCATTAAGACGGATTACTTTAGGTCTATTTGTCTTTAATCTACGATTTGCGGTATCAACGGCTTCAATTTTTTTTAACTGTGCTAAGGGCCAACCGTCAAAGCTTGTTTAGGCTTTAATCATTTTCCTTACTAACATTGCTCGCAACAATTCGATTAGTCGTCGAACAAACAGAAGAAACAGAAGGGTGGAATTGATTTAGGAAACCTACCGTGAGCTACAGCCGGTTTTACAGCAGCCGGCTTTGAAGTAGTTGCGATCGAGGAACCGGAGGAATAAGACAGCAGCGTGCTCCTTGCTTCGTCCAAAGGAGATAGAAACAAATCCTGAGCGATTAATGAGCTGCCCAGAGAAAGAACAAGGACCGCACACAGAAACATTTTGACCTTAGATTGGATAAACTGAGAACAGTTTTCTTCGTTCGTTGACTCCAATTTTCTCTTGTGGTTTCGGATAAAATCTCAACGATGAATGGTGACCTGTCGGGTAACTCATATTTATTCAGAGCGTTTTCTCGAAAATCGAACGTGTTGAGTTTTATCTTTAACGCACCAAGCACAGGTCAACTTCTCAGCAGTATAAACATCTTCTGTTGAAATAACTAAATAAACTTTTCTGCGGTAAACTTAGGAATTTAAGTTTATAAAATTCCTTCTTTTCTTCAGTTCACTTTCAACTTGGTTGTAAATAAGAGCGTCTTCTCACGTCTCGCATGTGAACAATAAATAAACTCAGCGTTTAACTCAATATCTAAGGCAGAAAGGTCACAACTTCCGACGGGGTAAGCCGCGAAAATATAATCATTCTTCTAACCAAAACAAAACGTAATTAGATTAATGCGCAATAAATTCGTTGAGACAAGTTGCCTCAACGGTAAGGCCGAATTTCAGGTAGATGTAGTATCTAGATAAAAGCACTACTTCCCACGTTCCTTCTCCTTAACTGTGACTCAAAAAAAAAAAAAAAAAAACTTAAAAAAAGAAACAAAAAAAAAAAATAAAAAAAAAAAAAAAAAAAAAAAATAAAAAAGCATTTTTTTTTTTTTATCTTTTTGATTTAGCCTTTTGTATTAGGAAAATACAATTCTTTTGACCGCACAAGCTTTTGGCTTCAGTCGAGTTTATCTTATTGTCTCTTTTTTTAATTTTTTTTTTTTTTTTTTTGAGTC
>Ga0126338_10000621_pt1 | contig 20115 bp, 13 predicted proteins | sample OrbCmetagenome_2_FD_92529 | JGI IMG/M metagenome (GOLD analysis project Ga0126338, IMG submission 92529) | Coral microbial communities from Petempiche,Puerto Morelos, Mexico - Orbicella C C metagenome | ecosystem: Host-associated > Invertebrates > Cnidaria > Coral | place: Petempiche,Puerto... | reverse complement strand
CTTTTTATTCCTTTCCTTAACCATATGAAAAAAAGTATTTCTCTTTTCATATTTAGTTTATAATACTAATGTAAACTCTGTAAATAGTGCACAATAATAAAGAAATTGAAGCTGAGGTTGAAGAGCGTTACATAACAGTCGAGCCGAGTTCGTCAGTCATGGTCATTATATAGGTAAATTTTTTGGCTGGTGTTACTGAAGAAAACAGATGAATTTGAGTAAAAGCATTGGATTCCGACATATGGGTGTCCCTGAAGTAAAGCAGTTGTAAAGAATGGTTATTGCACATCATTTACTCTTGTCAATATCCCAATATTCTAATTGTTGCGTTAGTTTGTGAATATGTATGGGGATTATAATAAACGCCTAACAGGCATTACAACCAAATTAGGCATCAACTCATGTATTCGTTTCATGTTTACCCCTCACGTGTATATGAATGCATGTGACTGTAGGGTTTTAATATACAGATATGAAAGAGCTATTCGAAAGAAAACACGAGATCAAAAAATAGCCAATTTTGACTGCGCACTTCAGATCACGCTTTAAAATATGCAAAGCCTAATTGCTCAGTTTCCAAAAGAGCTCATTTTTGTTGAGATTTGTTAAGAAAACTTCCAAAAGCAACATAAAATTCAACGTTCCAAAACAGACAACAACAAATTCGGGTTAACAGGCGTTTTCGTAGTCGACTGAGAGTGTTGCCTTTTTCCTTTCAATTTGACAACAGAGGCATCTGGTTGAATACTGAGCAGGTTGGCACTTTTATATTGATTGTAAAGTGCTAAGTATTCCACTGAAGCGAATGATTGGTCGGTGTGAACATCACAGGTGAAATAATGTCTTCATTAGACGCGTAGTTTGACTGATCCGACTTGTCAACACAAACTTAGGAGTTGAAATATTATTACCAGCACACATCAGCTTAGCATTCATTTACTATTCACTAGTCGACTAAAACCTTTACCGGCAGTAATCGATTACGGGTTTGAATTGCCTTTGCGGCATACTTTTCGGTAGGTTTCACCTGTTAGCAGTTTTTTATCATTTTTATTTTTTGTTTTCATTCGATTCGCATCCGCAATGCAACCATCTCCGACCTCATCCTCTTTTTTTTTTTTCATTAATTCGTAGAAAACACGACTGCAGCTGTGCCATTACGGTCCCATCTCCACTTTCTGAACACGGGCGCAGAAAGCTCCATGGTTTGCGCTCGAACGTAAAGCTACACTGCCATCGACTGACCGCAGATACACTACTTTACCTGCACCAATCTGCGTGAGTTCTCATCTCAAGCTATCTCTGGAGAACATTGTACTCATTCAAGTCACCACTGATGGCAGGTGAGGTGGGGTATTAAAGGGGAATAAGTGCACTTTGCACGGAGCATCTTTTTTCATTTCATCTTTTCTTATCACTATTCTTAGTTAAACAAGTCAGATTAGCTAGAGATAACGCTACAGATTACGCTGTAACGTTGTAGTTGGCTTTTTCTTTTCTACTTAACGCGGAGAAAAAAATTGCTGGATCCCGAAGTTGAAAACATGAAACAGTAAAATCTTCTAGTCTCGAAACACCGTCTCAAACCCGAAATGCTCTACTCATTCTCCTCTATTAAAAAGAAATAAGCAAGCAAAGAAGGGCTTTACTTAAGCTTTATAGTTATTCCAAAACAGTATCTCTTTCCCAAATTGACTGTGAGTCGATGCGATATAAAAAAAAACATGACTACAAAACAGATATCATTTTCTTAAAAGATCCATTTCACTTTAATTTACATGTTGTTATTCCTGAAAATCTCCTTCTCAGCGAAATGTCTAGTTCCAGACCTGTGTTTCATGTTTTTACGAAAAAAAACATCTGAAATATTTCACGACGAACGAAAAAGCGTTTATTACCTTAATTTTTGTTTTGGTTCAAACAAGAGACGTTGTCATGAAGGAAAAGTGACCCTGGATTGTCGGCGTCGGTGGTTGTTCATCTGTGGCTCCCGTGGAGACCCATAATTGTACTAAGCCATAACTCATTGGTCAAACCCAAGAAAATTGCCATCGAAACGAGCAGGCAGTGTTATTATGCAGATTTCTAAAATTTCATTACGGGCACTCTTTATTGATCACCCGTCATGTTGACAGACTTGGCAGCAATATATATGACTGACTGAAAAGCTTTTCAGGAATATTAAAAGTTCTTTAGACAGGGGGCGACTTAAACGCTCAGACGTTTCACCATCTAGATAAAAAACCATTGAAGAGTTGGGTTTATGTTTTATTAACAAAACGGACATGAATGCAGCTTAACTTTATTTCTGCATGACCCAATGTTAAAATAGAACATTACTAAACCACAAAACATGCTACGAACTCTATTAGTATCCAAAAAAAAAACAATATTCATAACACCATGACAATATGGTAAGGAGGTGACTAATCAATTACGAAAACTGGCATTTTTCCGAATGGGATTGGAAATGTGTAAATTTTTTATGACAAATTACTGTATTGATATTACGCGGCGTACGGGCTAGTCACTGCGAGAGGGCCGAAATCGCTACAACACTGACGCGAACTGAGAAGACAGCCAGGCAACCTAATTGCCGATTAGACAGACCTCAGAACAGAAGAGAAAAGGATTGCTCACTGAACTAGATGAAGCATAAGTTTTAGTTGAAAAAATTATCTTATGACGTGTACAGAGCAGCTGACATGATACTTAATAGCTTGACATGGTAAATCGGTTGCGACTGGTTAGGTAAGTGACAGTTACTGGAATATGAGTTCGAATTTCAAGGTTAGTTTTCAGGAACTAGCAAATTATTGCCAGACTGACGATTATTTCTTTTTTATATCTAAACGACAACTGAAGATGGCTTATAATAGCTGGAGCTCGATTCATGATAATAATGAGTCATACAAATCATGGTTCCAAGAGAACTGCACAGGCGATGCGTATCTTAAATCGTAAGATTCCATCAGTAAGTAGATTACAAAAAAGTCTTTCAAAGAATTTCTTATTGGTTACAAGTCTGTTAACATATACTTTTTGGTCGAACCTTCGAAGCGAAGGGCTTGAGCAGCAGGATTAAACAATGACAATGGGTTGTATAGTACCACCCACAATTAAACAGGAAGTCTAAAACAGCATGAAGCACCTCTAATATTCACAATTTACAGAAGAACGAGAACATGTTTTGATGAGAAAGCACTCATGAAATGTTTCTTATTTATTGTGGTATGGAGAAACAATTCCGACAGTAAATTAACATACGTTTTTTGGCACAAACTCAGACGAAAACATGTTGTCAAGCAGTCGGTTGAACTCAAAACAAAAGCGTTTATTCTGGATCAGTTTCAATACGAATCACCATTCGAAGCCTTTTTGTTTGTTTGTCGTTTATTTAAGGCTTTGTTTTCATTATTACTTTTCTTTAACCGTTGCGGTGTATTCGGCACTGTAATTAAATGTAATTCACTTTGACGTATTACTGGCAAGAGAATATTGGCATGACTGATTAGCTCACGTCCCAGGCCAGGACCCTGCCACACTGTAGGACCCTGTAGAGCGGTAGATTTTTTCCAACTCTTTAGTTTGAATCAGTGCAGAGCTCAAGGTTCTCTTTTCATCTGTTTTTTGAAGGAAAATCCCATTCGTTTTTTAACTGAGAATATAATGATAAGTCTAACCAAACTAACGTGAAGTAATTACCACAGAACTAGTCTTGCGGTTTTCAGTTGTGAAGCGCGATACATAACCAGCAAAGCGGTGCTACCAAACTCAATGTTAAGGAAGCGTGTATCATCATTTAAGGATCTCATGGATATACGACGGCAAACGGCAAGGATGGCGCCTATTAGAAAATGTGTTTAGCTTTTCTATGAGATTTCGTAGTTTTCTAGATCTCTTCTGTGTGTCTGCATATCTGTATGAAAACGTGACCCTGCTGAATACAAAAAAATTAGTACAAGTGGTTCACGTTCCCCAGAAACTTGCAAATTGGACATTTCTTGTTTTTTGATTTCCAAAGGACGGCTACAAAATGTTCAAAGGTGCATAATGCACGTGCAAATCTATTGTATCTTTCTCGCTGCCGTTGCCGTCGTCTTTGGCGTAAGGTTCCTATTATTAATTATGCACTGCGCTCATGGGCTTAGTAAAGGTATCTCAAGTTTGCTTCGCAGTTTCTATGGCAATGTTAGAAAACCTGTGAATCATGCTTTTACCTCTGCATCATTTTGAGTTATATGATACACTTTGAGAGTTTGCAATCGGAGAACGGATGCGACTCAAACATTGGAATTTTACGCTTCTTTATGCTCTCCAAACCTACCGCGTTTATCTAATCCGATAATGCTCACTAAAACATGGATTATTTGTTAAGTCGATGTTAATTCATTGCGATAATAATTACGATTATTCTTAGGCAAAATAGAAGGATTTACGAGGATCTCCTATCCTTTGCTTAATTAATGCCAGACGAAATTTATCCATTTGTTATTTAGTCAAGAAACAATAGACAACGGAAGCTGAAGAAAACACTTCATGTAGTATGTAAGCTTGCATTTCCGTTTATTACAATTTTTCAGCCGCACAATATTTTTAATTACAGCCCTCTCCGATTGCATGCTTACGTCAACAAGCTCAGTTTATCTACGGGGCCACGAAATTGCAGCACTGTTGTGACCCCGCATGTGCTAGCTTCTCATGTTGTTGGGCCAAAAAAATAGCGGCCATGCACTTGAACTATGCGTTGTCGCACGAACCGTCCTTTTGTGAGTCGAGGAGGAATGGGAAGGAGAAACTTACCATCACTGTGGTCCTGCTAAGCGTGAGAACAAGATTATTGATTGGCGATATTCTTAACATCCTATCACCAGTGATTAATTTAAGGCAAATTTAATACTCCTCTAACCTTGTCTCATTTTCCCAAGAATTTCAAGAATTTGCCTCCCATTTGAGGAAATTATCTGCCTAATACATTATGGTTTTTTCCTTTTCAAAATTTATTTACATTTTTTGCTGCCAGTCTCAATTTTCCATGTGATCAAAGCAAATATCATTTAAGCTATATGCGACCCCTTCCTTTACAACGGAAAACCTAAAAGCTTCAAGATCAATAAAATTAGTGATGTTTTTTCAAGCAATTGTTTTCTCTAATTACAAAAAGGCAGAATTATTTTTGGGAGTTGGTGCCTGTAGCAAGCGGTTCGCATAAAAAGTTTTGAATTACCTATCATGCAGATTGCAATCAACTCAGCCACGTTTTGACAATCGTTTAGGGCCATTTCACAGATGAAACTGCAGCAATCTTTTGTACCCCATCAGAGCATAATCGGGATTTATTACAACACGTTGAGTCAATATCAGCGCGCAGACGAAACACAGATTTTAAATTCTGCCCTAACAGATAGCGGTTTTGAACACGTTTAACGATTGGAGCTTATCGCCGTTGTACTGTTAAGGTACGTATAGTGCTTAATACGTTCGAACAAAAGAATCTTTCGGTGGACTTAGAGTACTTTAGACATGTATTTTAGCATCGTCAAATGAATAATAAAACCTTTTCTCGGGACGGCTTAAAACACTAAGCCAGTGAAAGAAAGCTGACATTTTCGAACGATGCGAATTGAAATGTGATAAATTTTTTATGAGAAGTAACTCTGCGGCCGTTCAGTAAGCAAGCAATCGGTCCAGATGTTATCGCCCTGAGTAACCATCGCTAAATAGCACGCGAAACTGCAGACTGTGAAGCACTTACACGTTGATTGCCTTTTACATATGAACAGGTAAGAAAACGAAGGACACGTTTCGCTAGATAGAAGTTATCGGCTCATTTTGCGAACCAAGTATGTCCAAATTGAATAGCACTATCAAATGTCGAGGGCACACGGACGAATCTGAATCTAACTCCATCCACATGATCGTGGGTGTTGAAACTTGGTTCAGTCGTGCGACTTGAAGGCTCTAAATAGAGTGTCAGAAATTTTGATGAAGTGACTTAATACCGAATCGGTTAGTAGTAATGCAACCAAAGCGAACGGTGTGCGCGGTTAAACGGAGTATAATTACAAGGAGTCGTGTGTAGCCCACGCACACTAGGGAAAAAAAGGCTAAAAAAGTACGATGTAAATATTGAATTTTCAACCGAAGAATAAAACGGTTTTTCGCTTGCTAAAGCTTTCCTTATTCTTTGCCGCAGAGGTAAGCAACAGTTTCGTATCACGTCTATTAACTTAGTTATTCTCGCACATCTTTAGGCTATTAAATCATCAATCATATTTATGAAAAGAAAGTCAAAAATAAAAATTTTGGTCTGGTTTTTTTTTAATAAGGTCTAACAGTTTTACTGATCCTTCAACATTATTCACGATTGTTTGCTTTGTCTTAGTTATTACTTCGCTGGATTTTCCCGATGCATTATTGACGCATCATTAGTGCACCACTAAGTAAGTTTTTGCTTTCCCGTTATCATGTCGAGTTTAAAAAAATTGAGCAGCCTGAAATATATAACATTATCGCCCGACTTGTCCGGCTGAGATAGGGCTGCAAGTGTTGAAAAAGTTATACATTTACGTATATTATGTATTTTTTATTTTATTATTATTTTTTTAACTTCCTGCATGCAAGTCCGTGCCGGTTTCCGAGATACTTAAAACCGGTCGGACCTTCGATAGTCCCCCAAACACTGAAAGACGTTTTTTTTCTTTTGAATGCAGCTCCGCTGCAAATGAAGCAGATTTTTTTAATTAACAGTAGACTTATAAAACTAATCTGGAAACCCATTACGATCTCTTATTATTCACTTGAACTCGTGTGGATTTGAGTAGTTTCAATTTCAGCGTTTTCACCATTTCCCAATCTGCCATATACAGTATATACATTGGCACCGGCCATTAGTGAAAAATAAACTTAAAAACTAAAAGCTTTGCACATAATGTTGGTGTAAAAAAACAAAACAGTTCTCTTTTTTAGTTCCAAGTAAAAACACAAATTAGTTGTGGCGTCTGGGCTCAAAAGCAGCTGTTTACACGCAAACTGAAAAACTGAGTTATCATTCAAATTCTTATTATAGTAAGACAAGCCATTATTAAAAGCATTTTCACTGATGACTTTTTTTCGTGTAGTCTCAACATAACACTAATTTCGCCAAAAGAGGACGAAGAAATGTAATCAGCAAAACAGGACAAAGATTTTGCGTTCGGGTCGAGTTTTTTGAAGATACGCAAAGATGGTTTGAATTTCGGCATAAATCATTTGAAAAGACAGTATTAGCCCCAAATGAAACCTGGGTTCAAGGGGCAATAGTCGAGTGTCGGACGCGTGGGTCTGTGTTTATTAACACCCATGGCCAAATGAAATTCCTGTTATTTGGTTTAATTGTAGTAACCACCGCAGTATTGGTAAAGAATTGGTTCATAATTGATGAGAGAAACTGTGGTAAGCCATGCCACAATTCTAAGTGAATATGGGTGAAATTTGTTTCCTTTCTTCACGCCGTTTTTATTTGCGGTAATACTTGTCTTACCTCAGAGCTGACAAGGCGGCAGCTGAGTCTGGTAGTAAACTGAAAAGCGGCAACCGAAAATAACAATTGCTACAAGACAGTAGACCAACAAGATGTGTATCCTATCTTTTCAGAATACAATAAAAACAGCTAGCGACGAACCTATTTCAACCTTTCCCCCCCCCTTGAAGCAAAACTTCAAGTTGTGTCTGAATGTTACCATTCAAACAGATAAACAGCACTTCCATGCATTAGTGTTTGTCTCCCCGATATTTGCGAAAGTATCATTTTCAGTTTTAAGCCAGGGTGCTTTTGGGGGTGAACTGGTTAATAAAGGACGCTAATTATTGAAACTGAATATTACAAATAAATTTAAACAACGAATAACCGGCTTTTGAAAAACTTTCATTGCTTCCTATAGTCGATTCACATGATGATTTTCGATGTTAACATATTTTTCACTAGAAAATTCTGTAAGATCTCAGCTGAAGCCGCGGATTTGAGCGAAAATGAGTTGCGAGTAATTGTTTCTCTTAAATATGTAAATAAAAACATCATCGTGAATTCACGTAAGCATCCAACATTTCTCCACAAGCGACATTTTGTAGTAATAAATATGAATGCTTCCTCTTTTACTATTCCTTTGCGGTTGTTTGTCACAGCCTTGTAAAGTTGACTGTAATTGTGGTAAAAAGAAAACACAACCATGAAATATTAAAAATAACTTCCTTGTTCACTAGCTTCACTGTAAGAGTTTGATCGCAATTTATTCTACTTTTACTTTCTGGCTGACTTGATAAAAAATACTCAGAATTTCTTAAACCTCATGAAGTTTTAGGGAAAGAAAATGATTCAAACAGAGAATACAATCGATGCTTGAACTCCATAATAATGTTTTTTTTCACTAAGCTATTATTAGTCATTCTTGTGACCATACATGTTTGGGGCAGCTGATCCTTTATAGCCAGCCCAGCAGGGTTTTAACACGTTGTAATGTAATTTTGGTGATAGACTGTTTGAAAACGAAAGGCCCCGTATCATTGGCCAGTGTTCGCAAACGCACGTTGCGTGCTGCGTTATTGTGTGTGAAGTCGCGTGAAAAAATACCGCTGGCTTAGTTACCGGCAATAATTTTTTTTTCTGTTAATGTTCATGTGTTTAATACCTTCCTCTGAGACGGGTATTAAAATTTTAACCAATTCCCAATGGATTTCTCCGCAGAACAAACACCGACAGCGACAGAAAACATACAATTAAGAAACATCACGTTTACCACTGGCATGGACGGCAGTCATCGCCGAACGAACTGTGTCAGTGTACAGCCAGGAAATTCGTCCACGAACTCCGATGAAAAGTGCAAGAATCGTAAGAAGAGTGTTACACGCAAAATATCTGCCAGGCTCGACGCGTTTGATCAGACGATACTATCTTTCAGAGAATGCGACGCTGCTAAGAAATTTTTCAAGCGGAAAATAAAGATGTTGTCTACTTGTGCCTGTGTCATGGGACTTCTCTCGGTTGTTCTAGCCCTCGTGGATATAGAACTCACGATCCGAGGAACAGACACCAACGAAAATCTGTCACCAAACGATTTGCCTGCGATTTTTGATAATCCGTTTAGACTTGCAGCTGTGGTAGTGAAGTCCACGCTGTCGGTTTTATCGCTATTGACCTCCATGACAATTTATCGGATAAACGTGAACGAACTCCACTACTTGGTTGTGAGGAATATTTATCACGAATCAGAAAATTTCGTCATGACTTCACTGTTCCCGAGCTGTTTGCTCGAAGTGGCCGTCTGCCTGTTTCATGTTCCTCCCCTGTTAGACTACTATGGCATGCCTTATGAACTTCAGCTTTTGGTGTTTTTAAGATTGTATCTGATCGCCAAGTACACGAAAGAACACAACATGTTTGTGGACAATCAAGCCACGGCATTGTTCGCTTCGGTGACTCAAACAGAGATCTCGTCCATCTTCCTGGTGAAGGCCTATTTTTTGAAGTTTCCTTTCAGACTGATATTTACATTTTACTCACTAAACATTTTCTTGGGAGGATATTTTGTCTACGTTATTGACAGAGCACACAACACGTATTTGGTAAGTATGACTACGTTTTTTTTTAAGTCCATTATTACACAAGACTCTAAGTTTAAATCATTAACGCGCTCTGATCTAAACACAAACTAGGAGATTTACTTAGATGGTCATTTAATCCACCTTCAGCGTTTTCATCGTCTGATCTATATTCTCAGCCAAACGCAGATTTTTGAATCAATAATTAGTTTACTCTTCACGTATTTATTCACCGGTACAGCTGAGTTTTTCTTATCGCACTGAAAGTAGGGTATTTCTTTCTTCAGCAAGAGTTTGTTTTGGAAAAATAATGGTGTCAATTTCAACTATTCGACTCTGGCAACCTTTAAAATTACTCTTATTGAAATTGAGCCTGTTAAATACAGCAGAACTAGTTTACTGAGTAAAGCATTGGTGAAACTTTTTTTTTTCATTAGGAATCTTCGTGCGGCTTATTGCGCAAGATTTGACTCGCATCAACATTTCGTGTATTTGTATAGCGCAAAATGTTTTATCTGAGTAATCATAAAGCATCTACCACAGCTGGGGCAAAAGTGATTAAAAATTGAATAGCTCTTCATCCACAAACCTCTATTGTAATTCTAATACGTTTTCTTTATGCTGCTCCGAGTTACTTTTCTCTTAAACAAAGCCCCCCTTGCAAATTAACCCTCCCCACAGTTGGAAAAGAAAATTCCAATTTTTTGATCAGTCGACTACTGTTTTCTATGTCGCAAGCTTATCAACCAGTAACACTCCATTTCCCTATCTCTGGAGCGCCTGATAGCGACCTCTTGCCTGAATATGGAATATTACTGACACACACACAACAAACTAGTTCAACGTTTATCTTTCTTTGCTCTGTCTGTCAAAACATATTAACAAAAGAAAATTCCCTCCGGAAATGATGTGGAAAATGCTGTGCTTGTATCTCGAAAGAAACCTCGCTTGACCTGAATTGGAAACAGTTTACGCACACATGTTGAAATTTGTCAACAAACCACACGGAATTTTGCTATCAGAAAATTCCATCGCGGACCTGTACTCGCGACCAGGAAAAGATACTAGAATTTTAATTTAAAAAAATGTTTGGAACGCTTCTCTCTATCGAAAACAAACAACGATGATATCATATATAACTGATTTTCGCCCTCCAACAAAAAAAAAGCTAATACGGATTTTTTTGTAGTCAGATGCAGAGATAACGTACTTTCAGAGCAAACGCGACCGAATAGGAGCTCTGAGATGGTTAAATTTTCCACTTTCAGGATACCAGAGCACTACATGGCGACACAAACTTTCTAGATTTTTATTACGTTTAAATTTCCCTCTTCTTTGTGTTTTCGTGCTAACAAGAGGGGTCAAGAGGGCTTCAAAAGGTGCATACGCCACATTTGCGATCTATCTTGTGTCCGAGGCGCGATTAAAACATTGTGTGCACTCCTTATCGAAGGCGTTATCATGGCGAGAGCGTATAAAGAGAAAAAAAAAAACATTACTATTTACTGCGCTGTTTTCTGAATTGTGCGAAAAACGGAGTGAAAAGATATTGGTTAACGGCCGAATTTACTCTTTTTGTGTGTTTTAGTTATGCAACTAGAAATCAATAATTAGTCTCATGAACGTGAAAAGAAGCTTAATTGGAATACACATGCCGGTTGTATTGCATGGAGAGATGTAAAGCATTAGAAAACCAATGAAGAGGGTCACTCTAAAAGCTTAATTGTTCGCTAACCTCTTATAACAATACCACGCTCCTGGAGATATTAACGGCTATAGGGTTAGATTCAAAATGGCCCGGAGCTATTGTTTTGGTCGCTGACAAAGCATGGTCTTGGAATATAGTAGTATTTGAGGTAATTGGTTCAAGCTACGCTCATGAAGCAAGAAAACTCGAAAATATTGTCTGTTATGGAAAATTTCCAGAGAACGAAGTTCCTTCGAGCGTCGAAAAACTACGTGGTAAAACGCCCGTAAAACGGAATTTGAAAAATGTTTCTGCTTGCAAGATGAAATTTGTTTCTCAGTTTTGACTTCGGTTCATTAACGCCTAAGGGAAGGAAAAAACTAATCTCCTAGCATTCGGTTGATGATCGTTGATTATTCTGCCTAAATATGTTGTGTTGTGAAACAGTAGGGAACATGCAGTCTCGATCGATAAGACACCATTCTGTTAATTTGACTTCATGACATGCAAATTACCTCCGCAACAAAATATACTGTACAAAAATAACAAAGCTATTTTATTATTTAAACAACGCAAGTCATTTGTTTACCAAAGCTCCGATCTGGTTAATAAGGTCAAGTTTTTCTCTTTCTAAATGAACCCCTCACAGTTAAAATTAAGCGAAGGTCGGTTTTATTCCTTTTACAACCATCAAAACAACCCGGGCGGCACAAAATGAAGCTAATTTCGACTAATTGTCCGGTGATCTCCCGTGGATATTGGCATCCATTAAGCTGACTTAGTTCATCGTGCAGAGGATAGTCAAGAGACCGATAATGACGAGTGTAGTTATTCAGTTATTTAGTTTAGGCCACATTTGTTGCTTTTAAGAAATGTCAACCCGAGAGTTGACTCTTGACCACTCTACTGTTCGTTTTACATAACAGAGACATGAGAATGACTATTTGTGTCAATTTCAATGCACTTTAATCCATTTTTCATTATTTCAACCTGCTCTCTAATCTCTCTCCTTTTAGCACCCGTTTTGACGTTAATGCACATAAACAGATTCTTTCTCAAGATCAAAATGTTCTTTAAAAACGCCAAAAAAGAAAAAAAAAAAGAAAAGAAAAACAAGGCAACTTTAAAACGTTTTTTTTTTGTTGTTGTTTTTTGGGGGATAGCAAAACAGGTTTTGAGCTCTTCTCTTGTTAAAGCCATTAATAATTGCAGGTGCAATACATCCCTATTTCTTCGAACTCTCCAAACAATATTCCCATGAACTGGTAACATTCTTTTATATAGGATAAGTTGTGGCGTATGTGGATTAAGTAATATTGACTAAGAATAGAGAAACGTTTAGCGACTACTACGGACCTATAGTAAAAATTCAAATCAGTATGGATCTTGATGACGCACTTGCAAACACCGATCAGAATCCAATGAATATTATTTGAAATTCATCAGAGCGGTGTCAACACCTGTTAGGTGTTAATACCGTTTTGTTGAACAATTCCCAAATTTTAATTAGTCGACACAACCAGGATAACACAAACAAAACGAGGAATTTAATTGAAATCACAAAAGCTATTTTAGAAACAATTTCAAGCTTATTTCAGCCTGAGAACAAATTCTCTGGACGTTTTGCTAAACTGGAGGAGTTAAAAATGCCAAAAACATACGAAAAGAAAGTTTTACAAGAATGAAGTAAAAGTTTCCACTTGAACATTCATCTGACTCCAACCTGTTTAGTTAAAATGTCTGTCGCGCGAGCATACCTTTTTTCATGTAGCTAGTTGCGCGCGAATGCATTGCAAGAGAATCTCGACCAAAAGCGATCTGGCGAGCGACGCAACTAATGAAATGGAAACAGGTGGTTTGATAAAAATCTGATGTTATGAATCAATTACTAACTGCTTTTGTGAAAACGGCACTGATGAAAAATTACCCTGATGCAGACTGTCGGCAGACCTGCAGAACGGCTGTAGATTTCTTGCAGAACATTGAGCAACCACCTTAATTTGGTGATGATGATCGAGTTCAAAATCCACATTTTGAAATAAGAAGAATATCGGCTTCATTGTGGACTAAGAGTTAGATTGATAATGGATCTCTGCTAACACTAGACACGTCGGCTGCTTCAGTCTAAAACAGCGGATAATCGACCCAAGTTTCTAATGAATAAATATTTGCCTGTAAATAGAATTTTTATGTCTTCTCCCCTGCATTTTCGTTTCCATAATCAAGCTGTATTGGTTTCGTGGTAGGAGCCAATGATAGTCGAGTTAACCTCCCTTTAATGTTGTGTTTAGGTCATATGTCCAACCAAACCATGTGCTTGCCATGCGCCCCGATCTATCTGCGGTGAATATAAGTTTTTTTGAACTGTCGCCTCCCCATGCTCCATCCTCTTGTTTATGCATTGTTAGTTAATTTTCATGCGTTTTCATGGCCCTCACCTTGACTGGACAAACAATCGTTGGCGAGAAACAATCGTTAATTTTGATGTTTTAATAAGGGTAGCTATGAACCCTTTGCCCATGGCAATATCTGTTGAACTCAACTATTGCCCAGTCAATTAAACAGAGCTTTTATCTTGCATGCTCGGGATCACTCGCTGTGTCCCCCAATAATGAATATCCAATCAGTTGTGTTTTGCCTCTCTTTAATTCTACCAACAGGACACCGTGTGGATGCTCGTTGTTACCATGACAACGCTTGGGTTTGGTGACGTTGTTCCAAAGGCAATATTGGCTCGCGCTTTTGTGGGGTTTGCATCGGTGTTGGGAATATTCCTGATGGCACTGTTCATTAGCGTCGTTCACGAAGCACTTCAACTCAAACAGCAAGAAAAAAGGATTCTAGCAACAATGGAAAACGCAGGTAAACTCACCCGCACTGTATAATACATTTGTCTTTGTTTGTAGTATGCACATAGATAACAAATAAATAAATAAATAAATATACATTTATATAGCGCAATTTTCCATTAGTTGTCCATGGCGCTTTACAGTACTTTCAAATTAAAATCCTAAGTTTAAAATCCTAAAATTAAAATCCTAATCCTTTAAAAACCAAAAATCCTAAATCCTAAAAGTTAAAATCCTAAGAATTAAATACGCTATATAATACAATCAGACTACAAATAAAAAGTAAAAAACTTTAACAAGATAACAAGATAAAACTGTTGAAGAAGAGTTAAAACTTAATGGCGAAGGTGAGTTTGCAGCCCCATGAATTCGTTCTGTGTGCATGTTCAGTCTTACACGACAAGAAATCGAGTACGAGAATACCTGGTATAGCAAGAACGTACAAAGGTGACTAAATGCCTTGTGAACCGATATAGTAATAATAATACAGATAATAATAATAATGAATTCATTAATTAATTACATTGCGCCTTTCAGCATGCAATGATCAAGGACGCATTACATCATAAATTCTGAAAATTATATCAAATTTTTAAAAGCTAGTTTAGAAAGGCACGTTTTGAGCAAGGATTTTAACTGTTGAACTGTATTTGATTTCCTTAACGAGATAGGTAAGGCATTCACAATGTGGAGCAGCAACAGAATATAAAGCATTGTACTTGAACAAAACACCTTTATAACGATACAAATGTTTTCAACATGGGGGTTTCACTCACTTCACTCATATCACTTTTGAGCTGGCACAACCAAAGGAATCAAGGAGTTTTTATTTTTTCTGAACTATTAAGGGTAAATGGCCTCAATCTTTCATCTCTGATACAGTGCTTTACTTAATGATAACTTACCAGTCAGTTCATGTAAGGACTGTGTTCAATAACGTACTGTTTTTTCTGGTTGTTTGACTTTCAAGGCTACAATACAAATCATTCAGGACGGATAAGAAAAGATTTCATTACAAATTTTCAGACCAACGTTGTCATGTTACATTCAGTTTTTCGTATAACTTGTTTCAATACTTTGCCGGTAAAGTTGTGACGTGAAATCAGTTTACGTATTCAGTTTGCTGCTTGAAATAATTGCGGTTAGACTATCACAGTAAATTTATGATTCCCTTTTGCAGCTGTTTGTAGTGTAGCAGTGCATCGCTATTCAGTCTTATTCAAATTTTTGTCTCATTCCCACCTGAAAACTGAGTTCTGACTGTCAGTAACCAGGCCCTTGAAGCCAAGTTTAAGTTATTGTAGACAACCTTCCATTTTGTTTTGAAATTCGAACCACTAATAGGGAAATTACAGCAGAGGCTCGCGAGAATTTCGCAGACAGCAATTGATCGAAATTTAACAAACCAAACTTTTAACTTAGGCTGACAGACAACCCGCGCCGTTGATTTCCCGCGCTTTTAATCCAAGTTCCCATTAATCAGGTGGGCAACACGTGTCAGTAATAACGGTTGACTCCCCTGGCTTTCCATTAAGCTAGCTCCTGTCCAGTATAAAAAAAAAAAAACAATTTGAACTAAGACTTTGTAAAATGTTGGAAAGTTAAATTTAAATAAATGTATAGGCCCTTTCAAGTTTTTAGTTTTGAGTTAATCGATTAAAGGATGGCTCTTTCATTTCGTCCCAATGGTCTTCCGTTTCTTAGAGCACTTATCAGAGAAAAAGAATTTGGCTGCTACCTGCATCCAAAGCACTTGGAGATTACGTCACTTTGTAATGGAGAACGCAGATGCGCTCATCTTAGATGACTGGTTCAAATCTCAGAAACTTAGACTGCTCCAACACAAGATGTCAGAAAACATTCGACGATGGAGGGTTGTCCGAAGAAGCTGGTCACGAGGTAAGCGAACTAAATTACGTTGGATCATCACAACAACAAGTTCAAGGAACAACAAGTCTTCAGAACATAGAGACAAAAAAAACCTAACCAGTTTCCAGAACGGCCAAGGGGAGGTGAAAGGGGGAGGGGGATACTGACATGGCGTGATCTGTTTTCGTTTAGGTTTTTACTTCTTAAAACAACAAAGAATGAAGGAAGTAGCCTCAAATCACAGTACATTTTTGGCTACTAAATAGAAGTCAGGAGGGTTAGTTTGGTCTTACTGTTGCTGATTCAATAGTGCATACAAAAAAAACAACAACACAAACAAAAACAAAACAGTGATCATAATATGGACTCGGGTGGGGCATCAATCAGATCTCAGTTGCTAGTTGTCGTACATCTTTTTAATAGATGATTACTGGAAGAAGTTCTTCTTGAATGATGACATTGCCATGTTGCTGACTGATGTTTCGAGGAGCGTGAGTAACGTGGAATATCTGCTGCAGAAACAAATGGGTGGACGACGAATTAGCCGAAGCTCACTAAAAAGCCTAGGCTCACCGCCGACAATTTTCGAAGTAAGGTTTCTCGTTTCTTTCATAAAAAAGCATATAGACGTAGATCACCTTTGCAGAGAAAACTGAGGAACGTTTCCTTCGTTTGATTATCTTTAAACAGTATGAACATTGTCTTTAAGTGATCATTACAGCAGTGCGCCATTCATTCTCTGCCTATTTGTCTCTATGTTTTACAGGAACAACCACCGAAATCATCTCTGGAACCTCCTCATATAGATAAAAACAGAAAAGGCCGGGCAGTGCTTGTTGACTCATGGCGGCCATCAAAGACTGGACAAAAACAGAGACCCTCATCTCTTAACTCAACCAACTCGGAAGATGGCCAGCCACTCCAACATCTCTCGTTAACATACAATCAAGTGGACAAGCTATCCACTGGACACAGTAATCACTCGCCACACTGCAAATTACTCGACTTTGATGAGAACAGTCGCACCACCTCTTCGTCCTACCGGTCTAGGTTAGAGAGTGATCCTATTGATCGAGGTGTCATGCCCGCGGACGCCCTGCATGTAAAGGTGGAATCATTGGAGAATTCTTTGGATCAAATTTACCGCAAAATGAAAAGTGACCTCAGAGACGTTCGCGACTCGATAAAGGTGTTGAGCAGACATTCTGCCGAGTCGTCTTCGACAACAAGTCCTTTACCGTCCATGGGTTCAAAAAATAACATGTACCACTTTCGCTATCCACAAACTAAGGCTGAGCACATTGACGTGTGACGAAATACCAGGAGACAAGTCTTCAGCGACCAGTACATTTTATGGATAATCCTTTTTTCAGAGGCTTGGTATCTCAAGCTCTTAATTTAATCTCAAAGTTCATGGGAGAATGTTCTCGTTGCTTGAAACTCTCAAGATTGGTTCGCGTAGAAAACCAGGTTATTTGACTATCTTTTGTACGCCAGATATCAATATTTTTATCAGATCCAAAGTTTCCGCTTCCAGAAGCTGCCGCCAGTAATATCCTTCGGGAACTGCTGAAAAAGTTCCTCGCAGCAAATACTGGGTTAAATACTCCTGTGTAGTGTAACCTTGGTTTCAGGCTACAAGGAAACAAGGTTGAGCAGGTCACGTGATACAGGAAAACGGCGAGCTGAATTCAACCGCTCAAACTGTTTAAATGACTAAACTGACCTGGAAATGTTGGAACAATTGACCTTCCTTTTTTCAAATTCAGAAGACAAAGCTGGAGGGGAGTTACATTTCACAATTCAGAGAAAACAACTGTAATCACGGGGAGTCCGTTGACCGGGTTGATTAAGTATATTACAGTAGAAGGATGAAAATTTGACATTTGGTTTGTAAAGACTTTTGAAATAAGTCACTTTTTTGTCAAGTAAAAGATCCAACAGAAAAATTCCTCAGGTGGATGTTAGGCGAACGAACTTGAAATGGTGAGCTTTCGTTTAGCTTAGTAAACCACATATGAATGTGTTAAAATTTCGAAACTTAAGCCGCCTTTCATTGCCAGAAAATGCTGATATTTGTCTTGGACCTATCTTAGTGCACGGATAGGTTTTTTTCTGCGCCACATCGTAACAATTTTTCGACTATAAGAACTCTATTGCAGCAAAAGGATTTATAAAAATGAGGTAACTATTTTATGGCAATATCATAATTATTACTGACGTTCCATATAGCGAGAAATTAGAGGCACCTCCTACGTCATAAAAACCTATGCAGCTTGGAATTCAACCTAAAAATATTGATCAAAAAGTCATGCAGGCCATGATAATTAAAAAAAAAAACAAACAATTAACAGTAAAATTATCCCAAGTAGTAACTATACGAGGCGGATTGTTCGAATGCTGATACCACGGCTTTGAGAGTAAAGGACAGTAAAGGGTAAAGTCAATGATAGAAGTACATTGTGTATATGTAACTCGGCTTTTTGAGACTAATAATATTAGTTCAAAGAGGGGAGGGTGGGAATAGCGCGGAGGCGTAGGGGGTGTTTGGTACTTTAAAACCATTGATGTCTATCTTTTAAGTTTTAAGTTTAAGAAATCAAACCAAAAGGTCACATTTACTATTCCGAACAAAATGGAATCCAATTCAAGAGTAAATTTCAAAAACTAAATAAAAACAATAAAGAGGGTGATTTTAATAGGAGCTTATAGAGCGGTTTTCACTTGACTGCAAAAAGTAATTGGTTTTGAATTACTGCGCTACACGATTGGTTAAAAACTTCGCGCCACGTTTTCATCCAATCAGAGATAAAACCAAACCCAGTCGTGATTCGCTCTGACACGTTTTCCCGCGCTTCGCGCCAGCTTCATGTATTTACTTTGAATTTGATTGGTTCCTTGGGTAGTCTGTGTCCTTTGTGATTGGTTAGAGTGGTTCCTTAGGTTTTTGTTTTAGGACACTTATTTGAATACCGTTCTAACCCGTGTCATAGTAAGAGAGTAATAAAGAGAATCACACAGCTGTTTACCTTCAAGTTTGCTTACACATGAGTACCTCACTTGCCCAAGCCTTTGATACCTGTTAGACTGTCGAGACTAAAAATGACGTGTTTTCAGTGTCTAGAAAGTCCTATGTGATGTATGCTACTATTTTTATGGACTATAAACATTCGTATTGATACAGAAAAGTATTTTACCGTTGAAGTTGTCCATGTGTTCAACACATGTTTGTGATGGATAATAAAATATCGATGATGGAAAGTAGTGTTGAAGTTCTGTAAGCTTACATTCACCTCTCAGATTTCTCCTTAACCAAATAACATGTCAAATTTTTTTGGAAGGAAAAAACCCACTGATTTAACCCGGCTTAGTGCACAACATCAAATAGCTAATTCGCGATCCAGAAATAAGGAAATGTTCATATCACGTTCATCACCACTGATACACTTTAAAGGTAAAGGTAAAGTCTGCATACCAGCCAAGTGGCACATCAGGCCGGAGTTTATCCCGGTTTCAGTAGCATGAAGCAACTAGGCGTATTTCTACTCCCCCTGGATGAGATGCCGGTAACCATTCAATCACTTGGGTGGAGATAGGCACCAAGAACACCACACAATGTCTCTGGCCAGGGCTCGAACCCGGACCGCTCGATCCGGAGTCGAACACACTAACCATGAGTCCATCGCGCCTTTAAGGCAATGGACTATTTAAGTCTAAGTACAAGTATGAAACCGGTGACTAGCGCCGAAAAACACAAGTATTTCTGACTGTATGGAATGGTAACAGGGAACAACGAATGAATATCGCAGTTCGATATCCGGGGGGGGGGACTCCCATATGGAGTGGACAGGGATGCTCGTCGGAAATTTTGAATTTAACCCCTAAAAGAGACCAATCTGGGCGTGGCCGAAACTTATGCAGACCCCTAAAAGAGACCAGTTTATAAAACACACAAATAAAAAGTATAGTGACTTTTAACGATGGCGAATTTGTTTACATGAATTGAGCAATTATAAAGAATCAAAATTCTCTCTGTTTTGTTATTTCTTCGCGTGCAACCCGTAACGAGACCTTGACGGCTAAAAATAATGACATTTTGCCCAGAACACCCTAAGCGAGACCAAAATCCGAAAT